>Ga0209701_10001265_pt1 | contig 16052 bp, 16 predicted proteins | sample CZO8metaG_4_FD_188356 | JGI IMG/M metagenome (GOLD analysis project Ga0209701, IMG submission 188356) | Vadose zone soil microbial communities from the Eel River Critical Zone Observatory, Northern California, USA - CZOApr15con2H3.8 metaG... | ecosystem: Environmental > Terrestrial > Soil >...
AAGGCGAACATAACGGATATAACCGACCCGCTGAATCCGATTGCCCTTGGAGGGAACCTGACCCTGCAGCTCATCATGACCGACAAAGGTGAGCCTGGGAACAGCGATAGCATCGGCATCACCCTTACAGGTGGAACGACGCTTTATTACTCCAGCAACTGGTCCGGCACGCCTCCCAAGACGCAGGAGCAGGGGCTTGGCGGTGGCAACCTGTCGGTCCACTAGACTTGCCAAGGTCGCTCCACTCGACCTTCCAGGGGGCTCTCTCAGCAGAGCCCCCTTTCTTTTTGGCGCTGGCTTATTCGAAGGCTTGGGTGTGATGTCACTCTTACCTTTAACGTTTGCGAGGTTTAAAAGATATCTATTTTTCTTGCCTTCGGCCAAGCATGGATGTGCATTGACCTAAGGCGTTTGACCTGGAGACCTATTCGGAGCTAAAGTAAGGCTCTTTTTAGCGAAGTCTGTGGAGGAACTTGAGATTCTTAAGCGGTCTTCACTGCTTAGCATGTTGCTTCTAGTCACCATTCTATTTGTGGTCGCTAGAACCTATCAACTCTGGAGGAACGGGCCTTGGGAGCTGCCCCAGCCGAGTAAAGTGAAGGAGTTTGCTCTTTCAGAGGAGCTTAAGAAAGAGCCTCAGCAGACACAGTTGGCGAGCACAAAGAATATCGTTGAAAATAATCTCTTTGACCCGGAAAGGGGAGGAGGCATGGTGCAAGCCGAGGCCTCTTCCGTGGCCGCACAGCGAATACGAAGAATGATTCTTGTAGGAACGGTCATCCTCGGCACGAGTCGTTACGCGATCTTTCAGGACCCGGCCAGTTCGGGGCCAAGCGCAGCCACGGCACAGTCATCACAGATCCACCTCAAGTTGGGGGATACGGTGGATAGTTTTAAGTTATCGGAGATCAATGAGAAAAGGGTTGTCTTCACCAGCGGGGCTTCCAAGTTGGAAGTCCTGTTAGATTTTTTCCGAAGCTCTGAAGATGTAAAGACACCGGCGAGTGCTCCTTCTAGGCCTGGATCGCCTGTGGTGCCTAACGTTCCCCCGACGGGTAGGCCTCTCGCTCCTCGAGTGCCCCGGTAGTGCAAAGGAGGTAGTGGTGGCAAGAAAAAAGGTTTTTTTACTTCTGGTCATTTTCCTGACCATTGTCATAGTCGGCTCTACTAAGGCCCAGCAGACTACGGTTCCTCCTGAGACAAAAGAGCCAACTCAAACCCAACCTCCGCCACAGAAAGAATCGCCCTCGACGCCTCAGGTAGCGCCGCCTCCAACGCCACCTCAGCGCCGACAAGCCCCTCCCATCGCTTCTGGGGGGGATATGGTCTCTCTCAATTTTAACCGGGCCGATCTGGTGGAGGTGATTCATGTCCTTGCTCAACACCTAAGGCTTACCTATACGATTGATCCTGAGGTCAAGGGGACAGTTACCATTCACAGCGCCGAGCCGCTCAAGAGAGACAATCTGTTCCCCATATTCCACCAGATCCTGCGCATGAATGGCGTCGTGGCTATTAAAACAGGAGACCTTTATCGCATTTCCCCTATCAAGGATGGCAAGGGATTGGCCCGGCCCTCGGGCGACGCCAAAGAGGATAGCTTCGCCCTACAGGTCGTGCCCGTTCGTTTCTTCTCTGTAGGAGAGATGAAAAAACTTCTCACCCCTTTTCTGACTCAGGGGGGAGAAATCCTGGATTACCCGCGCGGGAATTTCCTCGTCATCGTGGATCTTCCCTCGAACATTCAGCGGCTCATGGAAATTCGAGATTTGATCGATGTGAATGTCTTCGCCGGGACACGGATGGAGATCTATCAACCCAAGATAGCGAGCGCCGAGGAATTGGCTACCGAGATGACCAAGATCATGCAGGCCTATGCCTCTTCGGCAGCGCAGTCGGAAGGCTTTGTCGCGCAGTTCATCCCGATTCCCCGGATCAATCAGCTCTTCGTGATCAGCTACAGCGAAGCCGCTTGGACCTATGCCAAGAAGTGGCTCGAACGGATCGATGTGATCGCAGAAGGCCCCGGGAGGCGAATCTTTATTTATCCGGTGGAAAATGGTAAGGCGGCGGAGTTGGCGGATATCTTGAATCAAGCCTTTGGACAGCCCTCCACTGGCAGGAGGGAGCCCACCAGATCACTAGAGAGCCTCCACCGATCCACGCCGTCTACGCCATATGCACCTGGGACTCCGAGTTCTACCTTTGGTGGCTCAATGCCTCAAACCCCTGGGACTCCATCCTTTGGGACGCAGTCTTCGCCCTTGGGAGCCTACGCGGTCGCCCCGGTCCCCCAGCCTGCTCCAACGCCCGCGCTGCCTCCAGGCGTTGCCCCGCCGGTTCCTCCTTCTGCTGCCGCCGTCGCCAAGCCCCAGGATCAATTGCGCATCGTAGCCGACCCGGCGACCAACTCGTTGATCATCTACGGGAGTGCCCAGGAGTTTCAGAATATCAAGAATATTCTAAAGGATCTGGACATTATGCCGAGACAGGTCCTATTGGACGTTCTGGTTGCGGAAGTGACACTGACGGATAATCAGTCTCTCGGCATCGAATATGAGATTTTGAGGAAAGTAAACCCTGCCATCTTCGGACAGGCGTTTGGTTCTGGAGGCGCGATACGAAGCGGGATTTTTCCTCCGACTACTACAGCAGGACAATTTGGCAATGGGATTAGCGGCATCATTGGGAGTAATGACCTTCGCGTCTTCATCAACGCCCTGATGACGGATTCGCGGGTTAAGGTTCTCTCCTCTCCAAGCGTGCTGGCTACTGACAATCGTCCGGCCCGGATTCAGGTTGGGAGCGAGGAGCCGATACCGACGGGCTCAGTATCGACCCCAATATCAACAGGATCAGCAGTATTAGGAACAACAACATCATTCGCGTCGAGTACGACTGTCCAGTATCGGAACACCGGCAGAATCGTGACCATTATCCCGCAAGTCAACTCGCGGGGACTGGTAAACCTTCAGATTCTGGCTGAGGTAAGTCAAAGGGGGGCGAACGTTACAGTGGGACAGGATACTTTCCCGTCTTTTGATATACGGCAAGCCGAGACCACGGCCGTGGTTCAGGATAACGAAACTCTTGTCATCGGCGGTATCATCGCGGAGAACAAGGAACGAGATCGTACGGGGATTCCTTATCTGATGGACATCCCGGTTTTTGGCCGTTTCTTCGGAAGCACATCGGACACGATCAAACGGACCGAGTTGATCATGCTGGTCACCCCGCACGTGATCCGGAGCGTCGGGGAGGGCCGAAATGTCACAGAAGAGTTTAAGCGCAGGCTATCGAACGCCAGCCGTGAGCTCCAGGATCTGCAGCAGGAAAACAAGCAAGAGAAAAAAGAGGAGAAAAAACCAGAGACTCCGGTCCCGCAGAAGCCTTCTTCGCTCCCTTCTAAACCGGGGTCCAAGACGGGGGCCGACGATCCGGTGACCATTGACCAACTTGACCGAAATCTTATCCGAAGAGAAATCGTTGGCGAGGATACCGGCGCCCAATCAAGTTCTTCAAGCAGCTGGCGTGAGCCGGTCGCACAGGTGGAAGTCATTGAGACAGAAACGGCGAGTTACTTAGCGGGAGATGCCAGAAGCACAAGCCCCGCCGTGATCGAAACTCCTAGTCAGTCTGCAAAGGAAGCGCCAGCCCGGAAGATTGTTTACCAAGATGCACGACCACGTGGGATGGTGTGGATGATCCAGGTCGCTGCCTTCCCCAGTGAGGCCGCCGCAACAAGCTTAGCCGGCAGACTTAAGAAAAAAGGGTATGATGCCCATGTGGTTCCTGCAAGGGTCGATGGGCGCACCTGGTACCGAACTCGAGTAGGACAACTGGAAACAAAAGGGGAAGCAAGAAAGTTGCAGGACACTCTGAAAGCCAGGGAAAACTACGCCAGTTCGTTTATCGCCTACCAGTAGGCATCTCTTCTCTACGTAGCAGATTTTTCTGAGTTCTCGCTGCGTTCGGAATCGCAGGTTTCACTCTCTCAGCCACAGTTTTCGACCCAAGGTCGGAGCGGCTTGCCTAAGGATGTTGGCCGAAGTAAACTCCGTGAGAGAGAACAGACAGAATATCTCGGTCAATTCTCTCTACGGCCAAAAAAGGGATGAAAACGAGGGACATTGATCCGCGAGAGTAATGGGAGTACGGTGCGAGGGTAGGGTGAATCCGAAGAAGCTTACTATTGAAAAGATTCAGGAGGCCTTGCGAAAGCAGAAGTATATCTGCGATCGGTCTCTATCTACCGTCATTTATCTTTCGATGACTATGGGGAAACCCGTGCTGCTCGAGGGAGAGGCGGGCGTCGGCAAGACCGAGGTCGCCAAAGTGTTGGCTGAGGTCATGGAGACAAAACTCATCCGTCTCCAATGCTACGAGGGACTGGATGCCAACAATGCGCTCTACGAATGGAACTATCCCAAACAGATGCTGCGCATCAAGCTCGAAGAGGTGAGCCGACGAGATCGGGATGCGGTAGAGACCCAGATCTTCACCGAGGAATATCTCATTAAGCGGCCGCTCCTGGAGGCGATTCAAAGCGACGGCGCCACTCCAGCCGTTCTGCTTATCGACGAGATCGATCGTGCGGACATGGAATTTGAAGCCTTTTTGCTGGAGGTCCTCTCGGACTTCCAGATCACGATACCGGAGATCGGAACGATTCGCGCCAAGCTTCGGCCCTACGTTTTTCTGACCTCGAACCGTACGCGGGAGATTCACGACGCCCTCAAGCGGCGCTGTCTCTACCATTGGATCGATTATCCGACTTTTGAAAAAGAGTATGAGATCGTCACAACCAAGTTTCCCCAGATCCGCGCCCATCTGGCCAAGCGGATATGCGCTTTTATGCAGCAGGTGCGGCAGATGAATTTCTATAAGCGCCCGGGGGTCGCGGAGACGCTGGATTGGGCCTCTGCTCTGATGACCCTGAACCGGCACGAGCTGGATGAGAAAACGGTGAATGAGACGATGGGATGCGTCTTCAAATACCGCGAAGATCTCCATCATCTCCGGGAGGAGGTCGCCGGTAAGAAGTTGGACCTCGGTCAGATGATCAAAGAGCAGACGGAATTTCAGGCTTAAGCGATGGAGCTCTCGGACGAAGCCATACTCAAAGCGATGGATCGCTTTGCCGCGATCCGCGAGCAAGGAACTTTACCCAATCTCCTGGCCTTTGCCCGAGTCCTTAAGACAGCGGGCCTTAAAGTAGGCCTCAGCCAGATCATCGATGCGAGTCATTCGCTCGAGTTCGTGAATGTCGGCAGCAGGGAGGACTTCCGGGCGGTGCTGCGCTCCAATCTGATTTCTGAAAAAGAGGAGATCGCAACCTTCGATCATATCTTTGATTGCTTCTGGCAGAACCGGAGTCCCCAAGGGTCACCGATGCAGTCCGCTGCGGCTCCGGAAGTCTCCGCGGAAGATGAGACAGGCGAATCTGGGGATGGAGAGGGAAGTTTGGAGGAGGTCATCGCACAGGTCTCGGACCAGGAAGCCGAGAACAAGGAAGAGGAGCCGTTTTCCGTGCCGACCTACAGCCCGGTCGAGGCAAGGAACAGGAAAGACTTCAGCGAGATGGGGATGGAAGAGAGCCGTGCCATGAGTCAGGCCATCCTTCTGATCGCGAGCAAGATCGCCACGCAGGTGAGCCGGAGGAAGAAGCGCGGCGCCAAGGGAGACGAGATCGATCCTCGCTGGACCATGCGAAGGAGCATCAAGTATGGCGGAGAGGTTATCGAGCTGGTCTCGCGCAAGCGGAGGATCAAAAAGACCCGCGTGGTTTTGCTCTGCGATGTCAGCGGCTCCATGGACTGCTACAGCCGTTTTTTGATCCAGTTTATGTATGGATTGCAGAACGAGCTTTGGGGGGTGGAAACTTTTGTTTTCAGCACCTCTTTGAGCCGCATCACCCATCTCATTCGAACCAAAGACATCGGCAGCGCCCTGGAGAGAATCGCCGGCTCCGTTGTGGGTTGGTCGGGAGGGACGAATATCGGCCGCTCGCTCAGCATGTTTAACCGGGAGTTCGCGCCCAGTATGGTCACGCACCGGACGGTCGTCGTGATCATCAGCGACGGGTGGGACCGGGGGGACGTGAGTCTGCTGGAGCGCGAGATGCAAAGTGTCAAACGGCGCTGCCACAGGATCATCTGGCTCAATCCCCTCTTGGCCAGCGAGAATTATGAGCCGCTGTGCAAGGGGATGCAGGCGGCGCTTCCCTATCTCGATCTTTTTCTGTCGGTGCACAATCTCAACAGTCTCGTTGCCTTGGGCCGGACGTTGCAGAAGCTTGTCGCTTAGCGGATGGCAGTTATTTTTTAGATATTGGAGGAGAGAGCATGCCAGGTCAGGGAACATGTTTTGAAGGCTCCAACGCGGAAGAAAAGAAACAGGAGACGGTCTATCATCAAGTTAAAGATTTTCTCGACAAAGGGGAGACCGTCGCAGTGGCTACGATTGTTTCGACCCGAGGGTCGACTCCTAGAGAAGTCGGAGCACAGATGGTCGTGACCGCATGGGGAGAGATTCTAGGAACGATCGGCGGAGGTTGCGGCGAGGCCGATGTCAAGCGCGAAGCGATCGAGGTGATTCGGACGCGCAAGCCGAGGATGGTGCGGGTCGATCTCCTCGATGATATCTCGTCCGATAGTCCCGCGGTTTGCGGGGGGATCATGAATGTCTTCGTTGATCCTTGGTGGAAAGAAAAGAGTAATGAGTAACGAGTACTGAGGACTGAGAGAAACTCATGGCTCAGTCCTCATCGCTCAGTCCTGAGTTATGGAGAGATTGGTTGAGGAGCTGATTCAGATTAAGGAGCAGGGAGCCACGGCGGTGTTGGCTACTGTCGTCGAGGCCGGGGAAAACTGCCGCGTGGAACCTGGCGCGAAATGGCTCATTCGTGACGGCCGGGTCAAAGTAGGTCCCACCCCTCACGACGGCCTCCTCCAGCCGCTTCTTAAAGAAGCTGAAGTTCGGTTGCGGGAGGAGAAATCAAAGCTAGTCTCGCTGCAAGTTCCCGAAGCTACAGGGACGGTCGAAGTCTTCTTCGAGGTACTGCCCTCTCCTCCCAAGCTGATCGTCGTCGGCGCCGGTCACATCGCAGTTCCCCTAGTGAAATTTGCCAAAATCTTGGACTTTCATGTGATCATCCTCGATGACCGCATTCTCTACGTCAATCGTGAGAGATTTCCCGATGCTGACGAGGTGTTGGCGGGAGATATGGCACAAATGCTCAAGGAGATACCGATCACGCCTTCGACCTATATTGTCCTTATCACTCGTGGCCATAAGTACGACGAACACTGTCTGCGCGAGATCATCCACAGCCCGGCGAAATACATCGGCATGATCGGCAGCCGGAGGCGGATCAAGGCCTGCTTTCAAAGATTTCGAGACGAGGAGAAAATCGCCGAAGAGATCATCCAGAGAGTCTACGCCCCTATCGGTCTCGACATCCAGACGGAGACCCCCGAGGAGATCGCGCTGAGTATCCTGGCGGAGATCGTTAAGGTACGCAGAGGAGGCAAGGCTCGATCGCTTTCCGGACGTTAGTTCTCATGCCTCATGCCGGCAAGGTGGAACCGCGTCGGTTGACGCGGCACGGGGGTTAGGATAAGGACGTGAAATCGCGTAGACAGGTAAGTGGGAGGGTTTTTTCAGATTTAGGGGAGGCGGGATCGTTCATGGCTTTGGATTGGGTGCAGAAGGCTTTACAGAATGCGCTTGGCTTTTCTCCCTATCCCGCGACGTTGAATCTCCGGGTTGAGTCGGAAAAAGAGATGAATGTTTGGCGTGAAGTGAAGATTCTCCTCGAAGGCATTGATATACCGCCGCCGGATTCTTCATTCTGCCCGGCGCGCTGCTTTCCCGTGAAGATCGAGAGCCGGCATCCCGGTGCGGTGTTGCTTCCTGATGTTCAAGGCTATCCGGAAGATAAAATTGAGGTGATCGCTCCGGTCCGGCTCAAGGACGAGCTTCAAGTCCGGGATGGGGACCGGATCACTTTGGAGTTTTTAACTTGAGGTCCAAGCGCCGTTTGATCGTCGGGATATCCGGGGCCACGGGCGCCGTCTATGGGGTGCGAATCTTGGAGGTTCTGCGAGGCCTCAAGGACGTCGAGAGCCATCTGGTCTTGACTCGGGCGGGCAAGATGACGATCCAGGTCGAGACGCCTTATTCAGCCAAGGATGTGGAGGCGATGGCGGATGTGGTCCACGACATCAGCAACGTCGGCGCCAGCATATCGAGCGGCTCTTTTCGCACCGAAGGCATGGTCATCGCCCCCTGTTCCGTGAAGTCGATGGGAGGTATTGCCCATTCCGTGGGTGGCGACCTTTTGGTGCGGGCGGCGGACGTCATCCTCAAAGAGAGAAAAAGGCTGGTCCTGGTGGTGCGCGAGACCCCGCTCCATTTGGGGCATCTGGAAAATATGGCTCTGCTGACGCGGATGGGGGCGGTGATCTTTCCGCCGGTGCCGGCCTTTTACCATCGACCGAAGAGTCTCGATGATATTATCAATCAGACCGTCACGCGCATTCTCGATCAATTTGGAATCGATGTGACTCTCTTCGAGCGGTGGAGCGATGAAGGGATGAGCCGCCATCCGAACGCGCCCGATTCAGCTCCCGCGCCCAGCGGGAAGAAGCACGGGCAGGAAAACAAAAAACCGAGATAGGTTCCCCTCTGCTACGATGCCGCGCAGAAGAGCGAAAAAATCGCTCACCGCTACCCAGAAAAGAAAGCGAGAGCACCTTGAGCTCTGCCTCGACGAGAACGGTGTCGCCAGTTCCCAGGGGACCGGTCTCGATGCCTACTCCTTTGTTCATAACGCCCTCCCCGAAGTCGACTTCGCCGAGATAGATCTCAGCACCACATTCCTTGGAAAGTCTCTCAAGGCCCCTCTCTTGATCTCCTCGATGACGGGCGGATTTGGCCTGGCCCGCAAAGTCAACCGGAACTTGGCGCTCGCGGCTCAGAGGCTGGGAGTGGCGATGGGAGTCGGGTCGCAAAGGGTAGCGCTGGAGGAAGAGAGCGTAGCCGACTCCTTCAAGGTGAGAGACTTAGCCCCGGACATTCTTCTCCTCGCGAATCTTGGGGCTGTCCAACTGAACTACGGTTACGGCATCGAGCAGTGCCGTCGAGCGGTTCGAATGATCCAGGCGGATGGCCTCATCCTTCATCTCAATGTCCTCCAAGAGGCCGTTCAACCCGAAGGGAACCGCAATTTCAAAGGGCTTGCGGCAAAGATCGCCGAGGTCTGCCGCCAACTTGAAGTTCCGGTCGTGGCCAAGGAAGTGGGCAGCGGCATCTCCGCCGAGGTGGCCCTGCGACTCAGGAAAGCGGGCGTAAGGGCTATCGATGTCGCCGGGCGCGGGGGAACCTCGTGGTACACGGTGGAGGCGAAGAGGGCGGCGCGAAGAGGAGCGGCTCCTGACCTTACCTTCGCTGATTGGGGAATTCCCACAGAGGAGGCGTTGGTGCAAGTTCGGCGCGCCGTGCCTGATATCGAGCTGGTTGCCTCTGGCGGCATCCGCAACGGCCTGGACATTGCTAAGAGTATCGCACTCGGCGCAAATATCGCCGCCATCGGCCAGCCCCTTCTGGCGCCGGCTTTGAAGTCAGCAGAGGAGGTGGTAAAATTTTTGACCGGGGTTATCTTTGAAATGAAGGTTGCGCTGCAATGCGTAGGGGCTAGCAACCTAGGGGCGTTGAGGAAAGTACCGCTTGCCCGTAGGAGTTAATGATCGAGGGCATTTTGAACGCTTTGAACGTTTTGAACCGTTCAAGCCGTTCAAACTGTCAGTCTCCATTGCCGAGTGATGGCCGATGTCAGACGAACTCAAGCGTCAGATCCTGAGTTACATGGAGAGTCACAATACGATGACACTGAGCACCTGCCAAGAAGACATTCCCTGGGCGGCGACTGTGTTTTATGCGAGCGATGGTCTGCGCCTTTATTTTTTTTCGGCGCCGGACTCCCGCCACTGTCAGAATCTGTCGGCCAATCCCCGCGTGGCCGTGACGATCCAGGAGGACTATCGGGACTGGCGCAAGATCAAAGGGATCCAACTCGAGGGAAAGGTGGTGCTCGTAGACTCCCTTGTTGAAAAGGGCAAGGCGATGGCGATTTACGCACGCAAATACCCTGAAGTCATAAAAGTTTTCACCGAGCCCGGCAGCGGTGTTCTTTACAAGGCCTTCCTCAAGGTGAAGTTCTACTGCGTGATCCCGGAAAAGCTCTTCTATATCGACAATGAACAGGGGTTCGGTAAAAGGCAGGAACTCTTCATAATGGATAAGTAAGGGTGTAAGCTTAAGAGTCGCTTAAGCGTCTAAATCATTAGGGGATGAACCATGTCTCAGCTACTCGGGAAGGAGCTTAACTCAGAGCTTTTTGAGCGCCTCAAGGGCGAAGATATAAGCCCGAAGGGGGACAAGGCCATCGTGATTGTCACGGTAGATGAAAGGAGTTGGCCCCATCCGGCCATGCTTTCCTATTGTGAGATCGTCGCCAAGGATCGGAGCAGGATTGATCTGGCCATCGGCAAAACCAGCACTACAGCCAAGAACCTGAGGCGCACGGGTAAGATTACCCTTTTGGTTACGGATAGCGGCGTCAACTACTACCTCAAGGGCACCGCCAGAGAACTGCGAGAGTCCATAGCTGGGGTCTCCTTCATGTCTCTTTTCCGAGTCGAGCTCGATCAGCTCCTGGAAGATCAAGAGCCGGGAGCCGTCATCACGAGCGGAGTTACCTTTAGCCGGCCACAGGAGAAAGAAGTCATTCAGATGGTCGAGAGGATCTTTGAGGCTGTGCGGAGGGAACCATGAAGCGAAAACGGATAGTCGCAATAGCGGTCGCAACCCTCTTAGTGGGTCTGCTGGGTGTCGGTTTTTGGGGATTTGGAGATGGCGCGAAAGAGCCTCCTTACCAGACCGCGGCCGCCCAGAAGGGCGATATTACCCAGGTCGTTACGGCCACGGGGAGCCTTTCGGCCGTGGTCACGGTGCAAGTGGGCAGTCAGGTCTCCGGAACCATTGACAAGCTTTACGCCGACTTCAACAGCAAGGTAAAGCAAGGCCAGGTCATCGCGCAGCTCAATCAGGATAAATTCAAAGCTTCGGTCGATCAGGCGAAGGCTAATCTCATTGCGGCCCAAGCCAACGTGGCGAAGGCGAAAGTGAGCGTTGAGGACGCGCATCGGACAATGGAACGAAACAAGGAACTCAGAAAGCGGGAGCTGATCGCGCAAAGCGATCTCGACGCCTCTCAGACCGCCTATGATGCGGCAGTGGCTCAACTTGATGTCAACAAGGCCCAAGTCGCACAAGCGCAAGCAGCGTTAACCCAGGCCTCGGTCGATCTGAACAATGCGATTATCCGCTCTCCGGTCGAAGGCATCGTGGTCTCCCGCAACGTCGATGTGGGGCAGACAGTGGCTGCGTCGCTTCAAGCCCCGGTCTTATTTTTGATTGCCAATGACTTGAGCAAGATGCAGGTGGATACGAATGTGAGCGAGGGCGACGTCGGCAATGTCCGGGTCGATCAGGAGGTCACCTTTACCGTGGACGCCTATCCGACCCACCGCTTCAAAGGAAAAGTGCTGCAAGTGCGCAATGCCGCAATCATGGTGCAGAACGTTGTCACCTACGACGCAGTGATCGGCGTGAATAACGAGGAATTGTTGCTTAAACCTGGGATGACGGCCAATGTGGAATTTTTGGTTACCAACAAGAGCGACGTTCTGAAAGTCTCCAATGCCGCGCTGCGTTTTAGGCCCGCGTCGGAAAGGCAGCCCACGCCAGTGGCCGCGACCGGTCAAGCCGCCGGGTCAGGCGGAGGAAACAGGGGAGGGAATCGCGGCGCGGGTCAGGGACCGGGAGGCCGAGAGGGAAGAGCCAACAGGGAAGGAACCGTCTATGTCTTAAGGGACCGGAAGGCAACACCCATCAAGGTACGGCTAGGAATCAGCGACGGGACATACACGGAAGTTGTAGGAGATGATATCAAGCAAGGCGACCAGGTTATCTTGGCTACGACAGCTTCGGGAAGTCAGTCTTCTTCTGGCCCAGCAGGCGGGAGGCGTCTCTTTGGTTTCTGAGGCGACAGCGGGTCCGAATTTTCTCGAATCTCCGGCTCGGGATCAGCTTCGAGCGGATCAGAAGACCGAGGTCATCCTCATTCAGGACCTGTACAAGGTCTACAGGATGGGAGATATCGAGGTCGAGGCTCTGCGCGGGATCAATGTGACGATCCAGCGGGGCGAGTTTGTCGCCGTGATGGGCGCCTCGGGCTCAGGTAAATCGACGTTCATGAACATCGTGGGCTGCCTGGACCGACCGACCCGTGGCGCCTACTGCCTTGAAGGGCAGGATGTCAGCACTCTTTCCGCAGATGAGTGGGCCAACATACGAAATCGCAGGATCGGCTTTGTCTTTCAGGGCTTCAATCTTCTGTCTCGAACGTCGGCGGTGGAAAACGTGGAGCTTCCGATGATGTATAATGGATTCTCGAGTAAAGGGAGACGGCAGCGGGCCCTGGAGGTCCTCACGCTGGTGGGATTGGAGGAAAGGTTGCATCATATGCCCAATCAACTCTCCGGGGGCCAGCAGCAAAGAGTCGCGGTTGCCCGCGCGCTAGTGAATCATCCTGCTTTGATCCTGGCCGATGAGCCCACAGGAAACCTCGATACCAAGACCAGTGCTGAGATCATGGAGCTGTTTCAGAATTTGAATGCCAAGGAGGGCATCACCATCGTCTTGGTCACCCATGAAGCCGACATCGCCGCTTACGCCCAACGACAGATTCTCTTCCGCGACGGATTGATCATCTCGGATGCAAGGAAGAAGAATGACACTTAGAAGGCTCACCAGGTTTCAATCTAAAATCCAAAATCTGAAATCGGAAATCTGACTATGTGGATCATGGCGTTCAGAATCGCAGTCCGGGCGTTGGGAAGAAACAAGCTGCGCTCTTTTCTCACCATGCTCGGGATTATCATCGGCGTCGGCGCGGTCATTACCATGGTGGCTATCGGCGAAGGGGCGAAAGCCTTGGTGCGTCAGCAGATTGCGAGCCTTGGCACGAATCTATTGGTGATTCTGCCGGGCACGGTTACGCTGGGTGGGGCGAGGACGGGCGCGGGCGGCCGTCAGAGTCTTGTCGACAGCGATGCCAAGGCCGTCATGAGCGAGATTCCCGTGGTAACGGCGGCGTCGCCGGTCCTGCGCCAGGTGCAGCAGGCCATCGCCGGTGACCAGAACTGGTCCACATCGATACAAGGGGTCGCTCCGGAATTTCAGCAGATCCGCGACTGGAAGGTTGACGAGGGGCGGTTCATCAGCCAGGCGGACATCGACAGCACAGCCAAGGTCGCGCTGATCGGCCAGACCGTCGCTTACAATCTTTTCGGCAATGACGATCCCGTCGATAATGTCATTCGAATCAAGAAGATCCCGTTCCGCATCATCGGCATCCTGGGAGCCAAGGGCCAGACCGGCATGGGAAACGATCAGGACGACGTGGTCATGATTCCCTACACGACCATGATGAAACTGATCATGGGCGTGACCTACGTCCAGCAGATTATCGTGGCCGCTTCAAGCTCGGATTTAACGCAGGAAGCCAGCGATCAAATTACGCTGCTGCTCCGGCAGCGTCACAAGATTCGACCGGGGACGGACGACGATTTTATGATAAGAAATCTATCCGACATTGCTGACGCCGCTTCCAACAGCGCCACGGTCATGGCCATTTTATTGGGCAGCATCGCGTCGGTCTCACTCTTGGTCGGCGGGATCGGGATCATGAACATCATGCTGGTTTCCGTGACCGAGCGGACGCGCGAGATCGGCATTCGCATGGCCGTCGGCGCGCGCAGCCGGGATATCATGCTTCAATTTATCGTCGAGGCGGTCGTCATGGCAGCTATCGGCGGCGCGCTTGGCGTTCTCATCGGCATCGGCAGCTCCAACATCGTCCATCGAGTGATGGAGTGGCCAATCCTCGTCCGTCCCGACATCGCCGTCATCGCCCTACTCGTCTCTGGTGGGGTGGGAATCTTCTTCGGCTTCTACCCCGCGCAAAAGGCCGCGCACTTAGATCCCATCGACGCGCTGCGGTACGAATAACAGTTAAAGGGTTGAAGGGTTTAACAGATCAAGAGATCAAGAGATAACCGGATCAAGAGTTGAGTCTATCAATAAAGCCGCTGTCGTCGATCATGCGCAGGTAGTGCGTGTCCCAGGTTTCCAACGGACCGATGAAGTTGACCTTCGGATCATGGGCCACCTCAAGGTTGTAGACGTTCCATATGGCCAGCGGATGAGGATAGGGCTTGGCGCTCAGCAGCCGGCTCCACTCCCGGTGTAAGTATTCGACCTCGTCGTGGCCCTGCAAGTGGATCATGGGCGCGAGTTCACGGCTGAGGATCTCGCAGACTTTTTGTTTTTCAGTTTTAAAGAAGTGAATCGCCTCTATCAGCGCCCGCAGAAAGGCCAGGACCGTCTCCTCGTTGCGGCGCACGAATTCCGTGCTGGCGCAGATCGTGGTGTTATGAATCACCGGGACGGCAGGGAGCGGGATGATCCGCAGTCCTCGCTTTTTGGCTTGAAGATCGAAGGGGATATCCACGTTCGCGGCATCGAGTTCGCCGCGCGCCACCATCTGGACCGCCTGGTAATAGTCTCTAACTATGGAGCGCGAGGAGATAAACTCGACCTTGGATGTGTCCACGCCCATTTGCTTTAGGGCGTAATCGAGGTTTCCGGCTACACAGGCGGCGTGAAATGTAAAGATCTTTTTCCCCTCGAGCTGCTTCGGCTCTTTGATCTCCGATCGGGCGATCAATCGGTCATCCCACTCATCTTGCGTCTGCGCCAAGTAAACAAACCGCTTGTCGCCTTTAGCCCGGTAGACGTAAGTTTCGTGGTGGAGGCCGCTTAGAAACTCGTAGTCTCCAGCCAAGAGACAGGAAGCCCGCTCTCGCATCGTTCTGACCGGCCTGTCGCCTTGCTTGACCTCGGCAATATCGACTTCGAGCTCAAAGCCGTGTTTTTGGGTTACCCCCGAGTCGCGAAAGGTGAAATGCAGCGGCATATGCGACATGTCGCTGCATAGGAGTCGGATTTTGCTTAAAACCACCGCATGCCCTCCTCTCGATTTCCGGCAGAGCGTCACATTAGGCCAGTTGGCGCGTTTAGGTCAAGCGGGGGACTTGAACTAATTGGAAATCGACTTCGGAGCGAAACGCGTTGATGCGGGCGACTTTAACGCGGACGGGGTCGCCGAGGCGGAATTTGCGGCCGTGGCGGCGGTTTTTAGGATTACCGCAGACGAGCCAGAAAGTAAGCCAGGTCGAGGATCTGCTCGTCGCTGATCAGGTAAAGAACATCCGCCATCGAGGCGTCGTAGCCGCGGCGCGCGTTGTTCTTGTATTCCCGCAGCGCCTTGACGAGGTAGTCCTCGCGCTGGCCGGCCAGGCGTGGAACGTTCTGTTCTCCGGAATAATTCCGGTTATGGCAGAAGTTACATCGGTGCTACCCGATGAGCGCCCGCAGGTCCGGCTGCTCGCCATAGTGCTCTGTTAGGTGGCGAATAACCTTTTCGATTCTTTCATCATCGGTCATGCCCCTAGATTATTCGAAGCGCATTTCTCTTTCCACCCGATTCTTGCTCAAGATAGAAAAAGGCCCGGCCGCCTTTCACTGTGGCAGACCGGGCCTTTTCAAAAATTCGGCGCAGGCCTACTCTCCCATACGCTAAGTCACTTCAGCGCCAGAAACGCCTTCGCGCGTGCCAGCTCCGGCCGCACGCTGTCGGTGTTTTTCGACAGCGCGACGAGCTTCGCGTAGTAGTCGGCGGCTTTCCTCCGGTTGCCGGCGGTCTCGGCGGCGCGGGCTGCACCCCAGAGCCCGCGGTAGCGATTGGGGGTTTCTTTGAGGGCGGTTTCGTACTCGAGGAGCGCGGCAGCCCCGTCTTTCATCTCGAGCAGCAGGTCGGCAAGCAGCTCGCGCATGGGATAAAGGCGGTTCTCCATCGCAACGTG
>Ga0209701_10001267_pt1 | contig 16049 bp, 12 predicted proteins | sample CZO8metaG_4_FD_188356 | JGI IMG/M metagenome (GOLD analysis project Ga0209701, IMG submission 188356) | Vadose zone soil microbial communities from the Eel River Critical Zone Observatory, Northern California, USA - CZOApr15con2H3.8 metaG... | ecosystem: Environmental > Terrestrial > Soil >...
AAATCGGCGGTGTGCGCGATAAATCGGCACCTACGATGTGGCCGGAGTATTTCGTTAAGGCATGGTTCAAATGCACTTGACAGTCCCTCACCAACAGAAAGACCCAGCCCTGTCATCCTGAGCGAAGCGAAGGATCTCGCTGCCAATCGCGACAGACCCTTCGCTTCGCTCAGGGTGACAGGGTGTGACTGTTCAAACGGTCAAGCACAATTCGTCCAAATTGAACCTTGCCTAAATTTTTAAATTTACAATAAAATTCTTAATAAATTCTCCCGCGCCGTGTACCGTATCCCTTGTCTCAATCCCCTTCAATATGCTATACTAACCCCCAGAACAAAGGAGACGGCCAACCAGCTTCCAGATCTGCCGAAGTTTCGTACGCCCAGGCATTTCAGGATTGCTCCCGGTCAGTCGCCTCTTTTGTTCGCAATTACTGTCATATGGACAGTCATCGCATGTCGATAGTCTAGATAGTTTTGTACACTATAGAGACATCATCATCATTTGCTATGATAACACAACGGTGGGTTAACTGCAAGAAATTTTTTTTACCATTTACGCGCAGTAATTACTATACCAAATGCTTGCAAAATTACCCACAGTAATTAGTATAGCAAAAAGCTTGCAAAATTATGCGCAATAATTACTGTAGCAAAAAGCTTGCGATGACTGCTCCGTTCATGTTGTTTTGAAGGAGCATACCATGAATCCTTGGGATTGGATTCTGGGCTTACCAAGTGCGATTGTAAGTTCCTTAGCCTTGTGGCGTGTGTGTAGGAACTTCTGGAGGCGTCGTCAGCGCCACCATCGCTAGCCCGCGACATGGGTGCTCTCAGCGAGAGAGCACCCATTTTTCATGCGGCTTTAGGGAGAGTAGGTAGCCTAGCTCAGGCGATAGAGCATGGAGTTTGGCAGCCCTTGCCAAGCTGTCCTTCGTAATGTACAGTGAGCAGTAGAACAGTTGGTTGAGGAACATGGTCATAGACATAGGGACAGAGCCTGCCCACACTGGGACGCAGCACTTTTGATGACTGGTCGATCGGTCTGGGTAGGCTCTAGAGGCTGAAGTAGCGGCGACAGGAATCGAACCTGTGACACGAGGCTTATGAGTCCTCTGCTCTACCGACTGAGCTACGCCGCCACGAGTTGAGTCTACAGGCTGCTTCAGCAGATTCCGTTTTCGAGAAGTCTCTTGCTCTGCCCGCCTGTATCCCTTGCTCTTGCCTCTATATTAGCATATTTGTCAAGGCGCCTACCGCTAAAGCGGTGGCGAGCGCCAGTGGTTCGATTCCCCTTCATTCCTGGAACTGGTGGAGAGGCAGCAGAAACGGGAGAACCACACTATAGAAGCTGATGCTGAAGAACTGGCCCTAGAATAATCATCGTGGGCACAGGTTTCAACAGCGCTCACCATGGAGAGGCAAGGGCCCTGTTAATGATGGGTAATTAGTAGCGGGAACAGGATTCGAACCTGCGACCTTTGGGTTATGGGCCCAACGAGCTAACCACTGCTCTATCCCGCGTCAACGCTAGTGCCGACCTGTCGAGGAATTGGTAGCGGGGGAAGGATTCGAACCTCCGACCTTTGGGTTATGAGCCCAACGAGCTAACCACTGCTCCACCCCGCGTCGGCTTTCCTATCATACAACAGACGTTGCGACCTGTCAACCGTCGATGACCTCTGTTTGCCAGACGCGCACCGCGCCGTCTTCAGCGCTATTTGCCAGCAAACCATTGGCTCCGAAGACTACACCATAAACCTCTATCCTGTGGTTAATCGTCTGCAACTCGCGGCCCTGGTAGACATCCCACAGCCTCAGCGAGCCGTCCTCTGAGCCTGAAACCAGCAGGCGGCCATCGGGGGAGAAATCTACAGTCCACACTGCGCCGTCGTGCCCGGTGAGCGTCTGGAGGATCTGCCCGTTGGAGGTATCCCACAGGCAGATTGACCCATCGGCTGAGCAGGAAGCCAGCAAATCTCCGTCAGGCGACCAGGCCACTCCATAGACGATATCGCTGTAGCGCAGCCTGCGCTGCATGGTGCCATTGCCAACATCCCACAAGCAGATGGTCTTATCGAAAGAGCAGGAGGCCAGCAGTTTGCTGTCATAGGAAAAATCGACGCCCACTACGACATTGTGATGTCCCTGCAATAGTTGCTGCGCTTCGCCCGTGTGTGGGTCCCAGATACGCACCGTTTCATCGTTTGAACACGAGGCCAGCATGCGGTTATCGAGCGAGAAAGCCACCGTCCAGACCGCGCTGCTATGCCCCTGCAGCGTGCGCAAAGGCTCGCCCGTACGCGCATCCCACAGGCGCACCGTCTTATCCTCCGAACAGGACGCGATGATGTTGCCATCGTGCGAGATATCTACGCCCATCACCGCTCCTTCGTGCGCGGCAATGGTATGGAGCAGTTCACCCGACGCGGTGGACCAGAGACGTACGGTCATATCTTCACCACATGATGCGATCTGCGCGCCATCAGGCGAGAAGACCACGTCATCGACATGACCGCGATGCCCGGTCAGTATATGCAGAGGCGTAACCACGACTCCAGCCACGCGCCGTCCCCTGCCGAGCGGTTGGGGAGCCGAGGCGGTCTTCCACTCAGGCCATTCGATTAAGACCATCGAGCCGTACTCAAAGCCGAACTTCTGCGGGTACTGCGGCTGATCCCGGCTCATGTGTTCGTCAAAATAATCGTAAAGGGTACCAAGTGTGATGCGCCCGGTGCCCGGATTGGCAGCCGCTCCCTCCAGAGCATCGAGCAGGTAAGCCATGAATACGCCGTGACCCTGCTCCAACTGCTCTTTTGAGACCTCGCCCTGGCGCTGAGATGTCAGGATGACGCGGCCCTTTGTCCTGGGCAAGTCAAGCAGCGATTGTCCGAAGAGGAGGGCCGCATCTGCGGGGTTTTTGTGGCGTCTCCACTCCGGGCCTGCGTGAGCAATATCAAGCAGAGTCAGGATGTTGCCGGCTTTTGAATCATAGAGATAGTGATCGACCAGGGTGGGCACATGCAAGCCCGTAGCGGGACGCTCAGCGTGAGTCGCTCGCAGCGCCAGGTAGCCATCCTGGGTCGCCGGATCGAGCAGGGCATGTCCTGCGAAGTAGATCAATACCAGGTCATCCTGCCGGGCGCGAACCAGGCAGAGTTCACGCAGCTGGCTCTCTATCTCGTCGCGTGTCGCTGCTTCGCCTGCAAGATAGACCACATCCTCTGGACGCCAACCCCCGCGTTCGGGGTCAATCAGCAGCTCGTAAAGGGCCTGGGCATCGGCCTGGGCAAAGGGTAGGGGAATAAAATGAGTCGTATCATTGTAATTATCTACGCCAACTATTATCGCGTAACGCTGTGCCACTTTGTACCTCTGTAGTATGTATTTTTTTGTGCGCTGGTTTGAACTGATTATACTACGCCAGGCTCACCAGGTGAAAATGGACACAGCAACGCGGAGGGCGAGGACAAGCAATCGCACTTGTAGAGAATTATTTAGCACTCGCTCAAAAAGATTGCTAAGTCTAGCAACTTGTGGTAATCTGAAACGTATTATTAACGTATTTATATCGACAGGTCATCTTGCAGGATAAGCATTTCTTGCAGGCACTGGCGAAAAAAGTCATTATCGCGTATTACTATTAGAAGAGGATTTTATCTCGAGGGCCGGGGGCTGAAAGGATGCGTCCGGTCAACCGAAGAAGGCAGGTCTGAATATATGGATGCTCAGGCTCAATATATGTACCAGCGTAACCCTAATGAGCAACGCCCGAATAGCCCGCAGCGCCCGAATAGCGGCAACAACGGGAACGGGAACAATGGCGGCCCACCGCGCAGCAGCGGGACCGCGCTCTTAGTGCGTTCGCTGATTATCATCGGCGTGGTTTTGTTAGGCTGGTACTTGTTTCAATACTTCTTTTCACAGAATTCAAGCAGCAGCAGTCAGAATGTAATTGAAGTACCCTACAGTACCTTCTACCAGCAAGTCCAGGTAGGCAATGTCAAAGATGTCACCTTCCAGGGACCGGACGCCACTGGGCATTTCAAGACCGCTGTAACAGTGACCGATCCCAATACCAACACGAACAAGGTTGGAACCAGTTTCCACTTTACACAACTGCCCAACGGTGACCCGAACCTGATCACATTATTAAATCAAAATCATGTGAATTACACGGCCAAGCCCCCGCAGGATAACAGTCTCCTGATAGACATATTCAACTTTTTACCCTGGATCTTCTTGATCGGCGTGTTCTTCTTCATAGCCCGGCGTGCTACCCAGGGCCAGCAGAACATCTTCAGCTTCGGCAAGAGCCGGGCCAAACTCGTGCTGGAAGACAGGCCGAGTACCACGTTCGCCGACGTGGCGGGTGTCGACGAAGCGAAAAATGACCTCGTCGAGGTGGTTGAGTTTCTGAAGACGCCCGCAAAGTTCCAGAAACTGGGCGGTAAGATTCCACGCGGCATCCTGCTGGTAGGCCCTCCGGGAACCGGTAAGACGCTGCTGGCGCGTGCCGTAGCAGGTGAAGCAGTAGTGCCGTTCTTCACCATCAGCGGCTCCGAGTTTGTCGAGGTGCTGGTAGGCGTCGGAGCCAGCCGCGTGCGCGATCTCTTCGACCAGGCCAAGAAGGCAGCGCCCAGCATCATCTTTATCGATGAAATTGACGCTGTAGGTCGCCAGCGTGGCTCCAGTATCAACAGCAACGATGAACGCGAGCAGACACTGAACCAGTTGCTGGTCGAGATGGACGGTTTTGATGTGCGCCAGGCTGTTGTCGTGATTGCCGCTACGAACCGGCCCGATGGGCTTGACAAAGCGCTGCTGCGCCCAGGGCGTTTCGACCGCCGTGTAACCGTCGAACGGCCTGACTGGAATGGCCGCCTGGCCATTCTCAAGATACACTCACGCGACGTACCACTGGCGAGCGATGTAGACCTGGTTACGATTGCTCGCGCCACGCCTGGCATGGTGGGCGCGGACCTCGCAAACCTGGTGAACGAGGCGGCTCTGCTGGCCGCTCGCCGTAACCTGGATGCAGTCAACCAGAACTGCTTCGACGAGGCGCTGGACAAGATTCTGCTTGGTGCCGAGCGTCCGTTGGTGTTGAGCGAAGATGACCTGAACGTGGTGGCTTACCACGAAGGTGGTCACGCGCTGACCGGCCTGCTGACGGAGAATGTCGATCCGGTGAGCAAAGTGACGATTGTGCCGCGCGGCCAGGCGCTCGGTGTGACGCAGTACACGCCGCTCGATGACCGCTACAACTACTCGAAAGAGTACCTGGAGTCGCAACTGGTGACGGCTCTCGGTGGGCGTGCCGCAGAGGAAGTGGCGATTGGACAGATCACAACGGGCGCGGAAAACGATCTGCAGCGTGTCACCGCGATTGCGCGGCAGATGATTACGCGCTGGGGCATGAGCGAACGGCTTGGAACGATCTCGTTCAGCGAGCGCGAAGACCCATTCGCGGGCACGGCCCTGGCGACGGGCTCGCGTGAATACAGTGAGAAGACCGCCACCATCATCGACGAGGAAGTCAATCGTCTCGTGAACTGGGCGCATGACCGCGCTGTAGGGGTGCTTTCGGAACACCGCGTGACGCTTGATCGTATCGCAAAAGCGCTACGCTTGCAGGAGACGCTCGATGCCAAGCAGTTACGGGTGATCATGGAAGAGACGGGCGCGATCAACGCTGCGCCGGCATCGTACCGATGAGGTAATGGCACAACTTTACATGAATGTCCTCGCCGCTTGTTGCGGCGAGGACTTTTATTATTCACACGTGGTGGCTTTTCTCGTAGTAGTACGAGAAATTCCCAGGGTATATCCGCACGCGGCCATCATCCCCAATCGCCAGGATCCTGGTGACAATCTTGTCGAGGAAGTAACGGTCGTGCGAGACGGTCAGGATTGTGCCCTCGAATTCCCCAAGGGCTGCTTCCAGGACCTCGACAGACGCGATATCCAGGTTGTTAGTAGGTTCGTCGAGCAGCAAGAAATTGGCATCGGTGAGCATCAAGCGGGCAAGCTGCAAGCGACTCTTCTCTCCACCGCTCAAGCGCCGGATGGGCGTGTTGATATCCTCAAACGAGAAAAGCAGGCCGTGCAAGAAACTGATGGCCTGCGGCTCATTCATTGGCTTGATCCTGCGTACGAAATCGAGCGGTGTGCTATCGAAAGGCAGGGTCTCCTGCTCCTGGGCATAATAGCCCACCACGACACTTGCCCCGATTTTCACCGTACCTGCATCAGCCGGGATCATTTCCAGCATGGTTTTGAGCAGCGTGGTCTTGCCGCTGCCGTTGGCTCCGACGATACCCACGCGCTCCCCATAGAGGATGGTGAAGTCAAACGGCTCGAACAGCTCTTGCCCATTAAATGACTTGCTCAGCCCTTTGACCTCAAGCACTTTCTTGCCGCTGCGGTCCGGGTCGAGGTTGACTTTGATTTTATCGCGGATCAAGATGGGGCGATCGATGGCCTCGTGCCTGGCTTGTTCTACACGCTTCGCCATATATTCCGCCCGGCTCGACATTTTGTCGCTTAATTTGGCCCAGCCTTTGAGTTGACGCATACTGGCTTCGAGGCGCTTGATCTCGTTTTGTTGCAGGGTGTACAGCTCATACTCTTTCAGCAGCCGGCGCTGGCGTTCCTCGAAGTAGTAACTATAGTTGCCTGTATAGACGGAGATTTTGCCATCCTCAAGCTCGAAGATTTTCTTGACCGCGCGGTCGAGCAAGCGCCGGTCATGCGAAATGATCAGTACGGTGCCAGGGTAGCTCTGAATGTATTGTTCCAGCCAGGCCTTCGCTTCCAGGTCAAGATGGTTGTCAGGCTCATCGAGCAGCAGGAGATCAGGCATCTTGATGAGAATACGGGCGAGGTTGACCAGTTTCTTTTCACCTCCGCTGAGCGTGCCTAGCTCCTGATCGTACCAGGCCGGGCCGAATCCCAGGCCATGCAGGACCGTCTCTACTTTGTGTTCAAGCGTATAGCCGCCCAGGGCTTCAAAGCGCTCCTGGGCTTTGCCATACTCATCCAGTATGGCAGCCATAGCATCGGGGTCAGCGGCTACCTCCGGATCGGCCATTCTGGCTTCGAGCTGGCTCAGCAGGATTGGTAAATCTACCAGTTCCTGCGTTACCTCTGAAACTGCTTCGAAGACGGTCTTATGGCTCTGCCCGGGATCAACCTCTTGCGAGAGGTAGCCAATGGTCAGGTTGCGCCTGCGCGAAATGACGCCTTCGGTAGGGTCTTCCAGCCCAGCCAGCAGCTTGAAGAGGGTTGATTTGCCGCCACCATTTTCACCGACGAGGCCGATGCGTTCGCCTTCCATAATCTCCAGATCAATTTCCCGGAAAACGGGATTGCCGCCATAATCTTTGCTTACTTTCGAGAAATTTGCCAGCAACATTAGCGATATCCTCCTTGGTCAGATGAAGTGCTATACGAGTTAGACAGAAACGAGCAGAACCTGGCAACAGATGCAAAGCAGAACAGAGAATGGCGGGATGACAGAATTCGTAAATGAGAGGAGAGCAGTACGAGTCGAGAGGATGACCACGGCCAGCAGGGCAACCGCAAGGGTCGCCCCTACAATGCATGATTGTACGAGTCGTCTTGCGGAGACCCGGGACGTGTATCCGGGCAGACACCGGCACCACTTTCCGCCGCATAAGCAAATGTGCCAGGCTTATGCGGCGAAACCATGCGCGATGTGTTTATATGGATAGCGATAGGCCGCCAGGTGGGCAACTTTCTCTTGCCCAGCGCGGCATACGGTTTCGTTGCTCATAGAGGAATGCTAACATTACTAATATAGGGGTGTCAAGCGGGATGCATAGATACAACCGTTACAAGTGATGCAACTGTTACAAAGAGCATCGAGCTTTTCCCCTGGACTTTCCGTATTATGATACAAACAGAGATTGCAGAAAAAGTGAGGCATAACAGGCTATGAGCGCTCCTGAAGTCAACGTAATCACCGGGGCTTTCAGCTATACGGGCAAATATATTACACGCCGGTTGCTGGCAATGGGGAAAGCAGTCCGTACGCTCACCGGGCATCCCGATAACCCAAACCCGTTCGGGGAGCGGGTGCGCGTATTCCCGTTCAACTTCGACAAACCGGAGGAGTTGGTCATGAGCCTGCAGGGAGCAACTACCCTCTATAATACCTACTGGATTCGCTTTTCGCATGGCCTGGTTACCTTCGATAGGGCAGTTAAGAACACGAAAATACTGATCAAGGCCGCTCAAGAGGCCGGTGTGCAGCGCATCGTGCATGTTAGTATCACAAATCCTGCGAAAACTTCTCGTCTTCCCTACTTTCGCGGTAAGGCGATCCTGGAACAGGCGATTATCGATTCCGGTTTGTCCTACGCGATTATCCGGCCAACCGTCATTTTTGGCGCGGCGGACATCCTTATCAACAACATCGCCTGGCTGCTGCGGCATTTTCCGGTGTTTCCCATTTTTGGCTCAGGTGAGTATTGTCTTCAGCCAATTTATGTAGAGGATATGGCCGATCTTGTTATCAACGCAGGCCAACAAGAAGGGAACCTGGTCTTAGATGCCGCTGGCCCCGATATTTTCACCTTTGAGGAACTGGTACGCCTGATCGCGGACAAACTGCACCGGCGTGTGATGATCATTCACGCTAACCCGGGGCTGGCATTTTACGCCGCAAAGTTAGTTGAGCCGGTAGTAGGGGATGTGCTTATCACCCGCGACGAAATTGCGGGGCTGATGGCAAATCTCCTGATTTCTCAAAAACCGCCAACCGGCCATACTCATCTTGGAAATTGGTTAGAACAGAACGTTGACAGTGTAGGAAAGAAGTATGCTTCTGAGCTAAACAGGCATTACCGTTGAGCGAAAAAACAGTATGAGTGCGGCATGTCATATCATCCGGTACCGGGATGATGTATAATGCTGCTATAGACTGTTCCTTTCTGTAATCCCGGGCAGGACCATTGATATGTATAAAACGAAATCAGAATATATACTGGCAAGGCGAAGAAACCAATTATCACGTATTGTAATAGTGGCGGGCATGGTATGTCTCATTCTTCTAGGATTGGCCGGCACTGCACTGGCGGCCTACGCAGATGGCGGCCCCGGCGGCACCGTCTCTGATCCCGTAGTACGCGCGGTTGACATTGCTAAACCTGCTGTAGTACGCATCATTACTAATTTAAGCGGCCAGTTGACTGTGCATTTTTCTCCCACACAGAGTGTAATATTCCCTCAAAATAGTAACGGCTATCCAATAGGTTTATCCGGCAGCGGTACGTTTATCACGGCGCAGGGCGACATTTTGACCGCCGACCATGTTATTAATCCCCCGCACGCGGACCTGGATCAATTCCTGCAGCAACAAGCAGCGCAGGATGTTGCTAACTATATGAACCAGACCCTGAAAGTCAACATAACACAGGGCCAGGTAACGGCGGAACTCGCAAATGGACAATTAGCTTCAGACACGCAATACAGTACTCCGCAGAGCCAGGTCTTCTTGAGTACAGATTTTACAGGTCCTTTGAGCGTGCAAGATATACAGAACGTCCCTGCGAATCAGGTTGCACCGGTTGATAAGATTGAAAAGGAAAGTGCAGTTAACCAGGAAGATGTCGCTATTATCCATGTCAGCAACATGAACGACCTGGCAATGGTTAAATTAGGGAACTCTTTAAATGTGCAGCAGCAGGACAATCTGACGATCCTTGGCTTCCCAGGCAACGGCGATATTGCCGGCCAAACCGCTACCGATCTTCTAACCTTATCAGTAAACAAAGTCTTAGTAAGTTCCATGAAAACGACGAATACGGGAGCGCCTGTTATTCAAGTCGCCGGTAACGTGGAACATGGCGATAGCGGCGGTCCTGCACTCGATAACCAGGGCAACATTGTAGGCGTTGTCAGCTTTGGAGCTGCTGCACCCGGTAGCACCAGTTTCTTGCAGGCCAGCAGCAGCGCGCAAACACTGGTACAATCACTGCGACTGGATACGACCCCCGGGCCATTCCAGAAAGCCTGGAGCCAGGCGTTCACGGATTATGCATCCAGTACACCCGGCCACTGGCACAAGGCGCAGCAGGAATTCCAGCAGATCGCGGCGCATTATCCCCAATTCAAAGCGATTACACCTTACCTGGACTATACAACCACGCAGGCCAGAACCGAGAAGGTGCCCCAACCGACACCACAGCCATCATCGACAGGTTCAATCTCGCCTGGTGCGCTCACGAACAATTGGGCCATCATTGGGGGCGGTGTTGTGGTTCTGCTGGCATTGCTGCTCTTTGGGGGAATGGCTCTAAGCCGAAGACGCAGAAAACGGGTTCCGGTAACCCCTGCACCGGCGCGATTATCCAATGTACCACCGCCGCCGGTGGTTCAGAATCGCCCGGTGAGTCCCTCGCAGTCTACTTACGGACCACAAGTAAATAATGGGTTGACCCCATTTGGTGCGCCTCCACAGCGACAACCCCAGTCACAGGTACCGCCATCATCCTGGCCTGTTCAGCCGCCGGTGCAGGCAATGCCGGGCCAATCCCAGGCGTATCCACGGCAGCCGGTGCCAACCGGGCCACCAACCTACCCCACAAACAGCCCGACTGTGCCATCGAACCCCTCTGGTGCCCTGGTACCGTGGCCGTGTGGTCATATGAACCGGGCCGTTGCACGCTACTGTAGCGTCTGTGGCGAACCTGCGCCTCCAGCGCCAACGGTGCGTAGATAACCGCGTAGGGGCGGGTGGAGTTCACAAGGGTAGGGTTTTTTCAGAAAGGAGCGGCGGGAGCGGTGTGGGTGAGTGGTGGGAACGCTCCGTTCCTTGCACCCTCCGGCGCCCTCTCCATCTGCGATGGAGAGGGCTGGGGTGAGGCCGCCCCGCCCGCGCCCCTCCTCGTACGCCCCAAAAACCTACCCGTGTCGCCGGTGATGGAGCGGGGGTGCCAGCATCGCCCCTCCTTGCTTAAGCTCCCATAATGTTATAGCCCGCATCAACGAAGAGAATTTCGCCGGTGATGGAGCGCGCATGAGGGCCGCTCAGGAAGAGCGCGGCATCGCCTACGTCACTCTGCTCGATGTTTCGGCGCAATGGGGCCGCTATTCCCATCTGTTCGCGGAAACTGGTAAAGCCTGAGATGCCACGAGCTGCCAACGTGTTGAGCGGACCGGCGGAGATAGCATTGACGCGAATATTGAATTCCCCAAGCTCAAAGGCAAGATAGCGTACACTGCACTCCAGAGCGGCCTTGGCAACGGCCATCACATTGTACTTCGGCATGACACGTTCACTCGCCATATAGGTCATGGTGAGAATAGATCCTCCGCCGTTGGCCTGCATGATAGGTTTAGCGCGGCGGGCCATAGCAATTAAAGAATAGGCGCTGATATCCAGGGTCAGGTGGAAACCTTCGCGTGTTGTCTCGTAGAAAGGATTCTCCAGTTCACGCGGGGGTGCAAAGGCCACCGAATGGATCAGAATGTCGAGCTTACCACCGAAAGTCTCGCCGGCCCAGGCAAAAGCAGCGTCGAGCTGCTCATCGTTCTGCACATCACATGGAAAGACCGGGGTGCCGGGTATCTTGGCGGCCAGGTCGCGCACGTACTTCTCCATGCGATCCTGGTAGGTAAAGGCGAGGTGAGCGCCTTCGCCTGCAAGAGATTGGGCGATAGCCCAGCCAATGGAACGATGATTGGCAATACCGAAAATAAGTGCGTTTTTTCCTTCAAGCAGGGGCATTTTTTTACTCCTCTCAGGTTGTTGTTCTTCCCATTGTATGCTATTTGCCGGCGTTCATGATTGCCAGCAAGAGAAAAGCGCTGGTTACCGCTCAATGGGATAGCGCCGGCCAACCCATCCATTCATACCATTAGCCAGGTTATAGACCTTTTTAAATCCCGCCACCAACGCGATTTCGGCGGCGGTTGCGCTTCGCTGACCCACTGCACAGGTAAAGATGATATCTTCGTCTTCTGGAATGTCCAGGTCTTTGAGAGCTTTAGCAAATGAGTAGATGCCATTGAGCGGAACAAGAGTTGCATCGGGGATGTGACCACGGTCCCACTCATCGGGTTGTCGTACGTCGATCACGCGAACTCCCGCATCAATCATGCGCCTGGCATCATCGGTACTAATGGTGTTATAGGGAAATGCTTCTTCCTGGTCATCACTGTATGACATCGTCATGCTCCTTTTTCTCGCTATCGTATTGCTCCAGCCAGAGACGGCCGTACATGGTCGCGCTCAATAAATATTCATCGCCGACAAATTCCATGGTAAGCAAGCCCTGATCTTCCATCTCGCGAAAATCATCAGTAATCAGGATGTAGCCATGAACCATGTGCGACAGGTCGCTTTCTGGGAGCTGTTTCCATATCAGGAGTTCACGCATGACAGCAGCATGCTTGGGGCTACTATCATCAATGGCTCGCATTGGCGCTCTCCTTGCTTACGCATCTTCACGAGGGATATATTTATCGTCCGACCGGGTCTATACCCGGTGACAATAGTGTAACAAATCCCGGCCGGTAGAGCAAGTCAGGATTCTACGAATCTCACTCGACATTTGGAGAGAAGGCTTCCCGTGAGCGGACGTGAGCGGTGTCCTGGTTGTCATCCTGAGCGCAGCGAAGGATCTCTGCGTTCGGCGAGCCAGACCCTTCGCTGCGCTCAGGGTGACAGGCCTTCGCTCCAAATGTCTGGAATCTCGCTCGACGACGAGACTCCTGTGTGCTATAAATTGGTAAAAGATACGTATCCTGAAGGAGGCCGATCCATGATGCCAGATCCATCACAACTGCCGGTCAAAGCCAGCACCGTCATTCGCAATATTGGTCAACTTGTCACTATCGCGCAACAACCTGTTACCGGAGCAAGCGGTCCATTACAGGTCATTGCGGACGCGGCCATCGCGGTACACGAGGGAGTAATCGTCTGGATTGGCCACGATTCTGAACATTTGTTCCAACAAGATAGCGATACTCCTGCGGACGGCATCACCATCGTCGATGCACAGGGAGTTGTCGTCACACCTGGCCTGGTAGACTCGCACACCCACCTGGTATTTGCCGGGGACCGGGCGGAAGAATTTCACCTACGCAGGGCCGGAGTAAGTTATGGCGAATTGCTCCTGCAAGGACGCGGTATCCTCAGTACTGTGAATGCTACACGCAGCGCGGATGCCGAAACGCTGGCCGAGTTGGCGATAGCGCGGCTGAATACCATGCGTCACTATGGTACTACGACAGTCGAGGTAAAGACGGGTTACGGGCTGGACAAGATCACAGAAGAAACCTGCCTGCGCATTATCAACGATCTCAATGCATTCGAGGCGAGTCCTACATACCAGCATAGCCGTGTACGTGTGGTGCCAACATTCCTGGGCGCTCATGTTATCCCTCCCGAGTACCAGGGGCGGCGCGAAGCCTACGTGGACCTGGTTGTCGAAGAAATGCTGCCATCGTTTGTGGGCCTGGCGCGCTTCTGTGATGTATTCTGCGAGCGCGAGGCTTTTTCACTCGAGGAATGTCGTCGCATTCTGACACGCGCAAAAGAACTGGGCTATGCGCTTAAAATTCACGCGGACCAGTTAAGTCCTTCGGGAGGAGCCAGGCTGGCCGCGGAATTGAGCGCAACCTCTGCCGATCACCTTGATTTTGCCAGCGATGCCGACCTGGAGGCTATGCGTGAAGCAGGAGTGGTGGCGACACTTTTACCCGGATGCTCCTATACGCTGAGAAGTCCTTATCCACCGGCACGCCGCTTCATTGATCGAGGACTGCATGTCGCGCTGGCTACGGATTTTAACCCGGGCACCTCTTATTGTGAAAACATGCAAATGATGCTGGGCCTGGCCATGTCTTCAATGGGCATGTCGCTCGAGGAGGCGCTGCAGGCGGCTACAATCAATGGCGCTCGCGCGCTGGCATTGCAAGATTCAACCGGCAGCATAGAAGTGGGCAAACACTGCGAGCTTGCTTTCTGGTCGATTCGGGACTACCATGAAATTGGCTATCACTTTGGTATCAACCTGATACAATCTGTCCTGGTATCTTGATGGTGGTAGATATGGAATTTCGAACAAATTTGAGCTTGAGAAAGTCCCTTGTTTTAAGATTCATGTCTGCGGCCTGAACATGAATCCTCAAACATATCCCCAGGCACTATGCCCTTGATGAGTTGGAAGTGGGATTGACTGACGACCTGTACTAAAGAAAGGAGTACCGACATGGCATCATCGAAATTCCGTTTCCCTGCATTGACAGCACTGATGCTGTTAGGAGGAACAGCGCACAGGCAGGAAATCTTTAAGCTCGTAGAAAAGCTGGCGGATATTGCGCCGGAAGACCATAGCGATTGGACTAACACGACATCACGCCAACTCAGTGGATTAAGAGACCTTGGATACGTAGAGCAGATTGGTGATGGTAAATGGCGTATTACCGACGTTGGACGCCGCCACTATCATGAGTGTCTTGACAAAATTGCTCTTCTGGAATATGAAGCGTATAAGGGAGCGAAAAATGAACGGGCCCGCTGAGGGGCGTCCGAAGTTGCATGTCGAATTGTTTGAAGATTGACGTTTACCCCCACTTGAATAATCTATGCTGGTTTATGTAAATCCTTGAGGAAATGTTTCACGTGAAACATTCCTCTTTCTAGCGGATTCTCTAATATGGCCCAAACATTTGACAACGAAAACCAGTTTGTAGTTGATCTGCTGACAACCCTGCGCAACGAAAGGTTCAGCCCGCTGGCGTGGGTACATTTTCTCCGGCGTTCCTGGGAGATGTCTTGTGCTACAGCCAGGGCCAACCCATCGCTGAAACGTTCCTGGACACGCATTACGCTGTTGATTGGCGTGCTGGCACTGGCAGTGCTTGCTGCCAGTTTCATTTTTGAGGGGCCACAAACGGCGCTGCGCCTGCTGCCCGGTTTTCTGTTCTGTGTCGCGTGGCAACAAAGCGACCTTTTCTGGCACCTGGGATTGAATCGACAGGGGACAGGCAAACTCTTGCCCACAGCCGGCGTTGCCAACAGCTTGACATGGCTGCGTGGATTGGGGGCTTCATTCTTGCTGGGCAGATTGGTTGGAGGTGTCAGCACCCCGTCCTGGTTGGCTCTGCTAGTTTTCCTTGCCGGGATAGCAACGGATATGCTCGATGGGCAAATTGCGCGGCGGACAAAGACGCAGAGTAAACTAGGGCAAATCGCTGACAGCGAGGCGGATTTTTGCCTGTACCTGGCAATCACACTTATCCTGATCCAGAACAATGTACTCCCAGCCTGGTTAGGAGTGGTCATGTTATTGCGTTTTCTGATTCCACTCCTTGCGGCCCTGGCGAGCTATTTTCTCTTCGCTCAGCCGGTACGTTTCGGATCGACCACGTGGGGAAAGTATGCAGGGCTGGCGCAATGTCTTTACTTTCTCGTATTGCTTGCGCCCGGCCAGTTGTCGTTTTTTACAAAGCCGGTCAATCTTCCTCTACTTATCGCGACTTTGATCCTGTTAATTGTTGCACCGCTTGCTCAGATTATCGAGAATGTACCCAAAGGAGCGCGCGCGTGACTTATAACATTGTCACATCCCTGGAAGAAGGCGGTAACACTCCGATTGAAGAACTGGATTTAACGGTACGAACGTACAACTGCCTGAAGCGCAGCAATATCCACACGGTTAGCCAGCTTTTAGCGCTGAGTAAAGCGGAACTGCTCGGTATTCGTAATTTTGGTCCCCAGAACTACACGGAGGTTCGAGAGCGGTTGATCGCTCGTGGTTTCATGGACCCGGATCACCCAGACGGGCCATTTGGTTAGCACCCCAGATGGGCACAATGATGATTTTTAACAATCACAACCGGCCATTGCGTAGGCGGCGCATTTATGCCCGCATCGCCGATTATGGGTTTTAAGCAAATACCCCGGATACCAGTAGGTGCCGATTTATCGTGCACACCGCCGATTTATCGGCCTTTGCTGGCTGTTTCGGTATCCGGCTTAATTTGTTAAACCTCATTATCGGCCTGGGGAGCGCA
>Ga0209701_10001270_pt1 | contig 16007 bp, 10 predicted proteins | sample CZO8metaG_4_FD_188356 | JGI IMG/M metagenome (GOLD analysis project Ga0209701, IMG submission 188356) | Vadose zone soil microbial communities from the Eel River Critical Zone Observatory, Northern California, USA - CZOApr15con2H3.8 metaG... | ecosystem: Environmental > Terrestrial > Soil >...
CGCACGGAAGTGGCGCAGGGGTTCTCCTTCGATTTCACCGGGCATTGGTTCCACGCGCGCGACCCGGAAGTGCGCGCGCTGGTCGAGGAGCGGTGGCTGCGCGGCAACCTGCTCGCGGTCGAGCGGCGCGCGCTGGTCCACAGTGAAGGCGTGTGGACGGAATTTCCCTACCAGCAGAACCTCCACGGCCTCCCTGCGCGCACGGTCGCGGAGTGCCTGATCGGATTCGTGCAAGCGACGGCGGGCGAGCCGGGACGCGCGCTGCGCGAGCGGCCGCTGCGCGACGCCGCCGAGTTCATCCAGCGGCACCTGGGCGACGGCTTCGCGCGCCATTTCATGCTGCCCTACAACCGCAAGCTGTTCACCGTGCCCTGCGAGGAGCTGTCGCCCGAATGGGGCGGCCGCTTCATCCCGCGGCCGACGCTGGAGGAGGTGGTGCGCGGCGCGCTCGGCCTCGCGCCGGGCGGCGCCGGCTACAACGCGACGTTCTGGTATCCGCGGGACGGCGGGATCGAGGCGCTGCCGCGCGGGATCGCCGCCGACCTGAAGGGCGGCGAGGTGCGCCTGCGCGCACGCATCGCCGCGCTGGACCTCGCCGGGCGGCGCGTGCGGCTCGCCTCGGGCGAGGAGATCCCGTACGGGCAGCTCGTGCTCACCCTGCCGCTCTCGTCGGTGGCGCTGCTCCTGGAGGGCCCGCCCGGCGTGCTGGAGGCGGCGGGCAAGCTCCGCTCGGTGAGCGTCACCGTGGTGGAGATCGGCGCCGACGACGTGGGCGGGAAGCGCTTCCACTGGGCATACTTCCCCGAGGAGCGCTTCCGCTTCTACCGGGTGGGCTCGCCGTCGGAGGTGAACTCGCGCCTCGCGCCGGAAGGGGCGCGCAGCTTCGCCGTGGAGTTCTCGCACCGCGGGCCGATCGACCCGGGACCGCTCGCCGCCCATGCGGTCGCGTCGCTGCACGAGCTGGGGCTCCTCGACCGCGCCCGCGTGCGGCTCCTGCGCTCGCGGACCATCCCGGTCGCGTACGTGCTCTTCGACCACGACCACGCGGCCGCGCGCGCCCAGGTGATCGCGCACCTGCGCGGGCACGGCGTGCACGTCGCCGGGCGGTACGGAAACTGGGAATACAGCTCGATGGAGGACGCGATCCTCTCCGGCCGCGACGCGGCTCGGGCGCTCGCGGCATGAGCGCTCCGGAGATCTCGGTCGTGATCCCCGTCTACAACGAGGCGGGCATCGTGCGCGACGCGACCCGCGAGCTCCGCCGCAAGCTGGACGCCTTGGGCTGGGACTACGAGATCGTCCTGGCCGAGAACGGCTCGCGCGACGGCACGCAGGACGCGCTGCGCGAGATCGCGCAGGCGGATCCGCGCGTGCGGTGGTTCCACGAGGAGCGGCCCGACTACGGGCGCGCCCTGAAGCGGGGCATCCTCGAGGCGCGCGGGCGCGTCGTCATCTGCGACGAGATCGACCTCTGCGACGTGGGCTTCTACCAGCGCGCGCTCCCGCTCATCGCCGAGGGCGCAGATCTAGTGGTGGGCTCGAAGGCGATGCGCGGCGCCGACGACAGCCGGCCCTGGGTCCGGCGCGCGGCGACGCGCACCATCACGGTCCTCTTGCGTCTCACCACCGGGTTCCGCGGCACCGACACGCACGGCCTCAAGGCGTTCGTCCGCGCTCGGCTCGTGCCGGTCGTCCGGGCCTGCACGGTGGAGCGGGACCTCTTCGCCAGCGAGCTGGTCATCCGCGCCCAGCGCGCCGGGCGCGAGGTGCGCGAAATCCCCATCGCCCTGCGCGAGAAGCGGCCGCCGTCCATCCAGCTCCTGCGGCGGGTGCCCCGCGTCCTCAAGGGGCTCCTGCAGCTCGCCTGGGCGATCCGCGTCCGGCACCGTTGACGGCGCCGCCCATCCTCAGAAGTCGTGGGTGAAGAGGATCGACACTTCGCTGGCCAGGTCGCCCACGGTCGCCTCGGCGGTGAGCGACTTGCTGATCTCGTACTCCAGGCGGCCCTCGACGCTGTTCTCGTTGGGCGCCGGCGTGAGCCGCTGCCGGTAGCCGATGAAGATGCGGTCGCCGATGTACTTGCCGACGCTGGCCTGCGCCACTCCGGTGCCCTTCGTCTCGATGGTGAGCACGTCCACGGGCAGCACGTCGGCCAGGGTCTTGCGCAGCTCGCCGAAGAGCAGGCTCCCCAGCACGCTGCTCGCCGCGCCGGAGAGATCGATGCCCCCACCGTTCTGCGTGGCGCGCCCTTCGACGCGCCCGGTGGCGAGGAAGAAGGCGATCGCGTCCTGGTCCATGGGCGGGTTCGAGGTGAGATCGATCTGCGGGTCCTTCGCCGTCCCCGAAATGACGATGTTCACCGTCGCCTTGGCGCTCTCGAACCGGGCGCGGATGTCGAGCTCCGGGTCGGTGATGTCGCCGCCGGTCTCGGTGATCTTCGCGTAGTCGATGACGAACCGGCGGCCCAGCGCGCTGAAGGTGCCCTGCGGAACGAGGATGGTCCCGTCCGCGGTGGGCTGGTCGGGATGCTGCGCGTCGTAGTCGAAGGTCAGGTGGCTCTCCACCGGGAACTCGAAGTCCTCGGCGGCGACGTAGAGGTGCTCGATGTCCAGCTTGGCGTGAAGCCGGAAGTTGGTGGTGCGCCGCGCCTCGATCTCGCGCTCCACCTCCTCGGGCTCCTTGCCCGGCGGGTGCGCCCTCTCGCCGGCGTGCACCAGGAGCACGTCCGGGTTGGGATCGAGGCTCGGCAGCTTCTTGCTCGGCAGCTGCAGCACGCGGACGCTCGCGTCGGGAATCTTGGCGTTCACCGTGAGAAGCCCGTCGGTGAAGTCGCCGAACAGGTCCAGCTCGCCCTGCACCGTGGCGCGCTCCTCCCCGGCCTGGCGGATCGGAATGGGCGCCTTCTGCACCGGCTTGCCGTTGACGGCGCGCCCCTTCACCGACTCGTCGTCGCCCAGGTGCACCTCGCCGGTGAAATCGATCGCGGCCGGAACGTCGGCGGCGGCTCCGGGACGCTGCGAGCCGACCAGCACCGCCGAGAAGGTGCCGCCGCTCAGCGTCCCGCTCAGGCGGTCGACGACGACCTCCTTGGGCGAGAAGGTCGCGTCCAGCGAGACGTCCTGGAAGACGCCCTGCCCCACCACGTCGAACTGGCCGCCGCGCAGCCGCGCGTTCCCTTCCGGCTTCGGCTTCCCCAGAAGGCCGCTCACCTTGACCTGCGCGTCCAGCGTGCCGCCCGCGCCGCGAAGCCTGGGCGCCACGCCGGAGAGGAACGCGAGGTCGAGGTGCCGCGCGTCGACCTGCCCGCTCAGCTCCCCGTCGAGCACGGCCGCGGCTCCCTTGCGCAGCAGCGTGCGCGCGCCCAGGTCGGCGAGCAGGTTCGCGTGGCCGAGGAAGCTGCCGCCGCCGGGCGGGTCGATGCCGAGGTGCAGGAGCGCGCCGTCGCGGGTCGCCTCCACGTAGAGGTCCACGCTGCCGAGCTGCTTCTGGTTGCGCTGCATGTCGCGCAGCTGGAACTGACCCATCAGCCGCGGCGAGGCGGGCGTGCCGCTCAGCGCCAGGTGGCCCTGCAGCCGCCCCTCGGCCGGGATGCGATCCTGGCCGGCGAGATTGGCCACCCGGCCGACGAGGAGGCCGGGGACGTCCAGCGTCAGGGAGACTTGCCGCCCGAGCAGCGGATCGAGCGTCGCCGGAGCAGCCTTCGCGCGGGCCAGCTCGACCAGCTCGGCGCCGGAAAGGGCTGCGCTCGCGTCCACGTGGCCGATGGCGTCCCCATTGGACTGCGCAAAGGCCGCGAGCTTCACTCCTTCGTCGACGGTGAGCTGCGTCTGGAACGAAAGGCCGCGCACCCTGCCGGAGGTGATGCCCTCGCCGCGCACCGACGCCACGAGCTGCGGCGCCAGAGGAGTGCCGCCGAGCCTCACGGAGAGGCTCACCGCGCCCTTGGCGTTCTCGGGCAGCGCCCCCGCGCGTGCCAGCCGCTCGAGCGGGAGCTGCGCGACCGCCAGGTCGACCTCGAGCGGCCGCCGGAGCGCGCCCGCGAGATAGGAGCGGTCGCGCAGGGCGCGGGAGAGGTCGAAGGGCGCCCCGCCGGCGAGGCTCACCGTCGGCACTCCGGCCAGCGCGAGCGCCCCGTCGAGCGAGGCGCGGCCCTTGTCAAGCACCACGCCCGCGCGCACGTCCACGTCCCGCACGTGCACGGTCCCCACGCGGCGGGCCTCGATGGACAGCGTCGCGCGCGGCGCTCCCAGCGTCCCGGTCGCCAGCAGGCGCGCATCGACGGCGCCCTGGATCTCCTGTCTGCGCAGGGCGTCCAGGTGCAGCCGCCCGGCGAGCTGGGCGAGGTCCGCGTCGCGGAGCTGGACGTCGGCGCGCACGGGAGTGGCCGGCGAGAGATCCGGCAGCGCCTGCACCGGCGCGTCGGCGTCGAAGCGCAGCTCGGGCCCGCCTCCCTGCGCTCGCACGAACCCCTCCGCGCGCAGGCGCCCGCCGTGCAAATGGGCGTGCGTGTGCGCGTCGATCGGCAGGTCCGCGGTCCGGCGCACCCCCGCGCCCCGGACGTCCGCTTCAAGGTCCAGCTCGGGCCGGGACTTCGGGCCGTTCACCACCAGGTTCCCGTCCAGGCGCCCGTGCAGCCCCAGGTCCGGCGACAGCGCGAACGCTGGCAGGCGGGAGAGGTCGAAGTCCTTCACCACGGCGGCGGCGTCGACCCGGACCGGGGTGAGCTGGGCGGAGAGGCGCAGCGAACCGTGGTCCCCGACCAGGTCGAGCGGCTCGACGATGGTCACGCCTTCGCGGAAGTGGATCCGCGTGTCGTGCGCGAGCCGCAGCTCGTTGCCCGGCCAGGCCACGGTGAAGTTGGCCAGGCGCAGCCCGTCGCGGTCGTCGTCGATGCGCGCGTCGCCGGCGAGCAGCACGCGGCCCTGCGCGACCGCCGAGTCGATGCGCAGGTTCGCCCAGGGCCACCGCAGGGCGGCGTCGATGCGCGGCGAGCGCAGCGCGATCTGTCCGGCGTCGAGCGAATCGGCGCCGAGCCGGAGGTTGCCGTCCGGCGCCGACAGCTTCCCGCGCAGGGTCCCGTCGATCGCCAGCGTGCGGGCCGCGAACCGGTCGCCCAGCCGGACGGCGGGGACGCGCAGGTGGATCCGCGCATCGGGCGCGCGCGGAGAGCCGGTGAGGTGCGCTGCCAGGTGCGCCGAGCCCGACAGCGGCAGCGACGGCTTCTTCTGCAGCGCACCCACGCCGCGGCCCACCACGCGCAGGTCCGGAGCGTTCACGTCGAGGTCGAGCGCGACCGCGTCGAAGGAGGCAGTGCCGTGCGCCGAAATCTGCAGGCCGAGCGCGGTGGCGGTGAATGCGCGCACGAACGCCTCGCGGCCCTGCACGTCGGCCTGGACGTCGAGGCGCACCTCGCCCACCCGGTCGATGCGCCCCGGCCCGACGTGGGCGCGCAGGTCCAGCTCGCCGCGGACGCCGTGCGCGTCGAGCTGCGGCACGCCGCGGCCGCGCGCCTCGATGCGCGCGCTCACCTCGCCCGCAGGGGCGGCCGCCGCGACTCGCGCGGGATCGACGCCGTCCAGCGAGAGCGCCACCTGCCAGCGCGGAGGCGTGCCCAGCGTGACGTTCGCGTCGAGCTGGGCCCGGCCGCCGCCCGCCTCGAGACGCGCCGCGAGCGAGACGGAGCCGCCCTGCATCCGGGCATCGGCTTCGCCTCGCACTTCCCCGGAGAGGGGCGACGGGTCGCCACCCATCAGGACCGAGAGATCGCGCGGCGCCACGCGGAGCTGGCGCAGGTGCACCTCGCCGGTGCGCGCCCCGAGATCGTACCGCCCCTGGCCGGAGAACCCGCTGTCCCCCAGCGCCACGCGCAGCTCGCGCACCTCGGCGCTGCCCGTCTTGGCGGTCCCGGTCAGCTTCGCGTCGACGTCGAGCGCGACCGGGTCCCTTCCGGGCGAGGTCAGCTCGGCTTGAAAGGTGAGGCGCGCATCGACGCCGTCGGCGGCGTAACGCGCGTGCGGCGCGGTGATCGCGGCGCCCTGGAGCGCGAAGCTCGGGTTGGCCCCCGGCGCCGGACGAACCGCGATGGTGCCGTCCTCGATCCGCAGGCGCGTGACGTCGATGACCCATTTGAACGGACCGCTCTGCGGCTGCGCCTCGGTGGGCGGCTTGCGCGGCTCGAGGGCCCGGCTGAGGGTGGTCGCCGGCTTGCCGTCGGGTCCTTCCACCGTCGCGATGTCGATCCGCGGCCGGATGATCTGCACGTCGCTGAGCAGCACCTTGTTGGCCCGCAGCGCGATCGGGTTCACGTGGAGGCAGACCCGGTCGGCCGCGAGGGCGGGGTTCCCATCCGGGTCGCGCAGGTCCACGGCGTCGGCGCAGATCGTCAGCCCACGAACCTCGATCCCGCGGACCGCGAGCCGCCCGCGGATCGCGTTCCGGGCCTGGTCGGTGACGATGCCCGCCAGCTTGCCGGCGCCCGTCTCGGTGCGCAGCCAGACGAGCGCCACGACGATCGCCAGCAGCACGGCGGCGAGCAAGGCCGCGAGCGCCAGGCCCACGACGCGCAGGAGGCGGCGCCCCGGTCGCCGGGGCGGCCGCCACCCCGGCCGGGGCAGGTAGGCAGGCGTCGTCTCGGGCGGGTGGGGTTCGGTCACGCGCTTGCAATTTTAGCTGCGGTGGAGCGCGCCGGCAGCATCGCCGGTCGCCGGTGTCAGAACGCCTCGCCGAGCGTGAGGTGATAGGACCAGCGGCGCTGGTAGATGCACGTGTGCGTCGCCTCGATGCAGTCCGGGCCAATCGGGGTATCCGCGACGGGTCGCTCGATACGCGTGCTCGGGTCGATCACGGTTCCCCCTGGCGCGGTCACCGAGGCCGGATTCAGCACGTACGCGACGTCGAGGCGGATGGGTCCGAACGGCGTGATGTAGCGGAGCCCGATGCCCGGAGCGACCTCCAATCGTCCCTCCCAGGGAGGGCTCGGGCTGGCGGTGATGCGGCTCGCGTCGGTGAACAGCACGATCCCGCTGTTCCGGAAGAGGAAGTCGGTGCGGAAACGCAGCTCGCCGGAGAGCAGGGCGGCGCCGTTGCCGCCCACCGATGCGTACGTCGTCCAGTAGTTCTGGATCGGACCGAACGGCGTGATCAGCGCTCCTCCGATGCCGGGGCTCGGCGCCCCCCCGAGCTTGGGGCCCTGGCCGAACGACGCGTACCCGCGCTGGTAGCTCTGGCCACCTCCGAAGAACCGCTGGGTGAACGGGCTCGCCTGCGCGTTCTGGTCGGGCCCTTCCAGGATGAGCGCGCCGTACTGCGCGCGGCCGGCGAGCACCAGCCAGGGCGCGACGGGAAAATAGGCGCGCATCTCGGGCTCGATGCGGAAGTAGCTGAACGACCCCGGCTTGAGCGTCTGCTGCAGCGAGACCGTGCCGAAGAAGCCGGAGGTCGGCTCGAGCACGTTATCGCGCGAGTCGTACGTGTAGCGGAGCTCCGGGTAGGTGAGCGTGCAGGCCGGAATGCAGTTGTTGTTAGCCAGGACCCCAAGGCTTTGGCCCCCCTGCTGCACGAGCTGGGTCAGGTCGACTCCGTTGAGGCCGGCGTTGAAGTAGCGGACGAAGTTCAACGAAGCGGCGATGGAATGTCTGTCGATCCGGTACAGGGGACCGAATCTGCCCGCGACCTCGTAGTAACTGAATCCCTGCTGCAGCTCGCGCGCGAGCTCCGCGCGGGTGACGAAGTCCATGCCCGGGAACAGCACGTTGGGCGTGATGAGCTGCGCGCTGGTCAGGGTGACGAAACCGGTCTCCGTCGGCGTGTTGGGCGCCTTGCGGATCACTTCTGGCAGGCTGGGCACGAACGCGTATCCGAGGTTCGAGCTCAGCTCCAGGCGCCGCAGCCCGCCGAAGAGGTTCCGGTTGGTGTAGTCCGCGCGGAGGCGGGGCAGCTCCCAGCGGAACTCCTCGATCTGGCCTCCGACGCCCAACCGGATGGTCTGGAAGGGCGCCTCGCGCACGGTCACCCGCACCGCCGCGACCGGGCTGTCCCCCAGCGGCTCGAGCGCAACCCGGACGCCGGCGAACGTGCCCAGGTTGTAGACCCGCTGCTGCGCGAGCTGCAGCGCGCGGGGCGAGAACCGGTCGCCGCGGTGGATCCCGGTCGCGCGGATGATCTCGGAGGCGTCGACGGCGCGGTTCCCGGTGACCACCACGCGGCCAAAGGTGTACCGGGGTCCCGGGTCGAGCTTGTAGGTGATGAAGGCGGCGGCGTCCTCGGGCGCCACCCGCACCTGGCCACCCACCCGCGCCTCGGCGAATCCGCGCTGCTTGAGCTGGTCGACCAGCTGGTCCTTGGACTTCTCGTAGTTGTCTTCGTCGAACGGATCGCCGCGGTGCAGCTCCAGCGCGGCGTCGATGTCCGCCATCTCCTCCGTGGTCACGCCGTCGGTGTCGACGAACCAGATGTCCTTCACGAACGCGCGGCGCCCCTCCTCGACGTGGACCACCAGGCGCACGCGGCCCTTCTCGTCGCGCGCCTCGTCGACGCCGGTGACCTTGGCCTCGTAGAAGCCCTTCTCGTTGTACCAGCGCACGATGCGCTTCACGTCGATGGCGAACAGGTCGGCGTCGTAATAGCGCGGCGTCCTCTTGAAGAAGCCGCTGGTCGGAGCCGTGGCGATGTGATCGAGCAGCTCGCCCGACGAGATGCTCTGGTTGCCGACGAAGTCGATCCCGACGAGCACCGGCCGGCCCTCGAAGGGCGTGGAGGGCGTCGCGCAAGCGCAGAGCGCCAGGAACAAGGGGGGCAGGGTCTTGCGCAAGGCCCGAGCAGGGTAGTGCAGGGCGCACGGACGCGCACCTCGCGCCCGGTCAGGGCCGGTGGCGAAGCAACAGATGCAGGTTCTGCTTCTCCCAGGCGCGCGCGCGCTCGTACCCGGGGAAGCGGCGCTCGCGGGCCCGGAAGTCGCGCCCGTGCACCATGCGGCGCCCGTCCCGCCCGCTCACCGGCGGGATGGCCTGGTGGAGCATCTCGTGGAACACGACCAGCTCGACGAAGTGGCGCGGCACGCGCGGATCGTCGAGCGCGGGGTGGATGCGGATCAGCTTCTGGTCGTGCAGGTACACGCCCATCTTGATCGACCGCCGCCGCCCGCCCGGGCCGCGGCGGCCCCACCCGATGCGCGCCTCGAGGCGGTCCCCGAAGTGCTGCGCGTTGAGCTGCGCGAAGATGTCGCCGAGGTCGTGGACCCGCCCGCGCTCGGTGAGCTTCTGCTGGGGCCGCTCGGGGACGGCGCGGATCAGATCGCGGTTCGTGCGGATGTAGTCGTCGATGGCGCGGCCGTGCGTGCGCCGGTTGCGGCCGGTGAAGCCCGCCAGGGCGCGGACCACGTCGTCGTTCGCCGCCGAGAACATGTGGTGCAGGCGGAAGCGCACCCGGCCCTGCAGCCGCTTGAACGACACCATGGTCCAGGCGTTGTCGGTCAGGTGGACGTCCACCGGCTCGCGGAGCAGGCGCCCGATCCGCTCGGCGAGGACGTAGGCCGCGACCTGGGGCGCGGGGCGCTCCGGCAGCGCGGCGGCGCGATCGGCGGCGCGGGCGGAGAAGAGAGGAAGCTGCGTCGGTTTCATGCCCGGCCGTAACTCTAGGGGCAGGCCGATCGCTTGGGCAACAGGGCTCCGGCCGGCCGTCGGGTGCCGAGCAGGCGGGCGAGCGGTCCGCGCACACACGGGCGCACTTGCGCCGTCGCCGCTCCGACCCCGGCGCGCGGCGACGCGACCGCGACTCCGGCAGCGACCAGGCGGACTCGACTTCCACCGCGACATCCGCGTTCGAGCGCACGCGCGCCGCGTGCGCGCGCCGATCTTCGTTTTCACTGACAGTGAATGTGATTTCACTCTGAAAATCGCGGCGATGCGCGCGGCCGCTTCCTTGACAGCCTGGATCGCGCTCTCTATGGTGCGCGACAGTGGTTGCGCGCGCGAATTTGCTCCGCACCACACCAACAACGTTTCGGAGGGTGGAACCGATGCCGACGAAGAAGAAGGGCGGACGGAAGGGGACGAAGAAGGGCTCGAAGCGGACGACGAAGCGAAGGGGCTCGAAGAAGTAGCCCGGCACGTCCCGGGCGGCCTCGTCCGAGGCCGCCCCCGGCCGCAGCGCGGTACTCTTCCGGCGCGTGGCCCGCACTCCTCCCAGCGGCGAGATGACCTTCGAGCGCCGCGCGCGCCTGCTCGGCGGCGTGCGCGCGCTCGTCGGCGGCACGGTGCAGAAGCTGTGGCTGCCCTCCGCGGCGGTGGCGGTGCTGCAGCTCCGCGTTCCGGGGCGCACCGCGCTCGCCGTGCTCGATGCGCGGCTCGCGCTCGCCGCGGTCGCGGACGAGCGACCCACCTCGGCGGACTCGGCGCCGAGATCGCAGGCCACGTTGCGCGCCGCACTGGAAGGGGCGCGGCTTTCGTCCGCCCGCCTCGAGCGGCCGCTTCACGGCGGCGAGGTCGCGGCGCGGCTCGGCTTCGAGACGCTCGCGGGACCGCGTGCGCTCATCGCCGGGGACGGCCCCGCCCTGCTGCTTCTCGGACCGGCGGAGAGCGGCGAGCGCATCGTGTGGGCCGCCGCCGGCGCCGGAACGGACCGGAGACCGGGGGCCGCATATCGGGAGGTGCGGGAGGTCCAGCTCGGCGAGCCCACCTCGCCGACCTCGACCGCGACCGAAGACGCTGCGCTCCTCCGCGCTGCTCTGGCAGCCGAGGAGGCCGCGGGCGTGGCAGCCCGCCGGCGCGAGCTGGAGAAGCGGCTCCGCGCCCGCGTTCAGCGGATGCGCCGGACGCTCGCCGCCGTGGACGGCGACGCCGCGCGCGCGGCGCAGGCGAAGGAGGACCGCAGGCGCGCCGAGCTGCTCGTCCCGCACCAGTCCCGCATCCCGCGAGGCGCCCGCGAGGCGCGCGTGCCCGATTGGCTCGACCTCGACGAGCGTGGCGCGCCGCGCGAGGTCGTCCTGCAGCTCGACCCCGCCCTCTCGGCGGCCCAGAACGCCGCGCGCTGGTTCCGTCGTTCGCAGCGCTATGAAGCCGCGGCGGCGCGCATCGCCGCGCGCAGGTCGGAGGTCGCCGCCAGCCTGGCGCGCGCCGAGGAGGCGCTCGCGCGCGCGGCGGCAGCGGCGGATGCCGGCGCGCTGCGCGCCATCGAGGACGAGTCCGGCGCCATCCCGGGCGGCCGTGCGCCGCGCCGCGCCGGCCGCGCGGAGGGGCCGCGCCTTCCCTACCGCACGTTCCGATCCGCCAGCGGCGCTCGCATCCTGGTCGGCCGCAGCGCGCGCGACAACGACGCGCTCACCCTGCGCGTGGCGCGCGGCAACGACGTCTGGCTGCACGCCCGAGGTGTGCAAGGCTCGCACGTCGTCATACCGGACGCGGGCGAAGCGCCCGACGCGCGGACGCTGGCCGACGCGGCGCTGCTCGCCGCGCACTTCTCCCGCGCCCGCGGCGAGGACGCCGCCGAGGTGTCCTGGACCCGGCGCAAGCACGTGCGCAAGCCGAAGGGCGCCTCCCCCGGGTCGGTGATCGCCACGCAAGAGCGCACCCTGCGCATGCGCCTCGACCGCGCGCGGCTGGCCGCGCTCCTGTCGAGCGAGGAATGAATCGGACCCGCTCTTGCGGCATCCTTGATCGAGGACAAAGTGGCCCGCCTCCTCCCCTTCCTCGCTTTCGTGGCCGTCGCGCTCCTGCTCCTGGGCGGCATGCACTTCTACGTGTGGGCCCGGCTCGTCCGCGACCCGCAGCTGCCGCCGGCCGCGGCGCGGCTCGCGACTGCGCTGCTGGCCACCATGGCGATCGTGCTGCCCACGACGCTGGTCCTGTCGCGGACCCGCGGCGCTCCCCGCGCGATGGTCTGGGTCGCCTTCCTCTGGATGGGCGTCGTCTTCCTGCTGTTCGCCTTCCTCGGCCTCGCCGACGCGGGCCGCGCGGTGGCCTGGGCCGCGCGCAAGCTCCGCTCGCCGGACGCTCCCTCCGATCCCGAGCGGCGCGTCCTCTTGGCGCGCGCGCTCGCGGTCGGCGTGAGCGGCGTCGTGGCCGGGCTGTCGGCCGTCGGAGTCCGATCGGCGCTCGTGGGGCTGCGCATCAAGGACGTCCCCGTGCGCATCCCCAACCTGCCGCCCGCGCTCGCCGGTCTGCGGCTGGTGCAGATCTCCGACGTCCACATCGGACCGCTCTTGCAGAAGGAGTGGGTGGAGGGCGTGGTCGAGCGCGTGCTCGCGCTCCGGCCGGATCTGGTGGCCATCACCGGCGACCTGGTGGACGGCACGGTGGACGAGCTGCGCGAGCACGTCGCGCCGCTCGCGCGGCTGGCCGAGGCGCCCCGCGGCGTCTACTTCACCACCGGCAACCACGAGTACTACTCGGGCGTCGACGACTGGCTGCGGTACCTGCCGACCCTCGGGATCCGGCCGCTCGCCAACGAGCGCGTCGAGGTGGCGCCCGGGCTCGACGTCGCCGGCATCCACGATCCGACCGGGCGCGGGCGATACGCGCCCGACTTGCCGCGAGCTCTCGAGGGGCGCGACGCCGCGAAGCCCGTCGTCCTCCTCGCCCACCAGCCGCGCCAGTTCCGCGAGGCGGCGCGGCACGGCGTCTCGCTCACGCTCAGCGGGCACACGCACGGCGGGCAGATCTGGCCGTTCTCCTGGCTGGTCGCGCTCGTCCAGCCGTACATCGCGGGGCTCCACCGGCTGGGCGATGCGCAGCTCTACGTCAGCCGAGGCACCGGGTTCTGGGGTCCGCCGATGCGCGTCTTCGCGCCGGCGGAGATCACCCTGCTGAGGCTCTTCCCCGCCTGACCGCATCCGATCATGTCCGCGCTAGGAAAGGCGCAGCGCCGCCGAATATGGCGGCGACTGACCTCAGTGCGGCGGCGGAGCGCCGTCGATCAACACCAGGGTCGGGCGCGCGAAAAGCCGCGTGTCCTGCAGGGCTGCCTCGGGCACACCGATCACCGACGCCGCCGCTCCCTTGCGGAGATGACCGAGGTCCCGCTCCCCGAGCATCTCCGCCGCCGCGGCGGTTGCCGCCTCGATGGCTTCGCGGGCGGAGAGGCCCGCCTTGCCCAGCAGCGCCAGCTCCTTCGCGTCGATCCCCGGGGCGGTGCCCTGGTTCCCCAGATCGGTGCCGTAGGCGACGCGGACGCCCGCGGCCCGCAGGCGGCGCAGGTTGTCGAGCGCGCCCGAGGTGCCTCCGAACGCGTGCAGCGTGGAGACCAGCCACACCCGGCGCGCGCCGGCTTCGCGCACCAGGTCCTCCGGGAGCGGCTCGACGGGGGTGTGCGCGAGGACGTCCGCGCCGGCGGCCAGCGCCCGGCGAACGGCGTCGGCGTCGAGCGCGTGCGCGGCGACGCGCAAGCCGAGCCGATGCGCCTCCTGCGCGGCGGAGCGCGCCACCTCGGCGTCGAGCAGCGGGAACCGCCGGTCGAACGCGAGCTTCACGAACCGCGCGCCCGCCTTCGCCAGCCGCTGGACCGCTGCGCGGGCCTCGTCCGGGGTGGCCAGCTCGAGCCCGTACCCGTTCGCGCCCCAGCTCTGCGTCGGGTACCCGCGCGGCGCGGTGAAAAGCGGGCCGGCGAAGCGCACCCGCAGCGGCGGCGCTTCGAGCGGCAAGGTGCGCTCGGGCTCGCCGAGATCGAGCACCGCCGCCACCCCGCCGCGGAGCTCGGCGGCGGCGACGTCCGGGACCTTTCCGGCCACGGAGAGGTGCACGTGCGCGTCGATGAATGCAGGGAGCAGCAGCAGGCCGCTCGCGTCGACGATCTTCGCGCCGGCCGGCGGCTTGGGGGCCTCGCCCGCGATGCGGCCCGCTTCGACCGCCAGCGCAGCCGGGCGCGCTCCGTGCGCATCGAGCAGGCGCCCGCCGGCGATCCAGAGCTCGGCCGAGAGGAGCAGCGCAGCCATTTCCGCAGCGTACCCCAACCGCTCCGGACGCAGCGCATCTGCCGGTGTGCGCGGCGGCCGCGTGCTAGGCTCAGCCCATGCCGGACGAGGTGGACGAGCTGATCCTCAAGATGCAGCACCTCGAGGCGCAAGCGCGCGCGCAGCGCGAGGCGCAGGCGCTGGAGGGGCGGGGGAAGTCGCTCAAGTCGCGCGCGCAGCAGGTCGCCTGGGCCGCCCAGGCGGAGCTGTCCGCGGCCGAGGCGCAGCAGCGCGCGGGCGAGGAGAAGCTGCAGCGCGCCCGCGATCCCGGGCTGAAGCCGATCGCCGCGGCCGACCTGCTCGAGGAGGGCCGCCGGCTCGCGGACGACGCTCGCAGCCGCGTGGTCAAGGCCCGCGCCAAGCTGAACTTCGCGCTCGACCAGATGGACCAAGCGGAGCGCCGCGAGTACGAGGCGCTGCGGGCCGATGCGCGCGCGGAAGCGCACCGGCAGATGGCGGACGATCCGTTGTTCAAGGGAACGACGCCGGCTCCGACCGCGGCCGCGACCGCGACCTCGACCCCGAATCCGACCTCGACCCCGACCCCGACCGCGACGCCGAACCCGACCTCCCCCTCGACCCCGAAACCGACCTCCAGCTCGACGCCCGCCGCGCCGCGCAAGACCTTGGGCCGCCGCCGGCCGAAGGGAACCTAGGCTCCGGATGCGCCCTTCGCGCACCGCGCTGCGCCTCGCGGCCGGGGCCGCGGCGCTGATCGTCCTGTGGGTCATCGGGGCCGAGCTGCCCCTCCTGCACTGGATCGCGCTGGCGGCGGGCAGGCTGCAGGGCGCCGGTCTGGCCGGCGCGCTGCTGTGGGGCGCCGGCATGTACGTCGCGACCCTCCTGCTCGTGCCGATCATCCCGCTGATCCTCGCGTCGGGCTGGCTGTTCGGCCTGTGGGGCATCCCGGTGTCGCTCGCGGCGGCCGTGGCCAGCGCCGCAACCTCCTTCGGCACCGCGCGGGCGCTGGGGCGCGGCGCGTTCGCCCGGTGGCTGCTCGCCAGGCCCCGCGCGCGCGCCCTCGCCGAGCTCACCGAGGACGGCGGCCTGGCCACCGTCGCGCTGATCCGGATCTCTCCCCTGCTCCCGTTCACCCCCAGCAACGCGGTGCTCGGTCTCACGGGTCTCAGGGCCCGGGACCTCGTCCTGGGCACGCTGTTCGGCATGGCTCCCGGGATTGCGCTGTACGTGTGGGCGGGATCGCTCGTCCCGAGCGCGGCCGCGCTCGAACGGCACGAGGTCCTCGGGCCGCTGGTGTGGGTCCTGGTCGGCTGCAGCTTCGCCGCCGCCGCGGTCATCGGCGTGGCGGCCACCAGGCGGCTCCGCCCGCAGCGCCGCGCCTGATCTATCCGGTCGGCGCGACCGGACCCGCGCCGCGGGCGAGCAGCAGATCGTCGATCACGCCGGCGAGCACGGCCAGCACCGCCTCCGGCGAGGGCCCGTCGACGATGGGCATGTCGCCAGGATGGATGAGGCACTGCGCCGCCACCGAACCGCGGCCGTTGCGGAAGAGCAGGACGGGGATCCTCCGACCCTCGGATCGGAGGTGCCGGACGCCGATGAGCTTTTGCGAGGTCACAGCGCTTCCTTGAGCAAATCGCGCGCCACGACCCCGGCCAGGAGATTGGCCCCACCGGCCAGGAGATTGGCCGCACCGGCCAGGATTTTGGCCACGCTGGCCAAGTTTTAGTAGGAATTATGTTTTCTCGATGCCAAAGAGCGGGCGTAGGAGCGACTGTCGGCCAGACTTCGGGCCAGATCCACCCACCCCCGGTAGGGCTCGAATCCTGGCCCGTGGCTCGATTCCTGGCTCGTCGCCGCAGATCCTCTGCGTACGCGCCCCGTTCGGGGCGATCCGTATCCGCGTCCCGGGCCTCCGCGCGCGCTGGCACCTTCGTTGCGTAGCAACGAGCGCATGCAGCTGTCGCGATTCGTCGTCGCCTACCGCGACGTGCGGCCCGGCGAGCACGTGCTCTACAGCGTCCTCGCCGATCACTACATCGGGATCGACTCCGCCACCTCCGACGCGATGGAGCGCTGGGCCCGCGGCCACCGGCCCGCGGAC
>Ga0209701_10001274_pt1 | contig 15981 bp, 12 predicted proteins | sample CZO8metaG_4_FD_188356 | JGI IMG/M metagenome (GOLD analysis project Ga0209701, IMG submission 188356) | Vadose zone soil microbial communities from the Eel River Critical Zone Observatory, Northern California, USA - CZOApr15con2H3.8 metaG... | ecosystem: Environmental > Terrestrial > Soil >...
TGGTCCCAGTATAAGGAGGAAGCGTCATGAAAGCGTCATGAGCAGCGTCATGAATAATTCTCCGTCATCCCGACCGCACAGGGTCACAGAGCATATTGAGTTCATTGCCGGCGGCGATACAATACCCACGCACTTTAGCAATGATGGGCTTACCACAGCAATGCTTCAATCACGCACCAGTGGGTACTACGCCTTTCGTAAGGCGGTACAACTCACAACAAAACTACTGAGCACTAGCCCTGCGGCAATGAGTGCAAGCACCACTCGGGGGCCAAGTGGAACGAGAAGCACCCCTCCCAGGGCTGCACCCAGTGGCTCACTGCCATAGGATAAGAAGCGAAAGGCGCTGTTGACGCGTCCCTGTAAGTAGTCAGGGGTGAGTGAAAGACGATAGGAGACCAGTACCACGCCATAGATGGGCCACATCAAGCTCGTCACACCTACACCAACGGCCAACAAGAATGGTGAAGATGCAAAGGCAAGGAGCAGCGTTGCGATGCCCCAGACGATCACCGAGCCAATGATGACCTGTCCAAAGCGGATGCGTGTTCTTATCCAGGGGGCAATGACGCCACCAAGCACTCCGCCGACCCCACCAGCACTCAGTATGATGCCCAGCGTCCGCACGTCGATATGCAACGTCCCGTGTACCAGCACGATGACTACAAGCGTCACAGGGCTCAGCAGGAAATTGACGACCATCGTCAGCACGACCATCGTACGCAGAAGAGGCTGCTGCCAAAGAAAACGCAGCCCTTCTGCAATCTCCTCGCGAAGTGCGAGCTTGTTTCTCGCTGTACGTTTCATTTGGAACGACACGCGGATGAACAGCAGCGAGAGCACCGAGACAAGGTAGGAGACGCTGTCTGCCAGGTATGCCAGGCTGGCCCCTAGCGCAACGAGAGGGACAAGACCGATGAGAAAGCCCCCCAGACTGGGACCCAGGAGCGTTCCGATATATTCGGTGGTCGTGTCGAGCGCATAGGCTTGAGGCAGGTGAGCTGACGACACCACCTGGGGCAGCGCAGCGATCTGAGCGAGACTGAAGAACACATACGCCGTGCCCTCCACCAAGGCAACGACGTAGAGGTGGATGAGCGTGAGATGCCCAAGTCCGAAAGCCAGCGGAACGGATCCAAGAGCAAACCAACGGACGAGATCACAGCGGATCATGACCGCCTTGCGATCCCAACGGTCGACAAGCGCACCTGCTGGCAGGCTGAACAGCAGGTATGGCAAGAGGCGCATCGCGGTCAGCAATCCAGCTTGCGCAGGCGAATGCGTAAGGGCGAGTACCAGCAAGGGCAGGGCCAGGGTAGACATGTTCGTCCCCAACGTCGAAATGGTCTGACCATTCCAAAGCAGAAGAAAGTCACGATTGCGCCAAAGTGGGCGTGATGGACGACCATTGTTGTGTTCCTGCTGAGTGGTCTGTATCTGATTCATCGTCAAGGGTTCTCCTTCCAGGGAAAGTGTTGACACGTAAGCAGCGTTTCAGTGGAAGAAGGAGGAGAGCGGGCACAAGAAAAAGCGCCAGGGGATGATGGCGTTTGGAAGAGGCTCTGCCAGGTGTGAGTATTACAATGGCAGAAGATGCTAACAAATTACGAGTCACCAGAATGTGTACATGAGTGTTCCTTGTCTACACACAGAATGGAGTCTCATCGGACTCATATGGAGTATGGCATATCACAAGAATAGATGTCAAATGTTTCTTTGGAGAAAAAATACCGCACTGGTTGGAACGGCGAATTTTCGTGACGAAATCTCTTGACCCTGCCCCAGGGGACAATTATGTTTTGCGATCTTGTCTTCCAGGGATTGCTCTCCTCTAAGTAGCAATATTTCCTCTGTTCTCCAGTATCTCTGCAATCGCATCTATTACCATGGCGTTTTCCTCAACGGTGTTGTAGAAGTACGGCGAGACCCGCAACAGGCCAGGACGGGAATCGGTGATGATATTTCTTCCAATGAGCGTCTCTACAACCTCTTCCGGATGATCTACTTCTATCATCACAATCGAACTGCGGCGGTCTGGTTCCTGTGGCGCCCGTATCGTCCACCCGCGTTCGCGAGCACGAGCAATCAGGTCATTCGTTAAGAAGCGTGTCCGTTCGCAGATGCGCTCGACGCCGATTTCTCTGACAATATCAAGCCCGGCATTCGCAGTATAAATCGTCGGTACCGCCGGAGTTCCCATCTCAACCCTCGCCGCATCGCTGCGAAACTCAAATTCTCGTGTCTTAAACTTGAACTGTTCCCGATGCCCAAACCAGCCCGCGATTGTAGGTTGCAACTGTGGTACAAGTCCCTCTCGAACGTAGACAAATGCCAGTCCGGGTCCGCCCATCAACCATTTCAGCGTACCGGTCACAAGGAAATCGATATCCATTTTAACGACATCGATGGGAATTTGACCTGTTCCCTGGTAATCATCGATTAAGATGTAGGCTCCGTGCTTGTGGGCGATATCGGCCACCGCTCGCACATCCTGAATGTAGCCACTGGTAAAGAATACTCGCGAAGTCGCTACCAGCGCAGTCTGGCTATCTACTTTACTTTCAAACAGCTCCGGTGGGGTATAAATACGATCGAGACTCTCAACGAAGCGACACTCGACCCCCAGGCGCTCTTTCACCAGCCATTGATACGCCAGAGTCGGGAAGTCCATATCGGCCATAACAACGTTGTTGTGCTTGCTATAGTCTAGCGCTGTGGCGATAGAACTGAGCGCAGCAGAGACACTAGGAGCTATGGCAACTTCGTGGACTTGCGCACCGATAATCTTGGCAAACTTCTTGCGTACTTTGGCAATCTCGCCCAACCAGATTTCATACCAGGCGTGCGCACCCCACTCGTTCCACATCTCCATAAACTCCGCCATCCCTTGCATTGCACGATTCGAAAGGGCGCCTAGCGAGCAGCTATTCAAATACGTCTTGCGTTGCAAAATCGGGAATTCTGAACGATACGCAACGAGTTCCGGGTGTTCAATAGCGACCGGAGCTGGATTGTGCATCCTGGATTCACTTGTAGTCATTTGTAGCTTGCTCCTTTACAATGTTCCCTGGCCGACTGCCCTGGATACCGATGATACGTATTGTTATTCTCTATTTTACCGTTTCACTCGAAGAGAAGCCACACTGCTTGCCAGCAATCTTGCAGCCCGCCCTACCTCCTCATCCGTCGACCACCTCCCCAGTGTCAGCCGCAGCGCACCAAGCGCCCGTTCCCTCGAAAGGCCCATCGCCATCAAGACCGGCGAGGGATCAGTGCTTCCTTCATGGCACGCTGACCCGGTAGAACTTGCGATCTCCGGTGTGGCGGCTAAAACTTCCTCACCGACGACACCCTCGACACTGACATTGAGCGTGTTGGGCAATCGTTCGGTAGCATGCCCGTTTACATACACCTGTGCGGGCACATGCGCTTCTAGTAGCCTTTGAAGCTCGTCACGTAGTCCTTGTAAACGCTCCTGGCTCCCCGCAAGTTGCTCGTGTGCTAACATGCAAGCCGTTCCAAGCGCTACCATACTCGCAACATTCTCCGTCCCTGCCCTGCGTCCCGCTTCCTGGCCACCACCATAGATCACCGGTTCAAGCTCCAGACCATGCCTCACGTACAGCGCACCCATACCTTTGGGCGCATAAAGTTTATGCCCAGCGACGGTCAACAAATCGACCCCCAACTCATCGACACGCGTAGGAATCTTGCCGGCCGACTGCGCCGCATCCGTATGCACCAGTATCCCATGCCTGTGTGCAATCTCTGCTATCTCCCTGAGAGGTTGCAATGTCCCCGTCTCATTATTGGCATGCATAATTGTAATCAACACAGTCTCACCATCGATTGCCGTCTCCACCGCCGCTGGACTGACTCGCCCGTTTCCATCCACGGGCAAATAGGTAACGCGAAATCCATGCAGCCTTTCAAGTGCGCGACACGTATTTAGCACAGCCGGATGCTCTGTTACCTGTGTGATAATGTGTCTGCCCATACTGCGCCGGGCCAGAGCCACTCCGCGAATAGCCAGGTTATCACTTTCGGAGCCCCCGCCGGTAAAAGTAATCTCGGTAGGCGAGCAGCCGAGTAACCGGGCAACCTGCGCTCTTGCAGTATCTACCACCTGATGCGCCGCGCGTCCATAGCTGTGCGAACTCGACGGGTTGCCAAAATGGGTTGAGAGGTATGGCAGCATGGCCTCCACTACGACTGGATCAACAGGCGTGGTGGCATTGTAATCGAGATAAATAGGGCCACTTTCAAGGCCAGGGTGAGTTTTCATCAATACGCCTTTCAATAACTCATCAGACAGACCTATCTATCAGACAGGTCTGTAATTCATCCCACAAATCTCGTATATCGTTTTCGGTGGTACGCAGATTGCCAATAGCAACACGCATGGTAAATTTACCATCCAGCTTCGTATGGGACAGGAAGAAGCGCCCATGTGCATTGACACGGCTCATTATCCTTTCATTGAGCGCTTCCAGCTGCATCTCATCGCCCATTCCTCGTGGATGGGCGCGGAAACAAACCGTACTGAAAGGTGCAGGAGCCATGCGCTCGAAATCTGGCGACTCATCAACCCACCGCGCGAAAAGTTGACCCAGGCGAATGTGTTCGCGTATTCTAGCAGCCAATCCCTCCTGCCCGAAATAGCGCATAATCATCCACAGCTTGAGCGAACGGAAGCGGCGGCCAAGCGAAGTGCCATAATCCATCAGGTTGGGTACATCCGTACTCTCCGTATTGCGCAGGTATTCAGGGACAAGGCTGAATGCGGCTTTCACCACATCCGGCTTGCGTGTATAAAAAACGCTGCAATCGACTGGCGTAAAAAGCCACTTGTGAGGATTGACGATCAAAGTGTCAGCCCGTTCGCAGCCCGCGAGCGCCCAGCGCATCGCGGGGTCAATCGCAGCAGAACCACCATAAGCTCCATCAACATGCAGCCACAAGCCATATCGCTCGCAGACGTCGGCGATCTGCGGCACAGGGTCCACGCTCGTAGTGGATGTTGTACCGACGGTCGCAACCACGGCAAATGGTAACCAGCCAGCCGCACTATCCTCCTGGAGAGCCTGCTCCAGTTGCTCGACATCCATGCGAAATTCGCTATCAACGCCTATTTTGCGCAGTCCCGCCTGGCCCACCCCCAGCACGATCCCGGCCTTTTCAACGGACGAATGCGCCTCCTGTGAAGCGTAATAGCGCAGGCGCGGCACATCAGCCCGGCCCGCCATACCCTGCTGGCGAATGTGCAGCGACAGTGCCTCACGCGCTGCTGCGAGCGCATAGAGCGTGCCGGAAGAAGCCGTATCATTTATGACGCCAAAGAGAGGATCCGGCAAACCAAGCATCTGGCGCAGCCAATCGAGCGTCACCTGCTCCAGTTCGGTTGCCGCTGGCGATGTGCGCCAGAGCATCGCATTGACGTTGAGCGCAGCAGAGAGCATTTCACCCAGGATACCAGGACCCGAGCCGGTGATACTGAAATAGGCCAGGAAGCCGGGTGAGTTCCAGTGAGTAATCCCAGGCAGCAGCACCCGTTCAAAATCAGCCAGGATGGTCTCCATAGCTTCTGGCTCAACCGGTGGCTTGTCAGGTAAAGCATGACGAATATCACCCGGAACCGTTTGTGCCAGTACAGGATACTCACCTACATGTGTCAGATAGTCAGCAATCCAGTCTACCACCTGGTGCCCATATAGGCGAAACGTCTCCGGGTCCATATCACCGGTCGCCGCTGGCTGCTGCGCGAGATCAAGATAGTTGCGTTCTTCCATCAAAAGTCTCTCTTCTAAAAAATAGGTCGCGATATGCCTGTTTAAGCATATCCTGTATGGACAGAACCTGCAAGAAGTGCGAGTACCTCCTGAAGTAAGCCCACTCCAATTTCATCTGCGAAAGTAGAAAAAAATCAGGGCGACCTTCTGTAGTCGCCCTGATCAATTTCAAATTTTTTACTGTGTGAGCTTAGAAGCAAGCTCGCGAGGGGATGGTTCAACCAGTATCGAGCCATCCGGGAAGACAATAGTCGGCACGCTTCGCGCACCGTGGTTCACGCGCACGACATATTCCGCCGCCCCATCATCCTCCTCAATGTTGATATACTCATAGGGTACACCATGAGCGTCAAACCAACGCCTTGCCATGCGGCAATCACCACACCAATTGGTGGCATATATCTTTATCATTTTCTCATTCGCCGAAGAAGTAGATTGAATTTGCTGCACAAATGACTCCTTGAGGTAATCCGGGTGAAAAATATACTCATCATTCATATCAACACGTATTTACTGTAAGATATTCCCTACCGGCTTGTTGATGCGTTGCAGCAGCAGGTCGAGGAACTTTTTGCTGCCGCTTGCCACGAGTCCGGGATTGCGTGCGAGTACACCCAGCACCAGGCCCGCGCTAAAGTCACCGCGCAGCGCCTGCGCCACCTGCGCAGGCGTGAGACGCTTCATCAGGTCAAGCGCATTATCCCACTGGTCATCATCATAGTTAGCAATACGCTTATTAATCATATAGGAGATATCCATATCGCGACCGAATCGCGCTCGCCATTTTTTGTCAAAACGCCCAAGAAAAGCAGCCGAGGTATCGCCCGCCTTGACGGCTTCGGCAGCGACCGAGCCGGCCATCCGGCCCGCATACATCGCAAAGCGAATGCCCTCACCCACCAGTGTCGAACCATGCCCGCCCGCGTCTCCTGCAAGCAGCAGGCCGTCGCGCGAGAAGCGCTCAAGCGGCCCCTCCGATGGAAACAGGCCCGTATGATACTCTATTGGGCTGGCACCACTAAATTTATCCGATAACTGGGGTAGCTCTCGTGCTATCCGGTCAAGATACACTCGCGCATCGTCGTCACAATCAGGATGCAGCACGCCCACCCCGAGACGCACGCGCCCGTTCCCACGTGGAAAAGCCCACGCATACCCGCGTGGCGCGAACTGGCTGCCCATAATCAAAAATAGCTCATCCTGGGGATAGTCCGGCGCATACATATCGTATTCCGCCCCGTAACCATAACGATGGAATGCCTTACCCATCTCAGTACGCACCCCTATATGACGCGCAAAACCGCTGGCATCGATGGTTACCGCCGCTCGTACGTTCACGCGCTCACCTGCATGATTCTTAGCCGTCACCCCCAGAACACGCCCATTTTCCACAATCGTCTGTTCAACTGTATGGCGCACGCGCAATGTAGCGCCAGCGGCAACAGCGCGCCCCGCAAGATGCTGGTAGACGCCGCGCACATCCATCACACAGGCAACCGCGGGATGATAAGAAAGTGGTACTTCGCGATGAGGAGAAACAAATACTACCTTCGTTATCGGATGATACAGGTTCTCGGGAATAGCAAGCGCCTTCATATCACTGATCCAGCTTCCCCCGCTGGTATGCACCGGGTACCCGATCTCGTTCTGGCGCTCTAATAAAATCGTGCGTACACCCAGCCTGGCAGCAGCTTCGGCGGCAGCCAAGCCCGCCGGGCCACCACCGGCAATTAACACATCACACTCGTCCGGCATGGAAAGCCCTTCTTTATGTCGCAAGCCTAAGAGCGAGCGACCACCGGCACCTATCCATCTCGCCAACGCTGCTGCGCAGCTACTGCTCCGCAGTCAGGCGAGATGAAAGGAGAAGAGTCGCCCACTTGCTGGTACTACCTATTTTTCCTGCAACAGTATAGCCCATGCGGTCTAGAATTGTCCAACCGGCTGCTCTTTTTGTAACTCTTACCAATTTACAGCGAACCCGCAAGTTCGCTGATGTTGGGATGGCGCAGTGGTATAATGGCAAAGGAGGATAAGCTGTTGCTATCTCATAAAGCTAACACTGACATCCTGATTATCGGCGGCGGCATCGCAGGAACCTCGACCGCCTATTATTTAGCCCAATATGGGCATGAGGTAACCTTGCTCGAGCGCAGCGAGCTAGCGACCGAAGCCTCGGGCCTCAATGCTGGCACCTTGTGGCAAACAGGTTGGGGTGCACCTCCCAGCCTCTCATCTACGCTCGGCATGGGAGGACTGGAGATACTCAAAACGCTACAGTTTGATCTTGGCTATGATCTCGAGTTCCGCCAGTCCGGCGCTTTGAAGGCAATTCAGACTGAAGAACAACTTGATTTCTATCAAAAAGAAACCTACAACCTCAGATCTAAGGGATACAGCATCGAGCTTTTGACGACACGCGATGCTCGCAGCCTCGAACCCGAACTAAGCCCTGAACTATTGGGGAGTATGTACTATCCTCTGGGCGGCAACGCAAATCCGGTAAAAACAACGCGCGCATTTGCTTCAGCAGCACAGCAGCACGGGGCGCGTATGCTGCTCAACCACGAGGTCTCCGCTCTTGAACGCCTTGACAATGGCAGCTACAAGGTCGTCACACAGCAAGGAGACTTCTATACAAAAACCCTTGTATTAGCGGCCGGGCCGTGGTCTCGATCCCTCGGGTCTATGCTAGGCCTGCACATCCCCGTTTTCCCTGTGCGCGGCCAGATGTGGTCGACAGGCCCCGTACCTACTCGCCTGTTCCATGCGCTTGGAGCAGCAGAATCCACGCTTTACTGGCACAATCATCCAAATAGCAGTGAGGATACCCCATTGGAGCTTACACACCGGGACAACATCCGGCTCACCCGGCACCTCTACGGACGCCAGACGCGCGCCGGCGAAATCATTATCGGAGGCGATAGGCAGTTAAGCAGTGTCAAAACCCCCGATAAAGAAGGGATTGAGGTCAATCGCAACCATGCCATTGAAATTTTTCCCTTTCTGCGCGAGCTTCCCATCAAAAGGACCTGGGCAGGCCTGATGCCCTTCACGCGCAACCTGGAGCCGATCATCGGTAAGATCCCCCAGCTTGAACATCTTTACATACTTACCGGTTTGGGCTCCTCCGGCTTTGAGCAAGGCCCAATGTCAGGCAAACTCCTGGCCGACTGCATTCACAATAGGGAAGCCCCTCCCATTCTCTCTGGTGCGGACCCGGCTCGACACGTGAGAGTTATGCCAGCTTAAGCGCTGTATCCTCACGCTACCACTGAAAAAATGCCGCACACGGCATTTGACTTCCCTCGTGCACCGTGATATAATTAGAACACGATTTCTATGTATTTTGTACACTAATGAACAGCTTTCCATATTTTATAGCGTCCAAAAGAATACTATAAAAGAGACAAACCGATTTGCCCGTGAAGGAAAGGAGCTGAAAAACATGAGTATCATGCAGCTCACACAAACAATCCATATCCTGCCTCCCACTTACTACCAATCGAGTAAGTCCTCCATGCAGCCTACACTGCCGGGTTTGGAGCCAGAGCAAACTATACCTCCCGTGGTCACGAACCGCCAGATTGCAGAGGTTCTTTCAAGCATTGCAAACCTCCTGGAGTTTCAAAACAGCAACCCTTATCGTACCCAGGCTTACCGCAATGCAGCCCGCGGAGTGCTCGAACTCACCGAATCCGCCGCTGCCATCTTAGCCCGTGGAGAGCCATTACCCGTTCCAGGGTTGGGGCGACGTCTACGAATTCGAATTGCAGAACTCGTCCACACCGGTACCATGACCTTCTACAACGACCTTTTCATGCAGTCGCTTCCACCCGCCGTACGCTCGTTGATGGCAGTTGAGCATGTTGGGCCACATATCGCCACTCGCTTGTACGAAGAACTCGGCATCGATTCAACCGAAAAGCTGTGGTGGGCAGCACAGCAGCAGCGCATACGCAAACTCCCCGGATTTGGAGTACGCAGCGAGGCACGCCTGAAAGAAGCAGCGGCACAAGTATTAGGCAAGCAGCGAAATGCCCAACTCGGAGGTGTGGCTTAAGCCATTGCACAGTACATCCCCTGGCTGATCGAATGTAGATAATTTGGCCGTTCTAGCCTCCTGGTGGATATGATAGAATTGTATTCAGGGACTACAAACGCTCTGAGTAGTGCACATCTGACCTTTTTCGTTTCTGTCTTCTCAAACTAGGAGGCTTCTATGTCCGACAACATTCCCTATCTCGACATCCCGGGTCCAAAATCGCGTGAACTGCTGGCACGCCGCCAGGAGTTTGTGGCGCGCGGTATCGCTTCCACCATGAACGTATTTGCAGCCAAAGCTGACGGGGCCATCATCGAAGACGTAGATGGCAATCGCTATATCGACTTTGCAGGCGGCATCGGCGTAATGAATATTGGGCACACGCGCCCAGAAGTTACGCGGGCCATCGCCGAGCAAGCGGCCAAATTCACGCATACCTGCTTCAGCGTAATGATGTACGAACCGTATATCACGCTGGCCGAGCGCCTTGTCAAGCTGACTCCAGGCGAGTTCCCGAAGAAAGCTCTCTTCTTTAACAGTGGCGCCGAGGCTGTCGAAAACGCCGTCAAAATTGCTCGCTGGGCCACAGGCCGACCCGCGATCATTGTTTTCGACAATGCCTTCCACGGTCGTACCTTGATGACCATGACCATGACTTCCAAGGTGCAGCCCTATAAGTATCGCTTTGGCCCCTACGCCCCGGAGGTCTACCGGGCACCATATCCCTATCCTTACCGCATGAACATGACGCCACAAGAAGCCACAGCATTTTGTATTCAAGAGCTTGAGCGTATGTTTGTCGGCGAGGTTGCACCGGACCAGGTTGCGGCGGTCATCATTGAACCTGTACAGGGCGAGGGCGGCTTCATGGTTGCCCCTCCTGGATTCTTACGAGCGCTCAAAGCGGTCTGCGAAAAGTACAACATGCTTTTTGTCGCCGACGAGATTCAATCGGGTTTCTGCCGCACTGGTAGAATGTTCGCTGTCGAACACGACGGAGTAGAACCCGACCTCATGATTATTGCCAAGTCCATGGGCGCTGGCATGCCAATCAGTGGCGTCGTTGGACGTGCTGAAATCATGGACGCGCCATCTCCCGGCACGCTCGGCGGCACCTATAGCGGCAACCCGGTAGCCTGCGCTGCAGCGCTGGCAGTCCTTGACCTCTATGAAAAAGAAGATCTTGCGGCTCGCTCTCGCGAGATTGGACATGTCATTACCCAACGCTTCCTGAAGCTGCAAGAGAGCTTCCCCATGATCGGTGATGTACGAGGTCTGGGTGGTATGGTCGCTATGGAACTCGTCAAGGATCGCACCACCAAAGAACCAGATTCACACGCGGCCAGCGACACACTGGCAGCAGCGCACCACCGGGGCCTGGTGCTGATCAAGGCCGGCATGTACGACAATGTGTTGCGCGTGCTCGTACCACTCTGCGTCACCGATGAGCAATTGAACAAGGGCCTTGATATCTTTGAGGATGCATTGGCTACCGTCGCACAAGCAGAGTCGATTACCTCTGTCAGCTAACCCTCCTTACGGGGCAATCACTCGGGGTGATTGCCCCGTTCCACCATCTCGATAAAACGCTGCTCCAGTTCATAGGTACGTGGGCCGGGTTTGCCGTCACCAATCATCAGATCATCAATCCGTACAACTGGCGTGATCTCCCTGGATGAGGATGCGATAAAGGCCTCGCCAGCCAGCGCCAATTCATCGAGAAGAATGGGCCGTTCCTCGATCGCAAAGCGACCTCGTGCCAGTTCCAGCACAACATTGCGCGTGACACCGATCAGGATGCCCTCGCGTGGGGTAACCAGCGTATCGTTCCTGAAAATGAAGAAGTTGCTGCGTGTTCCCTCCAGCACATGCCCCTGCTCATTGACAAACAGCGCATCTGCCGCACCTCGCCGCTCCGCCTCCTTCAATGCACGCACCGCAGCAACATAATTCGCCGTTTTCGCCTCCGGCGACACACGCTGCAACCTGGTCGTTATTAGCCAGTATCCCCTGGCAAACTGCTCCATATCGCGCTCCCCCAATGGCGTAATCAGCACGACCAGCGTAGGTTTTCCTGAAGGCAGCACACCATCTTCGCTCTCACCGCCTGTAACGAGCAGCCGGATCGCAGCATGCCGGTAGCTATTGCGTGCAATGGTTTCTCGCACAACATCAGCGATGTACTGGCGTGACCAGGGGATGTCCAATTCAATCAATACGGCTGAACGATACAGGCGCAGCAGGTGCTCCTCCAGGTGAAACGGGCGACGATCATACGTGCGCATCGACTCAAAGACACTGTAGCCCCTTAACACAGCGATGTCATTTACCGACAGGGTAGCCTCGTTGGGATGCACCCAGCGCCCGCCGGCATACCACCACGCATTGTTGTCCATATGCTAGAGCACCTTCTTCTCTTTAAGCCACCCTACCACGTCGCCTGGAACGCTCATGGTCGAGAGGCGACCCTGGCGCACCAAAGCCCAATCGTCAAACAGGTGGCTCTCTTTGATCTCGCGCAGCGTTACAGGCTGCTTTAACCGGCGCTCAAACACCATATCCACCACCCAGCTCTTAGGATCATTCGGATCAGGTCTCGGCTCAGAGGCAACACGCGCCAGACCTACAATTGCGGCCTCACCCTGGCTATGATAGATCAAAACCTCGTCACCGGGATGCATTGCTCGAATGGCCTTTAACGCGGCCGGGCTGCGTACGCCATCCCAGACAGCCGTCTTGTCATGCTCTAGATTGTCAAGAGAATAATGATCTGGATCAGTCTTCGCGAGAAAATAGGCCATGATAACCACCTCAATCTATTCGATCGCGCCACGTGTAGACACTTCGTCAAGCGCATCTTACAATGAATCATACGCTGAAAGTCGAACAGGAGCAAACTTTTCCCAACAACGCTGGAAGGTTGCAAAAAGACAAAATCTAACCTATCACCGATGTCTCCGTATATACCATTGAAGCCGTAATAATAACGGACATGCATGCAGCCAGAACTACTCTGGCAGTGTAAGTGAAAAAAGTGTCGAGAGAATAAGGAGAAGAACAATCATGACACAAACGGATACCACGGACATGGAACAGAAAACCTTCCAGGAAGAACTGCAGGTAATGGGTGAGCAATTACTCACCAAGGTTAAAGAGCTGATTCACGAGGGCAATGTGCGCCGCATCATCATCAAGCAAGACGGTCAAACTATCATGGAATTTCCCCTGACCGTAGGCGTGGTGGGCGCTTTTGCTGCTCCGGTGCTGGTCGCTATCGGTGCCATTAGCGCACTGGTCTACCAGTGTTCGATCGAGGTTGTGCGTTCAGAGCCTCCTACCGCTGGCAGCGACGAACCTCCCACTACTCTCTAAATTTAGAGAGGGAAGCAACTAATTCCAAATTCTATTGACTCTAGTGGACATTTCATGGTTAAACATGGACATATGAAATTGAGTCAATAATGGAGACCATTTCAAACCGGGGTAGACTGAGGAGGGTCTCGGTTGGGAATGGTCCCCATTCAAACACGCCATCAATCGCCTCAGTCAGCCTGTTTGAACTGAGCCCGATGATTAGAAATTGCCCATGTATGCAGCCCACACAAGGCCACGATTAACAGGCGTGATTCAGTTACCCCTCCAGAGCCGGACACGCAAGCCAAAGTAACCTAACCAAATTCCTCCGTCACATACTCCCCCTGGCCACACAAATTATGAACGCACCTCAGGCAACCAAATATGCTCGTTTTACTTGCTTTCCATCAGATAATTAGTTATACTTCTGCTGGAAGAAAGATTTATTTATATTGCTCTATCTGAGTCTAGGTTAGCAACTCTATGTTTGCACTTTTTTGGTAGACCCATTTCAGCAGGACGTTCTGAAAGTAACAATGCCTGCTTTCCTGGGTTTATACTCGTGGAAATCTCAACTCACATCTTCAATTCTCCACCGTTTTATAACTCTTTCATCATTTAAATGCTTCCATGATTCCATTATTCTTCCTTGAGTTCCGTTTTGAGAAAGGTAGAAAAGATAGGTGTTCAAGAAACGCCTCGCACTTATTTTGAGTTTCTTCTTGCTTATAGTTAGCTCTGCACTTGTAGCAGGTTCTCTGGTGCCTCGTCAATCTGCGCGTGCGGTGAAGTTTTCAGGAAATGCTACAACCACGACACCGACACCGACGGGTACACCCACTACAGGCACCGCCGCTGCCGATAGCTTCCAGCGCACCGTCACGAGCGGCTGGGGCAGCGCTGATACAGGTGGCTGGTGGACGGTCGTGGGCTCGCCCTGGGCTTGGTCCGTCTCACCGGGGGCAGGTAGCGTGACTGTGGGCGCAAACAGCGAGGAGCGGGCCTATCTGTCTAGCTTCACCATCCAGGATGTCGACGTAGTGGAGAAAGTGGTGCTACCACGCTGTAGTGGCAGCACTACCAACTGCGATGCCTTCGTGATCGGTCGCTATGCTCCCGCCTACAGCCCCACCTACTATCGCGTAGGCCTGGTGCAAGGGGCCGGTAGGGCCGACATCTTCCTCCGCGCGCAGCGCAGCGACGGTACCAGTCTGGGCAGTGATCTCGATACCGGCCTGCCTGCCGCCAATGGCGCGGTGGTCTGGCTGCACGTCGAGTTCCAGGGGGTGAATCCCACCGCCGTGCGCGCCCGCGCCTGGCTGGATGGGACGTCCGAACCCTCCACCTGGCTGCTGAATACCACCGACAGCAATGGCGCCCAGCAGCAGGCAGGCATGGTGGGCGTGCGGCTGCGCAATGAAGATACCGGCGCCAGCCACACCTTCCAGCTAGAGAGTTACCAGGCCACCGGGACCGCCATCCCCGTCAGTGTCACTCCCAACCCGAGCGGCAGCACGACGGCACACTGGGTCTATGTGGTAGACGATGGCGAGGTCTACGCCTATGACATTGACAACAACCATGCGCTGGTGAAACAATTCCCCATTCCCGAGGCGGGCAAGCGCGGAGTGGCGGTGGCACCCAGCAGGGGCCTGCTCTACATCAGCGAGTGTGGCATGAGCACTTGTAGTGGCAGCAACGGCAGCCTGCTGGCCTATGACCTCGTGCATGACGTGGTGGCATGGATCGCCAACTACTCGTTCGGCGTGGACCAGTTTGCCGTGACACCTGACGGCTCCACCATCTACATGCCGCACGGCGCGGACGCCTCGGATGGCACCCACACCATCCTTGATGCGAGCGACGGCAAAGTCATCGGCTCGATCCAGACAGGCACCAACGGCCACAACACGATCGTCTCGCTGGACGGCACCCAGGTATACCTGGCGGGTTACACCGGCAGCAACTCCAACTTCGCCCACGTGGTGAACCCGGCCACCAATCAGGTGACGCTCAACGCCGGGCCAACCGTCAATGGGGTGCGCCCGTTCACGGTCAATGCCGAGGACACGCTCATGTTCACCACGTCCACCAACACCTGCGGCTTCCAGGTACTCAGTCTCACCACCGGGAATGTACTCTATACCATCACGTTCAGCGGCTCGTGTGTCTGGACGGTCAGTAACGCGCCCAGCCACGGTATCTCGCTCTCACCCGATGAGAAACGGGTCTATGTCATGGACGCTCCCCTCGACCAACTCGAGGTCTACGACGTGAGCGGGCTGCCCGCCTCGGCGCCGACCTTCGTTGCCAGTGTGCCGCTTACCTCGCTGAGCGGTTCGGAGAGTCCTTGCCAGACCTATTGCGAACGGGAGGGCTGGGTTTTGAATGATCTCTCTGGACAGTACGTGTATGTTGGCGACACGGGAAATGTCGTGTCTACCAGCACGCTGAGCGTGGTGACGACCCTTACGGCCCTCCAGAACACGCGGCAGGTAGTGGAAATCGACTGGACGAACGGCACATCGAGCGCCACCAGCACGCGCTTCGGCCTGGGTCGGGTGACCGGCTCACCACCTCCCACACCGACGCCAACAGTAACACCATCGCCAACGCCCTCGCCCTCACCAACAGTAACACCATCACCTTCGCCGACGGTAACAATGACACCTCTTCCTTCTCCGACACCTGGATCAATCCTGGCGCAGGACACCTTCCAGCGGCCAAACCAGGCACTGTGGGGAACGGCTTCCGATGGACATACCTGGGGTGGCGACGCCAATACGGTAAGCG
>Ga0209701_10001279_pt1 | contig 15945 bp, 10 predicted proteins | sample CZO8metaG_4_FD_188356 | JGI IMG/M metagenome (GOLD analysis project Ga0209701, IMG submission 188356) | Vadose zone soil microbial communities from the Eel River Critical Zone Observatory, Northern California, USA - CZOApr15con2H3.8 metaG... | ecosystem: Environmental > Terrestrial > Soil >...
TGGTGCATTGGCTGCGGTCTTTGCGCCACCAACTGTCCCTACGGAAATATCAATCTGCATCCCTTTCCGGCAGAACTCGATGACCCCGCGCACCCCGGGCACAAGATCGCTGGCGTGCGGGTCAAAGCGACATCCTGTGATTTATGCCACGACCACGCCGAACCGAGCTGTGTTTATGCCTGCCCACATGACGCAGCGCATCGCGTGAATCCACCGGAGTTTTTTGCCGGTCTCCTGGCGCAGCCTACGCCCGCCAAAGGCAGGAGCTGAGCCCAAGTGCTGATTGATCACACACACCGTAAATGGTTCTTCGTCAGCGTCGCAGGACTGGCTGTTGCCACCGCGGTATATATCCCCTATAGCTTGCACTCACCTCAAGGACCACGCGGAGGCAGTCCCCTGGGATTGACCTACGGAATCGCAGGCTTCCTCTTCATGCTCTTCGTGGGATTGCTGGGGGCGCGCAAGAAGGTTCCGGTGTGGCGTGTGGGACGCGCGCAGTCCTGGATGCGCGGACATCTTTGGCTTGGCTTCCTCAGTTTCCCGTTGATTCTCTTTCATGGCGGTTTTCATTTCGGCGGACCACTCACTCGGATGCTGATGTGGTTGTTCATCTTCGTTTGGGTAAGCGGCATACTAGGCGCGGCATTACAGCATTTCATGCCGCGCTTCCAAACCGCGCAACTTCCGATGGAAACGATCTACGAGCAGATCGATCGCGTGCGCGGGCAACTAGCGGAGGAGGCCGGCCAACTTGTTGAGGAGACCTGCTCCACATTGGAAGGCGAAGTTTCGCGCGCCAGTGATCGGCAGCGAGCGATGTCGGCCAGTGCCGGCACACAGGGAGGACTTACGGTGGCGTCCGGATTGCAAGCCAACCGGCAAGTGAGCACGCAGTTGCGCCAGTTTCTGGACGACGAAATGCTGCCTTACCTGGAAAGGCCTGGAGCTCATGCCATGAGCTTGAGCAATGAGGCACAGGCGCAGGCCATGTTCCAGCGCTTTCGTGTGCTGCTTCCTTCCGAACTCCATTCGAATTTAGATGACTTGGAAAACATTTGCGAAGAGAAGCGGCAACTGGACAGACAGAACCAACTGCACAAAATTCTGCACGGCTGGCTGCTGGTGCACATCCCGCTCTCCTACGCACTATTGCTATTGGGAGCTGTGCACGCGGTGGTGGCTTTGAAATTCTGAGATGCAGCGATGCTAAGAAGGACACGGACAACCAAGAAGCTCGCCAAGCGCATTGACTTGCAGTACTTCGCGCACCCGCATCCCTTTCGGAGTTGGCGTTTTTGGCTGTCCTTGGCGGTCCCTTTGCTCGCCACGGCTTGGTTTGTCGCACAGCGCGTTCATGGCGGGCAGAAAGTGTATTCCAGTGGGCAACTTTCGCGTGCTCACGCCGTGTTCACGCAGCAGTGCACGCTCTGCCACATCGCCGAAGCTGGCTCTTTCACAGCGCAAGTGACTGACAAGGCCTGCCTCGCGTGCCACGATGCTCCCCTGCACCACGCCAATCAGGCATTCACGCCCGAGTGCGCCACGTGCCATGTTGAGCACAAGGGTGCAATGCTTCTGCAGGCCACGGCGGATGCGGCGTGTACCCAATGCCACGCCCAGCTTCGCACGCGCGACGGCCAACCGCACTTTGCCTCTTCTATCAGTGGTTTCGACAAGAAGCATCCGGAGTTTTCGCCGCTGCGTTCCGGCATGGTCGACCCGGGAGGAGTACGGCTGAACCATTACCTCCATTTGCAGCCGAACCTGATGGGGCCCAACAACACGCGGGTGCAAATGACGTGCGATGACTGCCACCGCGCGGCAGATGGAGGGGTTTGGCCGTACGAGGCGGAGATGCATCCGGTCGCGCTCAACGACCTGAACCCTAGTCGCCCCCACGGCAAGGCCTATATCCCGGTGCCAGAGTTCGCGAAGCACTGCGCCGCCTGCCACACTTTGCAGTTCGACAAGCGCTTCGGTAATGAGCAGGTCCCGCATGACAAGCCTGAGACTGTGCACGCGTTTCTGTTGAAGAGATTCGGCGAATACATCGCGGCTCATCCAGATGGGGTTCATGAGGTCAATCCATCGGACCGCCTGCTTCCGGAGCGGGTTCGCGTACTGCGCGTTGCGCGCAATGCTGCCGAGTGGGTTCAGTTCCGCGTTGCTGATGCCGAATGGCTGCTCTATGCCAAGACTTGCAAGCAGTGCCACATGCTCACGCCCACCAACAGTCCGCTGCCCGAAGTTGCCAAGTCGAACCTCACCGCGCGCTGGATGTCACACGCCGATTTCGATCATCACGCGCATCGCATGATGTCCTGCACCACGTGCCACAGTCGCACTCCCGACAGCCGTGAAACGACCGATGTGCTATTGCCTGGAATTCGAACGTGCCAGCAGTGTCATCGCCCCCAGGGACCCTTGAAAGAGGCTGCCGAAGGTCGCTGCTTCGAGTGCCACCAGTATCACGATTGGACGAAAGCCAAGCCAACCAAGGGTGGATTCACGATTCAGCAACTCCGCGGGGATGCTAAAACTCCTGTTCCGTCAGGGTAAGTCGCAACTCGGTGCCGCCCCTGACGGGACTCTTTGGTTCCACTCTACGTTCCCGTGCCGCCGCTTCGCGGCCGTAGTAATTTGCTTGTTCCACTTCTTTGCAAACCTCGGGGTTACGACCCAAACTCGAGTCGCCCTCGGGACACCCAGCGAGATGCCATCGCTACCGTCGGTCGACGGCCGGGGGTTCATCGGTCACGGTGAACACCTCTCCGTCATGCGAATACATCCGTTCCATCTCCTGACCGTTGAAGGGGCGTGCGCCTCGGCGTCCGAATACCGCAAGCTGATTCCCGCTCTCGTCGACCGCGCGGTCCCGGTCGATTCCCTTAGAGACAGCCAGCGCGGGACCATGCGTTTGATACGTCGCAATCAGCTTCGGCGTGGGCCGAGGGCTGAAGCCGCCGAACGCCGGGTTGTCGGGCGGAGAGAATAGCTGCACAACTCGCAAACCATTTCGTCCGTCCGCAACATAGGCGAATAGGCTCGAACTCACCATGCCCAGCTTCACGTCATTGGCGTCGCTGATCTCACCACCGGCGTTGAACATCTGATCGAGTCTGGGTTGCTTGGGATGCTCGACGTCCACGATTGCCACTCCCTGTTTCCCGCTCGCGACATACGCGTAAGTGCGGGCAACGTACAGATTGCGCGCGTCCTCCAGCGCGACCACCGCACCCGGCACCGGTTTCGGTTGGGCGAGGTGGGTGACATCCAGAACTTTCAGGCCTTCGCGATCCACAACAAACGCATACCGGAACTGTACGGCAACTCCTCGTGGGTCGTTCAAAACCGGCGATCCTATTTCAGCAGTGACTTTCGGTTGCAACGGATTGCCGAGATCCACCACGACCAGCCCGCGCTCACAAAGAATGTAGGCGTAGGTTCCGGCGATGGTAATGCGGCGCGCGCCGTTCAATATCCCGCCAGGATTAAACGCCAATGCCCGCTTTAGAAAGTTATTCGCCGGATTGCCGTCAAGCAGCGTGCCCACGCCGGGGCTCTTGCTCCTGAGATCGGGATTGCCGACGATCACCAGCCCTTCGTATCTGTCGGCGACATAGAGAAATCCGTACATGAGATGGATGGATTGTTCCTCGTTCTCTTTGCGATGCGAGCGCAACGGGTCCACGCCCAGGGTGGTCGGGGTCGCTACCGCCATCGCGTACTTGGTGGGCAGGTAAAACCGCTGCCCCAGCGGCGAGACCGGCGATGTGACCATGCGCTCCGAGATATCTTTGTTATCGATGTTGGCGATGTCGTAGATGCGCAGGCCGCGCTTTCCCATCGCGGCGTAGAGATATTCACCGCGCGCCTGCAGGTCGAGCACCTCTGCGCCGGCATGATGGTGCGCCTCTTTTAACACGCAATGATTTTCAAAGTGTTTCTTGTAGTTGTCGGGGTACGCGATCTTCTGGAAGTCGCTGCCGATCACTGCGGGTGGCTCGTCATGCTCAGTCACGGCGACGGCCTCATAGCCCTGGTTTCCGCTGGCTACGAAAACGTATCGCCCCATAAAGTTCATGAAGTTCGTTCCCTGAAGAAGGAGTTGCGCCATCCAGGCATTGTTGTCATTGGCACGCGAGACATGGCAGTCGGTGCAGCCCTTGGTTTCCTTCCCACGCACAGTATGCGGGACGAACGTGCTGAAGGCCTGTCCGCTGAGGCCTTCCGCGGAAATGGTTTGCTGCTGGTAGTAGAGCCAGTCGCGGTCATTATTCTGTGAACTGACCAACACTGCACAAGCCGATCGCACGGGCGCAACGCGATTTCCGGTCACGGTGCCGTCAATCCCCAGCGTGTAGATGTCATCCCGTAGGACTTGAAAGTTGTAGGACGTCCAGTTGCGCGTCGTCAGACCTTCGTTGTGCAGCATGGGCGTGCGCTGGTTGGCGCTCATCGAAAGATGGCAGCCATAGCAGGTGGGAGCCCACGACGAATGGCAGGTGTAGCAAGTCATCCGGCTGTTCTGGTGCGCCAGCTTGGTTTCATCTTGGGCTGCATCGCCCCATGTTTGGCCGTCCTGTTGGATGGTCTTTGCCAGCCGCGACTTCTCGCTGTAGTGCGGATTGCCGGGAGTGATGGTGTCGCGCACCTGCACTACTTCCCATTCTTTGCCCTTATCGAGCATGGAGCGCTGATACAACCGGTCGTCTTTCCAGTAGAAGCGGCGCTCCTGCCACGGCGTGCGCAGTCCAGCGAGATTGGTACCAGTGGCGGGTGCAGCCGGACCAGAAGTCACCAAAGAGGTCCGCTGCTGAATGGTGCCGTGGCAATCCACACAGTCGATCTCGATGGCGTTGCGCGTCTCGCCATAGAGTTTGCCGTTGCCGTGGCTGTCCTGCTCGAAGTGGCAGTCAATGCAATGCATGCCCTTTTCTAGATGGATATCTTTGAGGTGGACTGCCTTCTGGAGTTTCTCGGGATCGTCGAACGAAACAACTTTGTCATTCGGATCGAGCAGGTTGCCTTTGCGATCGTGCTTGAATACGGCACGGAAAATCCAGCCGTGACTATGGAAATCGGCAAACTGCGTGTGCTGAAGTTGCTGGTTGAATTCAGGTGTGCCGGTCTTTTCCAGAAAGGCAGTATCGGACCAGAGCCCGCGAACGGCTGAGCCTTCAGGATTCCGCGTCTGGACGCGGCTTTGCTCCTCGGCGTTTGGATGGCGTTGCTCAGCGGGCCACATGTGCTCGCCATCCATTTCGTTGTCCCACCAGGTATAGCCGAAGTAGGTGGAGACCATGTTCGTTCCCGGATGAATATGGCAGACAATGCACTGGCTCGAAGGAATGGAACGCGTGAACTGATGACGAATGGGATGGCCGGATTCATTGCGCGGAATGGTGGGATCGGCGGTCGCGGTCTGGCCCAGATTGCCGTGGATAGCGTATGTGCTGGAATGTTCAGGCGAACGGTCATTGGCATAGACAACATGGCAGGCACTGCATCCGCTGGCCCGGTAATCGCCGGGTTGATCGTTGGTGCCCGGGAACGAAAGCAGCGGGTCAAGCAAACGAGTCTTCTGCAGTCCCAGAAAAACGGGGTCGGTGCGAAGTTCGGTGCCGAGACCGCGCGCGCTCAGCTTGAGCTCAGGCTTTCCGGGATCTTCTTCGAGGCTGGGATTGCCGATTTCGGGTTTGGCTTTGCCTCCGCGTTCAAACACTCGCAGCACATTGCCGGGCTGAGAAATTTCCCAACGCGGCAGCGGATCGAGATACGGGAGAATTCCCTTCTTGCTGATTTCCTCCGGCGTGGGTGGCGGAAAAGTTGTGAGGCGCCGCGGACTGCCGTTGGGCCCGTAGCTCTCGCCGAACTGCGGGGCCTTTAAGGGAAATGCGCCGTTGTTGTAGAGCGCAGCTCCCCACAGCATGGCGCCGTGGGTCATCATGCTGGTCTGAACTTTACGCACTTCTGCGGTATGACATCCGGAAGTTCCACAGGTTTTTTCCGCGACTCGCAAGTCTCCAGGATTTACGAAGCGGACGTAGTCCCAGTTTTCCCCCAACCAACTGGTGTTGGCCCGCTCTGGATTGGCGGACGAATGCGCTTCCTTCGGATTGTTGGGCTGCGGATGGGCACGCGTCTTCGCCTCTGCATACGCGGCAGAATTCTGCGTACTACCCGGGGCGATGCGCTCCTCGTTATTCCCTCCGTGACAATCGGTGCAACCCAGGCGAACCGTGCCGGTGACATGCATGGTGGGAGTGTCGGTCGAGGTATGACAAGTCAGGCAACCGGCCGACTTCCGGTCGGCGTCGGCTTGAGATTGCAGCAGCAGAACATTTTCGCTGCCTTCCGCCGGAGCAGACCTGGCAGTGCGAGCCCCGCCAAGGCACAGTAAGGCCGTCAGCGTGAAAACACCTGCGACATGGTGAAGTACAAATTTCACGTTCCCTCAATCGCTTTTAAAACTGCAACTTCACGTTGGCGAAAACGGAAAACATTACCTTGCCATCAAAGATGTCTTGCAGGCCTTGACCTGGCACCAAAGCCGACGCGCCACCACGAAGCACGATATTCTCGCTCAGCGGCGGGCGATACTCGAAGCCCGCGCCAAAATCCGTCCCAATACTGTGACGGATTGGGAGCTGGAACAATAGCAACTCCAGTGGTTCGGTGCGATCGAAGCGCAAATAGTTCGAGTTGACGAACGCGCGGAGCTTCGGCGTCACATCGAAATCCGCCCCCAGATTGAAAACGTAAATCCCCGGGTTCACGAAATTCGCCTGCCCCTCTTCTTTACTCGACCGCAGATCGGGCAGCAGGCTCATTGGACTGACCAAAGCAACGCCCGTAGCCGTTAGCCGGATCCCTTCACGGTCCCAGAAACTGTTGTCGGTTCCGGCAAAGTGAGTATCGTCCACAATCGAATCGAACCCACGCGCGGTGCCGTCCGTGCGAGAGGCGCCGGAACGATTGCTGGAATCGCCGGACGCGTAGAAAAACGAGGCGCGGTAACGCACCCAGTCCTTGTCCACGGAGAGTTCCAGAGCCGCCATCCGCGCGTTGATGTTGACGCGGCGTCCTGCGATGGTGTTGAAGTCGTCGTGCCCGAGCGCCTGATAAAAGGCATTGCTCACGTTGATGCGTCCGATGTGGCCGTTCCCTGTCCATCCCAGGTAGTAGGCGCGAATGTTGTGGGGATGAACTGTGCCGTTGACTACCGCTCCAACCGGCGCGGGGCGGACCAGAAAGCCGTTGTCGTCATAGTGAATGCTGGCGTCATCCTGGTTGTAGTGGAAGCTGAACTCGGTCGTGTAACCCTTGCTGAGAAAGTCCTGCACGTAGAGATTCGCGACATAAACCTGCTGTCCGCGTTTATGGAAGGTGTTCAGGCCGCTGTTGGTATTTTTTTCGAGAAGATCAAACCAAGCGACGTTGTAGGCGAGGCGGTTGGAACGCAGATTCCCGAAGAATCGAACGCCCGGCTGCTCTTCGGAGAAAAGGAATCCGCGGAAATCACTGGTGAACTGCTGGATTCCCGCACGTACGGAAACGAAATCATAATTCGGACTGAGATCATGCAGTTTGGCTTCGACAAAGGCTTCCTGCAATCCGACGTGGGTATCGAAGCGGTTCGTGCCCTTGCGCGGATCTATGTTCACTATGCCGCGTTCCTCAGTCTGCAGGAAGTTCAGGTTGATCTCCGGTGTAAAGCGAACGCGAAAATCCACGGGACGAAAACTGGTGTCTCCGCGAAAGAGGTCGAACGACAAACGCAGGTTCTCGGCAACGAGGGCCTGCTCGCCACGACCAAAGAAGCCACTGCTGCCGGGATTCTCTGAGTCCAAGCCGCTGGGGACAGGCAGGCGGCGACCGTCGAAACCGGTCTCGCTGCTACCGGTGAAATTAAAAAACCAGCGTTGGCCGATGACGGGATAGTCACCCTTGATCCGGTTGCGATTGAAGGGATCATACCAGTGTCCTTTGACGTATGGGGCATCCGGTTGAGTGTCGTAGCGACGCCATTCGGGCATCGCGATGTCCCAGCGGTCAGGGCTGGGTGAGAAATTTGCGGAATCGGGCGGAATTGACTCCGGCGGGGCCGCTGCTGACGCTCCTTGAGAAGAGGAACTTTGGACCCCGGGATAGGGCGTTGCAGGACTGGCAGGCACGGCGGTACAGGGGATTCCCGGCACGCCCGATGGGCACATGGCTTCCGGAACTGCCTCGTCTAAGGCGTGCAGTTCCAGTTCGAGGACGGTGAGTTCCGGCTTGTTCACCTCAAAGCTGGGAATGATCTTAGTCAGGAATCCTTCCCGGACAAGTTTGACCTCATAAACTCCCAAGCGGATGTCTCGCAGGCGGAAGATGCCTTCCGCGTCCGTCGCAGCGGAGTAGCGTTGACCAGTGTTTGTGCTGTGCAGATCAAGCTGCACGCCAGGAATCGCACGCCCGCTCTGATCGCGAATCAACCCCTGTAATGTGGCAGTGATGGTGGGAGAGCGTTCCGGAATGCGGCGGCTGGATTGGGCTTGCGCCTGGCGCGCGAAAAGCGGAGACGAGAAGGTAAACAAACACAGAAAAAACCCAAAGCAGGGCAGGCATACAAGGGACCACCGGAGCGCACGCCCGCCTGTCTGCACCCGTCCACACCATCCCAAGGAGATTTATTTTCCTTGTTACCATAGCGACGCCAGGCATGCAAAGGAAACCGCAGCCTGGGACTATGTTTGGTCACTAACCACAACTCGTACGATGGAGGGACGGACGTCTCGCCTGTCCCGCCCGGCGGGGACGCCCGGCGCTCCACAGACAAGCCGCTACTTCGTCTTCATGACGTAAACGCCGTCCCAGTCCGCCTCGGGCGCGTTCTGCAGGAATTCTGAGACCCGCTCCAGAAAAACCTGCGCTGCCCCGTCGTCCGGAAAACGGGTTAGCATCTCTCCCAGCCTGCTGGCGGCTTCCTGCCAGTTATGCTCGCGATACGCCTCCATCGCGTGATCGAAGCAGGACAGCAACGGCTCGTATTTCTTCTTTTCTGCGGCGAAATCCAGCAGTTCGTAGATCGTCACCGGTTGCAGCTTCCCCTTCACGCGGATCTTGTCCAAGTCGCGGCAGACAAACTGATCGGCGATTTCTTGGTATGTGCCTTCGCCGATCACGATGCGGCAGCAATATTCTTTGGTGATCCCCTCCAACCGGGAAGCGAGGTTCACGTTGTCGCCCATGACGGTCCAGGCCAGGCGCTTGGCGGAACCCATGTTGCCCACATTGACTGGCCCCGTGTTCAACCCGACCCCGATCACGATCTGCTTGCGTCCTTCCGCCTGCCAGCGGGCATTGAGTTTCTCCAAGGTCCGCCCCATCTCCAAAGCACAGGCGCACGCGCGGTACGCATGATCGGTCTGAGGATAGGGCGATCCCCAAAACGCCATGATCGCGTCGCCGATATACTTATCCAGCGTCCCTAAGTTGTGGAAAATAACTTCGGTCATTTCTCCCAGGTATTCATTCAGCAACTGCACGAGTTCGTCCGCCGTGAGACCCTCTGACAACGTCGTGAACCCGCGGATGTCACTGAACATCACCGTAAGTTCCTTGGTTTCTCCGCCCGGCCGGATGTACTTGGCCGGATCTTTTTCGATCAGCGAGATCACACCCGGTGAAAGGTACTGCGAGAACGTTTTGCGGATTTTCCTTTTTTCGCCCTCCTCGAAGATCATCCGGAAACTGGTGATGACTGCGTAGTTCGCCACCAGCGTGCCGGCTGGTACCACACAGCTCAGCCAAAGCCCCCAGCGCGCAAAGCTGAGATACACAAGCCAGGCGAATGCTCCGAGGGTCAAAAAAACAGAGATGGTCGAGTACAGCGGCTTAACGCGGCTGAACCAGAATCCAAAGACCAGACCAAACAAGAGAATGAATCCCGTGTCGATAATTTCCTCATGCAGGCCGCGCGTGAGGAAACTCCGTCCCCTTTCGTCGCTGTGGAGAAGGTTGTCGATGATGTTGGCGTGTACTTCGACTCCCATGTACCCGGCATCCTGTTTTTCAAACGGTGTGCTGCGCAAATCACCGATACCGAGAGCGGTGCCACCCACCAGCACAATTTTGTTCTTGAACGTTTCTGGTGGCACGGTTCCATTGAGTACATCCCACATCGAGTAGTGCCGGTAAGTATGGTATGGACCCACATAGTTAATGAGAACGCTGCCGTCATGCCAGGGCTGCAGGTTGTGGCGGCCGAACTGGATGCGCTCGAGCCCGTTTTCAGAAATATAAGCTGCAATCTCCTGGTCCGGGATTTTCTCGTATTCCCGCAACACCTGCATGGCCAGCGAAGGGAAAAAATCCTGGTCCTGATAACGAACCATGAGCAATGCTCGTCGCAAGGTACCGTCCGGATCAGGGGTGGTGTTAAAGAAGCCGTAGGAAGCGGCGGCCTCGGCCAGTTGAGCCAGGTTCGCCTCCGCCCCCGGGTAAACGCCGCCGCCGTTCTCCAGCCAGGCGCGACTCATATCGAAATCGCGGCCCTTCGACTTGACTTTGAGCACCTGGGGAAACGCCTTGGCCCAGATAATGGTGAAGTACTCCTCGGCCCGTTTGGCGTCGGAGGCCTGGGCGCGCTCCTTATCTAGAAACAGGTGCCCCAGAACCACCCTGCCGGACTGTTGCAGAGCAGCGGCGAACATCGCGTCGTGATCGCCAGCGGCTTCGAGTTGTTTGATCTTGGCGGTGACTTTCGCGGGAGCCGAGGGACCAAGCTCGCGCTGCAATTGAGACAGCGCTTTTCCCGCAGAGTTACTCTCCGGTGTAGGGAAAGTGGCGTCGAATGCGATCACGCCTGCGCCGCCCGCGCTCAACCGATTTACCAGATATGCGTAGGAAGTACGCGGCAAGGGGAAAGAGCCGACATTCTGGAGGGTCTTTTCGTCGATGCCGACGATCACGATGCGATCATCGTGCGGCCGCTGTCCGCGGGCCGAAAAACGCATATCCAGAGAACGCTGCTCAACGTTTTGCAGGAATAGAAAACCAGCGCGAGTGCTGCCGCCAACTCCGGCAAAGGCAAACAGCATCAGGCCCGTCAGCGTGACCAGCAAGGCAAGAGCCAAGTCCACCTGGCGAGCTGAAAATCTGCCCAGCGCCGCTGACCAACTGGACCACCTTTGTTCGCGCATCGTCATAACCATCGCGATTACAGGCTAGCGCAATCCGTAGACAGACGACGCATGAAATCGAAGCAAATCACTATCCGCAATTAGGAGGTTGGCAGCCCTTTTGCCTGGGCGCGTTCGTGTTGAGTTGGGTCACCGCGATCACCCATCCCGCAACCGCGAGCCCGACCGTAAGAACAACATTGCGCACCAGATGCACATGCCGGACTGGAGGCGGAGCATCGGGCATATTCGTATCTTGCATGCTGGCGAGCTGCACCGCAGGAGGCGTGGTTTCAGGTTCGTAACCCGCGGGAGGAATCTCCGTCGTGATCACGACCATTTGTCCGGCGCTGACTTGGATCTGATTCTGCGTCGCTTGTCCCGAATTCGGCACCACCTTCGCATTGCCGAGCGGCGTTACCGAGACTTTTCCGGTGTAACAGATGACTGTAGTTCTGTTAGCTTCGTAGCTCACAAAGAAGTCAGTTCCGATGACGCCGATCACAGCGTTGGCCGTTTTTATCTCAAACTTGCCATTGGGCTGCGTGATCTTGACCACCTGGCTTCGCACTTTTCCCAGATTCATTTCCAGCGAGGTCTGCTGCGAAGCACCGTCATGCTGCACCACTCGCAGTTCACTGTTCGAACCGAGGCTCAGAATAGAACCGTCCGTGAGACCGGCGCGCACACGTCCTTTCTGTTCGGTCCTAAGCAGATCGTTCCATTCGAGACCGTCATTCACCTTGGCAGTCTTGGCATTGCGCGTGGCCAACGGAATCAAAGCGCGGATCTGACCGGCAGCTTGTCCTCCCGCAGGCGACTGGCACAGCGCAGGCAGTAGCGATAGCAGAAAGCATAGCAATCCAGCGATAAAGCTTCTGAACGGAATCAAGTCAGGCCCCTTCCTAACTTCAATTTCTTGAGCGATAACCGATTGTGTCATGGGAAAACAGAATGTCAACGTTACGAGTCGCGAGGGGTGTCAACCGTGGTTACACCGAAGTGCCGATCCCCTCGTTTCCGCGCAAATGCCGTATTAACATCCTTAGACAGGAGTTTTTGAAACTCCTCGCCGCCGGGTGCGTCCCACAGGCGCGTCCTTTGAGGTGGAATGAGCCGCAACCGCTGGGATCGGCCCGCACTATTCATTCTCGGCGGTGTGCTTCTTCTGCTGCCTGCAATTTTTCTGGTATCGTGCGGCCGTGTCAACAACGCGCCTTCCAATACCCCACCGCCGCCTCCAGTCCCGCTCACCGCTGCTGAAGTCCAGCAAGTCGTCGAAGACGCCGCCAAATCGCTGAACGTCCCCATGGTCATCGCGGTCTCCGACCGTGCTGGAACGATTCTGGCGGTGTTTCAAAACGCCGGGGCACCGGCCACCTCGACTGGCAACTTCGGAGTGGTCGTTGACAGTAAGGAACTCGCGGTCGCACTGGCTCGCACCGCTGCCTTTTTCAGTAATGATCAGGCTCCGCTCTCGAGCCGTACTGTGCGATTCATCAGCGGAATCCACTTTCCGCCACGCGTCGTTGACGCCCCGAACGGCGATTTGTATGGGATCGAGAACACCAACCGAGGCTGTACGTTGAACACCATCTTCTTGCCGGGACAGAACATCAATCCCGCGCGTTCGATTGACAGCCTCAGTCTGGGGCTAGGCATTATCACCGGCAAGGCTGACACCATGGACAGTGATCCAACCGCTGTGAATCCGGGTGGAGTTCCCCTTTTCAAGAACGGCTACGTGGTTGGAGGAGTGGGAGTGGTCAGCACGTCACCCGATGTAGCGGAGTTCGCGGCCTTTTCCGGCGCGTCCCAGCCCGGCTTTCTCCCGAGCCCATCGCAACTCCCGCCGCCCGGAGTCGTCATCATCGGCGGCGTTACCCTGCCTTTCGTTAACCAGACTACTCCCCCCAACGGCATCGGTCCGGGAACCACGGTCGGCACATACACACTAGGACCGCTGAATGGTGGGCTCCCCCCAGAAGGTGATCTGGTGGCAACGACGGGCGGATTCTTTGGTCTGACTCAAAACGATGTGGCAAACATTATCAGCCAGGCGGTGACTACCGCCGAGATCACCCGGGCCGTGATTCGTCTGCCTCCTGGCTCACGCACGAAGATGACGATCGCAGTCACCGACCTTGATGGCACTATCCTGGGCCTGCACCGGATGTCGGACGCAACCGTCTTTAGCATCGACGTTGCCGTGGCCAAGGCCCGCAATGTCATCTACTTCAGCGGACCCACAGGCACTCCCGATCTGCCCGGGGTTCCGGCGGGAACCGCTGTAACGAACCGTACCATCGGCTTCGGTGCACAGCCCTTTTTCCCGCCGGGTATCGACGGTTCCGGGCTAGGTCCCTTTTTTAAGCTCTACACATCAGACATCGCCAATCCGTGTACCCAAGGGTCCCAAGCGGCGAACGCAGATCAGAACGGGATTGTGTTTTTTCCTGGAAGCGTGCCCCTGTATAAGAATGGAGTATTGGTGGGCGGGCTAGGTGTGAGTGGCGATGGTGTCGATCAGGACGATTTCGTTACCAATGGCGGCGCGAAAGGCTTCGAAGCGCCTGACAATATCCGCGCCGACAAGGTGATCATCGACGGCGTGCGCTTGCCCTATTTGAAGTTTCCCCGGAACCCAACCCAGTGATCAGGGATGGTTGTGAAAATGGTGCTGTCGAGCGCAAGGAAGGCATAAACCAAGGCTATCGTCAGGCCACGTACTCGATCCTTCCGTCCGCACTCTTTGGTGAGCGATTGGTCGCTCGGTGGAAGTTGGGCGTTTTCGTCTCAGTCGGTACTGCCAACTGATTATCGACTTCGCCTCCGAAACGGTTGTTGGTGAAATCGCCGCCTACCCCTTCTTGAGACACCACCAACTCCACGCCTTTCATTGACGGAAGAAGCTAGCCTTCGCGTACCTTGTAACCGGCCAGATTGCCTAGCCCTTCGTAGGCAGCGTACTTATACGTCTCGCTGAGCGTGGGGTAGTTGAAGACCTGCTCAATAAACTCATCAATGGTTTCGTTGTGGTCGAGAACCGCCATCCCGATGTGAATCAATTCGGTAGCGCTCTCGCCGATGATGCTTACTCCAAGGAGCTCCTTGTCGGCGCGGGCAAAGACGAGTTTCAGCATTCCTGCAGTGTCGCCGATGATGTGGCCCCGGGCGTTGTTGGCATAGAGAGCCCGCCCGACACAGTAGTCGATCTTTTTCTCTTTGCATGATTCTTCCGTCTCGCCCGCGGCGGAAATCTCTGGGATCGTATAAATCCCCATCGGCAACATCGAGGCGACTCGCTGCTTGTATTTGAAACCGAAAGCATGGCACACGGCAACGCGTCCTTGTTCCATCGACGTCGACGCAAGTGCGGGAAATCCGATGACATCGCCCGCAGCATAGATATTGGGCACCGCGGTACGATAATTCTCGTCGACCGATATGTATCCGTGCTCGTTGACGGCCAGACCCGCCTTCTCGAGCGACAGTCCGTCTACCGCGGCGCGGCGCCCGGCCGCGAACAGCACCGATTCGGTTTCGAGCGTCTTGCCGCTCTTCATCACCAGGTGCACGCCGGACGCCGTGGTTTGCACCTTTACGGGCCGTTCGTTCAACCAGAATTGCATGCCAAGCGCGGCAAGCCGCACCCGGAGTCTCTCGGAAATCTCCGCATCGAGGAACGGCAGCAAGCGGTCCCGGCCATCCACCAGCGTGACCTGCACTCCGAGCGCGACGAATATGGACGCGTACTCGCAGCCAATCACGCCGCCGCCGATTACCGCGAGGCTTTGCGGGATGCGATCCATCCGCAAGAACGTGTCCGAGTCGAAGACCCGGACGTCGTCGAAAGCTATTTCTGGCGGACGGTGCGGTCTACTTCCAGTGGAAACGAGAATCACATCGCCACGCAGTTGCCGGATGCCATTCGCACCGGAAACGGATACGGTGTGGGCGTCTTCGAAAGAAGCCCGGCCGCAGACGAGCTCGATGTGATGAAGGGCGAGATTCTTCAGGACGCGCTGGCGCTCCATTTCAACCACTTCTCGCTCGTGGCGCATGAAATCATGGACGGTCAGATTCTCTTTAAGGGAATAGTCGATGCCGTAGAGACCGCGTTGTTTGAGACCGGAAAAGTAGAGTGCGGATTCACGAAGCGTCTTGCTGGGGACGGTGCCGGTGTTGATGCAGCTTCCGCCCACATGCTCGGCGCCCTCGATGATGGCAACACATTTGCCAAAATAGGCAGCTTGCGCACCGGCCTTTTCTCCTGCAGGGCCGCAGCCAATGACGATCAGATCGAAATCTTTGCTAAAAACCACCACAACCTCCCGTTAGAACTTTCGTAGCCATTTGCCCTTGCGCACTCCGGTATTAGCAGGTGTGTATATCGCAAGGACATGCGGCATGATTCTACATGTGCAGAAGATCTGCTATCAGGCGTTTGCGAACGTGAGGCGAGCCAATATCACTAACGATCCTGAGTTGGTGCAAACGCGTGTGCATTTCCGCCGGGTGGTGCCCGCGCGCAGACTCACGGCAAGGGCAGTTTCGAGCCTTCTGTAGCGCGTCGTCGCTAGCTCCTTCGCCGGGTTTCCAGCCAGCGGTGAGTTCGGCGAGAAGTAAGGCGAGATCGCGACCGGACGGTTACGCGTCGAGTCAACGGAGACACGGAGACCGCCTCGCGGACGCCACCAAAGCGAAAATACGCAATCTCATGAGCGTCTTGTTTAACCATGCCATTCGTTATGAGTGGCTCGAACAGGGGGGGAAC
>Ga0209701_10001280_pt1 | contig 15945 bp, 11 predicted proteins | sample CZO8metaG_4_FD_188356 | JGI IMG/M metagenome (GOLD analysis project Ga0209701, IMG submission 188356) | Vadose zone soil microbial communities from the Eel River Critical Zone Observatory, Northern California, USA - CZOApr15con2H3.8 metaG... | ecosystem: Environmental > Terrestrial > Soil >...
ATCGCCAACCCGTCTCGCCCGACGTGGCCCGGCGCTACCGCGCCGAGGGCGCTGAACCCGTGGCCATCGATCTTCCCGCGCTCCAGAAGCTCGGCTTCCGCGTCATCCTCGACAATCTCCTCGAGGAGCACGGCGTCATCCGCCATCACACCCGCCGCCTCTCCCGCCTCCTCCTCGAAGAATTCCTCCACCGCTAATCCTCCGCCCTTCCCCGCTTCTCCCTCTTTTATGCTCTTCTACCTGTGTAGAGGCCGGGCTTTAGCCCGGCCTCTCCCCTTGCTCCGTATCCTCTCCCCCCACAGCTCACCGCGCCAAGCCCCCCGCCACCCAAGCGGACATTTTAATCGAGCTAAGAAAGGGGATATTTCTAACGAGGTTTGTCGTCAGCCAAAGTTTCCCTTGACTTTCCTCCGCTCTCTGCTATATTTGCCGCTGTAGATAACTACATCCCCAGTGCGGGAGGAAGCTCCCGCTTTTTCTTTTATAGCCCAATCTCTGGTAGTCGCTAGGTTGGAGCCGTCCCGAGCAGCCATCGAAAGCCATAAACGCCTCTTTGCACAATTTTGGTGCATCCTAAGTCTCTTTAGAATCAACACTTATAGAAATGCCCGCAAGTGTTGATTCTAAACCACTTACATAAACCTTAAGTCCTTTAGATGCAACACTTACAAAAAACATAGGGGGTGGGGTCGTTATGGTTAACTAGACACTCGACGAAGAGTGTCTGCCCCGGGCGACCAGGTGAAGAATCTCCCTAGCAACCATCCAAAAAGCAAAAAGGCTCCCCGATCTTCTCGGGGAGCCTTCCTTGGCTCAGAACTCTTACCGCCGCTAGAACGTGAACTTGGCCGCGAGCTGGAAGCTGCGCGGGCTGCCGCCTCCCAGGATCGGGTTGCCGGGGCCAGTATCCGCAGTGGCCACGATCGGGAAGAACTGACCTGCGGCAAGTCTTCCTGTGGGGCTAATCGTGAATCCTCCGATGTCGTCGAAGAATGAGGGCCACAGCGGGCTGGCGAAGTTCACGCGGTTTAGGGCGTTGAACAAGTCGGCGTGGACCTCAAGCTTCACTCGCTCGGTGAGTCGTGTTTCCTTGACAATGGAGATGTCCCACTGGCGGAAGGCCGGGCCCAGGAGTGCGTTACGTCCCAGTGTGCCGAAGTGGCGAGTGCCAGACAAGCAATGCGCAGCGGCGGTGCCGCCGCTGCCGTCCAACGTGCACGGCACGGCAAACGCGGTTAAATCCAGAAAGCGGGTCGGATCGCTGTAGTTATACACCGGCTTGGCAACAAGGTCTGGCCGGCCAAAGAACTCCGCGCTGCCATCATAGTCGTCCGCCGTCTCGCTCACCTCGAACGGATGACCGCTGATAATGGACACAAGACTGGAAACGGTCCAGCCCTCGCCCATGCGGCCAAGCGTTTCCCACTTGGGGAAGCTATAGGTGGCCGCCCAGACGAAGTGGTGGCGGCTGTCGAAGTTCGAAGGCCCGCGGTTGCTGCGCAACGGATTCGAGCTATCGTTGGGCTGGCCGGCATGAGGCACGTAGTCCTGGCCGTCGCTGGCATCGTCAATCGAATGCGACCAGTTGTAGTTGATCTGCTGCGTCCACCCGTGCCAGCCGCGCATCGCCAGCGACGCCTGCAGCGAGTTGTAGCTGGACCTCGACGACGTCTCGACCTGCTGCAGGTAGAAAGGCGCTTGAGGCGCCAAAGGACTCAAGATGGCAGCGTTGTTGTTCTGGCCGGGGAGAACCGTCGCGGAGCCGCTGTTGTTAAAATTGCGAGGGACGGTAACGCACCCCGGACCGATAGCCACATTCGGCGCTCCCGCACAGGAAAGGTCAGAGGCGGTGACGGCGGCCAAGCTCGGCTGGTTGATGTCCCGAATACGCTGCAGCTTGCGCCCAGCCGTCCCGACGTACCCCACCTGCAGAACGGTGTTCGGCAAAAGCTGCTGCTGGATATTCAGCGAGTAGTTGTAGATGTATGGAGTCCGTAATTTGCTGATCGTGGAGGCATCGGTCGTGTTTGCGGCCAGCATCCCAAACACGGGCGCGCCTGCGGCGAGCGGCGTACCCACAATGCCACCTTGCAGGACGTCTTTCGATCCGATCGGGTTGAACGCCGGGCCCAGGTTGTTCGTGTTCTCGTAAATCTGGCCGGTGAAGAAATCGTGCGAGAACGTGTCGTAGAAGACGCCGAAGCCGCTGCGAATCACCGTGCGCCCTTTGCCGGTCAGGTCCCAGGCCAGGCTGACGCGCGGGGCAAAGTTGTTCAGGTCCTTGTCGTAAGGCGATCCCTGCTCAAATATGCCGCTGGCCGGGTTGTAGCTACTGAAGTGGTTGTTCGCCTCATGGATCACCCCGTAATAATCCCAGCGCAAGCCGAGATTCGCGGTCAGTCGTGACGATACCCGGATCGAGTCCTGCAGATAAAGCGCGTGCGCGCTCTGCAGTGTGTTTCGCGTCGTATCGCCATAGTTGATGTTGCCACCGGTCACATTTCCTTGAAGGAAGCCCGCTAGATCGGCGAACTTTAGGCGTCCGCGGAAGTTGATATCTTCAAGAGAATCAATCGAAGTGTAGCGGTACTCATATCCGAACTTGATGTCGTGCCGCGAGCGCTTCCAGGAGAAGTTGTCCAGGAAGTGGTAGTTTCGGTCGATGCGTGAGCGCGGGTTCGAAAAACGCGAAGAGCCAAGACCGGAGAGCCCACTGACGTTGATCTGTGGCAGGCCGAAATTGCGCGGATCCACCTTGCCCGATACCGAGCCCAAGCCGTTGTTCAACCCGATCGATGTATTCGGGTTGCCGAATACCGAACGATCTTGGGCGAGAAAATCCTCGTGGAAGCGGTTGAAGCCGAAACGCGCCTCATTGACCGTGTTGCCGGAAACGACGCTGACCAGGCTGATGGAGACCACATGGACGTCCGTGGGGGTGTCCGTGTTCGTGTTCGGTATATTGTTACCGCCCGCGGCGCCCAGCGGGACGCTCTGTTCGCTTCGCCCGTAAAAGTACCTCCCCGTCAGCGTTTCTTTTGGGCTGAAGCTGTGGTCAACTTTCGCGATTACGCTGTCCAGGTCGTTACGCGCTCGGTCGCTGCTTACGTTGTTGGGAGCGCCCGAGGCGGCCCCGGCAAGGTTCGCCACCGGCCAGGGCAGATTCCCACCCGAGCATTTCCCGTTCGTATGGCACAGGTTATATAAATTCACGATCACGGGATTGATCACGTTGGCCGGCTGCGTCGTCACGCAGGTGAAGGCGTCGGTTGTGCAGGCTGCCGGGTTGCTCCCCGCAATGCTGGAGACCGCAGCGAAGTAGTCGTTCGACGAGGTGCCGCCGGGGGCATTCAATGTCGGCACTGTGTTCACCGACGTCAGGCCAAACCCTTCGCGCTGGCCTTCGTAGGCCAGGTACCAAAAGGTCTTGTCTTTCACGATGGGCCCGCCAAGCGAACCTCCGAACTGATTGTTCCGGAAAGCGTCCTTGGGTCCGACAGTGTTAAAGAAGTTGCGCGCGTTCAGATGGTCGTTCCGGAAATATTCGAAGGCGCTGCCGTGGAGCGTGTTAGTGCCGCTCTTGGTCACGATGTTGACGACGGACCCTGAGCTGCGGCCGTATTCCGCCTCGGAGTTTGACAGAACGCGCAGTTCGGCGATGGATTCGATCGGCAGGACCGTCGAGGGAATGGCGAAGACGCCGCCCTGATTGATCACCGGAAGGTTCCGGTAACTGTCGTTCATGTCCGTGCCGTCGAGCAGGAAATTGTTCGAGCGGCCGCGGTTGCCGTTGGTGCTGAACTGCCCGAACGACCCGGGAGAATCCAGCTCGCCGCTTGGGTCGCCGGTGGTGCCGGGCGCCATGATGAGCAGCTTGGTGTAGTCCCGCCCGTTGATGGGCAAATTCACCAATTCCGCAGCCACGAACGACCCGCCTAGATCGTCGTTGGTCGTCTCCACCTGGGTAAGCGTCTCGGCTGACACCACAATGTGCTCCGCCACCTGGCCGGGTTTCAGCGAAGCGTCCACGCGCCGGTCATGAGCGACCTCAACGGCTACGCCCCTGGTGACCGACGTCTGAAACCCCACTTTTTCTACTGTGACGTCATAACTGCCGATGGGCAGCTCCGGCGCGGCGTAGCTGCCGTCGTCGCTGGTGCTCACCGTGCGGATAAGTCCGGTGTCCGCATTCTTCACCGCTACCGTCGCCCCCGCCACCGGCAGGCCCGACGAATCCGTCACCGTGCCAAGAATCGTGCCACGGAACGTCTGGCCGTTTGCTGCCACTGCCAGCGAGAGAACAACAAGTATTGCTAAGGCTAGCCGTTTCATAAGCCACCACCCCCCATTGAGATCAAAAACAGCACTCGCACGCACCCTTTCGGCTCCGTGGCTGAATAAATGGAATTCACTGAAAGGCCGCATGGAAAACTATTCGCATTCAGTTGAATGATCGAAACCTGTTGTTGAAAAACCAAGTACAAGCTCCCCGGACCAGCTTGTTCTCTCTTCGGCTCAAAATTACGATACAGCTTCAGACCTATATGGCTTTGTTCTGTGACTTTTAACCCGCATTTGCGTCGGGTGTCAAGGACAATGAATTCCATCTTCTGCATCAACAAATCCAATGGTTGCCCAAGGTCTCTCTGCTGGTCCGCACTACCCACTCTCACTGCTTCCTGCTACCGTCTTGGAAGAAGTGCACGCAACTATTTTCGGAGACCCTCATGACCACCTTCGGATTGATCGAATACCAAGACGCAAGCCCGGAAGTGCGCGCCGTTTACGATGACATCATGGCCACGCGCCAGACCGATTGGATCAACAACTTCTGAAAGGCCATCGCCCACGATCCCATTTTGCTCAAGCGCACCTGGGAAAGTATCAAGCAAATCATGGGACCGGGCGCGCTCGATCCGCTCACCAAGGAACTGATTTACATCGCCGTCAGCGTCGCCAACAACTGCAACTACTGCATTGCCTCGCACACCGCTTCCGCCTTCGGCAAAGGAATGACCGACGCGATGTTCAAAGAACTGCAAGCCATCATCGGCATGGCCAACGAAACCAACAAGCTCGTCACCGGCTATCAGGTCGAAGTCGACCAGCGCTTCCAGCCCCCTCTTCCGCGCTAACCTTTCCAATTTTTTCCTCTCGTGCCGTTCCAACTTGTTCGAGCAAATCTGTTCAAGAACGCTTTTTCAATGTTCGCGTCAGATCCTTAGACCGCGATTTGACCGATCTAGTTGGAACGGCACTCGTTCCGCGTCGTTTTCGAACCGTCGCACGCGAGGCCTGGTCCCCCTCAAAATTCTTGCCTGTCCGCCCGGACAGGTGTTTCCACTGTAGTACGCACGTACTATGGTTGACCCTCTTCCTGGAGGCAGAACATATAGATGTATCCGGGGAGCCCTGCTTCAGACAGGGCCGGGCCGAAAATCTAGTTTGGCGAGTGTGCCAGCCATGCCTCCTACCGTGAAAGAGAACGCGATTTCAACTGCAAGGCCGGAAACCGCGTCGCGACCCGCGTCAACCGGCTCCTTGCCCGGTGAGACATCCACCAGGCAGCAGCCCGTCGCGCTTGAAGTGCCGGTGTCCGTCAATGGCGCACGCGCCATGGAAGGCAGCGAAAAGCGCGAGCCTTTCTCCGAGAGCACCAAGACTGTTCTCGTTTTCGGCAACGGCGCCGTCATTCGTCTGTCCTCTTCCGTCGCTCCGGGACAATTGCTCTTTCTCACCAATGAAAGAAGCAAGAAAGAAGTGGTCTGCCAAGTCGTCAAGTCCAAGAATTACCGCAACCTGAGCGGGTATGTGGAGCTTGAATTCACAGAGCCCGCGGTCGGCTTCTGGGGCCTGCGCTTTCCGGGTGACCGCATCAGCTCCGCCTCGCAGCCCGGCGCGTCTGCGCCGGCGGCGAACGTTACTCCGAGCGCCGTCGTAGCGAAGCCTGCTGCTCCCGCTGGCATCGCCAAAGAATCTGCGCCAACGCTCTCGGATGCGAAATTTTCTGCTCCCACGGCGCCGGTCACTCCGAGTCTCGCATCGCCGAATGTGGAAAAGCCCGGTGCGCAGAAGCCGGTCGCGCCCGTTGCGCCGCTCGCCAACCCGCTGTCGACGTCCCTCGATCCGGAAGCTTCTCTGCACCTTCGCTCGACAACGCCGCATGGGCCCGTGGTTCCGACGTTACCCGTTGCGCCGGTTTCCGCTACTCCTGAATTCACTGTGAATTCCGCGCCCGTGCAACCAGTCACACCCGTGTCTGTGCTCTTTGATTCGCCGCGCGCCTCGGAAGTGCAAGCTTCTATTCTTGAGCCGGCCAGCGCGCAGGCTGTTCCGGTGACGAGCACTGCTCCCAATCTGCTCGCTCTCTTCGAGGCCAAACCTACTACTCCTGAGATTGCCCCTCCGCCCCTCGTGCAGGTTTTCGCTGATCCGGAAACCGAGACGCTCAAAAGCCAGACGCTCAAACAGCATACGGCGCGCCTTCAAGAAGAGCTTTCGAGCATGCAGTTCTCCGTCGCACCTGCGGCGCCTCCCACGGTCTCCTTGCAAATTCCGCATGAGCCACCCGTCGCCGCACAAAAAGAACCTGCAGAGAACACTGCAAAAATTCCGGTTAGGTCTCAACTTCGCACGCCGGAACCCGCGCCTCCCGCGCCGGTTCAGGCCGTGAAACTTGAGCCGCTCCCTGCGAAATCGCTGCTCCGAGACGAAGAGCTGCAAGTTCCTGCGTGGCTCGAACCTCTTGCTCGGAACTCCGATGCGCCCTCATCGACCCAGGAACTCGTCGAGAGAGAAAAGTCAAAGCGCCTCGCGGAACAGCCTAAGGTGGAAAAAACTGCCCCGGAGACCGTTACAGCGGTGGAAGAACACCGCATCCCCGAACTGCAGCTTCCGACGTTCGGCAACGCGCTTCCGTTTGACGAAGAGAAGAACAGCGGACCCACGAGTTCGAATAATGGCATCTTAATCGGCGCGATTGCAGCCGGGGTCCTGCTGCTCACCGGCGGCGGCTGGTGGTACGTGCAACAGCAATCCGGTGGTGTCCATGCCGGACCTGCGTCGGCGTCGAATGTGCAGGCATCCGTGGCCGCGCTTCCGGTGGTGAGTTCGCCGTCACCGCCCCAGGGAAATAGACTTCCGGAGACGAATACTGCCGCCCCATCGAATCCAGCGGGACGCACAAACATTTCCGCCCCATCCAATTCGGGCCCGAACACTCTGAGCCTCATGACGGCTGGTACGCCGGCAGCGCCCCCCCACAATGCGCAACCCACGTCCAATTCGGCAAACGCGGAAGCGATTGCGATGACATCGGCCCGGCCGGCTGCAGAGCCGCTGAAGAAACCTATCCTCGGAGAAGTTCATCTGGCCAAACCCAAGGTCACGCCAAGCCGGCACGCACAGAACGGCGTAGAGCCCGATGCAGGTATCGCCTTTGATAGCGAAGAACAGTCCAGCGCAGAAGCGCTTAACGCCGGTTTCGTCGGCGGCAGCAACCAGCCTTCGGCACCGACAGCATCACTCCCCGTCGGCGGCGACGTGAAACAGGCAAGATTGATTTCTTCCGTGCCGCCGGTGTACCCGACGCTCGCCAAAAACCAGCATGTTTCGGGCAACGTTCTCCTCGACGCGCTGATCGATGCCAGCGGACACGTGACCAGCATGAAAGTTGTTTCCGGCCCCACGCTGCTGCACCAGGCGGCCATGGACGCTTTGAAACAGTGGAAATATCACCCCGCGTCGCTCGACGGAAAACCTGTTCCCATGCACCTGACCGTCACCATTCAATTCCGCTTACAGTAATCCTTCACGAATTCTCGCACAGGCCCCCGGCGCCAAAGGAGGAGTCACAAGGTCCCGGGATAGTTTCCGGGGTGCCAGCCATCCGTCCAGGACGCGCCGAATTGACCGCAAGGCTAGATTTCAGTAGCCTTCAAGGCCAAGAACGAACCGCCAAAAAAAGAGACCGAATCCGCACATTTCACGCCCTCGGAAGATACGGAGTTGCCCGATGCCGGCATGGCGCAGCCAGGGAGCAGACACCCGCACCTTGACGATTCTCGCCTTCTCGGCAACAGCGGGTGCATTAATCGAGTTTTACGATTTTTTCATTTACGGCTACGCAGCAGCCACTGCATTTCCCGCGATCTTCTTTCCCAAGCTGGCTCCCACACAAGCTCTGGTGTTTTCTTACTTGGCCTTCGGCGCGGCATTTCCAGCCCGTCTCATCGGAGCTTTCCTCTTTGGCCATTTCGGCGATCGGACCGGCCGGAAGTTCTCCTTTTTGCTCAGCATCGCAATCGTCGGTAGCACCACGTGTTTAACCGGCCTTTTGCCCGGTTATGCGAAGCTGGGGATCGCTGCCCCGATGCTCCTCGTGGTTTTGCGCGTCGTGCAAGGAATCGGACTAGGTGGCGAGTTCGGCGGAACTTCTTCGTTGCTCGCCGAATTTGGAGCGGAGCGACGCTCCAGGGCATTTTGGATGTCTCTGGCGAATCTAGGTATACCCTTGGGCGCCATGGCGGCAAGCGGCGTGATGCTGGTGATGAGCAAGACGTTCGCGACCACCGGTTGGCGAATCGCCATGCTGCTCTCTGTGGTTATCTTAATTCCCGCGCTATTGGCACGATACAAGCTTGCCGACAGCCCCCTCTTCGTGCAGCTCAAACAGCGGGAACAGCTCGCCACGATGCCGAGTTTCGGGGTGTTTAAGATGCACGCCGGTCCCATCATTCTCCTCGCCCTGGTTGTCGCCTTCATGCACATGGATGGGTTTGTGATGGGAACGTACTTCATCTCCTTCATGCGGTTTGCTGGTATTCCGCTGGCAACTACCGCGGTCATTCTGATGCTGGGCCGCGTCGCGGATGTTCTGGGTGTGCTTCTCAGCGGGCCGCTCGCTGACTTCTGCAAGCGAAGAATGGCTGCGTACATTGCCATCGGGCTGACGACGCTGCTCTGCTATCCCTTCGTCATGGCCGTTCTGAGTAAGCGCATTGTGCTCGTGATGGCCTTGCAAATCCCCATAAGCTTCTTCGGAATCGGAGTGCTGCACGGGCTTGCCCCCATTCTGGCCTCCGAGAGCTTCCCGACAAAATTCCGATACTCTGGCACAGGCATTTCCTACAATGTGTCCGGCATTTTGGGTGGAATGATCGCCCCCTCCCTTTTAGCGGGGCTTATCGGTCAAGACGTTTTTCATAAGTGGTATTATGTGCCTATCTTCTACGCGTTCTACTGTGTCGTTGCCATGCTCGCGCTGCTCTTTATCCAGGAAACCCGTGATGTGAATCTGACGGATCTCGATCAGGCGGAAGCCGGTCCATCAATTCCTTTGAGACCACAGAAAGCAGTGCCGGACCAACTAAGTGGAGGATTTAGTGGACCCAACACCTAAATCGAAAGACGCCCCGGCCGGTACATACTACGACGCCAATTACGGGAATTTTGAGACTCAGCTCTACTCGGAGATTCGTCGCGAGGCTTTCGGGGAGGATATTGGACAGAACAGTTGGCTGACCGCTGAAGAGCAGGACCTGTTTATGGGCTGGCTTGATCTTTCTACCGGGGAAACGTTCCTCGATGTTGCCTGTGGTTCGGGCGGGCCAGCCCTACGGATAGCCGCAAGCACGGGTTGTTCCCTTGTGGGGATCGACCTCCATGAACAGGCCATCACCACTGCAAAGTCATTGGCATCTCAGCGAAACCTCAAAGAACGCGCTGAATTCTACGTGGTCAACGCGAGCGAACAATTACCCTTCCCGGATGCGCGCTTCGATGCGATTACCTGTATTGATGCGATCAACCATCTTCCCGATCGGCCGCTGGTGATTGCCAAGTGGGCACGTTTGCTAAAGCCCGGCGGACGTCTGCTCTTCACTGATCCCGTCACAGTGACTGGGCCACTGACAAACGAAGAAATTGCAGTGCGCAGCTCGGCGGGGTTCTTCCTGTTTGTTCCTAAGGGCTACGACAAAGATGCGATTGCCCGATCCGGTCTGCGGCTGCTTGTGTGCAGAGACGTCACCGCGAACATGGCCGCAGTCGCTGAGAAGCGGCGCGCCGCCCGTGAATCGAGGGGCACCGCCGTGCGGCAGATCGAAGGTGACCGGACATACGAGGCGCAGCAGAACTTCCTTGCAATGACTGCCCGCCTTGCTGGAGAAGGTAGGCTGTCTCGCTTTGCATACTTGTCTGAGAAAATCGGTTAGATACCAAGCTTCTTCCAAATTGCACGTGCTGCACTTCCATGTGGCTCCCTGAGGCTTATGAGCTGGCCATCGGCTTTCGATTCTCCCCAAGTGACGGAACACTCGGAAACAATCCAATTTGCCGAATGACGCGCATACCGAAAACTGATGACCGAATACCGAACTGCCTAGTCGCTTGCGGGATGCACGCGGGGTTCGTATACTGGCGGCCCGGCCACGTGGTAGTTCTGGCGGTGGGTAGGCTGCTGGCAATCACCTCCCTTGGCCTTTTGAATCGCGTCCGTAGGTCTGCAAGAATTGATTACAGGGTCAGACTGCGCAAATACGGCCGGCACCGGAGAGGCCGGAGTTATCACTGAGATGACTGTATGGCAGCCGGCTCTTCACGCAGGCACGGCTTTATCCGGAGCGCGATCGAAGTAATGCCGCGCCGAACCAAAGGAGAATTCCGCATGTCGCAAATTCCGATGCCGGAAGAAATGAATGTCTACCAGAACGCGGAAGCGCGCTTTGAAGTGGCCGCGAAGAAACTGGGACTCGAACAGGGGCTGTACCGCTACCTCAAATACCCCAGCAAGGAAATCACCCTGTACATTCCCATCGGGATGGATAACGGAACTCTGGAAGTGTTCACCGGATATCGCGTGCTGCATTCCACGGTGCGCGGGCCGGGCAAGGGCGGAATCCGGTTTGCGCCCGATGTTTCCATTGACGAAGTGCGCGCGCTGGCCACTTGGATGACCTGGAAGTGCGCGGTCGTGAACATCCCGTTTGGCGGCGCCAAGGGCGGAGTGATTTGCGATCCGCGGAAGATGTCGCGTGGAGAGCTCGAGAGGCTCACCCGCCGTTACACCGCGGAACTTTCGAACTGGCTGGGTCCAGAAAAGGACGTCCCGGCGCCCGACGTTGGCACCAACGAACAGACCATGGCTTGGGTCATGGACACTTATGCGATGCACCTCGGCCAGGCCACCACCGCCGTTGTGACCGGCAAGCCTATCGAACTGGGCGGCTCGCGCGGAAGGCGCGAAGCTACCGGCCGCGGCGTGATGATTTGCTGCGACAAAGCTCTCGCGAAACTCGCCATCAAGAAAGAAAGCTGCCGCGTGGTGATTCAAGGCTTCGGCAATGTCGGGTCTATGGCCGCGGACTTGATGCACAAAGCGGGTTACAAGATTGTGGGACTCGCCGACATCGGTGGCGGTCTGTACAACGAGAAAGGCTTCGATGTGCCGAAGGTGATGGACTGGGTGTACACCCAGAAGAAACCGCTTCAGGAATTCCCCGGTGGCGGAACGAAGATGACCGCGCGCGACGTGCTCTTCCAGCCGTGCGAGATCGCCATTCCCGCGGCCATCGAAAACCAGATCACCGAGAAGAACGCCAAGCAGGTGCAGGCCAGGATTCTCTGCGAGGGCGCCAACGGCCCCACGACTTGGCAAGCCGACGCGATTATCGACGCTAAGGGCATTTTCACCGTGCCGGACATTCTGGGCAACGCCGGTGGCGTCACCGTCAGCTATTTCGAATGGGTCCAGGACCGCCAGGGCTTCTTCTGGCGGGAGAGCGAAGTGAACGAGCGCCTCTTCGACGTGATGGACAATGCCTTCGATGAAGTGGTGCGCTTTGCGGAGATGCACAAAGTCAACAACCGTATTGCCGCTTATATGCTGGCCATCGACCGGGTCGCCAGCGCCCTCAAGCTCCGCGGCATTTACGCGTAGCGCCCATCCAAATTGATCAGCCTGGACATTCCATGCGGCCTTGGTGTTGCGAGATGTACGCATGGGCTGTAGAATTTAGTCTGATCATTCTATAGGTCGAAAATAGGGCATTTCTCGAGTCAGGCGTTTGTGAGGAGTAACTGAAGGTGTCCTTTCAATCTTTTTATTTACCGCGCGTCTGGATGGGCAGCCAGCTGTCGACCAAACTCTTGCCCTCAACCATTCGACCCCTTTCCGCGCATCTTAAATTTACTGAGAATTGCCAGGCTGGCTGCATCAGCTGTGATTACTGGAAGTCGAGATGGCAAGACAGGATTGACACCGATCGAGCCGTGGGACTCCTGAACGAGATAGGCGCGGCGGGCATCCACACCCTGCGCCTGACAGGAGGCGAGCCTCTTCTGCGGAAAGACCTGTTTGAAATTCTGCAGAGGGCCAACACCACTTCTTTCAAGCGCATCATCCTCCAAACGAATGGGCTGCTGCTGAAAAAGCTTCACAAGGACATTAGCGCCTCTCCGATTACCAAAGTTGCTGTGTCCATTGATGGTCTGAAAGAGTCAAATGACCTGATCCGTGGGATCCAGGGCTATTTTGATTTGGGTATAGAAGGCATCAAGTTGCTGCGAAACAAGCAGCTCACTCTCTCTGTGACTCTGAATCGGCTTTCCGCCGAGGAGCTTGAAAAACTCGCAGATGTGGCTCACGGGCTGGGCGCTGATGTTGAGTTCAATATCCTTAGTCGAAGTCTTTCCTTCCTGAAGGACGCTGATCTCGCCTCCATGTGGCCGCAGGGCAGCGATGTAGCCAAGATCGTAAGGTTCGTGCGCGAAACGCTGAAACGCCCTGCCTACGAAACGGATTACATCCAGAAGTATTACAACAATGAGAATATTGAAGAGCCAGCATGCATTCTTGGCTACCTTCAGGTATTTGTTTTATCGAATGGTGATGTTTTAACGGGTTGTTACCCGCTAAAACCTGTGGGAAATATTCTGCGGGACAGTCTCGCGAACATCTTGGCGTCGGAGGCTTACTCTCGCCAGTGCATGGCGATGATCCGCCGGGAATGTCCGGGTTGTACTTGCGGCATTGAGAGCTCTTTGGCCATGAAACATGCTGCCTCCAGCGCATTCTTCGAGCTCAAGCGTCTGACGCCTTTCCAGCACGGCACCAACAGGGCATTCCCCGCCGCGGCGACGCACGCTGAAGGAGCTTCGCGTACATAGTTCGCTAGACGGAACAGTCTTGGGAGAGCGCGTCTCAAGGGAAGTTCATCACCTTCTTGAACACGCGTCAGATGGACTCACTCTTCAAGAAGGTTATCGTTTTTCGTGGGATGGCCGCCGGAAGAAACGAAGACTGAGTCTCCGGTCACTTGAGATATGCCAATCACTATCCTGTCCGTCGAGTCCGCCCCTAGACCTGTTCAAAATCGAGAGCCCAAGTAAAAATATGGAATGGCACTAGCTTCTCGGACCAATTTGTATTAGTTTCTTTTCCGTTCTTGCCGCCTACTGGGGCTGGCAGGAGCCATTCCGTAACTCCGCTACGGGACGTGTCTGGACCATTGTAAACTTACCGGCCCGGATGAACATTCCGTGCCAGGAAGGAGTCCGCCCGTGACCCCGGACTCGCTCTTGTCAGGCCACGCGAAAAGTGAAGAGCAACACCGTCGCGAGATTTGTATTGCCGGACGATGGATGTACGAGCGCGGACACATCGTCGCCTGCGAAGGAAACATTTCCGTGCGGTTGGATGACGGCAGCATTCTCACGACTCCTACCTGCATGAATAAAGGAATGCTCGCTCCCGGAGACCTGGTCATCACCGATCTGCATGGCCGGCAGCTTGCCGGCGACCGCAAGTTTTCCTCCGAACTGGCGATGCATCTCCTTTTCTACCGTATGCGGCCGGATGTGATGGCCATCTGCCATGCGCATCCGCCCACGGCCACCGGATTTGCGGTCGCCGGGCGCGCGCTGAATCAGGCCTTGCTTCCCGAAGTGATCGTGGGACTTGGACAAATCCCCCTGGTGCAGTATGCGACGCCGGGAACCCAGGAATTGAGCGAGGCCATCGAGCCGTTTGTGCCGCATTACGACGCGCTCCTTCTTGCCAACCATGGCGCGGTAACCTGTGGGCCGGACCTGCTCACGGCATTCTTTCGAATGGAGACCATCGAGCACAGCGCGAAAATCACACTGGCTGCGGAAATGGCCGGTGAGCCGACATTGCTCTCTAGCCGCGAAGTCGCCAAGCTGATGGCGGCTCGTCCGCGATACTTTGTCTCGCCTCCGCCGGGCGGCGGAGCGGAATTGCCCATCACGCGCGACAGCGGAGAAAACGCCGGCGATGACGTGACGCTGACGCGCAGCGAACTCGATGCGCTGATCGACGAAGCCGTGCGCAAGGACCGCACACGCCGCTGATATTCTTTTCCTGCATCGCAGAGCCTCGATAACCGCGCCGCCGCCGAGCGACTTGAATGAGAATAAAGGAGGATGCCGCGGTGCGAGGAAAGTTGGCGTTCCTGACCGGCTTCTTGCTTTGCATCTCCATGTTGTCTCCTGGAAAACTCATCTCGCAAGCGAAAGGAGGGGCCATGGCATTGCAGATTTCGAGTCCGGCCTTTTCTGCGGGAGAATCGATCCCAAAAAAATTTACCTGTGATGGCCCGGACGTCTCGCCAAAGCTTTCCTGGGGCGATCCGCCGGCAAAAACTCAGAGCTTTGCTCTCATCATGGACGATCCCGATGCTCCCGTGGGCACTTGGGTGCACTGGGTTTTGTACGACGTTCCCGCGGACGCGAAGGAACTTCCGGAGGCAGTGCCGAAGCAAGAACAGCTTGCCAGCGGCGCGCGCCAGGGCCACAACGATTTTGGCAAGACCGGCTATGGCGGGCCGTGTCCTCCGCCCGGCAAGCCCCACCGTTATTTCTTCAAGCTGTACGCGCTCGATGCAAAACTCAACCTCAAAGCCGGAGCCACCAAAGCCGACGTCGAACGCGCGATGAAGGGCCACATCCTTGCCCAAGCCGAATTGGTTGGCAAATACGGCCGCTGACGTTCGAGTCCGCGTTGACGGGCGAAGGAAAAGCGGCAATACTGGCGGGCGATGATTGGCCAGCTTCGTGGACGGCTCGCCGAAAAAAGACCGAACCAAGTGCTCGTGGACGTGGGCGGCGTCGGCTACCTCGTGCAGGTGCCGCTCTCCACATACGCTGCGCTCGGCGAGCTGCACACCGAAGTAAACCTCCTGATCCACACCCACGTGCGGGAAGATGCGCTGGCACTGTACGGGTTTGTCTCGGCGAGGGAAAAACATTTTTTTGAGATGCTGCTTTCGGCTTCCGGCGTGGGGCCGACGCTGGCGTTGAAAATTTTGAGCGGGATGAGCGTCGAGGAACTCGTCCCGGCGATTCGCGGGAGCGACCTGGCGCGGCTGACGAAAATTCCCGGCGTGGGGCGCAAGACGGCGGAACGCATGGTGGTGGAATTGAAGGACAAACTGGAAGCCGTGGCTGTGGAGACGGAGAGGCCGGCAGCCTCTTCGCCCGCGGGAATCGAGGCGGATGTTATTTCCGCGCTGGTGAATCTGGGATATGACGGCCGCGCCGCGGAAACCGCGGTGGGAGAAGCGAAGCGCGATGGCGGCGCTGGAAAATTTGAGGAGTTGCTGCGCGGTGCATTACAGTCGTTGAGCGCGCCGAAGGGGAGGGCGGCGCGTGGGATGTGAGAAGCGTAGCAAGCGGGAGAGGATAACACAGAGACGCCCCGACCAGGTCGGGGTAGACGCCGTGCGCTGAAGAAACGCGGAGACGTATGACGGATGGAACGGCAAAGCGGATGATGCAGCAGAGGCAACCCGAGCGCATTGTGTCCGGCCAGGCGTTTGACGAAGACGCGCGCATCGATGTCAGCGTGCGGCCGAAGCGCCTGGATGAATACATCGGGCAGAAACGCGTCAAGGAGAATATCCAAATTGCCATCGATGCGGCGCGCAG
>Ga0209701_10001291_pt1 | contig 15901 bp, 8 predicted proteins | sample CZO8metaG_4_FD_188356 | JGI IMG/M metagenome (GOLD analysis project Ga0209701, IMG submission 188356) | Vadose zone soil microbial communities from the Eel River Critical Zone Observatory, Northern California, USA - CZOApr15con2H3.8 metaG... | ecosystem: Environmental > Terrestrial > Soil >...
CTCGCGGATGGTGACCGTCGACATGGATATCGTGGTCGACTTTGCCCTCGACCCCGCCGCCGCCTGCGATCGCGTCCCGGGCAACCTGGTTGTGAACTGCGGATGGGAGACCGGTGACTACCCTCCTTGGGCTCGATCCGGCAATCCGGGGTTCACGAGCATTGACGGCGCTTCGGCTCACAGCGGTAGTTTCGGACTCGATACCGGTCCAGTCGGCAGCATGGGATTCTTTGAGCAGCCCCTCCCCACCACCCCTGGAGGCAGTTACCAGCTTTGCTATTGGCTGCTGAACCTGGGAGGACCCGCGAACGAATTCCAAGTGACTTGGGACGGAACGATCATCCGGGACAGCATTGACTTACAACCGTTCGGCTATATGCAGACCTGCCATGACGTGACGGCGTCCGGCAGTTCTACCATATTGAAGTTCGGCTTCCGGCAAGACCCCAGTTTCTTCTATTTCGACGACGTATCCGTTGCACCGCAGTAACGACTAGGAACTAACGCATTCATCATCGAGGGAGGACGCGGCGCCAACGCCGTCGCGTCCTCCCTCTTTTTTTGCACCACTCTCGATCATCGTCCTCGGTCACGCTACAACGCTGGCCTTCAGGTGGTGTCACTCAGCCTGAACGCGCAGTCCGCATGCCCGGTCTTTTCCAAACATCAAGAAGACACGCATGAACACCACTAGATTTCTTTGTACCCCGACGCGTATCAAAATCGCCCTGAAGGAATGTCGAAGATCTACACCTTGTATGCCTTTGACTTTGCGGAGGTGTCCCAACGGGCCAAGAGGTACCGAGAGCTGGCAGTCGCCGCCTATGGAGTCACTCCGCCCAACTCGCGATCGATCAGCGCTTGATTGAGAATCCTGGCCTCCGCCGCCAGGATGGCGAAGCGCTCGCGGCAAGCACCCAGCTCGCCGCCTTCCGCCAGCCTCTGCAGGTCCGCCGCAATCACTGCGGCACTCGCGCCCACTGCCAGCATTGCTCCTTTGAGGCGGTGAGCCGCTACCTGGATGCCTTCAGGGTCTTGTAGCTCGACCTCCTTGCCCAACTGGTTCACCAGATCTCTCGATTCATGCAGATAAACGGTGACGATCTCGCGCAGCATTTCCACATCGCCGTCGACACTCGTGAGCAGAAGCTCGCGATCGTAAGGACCCTCGGGGGCGTCGCCTGGAAGCGAATTTTCCTCGCCCTTTGACTCCGGCTCTGGACACCAGCGTGCGATCACTTCAAACAGTCTCTCCTTCTTCAGCGGCTTGGAGATGTGATCGTCCATTCCGCATTCCAGAGACTTCATTTGATCCGCTTTCATCGCGTTCGCGGTGAGAGCGATGATCGGAACGTGTTTGCCCGTCTCCTTCTCTCGTTCGCGGATTGCCCGAGTGGCCTGGTAACCATCCATCTCAGGCATCTGACAATCCATCAGCACCAGATCGAAAGAGGCGCTGCTGAGCGCATCCATTGCTTCACGACCATTGCCAACCGCGTGCGCGGAGTGGCCCATTTTTTTTAACAGCGTCACCGCCAACAGCTGATTGACGGAATTGTCCTCGGCGATCAGGATCCGCTTTTGTCTCCCGGGTGCGATCGGAGGAGGCTCCCATTTCTCGGGAAGTTGCCCCTCCACAATCGCTTGCGCTTTCTGCCCCAAGGCTCCCATCATCGCGTCAAACAATTCGGACTGCCTGACCGGTTTGCGGACGCAAGCCGCAAATGCGGATTGACTCGCGGGTTCCCCGAGTGGCCGATCAAACGCAGTTAAAAGGACCAGGGGAGTCGCGGTCAGCTTGGTATCGGAGCGGATGGTGTCCGCCAACGCAAACCCATCCATCCCAGGCATCCGCTTGTCGATGATCGCCAGATCGAAAGGTCGCCCAGCCGCAGCCTGCCTCCTCATCTCCACCAGGCCTTCTTCTCCGCTCTTTGTGACCGAGGGCTGCATTCTCCACAGTTGCACATAGGTGCTGACGATCTCCGCGGACAATGGGTCATCGTCGACAATCAGAACCCGACGTCGCTTGAAATCCCTGGTCTCCTGGACCGTCGGAGTTAGCTCTTGAGAACGTGCCAGCTTCAACGTCCACCAAAAAGTGGATCCCTTCCCCACTTCGCTCTCGACTCCAATCTCTCCCCCCATCAAATCGACCAGGCGTTTGCAGATTGAAAGCCCAAGTCCACTGCCGCCGAATCGACGCGCGGTCGACTCATCTCCTTGACTAAACGGCTGGAAGAGGCGCTTTCGGGTCGCTTCGTCCATTCCCACCCCGGTATCTTGCACCGAAAACCGAATCGGAGTTGGGTCTACATCGGTCGCTTCGGCAACCGCACGCACCACCACCGATCCGCGTTGCGTGAACTTGATCGCGTTGCTCAGCAGGTTGAGAAGAATTTGACCAATCCTTCCCGGATCGCCTTCGAGCATTTCCGGAATCCTCGGGTCGACAAAGGTCATCAGAGTAAGGCCTTTGCCCTGAGCTCGAGCGGTGAGCAACTCGGCTTGGGCCTCGACCAGCGAAACCAGGTTGAACCCGATAATCTCCAACTCCAGCTTTCCCGCCTCGATCTTCGAGAAATCGAGCACATCGTTGACAATCGCGAGCAGTGCATTGCCCGATTCCTGAACGATTCTGGTGTATTTACGCTGTTGCGGATCGAGCGAAGTCTCCATCAACAAATCGCACATTCCGATGATCCCATTGAGCGGGGTGCGAATTTCATGGCTGATGTTGGCGATAAACTCGCTTTTGGTGCGATTCGCCGCTTCCGCCGCCTCCTTGGCTTTGGCCGTCAGCCGCTCGCGCTCTGCTACAACCTGCTCGGCCTTTTTTCGTGCGGTGACGTCGGAAATGAACGCGGTGAATGCGAATCCTTCGTTGAACGGGATCGAGCTGACCGAGATCTCCGCAGGAAACACCTCTCCACCTCTCCTGCGTAGTTCGAGCTCGAACGCCTCATGCGAGACTTTGCGCTGGGCAACGTCCAGTAAATGATTCGTCGCTTCTCGGTGCCCAGGCTGGCCTTGGTCCGGGATGATCACCTCCACCAGATGCCGGCCGATCGCCTCGGACCTGGACAGACCGAACATCTTCTCAGCCTGTGGGTTCCAATCGGTGATCTCAAACGATAGATTGTACCCAACCACGGCATCCAGCGCCGAATCGAGAACTGCCCTCCATCTTGCTTCGCTCAGTCGAACCGAATCTGCACTTTGTTGTTGAATGAGTAATCGGGTTCGATCCTCCTCCGCCGCAATCCGCTTCTGGTCGGCAATTGCCAGATTCCTGATCCCCAGCCAGACGAAGCCGCTAATCAGAAAGATGGCACCCACCAAATCGAGCACGCTGGCGAATTTTTCGTCGTAGAGGCCAGCTCGTTGTCCGGCATGGGTGAACAGGGCGAGAACCAGAGGGCCGCCTATGCTCACCAACAAGAGTCGGCGGCCCAGTTGCCCGATCGAACTACGCTTGGCAATGACCGACATCAGGCCGCAGTCCGCGCGCCTGAAAATAATTCCCAGCGCCAAAACGTGGAAGCCGATCATCGCGTGAATGGCGTTGAGTTGGGAGCCGACGGCCGCGAAAATGTGTGCGCCGAAGAGTTGCCCGGTGACGGCGAGCAGCGAAATCAGCAGCGAAACCAGGGCCAGCCCTTGGGCCACTGCGCGTCCCTCTCTGGAACTTCGACTTGAGAGCCACAGGCCGATGCCGAGTGTCGAGTAATTGATCGCGGTGTTAGGCGCGAAGCGGCCCGGATGACGGCCTCCCGGCGCTTTCACCAACAGCTCGTCAATTCCGAAATTCAGGCCCGTCACATACTCACTCAGCGTGAGCAGGCCAATCAGCGTAACCACCAGCGCGCTCACCTCACGGATGGATCGCTGAAGTTGGCTCGGCTCCTCCTCGCTCAGTAGCCACAGAGACAGACCGCCGAAAAAACACGCGATCGCGCTGTTGATCTTCATCGTGGCGTGTCCAGGCAACAGCGTGGTCAAGACCGCGATGTGGAAGATCCACCCGATGAAAACGTACACGCCGAGAAACATCGCGATCGCTGCCAAAGGCCGGACCAGCGGCAAGAAGACGTTGTCCACGCTGGGTGGCACGCTGGCCGATAATTTCACTTTGCGACTCCCCCGATCTCCTCCCAATGGTAGCGCCAGAGGGCCGGTCGGAGCGCTGTAGCGAATGCAGAGTGCTTGTGCGAGCTGCAGCCCTATCGTATCGTCCGCCGCCTTTTCGCTCTCTGGAGGGTCTATGCCGCGTCTCTTCACTGTATTGGTAGGCCTTACGCTCGCTCCGGCACTCGCGCGAAGCGACACGGCCGCTCCCAAGAAGGCCCTCACCGCGGAAGTCCTGTGGCAGCTCACCCGACTGGGCCCGCCCTCGCTTTCACCGGACGGCAAGTGGGCAGTGCTCGCCGCCACCACTTACGACATCAAGACGGACAAGCCGACTTCGGCTCTATGGCGCATCCCCACCGCCGGGGGAGAGGGCCGGCAGCTCACCGCGGGCATTGGTTCCGACTCGAACCCCACCTTCAGCCCGGACGGGAAATCGATCGCCTTCCTCAGCAAACGCGGTGAGGACGAAACCTCGCAGCTCTACGTCATTCCCGTAGATGGAGGAGAGGCAAAGCGGCTCACCAGCGTACCGGGCGGGGCCTATGCTCCAAAGTGGTTCCCCGACTCGAAACGAATCGCCTTCGCCAGTTGGGTCTTTCCGGCTTGGAAGGGTTGGGAGGATCAAGCCAAGCAGACCAAGGAGCGAAAAGATTCGAAGATGACTGCGCGGGTATGGGACAAAGCGCCAGCGCGACACTGGGATCGACTGCTCGATGAGCGACGCGCCTACCTTTTCACAATTTCGGTGACCGGCGGAGAGCCGGTGCCCTTGACGGTGAGCACCGGGCTGGCCTTGCCGTTTGGGCCGGTGACGGCAGATCCGGATCGGGACGACTACGACATCTCGTCTGACGGAAAGGAAATCGCGTTTGCAGCCGATACCGACAAAACCGGTGTGGACCACAACAGCGATGTCTATGTGGTCTCCGCCCAGGGCGGCCAGGTGCGAAATCTTACCGCTACCAACCCAGCAAACGATGGAAGTCCGCACTACTCTCCGGACGGAAAGTTCCTGGCCTACGGGCGGCACGCAATCCCGCGCACCTGGTACGAGCGGGCGCGCCTGGCGCTGTACGACCGGTCACTGGGAAAGAGCCGGATCCTTACCGAGGCCTGGGATCGTTCCGTGTCGCACCTGATCTGGATGCCCGACGGTAAATCCCTGATTGGTTCGATCGACGATGCGGGTACGCGGCGCATCTATCGGATCGATGCGGAGTCTGGGAAGGCCACGCCGGTCACCAAGGACAAGAGCTTTGCGAGTCTTGCGGTTTCCCGCAACGGCCGCACGCTGGTGGCGCTGCGCGAGAGTTTCTCGGAGGCTCCGACGCTGGTTCGCGTGGACCTGGGCACCGGGGAAGCGACGAAGCTCTCGAATTTCAATGACGCATTGCTCGCCAGCACCGATCTTGGCCGACACGAGAGTGTCACCTACACGGGTTCCGACGGAAAGCCGATTCAGATGTGGATCGGATATCCGCCCGGTTTCGACCCAACGAAGAAGTACCCACTCTATTTGCTGCTACATGGCGGCCCCCACTCGGGCGTCACCGATGGCTTCGCCTATCGCTGGAACACCCAGGTGTTCAGCAGCTGGGGCTACGTGGTTGCCTGGCACAACTTTCACGGCTCGTCGGGTTTTGGCGACGCCTTCGCGGCCAGCATCGAGCCGGACTGGGCGACCAAACCCTATCAGGACACGATTGCTGCGGCCGAATGGCTTGCGCGCCAGCCCTGGATCGACAACACCCGGATGGCCGCGGGGGGTGGAAGCTATGGGGGATATCTCGCGAGCCTGCTGCTCGGAAGAGCCCACCCATTCAAGGCGCTGGTGGTGCACGACGGAGTCTCTGATCGCTTCGCCCAGTATGGGGCGGACTATGGAGCCGGAAAGAAGCGTTACGACGAGTTCTGGGAGAACGAAGCGCTCTATCGCAAAATCTCGCCCAACCTCGCGGCCGGCTCGTTCAAAACGCCGACGCTCGTGATCCACGGAGCCCTCGACTACCGCGTCCCCGATACCCAAGGTTTCGAGCTCTTCAACATCCTGCAGAACCGCGGGATCAAGAGCAGGATGATTTACTACTCAAACGAGAACCACTGGGTACTCAAGCCGCAAAACTCTCTGTTCTGGTACGACTCGGTTCATAAGTGGCTGCGCGACTACATCGGCGATGGTCCGGACGCGAAATCCGGCGCGCAAGCAGCCGCGAACTGACCGCGTGCAACTTGAAGAGCCGTCGTGCCGCCGCACTGCTTCTACTTCTCTGTAGTTGCCAGTCACCCAGCCGTTCCTCGAGCACACCCGAAAGCCCGGAACGGCTGCCGGACGTCGGCCATCCATTGATCTACGTCAGCAACGAAGAATCCAACGACATCACGGTAATCGACGGAAGGACCGATACCGTGGTGGCGAATCTCTTCGTCGGCAAGCGGCCGAGAGGGCTCAAGCTGAGTCCTGACGGCAAGAGTCTATTCGTGGCGCTCAGCGGCTCCCCGATGTCGCCTCCGGGCAGCGATGAAAGCAAGCTGCCTCCGCCGGATCGCGCTGCGGACGGAATCGCAATTGTGGACCTCGCTTCCGGCCGAGTGGTGCGCACGCTTTCGACCGGAGATGATCCCGAGTCATTCGACATCACGCAGGACGGTCGCCTGATGTTCGTTTCAAACGAGGATGCTGCGACAGCGACCGCCGTCGCCCTCCCCTCGGGACATGTGGAACGGGTGATTCCGGTAGGAGGCGAGCCGGAGGGGGTCCGGATTCGCCCCGACGGCAAAGTCGTTTACGTGACCAGCGAGGCGGACAATGAAGTGGCGGCGATCGATCTGGCGAGCCAGAAAGTCATTGCTCGAATCGAGACCGGACCGCGACCCCGGGGCATCGCTTTCACCCCCGACGGCTCCCGCGCGTATGTAAGTGCGGAGCAGGGAGCTTCGGTAACGGTGATCGACGCAACCCAGCACCGCGCCATCGGGCAGATACCGATCGCGGCAAGCGGGGCGAAGCCGATGGGAATCGCGATCTCCGCAGACGGGCGCACGGCGTACGTGAGCTGTGGCCGGGGCGGGGTGATCGCAGTGATCGACGTCAAGACCAACCGGGTTGTGCGAGTGTTTTCCGGTATCGGCGTCCGACCGTGGGGCATTGGGCTGGCACCGGACCAACGAAAGCTCTACACCGCCAACGGACCGTCGAACGACGTGTCGGTGGTGGATGTTTCTTCCGGCACCGTGCTGAAGAGGATTCCCGCTGGAAAGGGTCCCTGGGGCGTGGCGATAAGCACCCAAGGACTCTAAAACGTGTACTTAATCCGCGGAAAAATCGCGAAACTGGTGATGTTTGGCCCCAGTGCGACTCGCGCCAGCGCATCCAGTCCAATGCTGAAGTGATCCATCTGGGTCGCGTACTCAACCCCGATGCCTCCCCCTACGTTCGCAGCGGAGGTCACGCCCTTGCTGTTCGAAAAAGCTGGTGGCGGATCAAACTTGCTGTATCCGGCCGTCACCCGCGGCGTCAGATAGAACCGCTCCGCGAGGCTCACCAGGTAGGCCGCGCTGAGATTGAAGAAGGCCATGGTGAAGCTGTCGGTTAAGGCGCACGCTCCATTCTGCGTGCCCGCGAAACAGTTTGCCGCGGAGGTGCCGAGCCCGAAGTAAGCGCCGAGCTCGATTCGGTCGCTCAGATCGTAGCCGACGCCTAGCTGCAGGTAGGTCTCTGCATTGGAGTACCTGTTGTTCCCCCCTACCGTGAAAAACACGCCGATGTCGGTCTCGGTAAAAAAGCCACGCCGGACGTGAAGCGCGACTCCCTCGGGGGGAGGCCCGGCCATGCTCGTCGCGCAGGAAAGCAAAGCCGAGGTCAGCAAAAGCCGGCGCACGCACCCTCCTGGACGCGGCAGCTACCCTTGTTCGCTCTTGGCGTCAACACCGGCCGGCTTGAAGAACCATGGGAAGGTAACGTTCACTTCGCCGCCCCCCTCCGGCTCCGGAAAACGCCAGCGCTGGATTCGCGCCAGCATGCACTGCTCGGTGGTGCCGTTGTGAAGGGAGGTGTCCGAAATCTTGTTCTCCGATACCGCTCCGGTCGCATCGATGGTGAACATCACCGCGACCTTTCCCGAGAGGGAAGGATTCTTCTGCAGCTCTACCTCGTAGCAATACTTGATTTCGTGCTGATGGCTGCGAATCACCCGGGCAATCACGTCCTTGGAAAGACCTCCGATCACAATCGTCTTTCCGGGAATGATTCGCGTGCTTTCCTTGGTTCGGTTGCCCAAGTCGAGCGAGCCGTATCCCCCGCCACCGCCCGTTCCCAATCCCTTGGTACCCAGTCCGCCCATTCCAAGGCCGATCCCGCCGCCCCCAGGACCCGAACCTCGAGAGCCCAGACCCCCCACTCCCTGCGCATTGCCCATTCCAGCGCCGTTGCGAAGCCCGCCCAACGCATTGTTGACACCGGTCCCCAGCCCTCCGGGACCAAAGATGTTTGAAGCAACGGTGTGCCCTTTGAGCGCGCCGAGAAGTCCCGCGCTCATCACCTTGCGTCGGTCCTCCTCGCGCTTGTTCGGATCCAGCACCGGTGCGCCTTTGCGAGAGGGCTCCGCCTGGTCCTTCTTGGCTTCCTGCTTTCCGAACTTGCCTTCCTTATCGCTCGCTTTTGCACCGGGCGAGCCCTTCTTATCGGCCTTGGCGCGTTCCGCGGGCCGCACCAAAAACCTCACGTACTTCTCAGCGTTGCGCCTAGCCTCGTCCAAGGGGCGAAGCTCCGGGGTAGTCAGGACCACGCCCGTGATCAACGCGATGAACGCAAGCAGGCAGAGCGCGGCGATCTTGGCGAAGCGGTAATCGGACTCCTCCAGACCTGCTGGCTTCACCAGGGTGGCAGGTCTCACGAAACGGATCACGAAGGCCACGTTTCCGAACGTGACTTGCGCCGCTTCGTGGAGGCCAAGCTCGAACGAGAGGATCGAATGACTTCCCACGACGGGCACCAGCCTGCCCTCTAAATCGAGCTGGTCCTTGGATTTCTGAGTCCCATTGGCTGAGACGACGAGACCGGCCTCGGGCGGCAATTGAAGCCTGATTTTGGTCCCCACTGCGTAGGCCAAGCGGAAGGTTTCCGCCGTCGAGGGCGAGAAGACCTGAAAGTTGTTGCGCCCCGCGGCGCCGACCGTGACCGCTTCGCCCTGGCCGAATTGCTGAAGGTTGAGCGCCGTGTCCCCCCACATCTGGGCGACCTGCAAAACACTGAGCGCTTCGGAAGGCCGAAGCTCCGCCGGCAGGCGATCCTCGAGTGGCATCGCCGCGAGCTTGGGGGCGCTCTCCGCCTTGGCTTTGGCGGCGACCACCCGCTCGACCGGCAAGGGGAACTGCAATACCGGAGCACTAGGCTGCGACCCTTCGAAGTCGATTCGAATCCGCGTGCTCGCGAGGCGCAGCTCAGCGCCGGGAGACAGCTCGGCGGGAGCCTTGAGGAGAATTCCATCAAGCCGGGTTCCTGTCTCGCTACCCAAGTCGATTGCCCGGATACCACCCTCGTGATCGCGCTTGAGAAGAAGATGTAGCGACGACACGCCCGGATCGTTCAAGCGAATCTTCGCTTCCGGGCCAGAGCCGATGATCAGGCTTTCGCCCTCGGGGAAAGATTCGGTCCGCACGCCCCCGGGCCCGTCGATCTGGAGGATGAGACCGCACCGATTGGACTGCATCGCAGTATTTCCCAGGTCCGACATGGCTAGAGGCTGTCCACCGACTTTTGTAGCTCGGGCAGGAAGTTGTCTCGGATTCGAATCAGAGTGCGGAACGAGGTCTGCTTTCGATTGAGAACGTAGGAGCCTTCCGGTTTGCTGAGTTGACCTTCGACCGCGACGTCCGAGAAATCAATCGTCGTCCGTTTCCGGTACACGGTGCGATCCGGCTCCTGTATCACCTTGCTTTGTCCATAAGCAGGAGCAGCGACGATCACCCAAACTCCCATCCCCAACCATCGGAGCTTCATTCGATTCTCCATAATATGCATCTATTTCCCAACGCGGCCATCGCCTCCGCTGCCGCTGTTGGCGGTCGTTAAGTTGGCGATTCTGGCTTCAATTTTCCGGCGGTCCTGAGCCGAGGTGGATTTTTGATTGCGGCACGCCTGTAGAAAGCGCAGCGCCTTGCTCGCGGACTGGGGATCCGCGGCGTATGCCCATCCTGCGCCACAGGTCGCCGACGCGTCCTGATCTCGCAGTGCGAGTGCCTTCTCGAACTCTAGCCCAGCGATTTGCGCTTTCTTCGCGTCCTTCGCTTTCTGTCCATCTAGAGCGTACGCATAGTAAAGATGGTTCTGGTAGGATCCTGGCTCCAAAGAGATCGCCTTGGCCAGATAGCTCTCGGCCCCAGGGTAGTCCCGATAGGTCAGCGCCAATGCACCCAGGTTCGAGTAGGCGACTGAGAACTTTTCATCGAGCGCCAGCGCCTTACGGAACTCGGTCGCCGCGAGTTGCGGCTCATCCATGCCCAGGTAGACCATTCCCAGATTGTTGTAGATGCCTGGGTCTCGGTCGCTGATCCGCTTGGCGTTTGCCGCAACCAGCTCAGCCAAGCGCATTCGTCCCTGATCGTAATAGACGAGGATGAGCGTCTTATAGGCGTCCAGGTTGTTCGCATCCCGGCCAAGGATCTTCTGGATCGTGGCTTCCGCCGGGGAATACTTCTTCGCCAGGCGGTAGGTGGCCGCGAGGTTGTTCAGGATCGCAAGATCGGGAGCTCCCTCCTCTTCCTGGAGGGCCCGCTCGTAGAGCGCGACGGCCTTGGAATAGTCCTCCTTCGATCGATAGATACGACCGAGATTGAGAACCGACGGACGGTGGTGCGGATCGATCTCTATCGCCGCCTCATAACTGGCCTGCGCGACCTTGAAGTCCCCTTCCTGCTCGGCGATCAACCCAAGATTGTATTGCGCGTTGACCAGCTTCGGCTCTTTCGCCAAGGCCTTGGAAAACAGCTCGCGCGCTTGCTTGAGATTGCCCGCATCGAACGAGGCAATCGCCTGTGCGAAGAAATTCGCCGCTGATGGCTCAGGCGACGCTACCGGGGCAGCCACCATGCTCGGCGCCGGCCGGGGCGGCGGCGCCGTTTTGCATGCCAGGACCAAGGCGCATCCGCCGAGCGCGGCGGAAAGAAGCTTGTCGCGCCACCTCATCGGGGCACCTCCAGCCGCGCCTGCTTCTGCACGGGCCGGCCCGCGCTGCGGACCTCGGGAAAAGGCGTCGCGTCCTTTTGAAGCGGGGCGGTGGCCGACGATTCGCTTCCCAGGTAAGCCACCTCTGGAACGGCGGCGTCCGGGCCTGGATGAAGCTTGTCAATCTTCTGCTGAGCCAGCAGCGTCCACTTATTGTAGATCGACAGCTCGTGGGCTTTGGCGAGTGCTTTGACGAAGGCTTCCTCGGCCTTCTGCTCCAATGGGCTTGCCAGGTTCTGCAACTCACCGCGGTAAATCTCGAGCTGTTCCGCGTTGAGCCCTCGTGGATCCGGCGAGGAAAGGATATTTTCCGCCATGTCCAGGTAGCCCTGGCCAATTCGGGTCAGCGCTGCGATCCCGTACTCTCCCACGCCGATCTCCAGCACCTTTACGTATTCGCGCTCCAGGTTCTGGAGTCTCTGCTGCTTGACGTTGAGATCGCTCTTTAGGGTCGAGTTTCGATTCAGTCGGATGCTGGTGTAGCCCGTCCAGAGCGGTTCGATCTTGGCGAAGCGAAGGTGGGCGTAAGCGATCTGAACCCGATCTTCGCTGCGCGCCTCGTTCCCAAAGCGCCCATAGCTCGCCAAAAGCTCGTCCTGCAGAGCCTCTTGCTTGCTGCGGCCTAACTGTTGATTGGCGAGCAGCAGTCGATATTTCACCCAGTAGTGTTTGGCCGCGGAGATTCGGCGATCCTTGGCATGGCGTTTTTCGAACGCTTCATAGGCTGCCGCCGCCTCTCGCCAGCGTTCGGCCTTCTCCAGAATCATCGCGATCCGCAACTCGATCTCAGGCGCGTCCGGGTTGCTCTCGAATCGGGTCAAATATTGGCGGTACGCTGCGCTGGCTTGATCGGTCTGGCCCAGCGCCTCCCACCACAGCGCTGCGTTGTACTGAGCATCAGGTAGCCAGCGCTGGGCCTCCGCGATCAGTACGGACTGCTCCTTGGTTTCGTCGTTTTCCGCCGCCTTGGCACCTTGGGTGGACGACTCCCCTAAGCGATCGCAGGCAGCCACGAAGTTCGCATAGGCCTGCGCCGCCTTCGAGAAGTGCGCCGTCTTTTCGTAATCGCGAGCCAGGCCATAAAGGACCTTGAGCGCCAGCGGAGAGTTTCGGTACTCGCGCAACATCCGCTCGCCCATCTCGATCGCTCCGTCCAGTTGGCCCGCTTCATTCAAAATCAGCACCCCCGAGGCCAGCGCTCGAGGTGCGTTGGGAGACCTGGGGAAGTCTCGCGCGAATCGGTCGAACTCCCGAGCGGCGTCGAGGCCCTTCTTCTCGCGTCGATAGAGGACTTCGTCGATCCACTTGTACTGAGAGCCCTCCGCCACCCTTTGGACTCGCTGAGCAAACTCGCTCCCTGGCTTGGTGAGTCTCTTGTTTTGTAGAAACTGGCGGGAAAGCTTGCTCAGGGCTGCCCACTCGCCTTGGGCTTCGAGCACGTACATCGATAAGTCCGCGGCCTCCTGCGAGCGCTTTTCTTGCGGCCATTGCTCGATGATTTCACCGAGCCGGCGGGTCGCCTCCACGTATTGCTTGCGGTCGTAATAGATGACCGCCGCCTGGTAGCGGATGTCGATGTCATTGGCATCGTTGGGGAACATCCGGCTGAAGCGATCGCAGGCCGCCACCAACTTCTGCTCATACTGGGTGAGAGGTTGTTGTTTGGCTCCCTTCACCTCGCGCTTGTCGATTTGGTTCGAGCGCGCCAAGCCGCCCTTGTTCTCGCTGACTTCGACCAGCTGGCCCTCCTTCAAATTCGGAGCGGGCAACAAACCCCGCTCGATGCGCACCAGCTTGTCGTACGCGAGCACCGCGTCGAATGCCGCACGGGCGCGGTACTTCTGATCGGAAATCTCCCGCGCGCTCACGCGATCGGGAATCTTGAAGTCGACCACCGCCTCGTACTGCGCGGCGGCCGCATCCCATTGCTGCAGGGCCCAGAGCAGCTCCGCGTAATAGAACCGCAGGTTGAAAACGTAGTCGGAGATCCATTTCGGATCGGTGCTCGAGCCGAACGCCTCCACGTAGTCGCTGTAGACATCCCGCGCCAGCCGGAAGGTCGCCAAGCTCTTCGTCTTCTGTGCCTCCTGGTGGTACTCGGTCGCAAGGTTGCGCATTGCTTCTTCGGAGACCTCGAACCCGGTCCGCAGTACTTGCGGTTTCGCCTGGTTCGCCTGCCACCACGCACTGCCCGGTCGGTAGCGCTCCGCCAACAATTGGACTTCCTCGCGCACCCGGTCCCTGCGGCGAACGCCCTCGTAGCTTCTCACGATCGCCTTCTGAATCTCCGGCGCGTCCGGTTGGTTGGGAGACGATGCCAGCAGGCGCTTGAACACCTCAATCGCGCTCTGATGGTGTCCCGCATCGTGGAGCTGAATGCCGAGCCTGGTGATCAGCTTTGCTCGACGGTCCGGGGGAGCGTTCTGCTCCAAGTAAGCGATGCCTTGGTCGGCCCGGTCGAGTTGGACAAACAGACCCACAGTATCGGCCAGCGCCTCGTTTTTGAGATCGAGAATTTCGCCGCCGCGCGTATTCGCGTACGACACCACTTCTTTGAGCTTCGCCAGCGCGTCTTGCGGGCGACCGGCGTTGTAGTCGCACCAGGCCAGCTTGTAGAGCGCGTAGGAGTAGATTTTCGGAACCTTGCTGGCGAGAGCCTTCTCGTAATTCTCTCTCCCACGCTGGAGATCATTGGCGATATCGAAGTAGTGATTGCCGAGCTGCAGATAGGTGTCCGGAATCAGCCGCGAGTTGGGATAGCTTCGAATCAGCTCAAGGTAACGGGCGATTCCTTGTTCGCGGCGGCCCAGATCATAAAGATGGTACCCGAGCGCGAACAGCACCTCGTCTCGGCGATCGTAGGAGGGGTAGTCCTTCAGGATTGTCTCGTAAACTTGCATCGCCTGAGCGCGGTAGCGCTCGCTGTCGGGGTGCTCCTCCTTCGGTTCGCGCATCCTCTGACCGCGCCGCCTCTGCTCCTGGTATTGCCGATACGCCTCCTCGTACTTCGCCACTTCCTTGCGCTCGAAATACTTTGCTTTTTCGAGATTCAATTCGGAGAGCTGATAGAGAAGATCCGCTCGATGCGGCGATCGGACTTCGCTCTTCGCGATAATCCGCTCGAGCTGCTCGATCGCCTCGTCTCGTTTCTGGTTGGTGAGGCGCTCCTGCTCAGCGCTCTCCAGCCGAGGCGGCGTGGCGCTGTCCCAAAAATGGCGCAGGCTGGGCCGCTCCGGCCCGCGCTCCGCGGCCGCCGCGCCGATCGCCAACAGCAACAACGCTCCAACCATCCCCAACCCACCCCACAGCCGAACGAGAGCAAACACGCGCCACGCCCCGGAGGCCAACCCTTGAGAGCTCATCATCCCCAACACCCTAGCTGAAGGCTACCTCCGCAACCTCCGAAACTTAGGCCCGCTGCGCCAAAATGAGAAGCCTCCTCGCTGCCCCCAAACCTGTGAATCAATCGGAAGTTTTTCCCGGACATCCTCGCTTTAGCGTGTACTGATAGTAGCCGATCTCATCGATCCAGAACTCACCCTGAAACTTCCAGTAGTTCCAGTCCTCGCCCGGCATCGCGGGTCGATAGAGTTTTTGCTCGGCCAGCAATTTCTTTTGGTCGATACCGGACTCCGCTAACTCTTTTTCAGCTTTGGTGATCTCGAACCGAATGATTTCCGCCTGATCGGCGAAGCCTTTGATGTTCTCTGCCGCCTCGACCAGCCGGTTTTTTTCGAGCTGACCGCCGACCTGGCGCAAGGTATCGGCGTTCTGGTCCAAGGCAGCAATCAGCTCCGGACCCATCCGTCCGCTCCGCCAGCGAGATTCGCTCCGGAGCGCAGCCTTTTCCTTTTCGATCTGCGCGAGTACCTCAAAAACTGCGATCATTCGCTCGCTGCTGCGGACCCAGAGCAAGATCGGTCGAGGGATGCCCGCGGCAGGGTCAGATACGACCCGGAAGAAATCACGAACGTCCCGCTCGTTCGGCCCTAACAGCGGCCGGAGGGCTTCCGCCATCGGCAAGTAGATCCGGTCAAATTCCTTTAGCGAGCCGCGCGCCTCGTCATAGAGGCAATTGAAGTAATAGATGGTGCTCTTGAGGATCCAGGACTCCGGCTCGAATGCCCCGGCAAATTGCGGTGCATGGAGGGCTTGAAGCGATCCGAGCGCTCCGCCGGGATCGTCGTTTTGAAAGCGCGCGAAGCCATTCTCGAAAAGCGCTTGGTTCCAAAAGCGGGAGAAGCGTGGGATTCGATCGTAGGCCTCCACCGCTTTGCCATATTGGCGTTGCCCGTAATAGAGCCGGCCCACGGCCAGAAGCGCTAGCTGGCGCGTATTCTCCAGGTCGGAGCGGCCCTGAGCAGGCAACGCGAGAACGCTCTCAAAGGCGGAGAGGGCCTCGGCCTCTCTTGGGCCACCGGGGAACTTCGGATCAATCATCACCACGCCCAACAAGTATCGGGACTTCGGATAAACCTCGCTGTCGGGAGGAACCGAAAGCAACAGGCGACGGGCTCGCTCGAGGTTGCCGCGCCGCACTTGAATTGT
>Ga0209701_10001296_pt1 | contig 15887 bp, 10 predicted proteins | sample CZO8metaG_4_FD_188356 | JGI IMG/M metagenome (GOLD analysis project Ga0209701, IMG submission 188356) | Vadose zone soil microbial communities from the Eel River Critical Zone Observatory, Northern California, USA - CZOApr15con2H3.8 metaG... | ecosystem: Environmental > Terrestrial > Soil >...
ACCCTGAGGGCGTAGACGGAAGTATTTTCGAAGGGATCAAGAAAGGCATTGTCGCAGACCGTCCGGCATTCCTATCCCAGTTTCTCCGCGACTTCTACAACGTGGATGTCCTGGGCGGCAAACTGATCAGCGACCAGGCTGTTCAGCTCAGTTGGAACATCGCAGCCGGCGCTTCGCCAAAGGGGACGCTGGATTGTGTTTCGGCGTGGTTAACCGACTTCCGAAGCGACCTCGCGCGCATTGACGTGCCCACACTGGTCATTCACGGCGATGCCGACCGGATTCTCCCCATCGCCGTCACAGGAAAGCGCACGCATGAGGCAGTCAAGGGAAGCCAACTGGCCGTTGTGGAGGGCGGACCGCACGGCTTGACCTGGACGCACGCGGAGAAAGTCGACCGTGCGCTGCTGGATTTTCTCGGGCAGAGAGCTTCAGCCACGAAGAAGTCAGCGGGGACGGCGTAGTCGAACGGTTTAACGAGCGGGATTTCGCGGTGCGTGCCGCACCAAAGCGGCACCCGCAGGCCAGTGTACGCAGGTTAGTGAGAAGCCAGCTTGGGGACGGCGGTGTTGCGCTCGTCGCCGGCGATGAGACGCTAGAGCTTTTTTAGGTCGTCGATCTTGTTGAGAGGGACGCTGGTCTGCTTCACCTCAAAGGTGCGTGTGTAACGGAGCATGTCGCCGCTGGCCTCCGGTTTGCTGCGGAAGTTCGCGAAGCAATAGTCAGCGTTGGCCGGCGGCGGCAAGTCGTAGAGTTCTTATCTTCGTAGGAATTCCTTCCCCGGGCAGCCCGGGTGCGGCATAATCCCCCCGCACGGGGCTGCCTTAGACAATTCAAGAAGAGACGCGGGAGGGTTTTCGGTGAGCGAACGTCCATGGAGTTCCACGGCGCCCCCGGGTGAATTCCGCACGTACATCAGCGCGGAAGAGAGCCTCAAGGAATTCACGATCCGGGCGGTGATCCTGGGCGCACTGTTCGGTCTGCTGTTCGGCGCGGTGACGGTTTACGTAGGACTGCGAGCGGGGCTCACGGTGTCCGCGTCGATCCCCATTTCGGTGCTGTCCATCAGCATCTTGCGCGCGTTTGGCCGCTCGACAATTCTCGAAAACAACATCGTGCAAACCACAGGTTCCGCCGGGGAGTCGTTGGCCGCGGGCGTGATGTTCACAATTCCAGCGCTGATCTTTCTCGGGTTCGGATCGGAGTTTACGTTCTGGCGGATTTTTCCGCTGGCGCTGCTCGGTGGATGGCTCGGAGTGCTGTTCATGGTGCCGCTGCGGCGGCAGCTCATCGTGAAAGAGCACGGGAACCTGAGCTTTCCGGAAGGCACGGCTTGCGCGGACGTTTTGGTGGCGGGAGAGCGAGGGGGATCGTTTGCGGGCCGCGTGTTCTGGGGACTGGGACTCGGGGGCGTGTATACGTTCCTGATGAACACAGTGCAGGCTTGGACTTCGCAGCCGGAGGCGAGGCCGAGCTGGTTTCCCGGCGCTTCGTTTCGCGCGGCCATCACTTCGGAATACCTCGGCGTTGGATACATCATTGGCCCGCGCGTTTCCGGGATCTTGTTTGCCGGGGGAATCATCTCGTGGCTGGTGATGATGCCGGCGATCAAGTTTTACGGGCAGCTTGCCGGGAATACGCCGATTTATCCGTCGACCATTCCGATACCACTCATGTCTCCGGATGATATTTGGCGGAGCTACATCCGGCCGATGGGCGCAGGGGCAGTTGCAGCCGCCGGATTGATTACGCTGTTGCGGACGATGCCGACGATTATCTCCGCGCTGCGAGCGGGGCTGAAGGATGTGCGCGCGGAAGGCGCGGGGCAATCGACGGCGGCGAGCCGAATTGACCGCGACATCCCGATGCGCACGGTGATCCTCGGGTCCAGCGTAATCGTCGTCATGATGTGGGTGCTGCTGACGTTTCATCCGATGGAAGGCGCAGCGACGCGGTGGTATCAGAATTTGTTTGCCGCGGTGTTCGTGGTGGTGTTCGGCTTTCTTTTTGTGACCGTGGCGGGGCGCATCAGCGGATTGCTGGGCAATTCGTCAAACCCCATCAGCGGAATGAGCATTGCGACGTTGATGGCGACGTGCGCAATTTTCTTTCTGGCGGGGTGGACGGCGCCGAACTATGCGGTGCTCGCGCTGATGATTGGCGGAGTTGTGTGCATCGCGGCGGCGATTGCCGGGGCCACGTCGCAGGACTTGAAGACCGGCTATCTGGTCGGTGCGACGCCCTTCTGGCAGCAGATGGGCCTGCTGATTGGCGTGACAGTGTCCACGGTGGCGATCGGAGCGACACTGAATTTGATGAATAAGGGGTTAGAGAAATATTTGCCGACGCCCATCCCGGTGAACATCCAGGCCCTGCCGGCCGGCGTCAAAGTCGAACGCGACACCTTCGCCTATCAAGGCAAGAGCTACGTGCTGATCAATTCGCTCGGCTCGCACGAAGTTCCGGATGGGGAATATCTCTATGATCCGAGCACCAGCCGGATTGAATATCAGTGGGCGCAAGGGATCGGAAGCGAGAAGGCGCCCGCGCCGCAAGCGAGGCTGATGGCCACGGTGATTAACGGCATCCTGAACCAGCGTCTGCCGTGGCGACTGGTGCTGATGGGCGTGGCGCTCGTTGTGGCCGTGGAGATTCTTGGCGTGCGCTCGCTGGCGTTTGCGACCGGGTCGTATCTTTCCATCGCCACGACGGGGGCGATGTTCGCGGGGGGTCTCGTACGCTTGCTCGTCGAAGCAACGACAAAGAAAAAAGATGAAAGCGAAGCCAGCCCGGGAGCGCTTTATTCCAGCGGATTGATTGCGGCGGGCGGCGTGTTTGGCTTGCTGGGAATTATTATCAATCTTCTGCAGGACCCGGAAATCTTCAATCGCGTGCCGCATTGGCTCTCGTCCGTGCTCAACCTTCCGTGGCGGCCAGATCTTTTTTCATTTGGTCCAAGGCTGATGGGCCCGCTGGCGACGAGCAATCTTTTCGGGGTCATTATGTTTGCGCTGCTTGGCGCGTCGCTGTTTTATTTCGCGCGCAAGAAGCTGAACTGAGCGGACAAGCACTCTTTGACGTGAATGCTCCGACGCCGTAAACTAGGCAAGTATGGCTTCACGCTCGGGTGTCAAGAGCTATCGGATCAGCTTCGATTTTTACGTCACGCCGGGTGTTAAAATCCTGCTAATCGCGAATTTCGCGATATATATCCTTCAAGCTTTCGTTTATCACTTCTCCGGCCCCATTTCCCACCAGCGTCTTCTGCTCTGGTTCGGTCTTGTCCCTGCGGGAGTCGTGCCAGGCCTGCGCATCTGGCAACCGTTTACCTACCTCTTCTTTCATGACATCAACAGCATCTGGCACATTCTTCTAAACATGCTGATGCTCTGGATGTTCGGGCGTGAGCTCGAATTGGTGTGGGGCCGTAACCGGTTCTTGCGGTATTACTTTCTGACTGGCGTGGGCGCTGGAATTCTGAACGTTTTTGTGAAGACCGTGCCCGCCCTCTTTGGCAAAGGGTTTTCGGACATCCCGACAATCGGCGCATCCGGCGCGATCTTTGGAATCATGATCGCGTGCGCGATTTTGTTTCCGGATCGCCGTGTTTATATGTTTCCTATCCCGGTGGCAATGAGCATGCGCATGGTGATCGCCATCATGGCGGCGTTTACATTCCTCGGCACCTTTGGCCTGGGTGACGACAAGGTGAGCCATATCTGTCATCTCGGCGGCATGCTTGTGGGCTACGTCTATCTTCGCCGCGGATCTTTCCTCTATAGCGTGCGCAACAGCGTTTCGGATTGGCAGAACCAGCGCAACCGCAAGCGCTTCCAGGTGTACATCAACAAGCACAAGAACGAGCCGCCTTCGCGCCCCGACCGCTGGGTAAACTAGAGGCGTTTAGAGGTTGGCGTTAGAGGTCAGAAGGAATCCCTGATAACACCTCGAAAGCTGCAGTTTGCCCGTCAGGCAGCGCCGCCGATAACGTGGAATTTCATGAAGTTCGTGCTCCCCCGGATGCCCATCGGCGTGCCGGCGACGATTCCGATGACGTCGCCTTTGCGGACCAGCCGTTCTTCCACCAGGCGTTTCTCGGCGACGGCGGCGAGGCCGTCAATTTTTTGGATGTCACGGATGTTGCGCGGGCGTACACCCCAGATCAATGCCATGCGGCGGCGCGTTTCGGCTACGGGCGAGAAGGCGATAATCGGCACGAGCGGGCGGTAGCGCGAAACGAGGCGCGCGGTGAAGCCGCTGTGCGTGAACACGGCGATGAGCTTCATGTGCAGCTCGCGCGAGGCGTGGCAGACCAGCTCGGCCACGGTTTCCGCGACCTTCAACTGTTCCTGCGGCGCTGGGCGTGGGAACTCGGTGATGCTCGACTCGGCCTCCTCGATGATTCGCGCCATCATGCTCACGGCCTCGACAGGGTATTTTCCCGTGGCCGTTTCCGCCGAGAGCATCACCGCGTCCGAGCCGTCAAAAACAGCGTTGGCCACGTCTGAAGCTTCGGCGCGCGTGGGCCGCGGATTCTCTGTCATGGATTCGAGCATTTGCGTTGCGGTGATAACCGGCCGGCGAAACTCACGCGCCCGCGCAATGATTGTTTTTTGCACCACCGGGACGCGCTCGGGGCTCATTTCCACGCCAAGATCGCCGCGAGCGACCATCACGCCGTCAGCCGCGCGGAGGATGGCGTCCAAATTCCCGATCGCTTCCGGCTTTTCCAGCTTGGCAATGACGGGCGTGTCCAGGCCCGCGCGGCGAACAAGCGACTTCGCCAGCAGCACGTCTTCCGGCCGCCTGACGAAACTCACCGCGATGTAGTTCGCGCCGTGCTTGAGGGCGAAGGCCAGGTCCGCGCGGTCTTTAGGCGTGAGTGCGGGCACGCGCAGCTTTATGCCGGGCAAATTGATGCCTTTGTGCTCGCCGAGCGCCCCGCCGTTCACGACTTCGCAGATCACCTCGCGGCCGCGCACTTGCCGGACGCGCAACTCGATGAGGCCGTCCGACAAAAGAATGCGGTCGCCGCGATGGACTTCGCGCGGCAGCGGAGTAAACGTCGTATTCACACGGGTGGAGTCGCCGAGGATCCGCGAGGTGGTAATGACAAATCGCTGTCCCGCGCGCAATTGCACGGGCCTGCTCCCGGCCAACGGGCCGGTGCGGATTTTGGGGCCCTGCAGATCGGCAAGAATCGCGATGGGCTTTTCGTGTTCGATGGCGGCGTCGCGCAGCATCGCAATGCTGTGCGCGTGTTCCTGGTGTGTGCCGTGAGAAAAATTCAGGCGCGCCACATCCATTCCCGCTTCGAGCAACCGCCGGATCATGCGCGGCGAGCGGGTCGCCGGCCCGATGGTGCAAACGATTTTGGAATGACGGAAAGCCATGGTCTCCTGCGGAAGGGCAGGACAGAGATATTGCCTGTCCGGAACGGACGGAATTCCCCGGCCGTTGCGCTCTCGCTACCTCGCGACGGCGAATTCCGCAACGATTCGCGCGATCAAGCTAACGCCTTTGTCAAACGATGCGAGAGGAAGCCGTTCGTCATCCCCGTGCATACGGCGGAAATCTTCGTCGGTCAAGGGAAACGGCATCACCCCGTAGGCTTGCACGTTGTGCAGCCGCAATTGAGCCGAATCCGTCGCGCCCGCCGACATGAACGGCAACACAGGAGCATTCGGAAATTCTTGCGCCGCGGCCTTTGCAATTGTGGCATAGAAATCCGACTCCAGCGAAGAGGGCGGAGCGGCCAGCCCAGCGTCGGGCTGCACTTCAAAGCGGACTTGCGGATCGTTCACCAGCTTGGCGAGGTCCGCGAGCAACGTATCGATGGTGTGACCGGGCAGCAGGCGAATATTCAAATTTGCCCGCGCCTCCGAAGGAATGACGTTTGCCCGCACGCCTGCTGTCAGGATCGTTGGCGCAATGGAATCGCGCAGCATCGAGTTCCACAGCGGATTGGCATCGGATATCACCCTCTGGGCGTGTTCTCCGCGGTCTGCCGCATCCAGCGAGCGGATCCACTTGGCGAGCTCATCGTCTTCGAGCGCGGCAAGCTGCTCAAAATACCGCCGGACGATAGTGGTAAGGTGCACTGGGGCCGAATACGAGCCGATCTTGGCCACCGCCGCAGCGAGATGCACGACGGCGTTATCTTTCGTCGGCAACGAAGCGTGCCCTGACGGCCCGCGCGCGATTACCGCTACGTTGATCGGAACTTTCTCGCTGGCCTGCACCGCAACGTACTCAACCTTCCCGCTTTTGAGGAATACCCTCCCCCCCTCATTGAGGGCAAAGCCGGCCGCAAACTTATCCCAGTACTTGGCGATGAGGATCTTGATGCTGGCGTCGCCGCCCTGCTCTTCATCGGCCGTCGCGAGAAAAATGACGTCGCGGTTTATGTGCGTGTTGGCGCGCTTCAGCGCAATGAAAGCGGCGAGGTTGACCGCGAGCATTCCTTTGTCGTCAATGGCGCCGCGGCCGTACAAGTAGCCGTCCTTAATCACAGCGCCAAATGGGTCGACGCTCCATTTCGCCCGCTCGACCCCGACAACGTCCATGTGCGCCACCAGCAACACGGCGCGCGAAGGGTCGGGCATCACCGCGCTGCGAAGCCGCGCCAGCACGGCACTGCGCCCCGGGGCTACCTCCAGGATTTCTGGCGTGATGCCCTCTTTCTCCAGAATTCCCACAATGTACTTAGCCGCAGCTTGCTCGTTCCCCGGCGGATTCGTCGTGTTGATCCTGATCAGGTCCGCGAGCCACCCTTCGGCTTGCTTGGCCAGCGCCGCAGTATCTCCGACGGGCGACGGCGCGACTAGTGCGCCGGGAGCGGCAGCCGGCGGGGCCTGGGCCGCGAGCGGCAAACTCGTGGCAAACAGCAGGATCGCGGTGCGCACCATGGTGGACATTCTGCAATTCCAATTCACGTAGCCATCCTCCATCCTTGCGTGACCGCTCTGCGGCCAGCTCAGCAACGCTTTGCAATGAACTCGCTTCATACTAACATGTGAGTATGGGGACCCGGCCGCACCTTTGCCTCGGGTTGTGTAAATTCCATCGCTGCGGATTTAGCCCAGCGAGGGTATTCGGCGCCGGTATGGGATCGAAGGGAGCACCTGATTGCGAATTGAGGAGCGAGTCATGAAGACCAGCGTTTCCCGGCAGTTTTTGGCAATTTTAGCGGCAATCCTCATCCCGGCATTGGCTGCGCAGCGCGGGCTCGCGCAGGCACCCTCGGGCCCCCAACCCAGCTCGCAACCCCCGCAGGGCACCACGCCGCCTCCGCCAACCGCAACGCAAAAGGAAGCGCCGCAGTCCGGCGTCACGATCGCAGTCGAAGTGCCCGTGGTCACGCTGGATGTGGTCGCCACTACGCAACACGGCGACATCCTGACCGGTCTCAAGAAGGAAAACTTCCGTATCATCGACGACGGAGTGCCGCAGACGATCAGCAACTTTGGGCCCACCGACGCCCCGATCACCATCGTGATGCTGATGGAATTCAGCAGCCGTGGTTATTACGAGTGGTTTGCGTATCAGGCAAAGTATTGGGCCGATGCTTTCTTTCCAAACTTGCAGCCGAAGGACTGGGTCTCGCTGGTCACCTTCGACATGAAACCGCGCATAGAAGTCGATTTCACGCAGAATAAGGACGAAGTGCGCAGCGCCATCTACCATCTCTATTTCCCCGGCTTCAGCGAGTCGAATGTTTTCGACGCGGTGCTCGACACGGTTGACCGCCTGAAGGACGTGCAAGGCAAGAAATCGATTCTCCTGCTGGCGACCGGCGTGGATACGTTCTCGAAACACACATTGGACCAGACGATGAAGCTGCTCCGGCAGAGCGATGTCACGATTTTCTGCCTGGGCCTTGACAAGCCTTACATCAACTTCCTCGAATCGCATGGTTCCCTGGGCTCACACCTGAACTACCTCCAGGGGGAAAACCAGCTTCGCACCTTCTCGAATTTGACCGGCGGCTATGCGTGGTTCCCGCAATTTGACGGCGAAATTCCTGGGATTTTCCGCGATGTGTCGGCATTCCTGCGCCATCAGTACAGTCTTTCTTACACTCCGACCAGCGGCGGGAAAGACGGAAAGTTTCACAAAGTCAAGATCGAACTGGTGAAGCCTGATGGCACGCCGCTGGAGGTAGTGGACCAGAAGGGCAAGAAGCAGAAATACCAGGTGTACGCCCGCGAAGGCTATCAGGCCCAGAAAACGGGGACCGGCGACTGATTGGCGCCGCAAGGCGGGACACGCATTTTTGTCTGCCGCTCTTCACGGCTCACTCTTTTTGTGAATCCGATTTTATTTCTTCTCGCGTCAGTAACCTCGGGCAAAGTCGACCTGGTTGATCATCTCGCGCCCGTCGAACCATCTGTCCAGCAAATCCACCAGCAGCGCGGTCTCGCGTTCCCACAAGCGGTCGCTCACCGCACTCGTGTGCGGAGTGATCAGCAGATTCGGCGCCTTCCAGAGCAGGCTCTCCGCGGGCAGCGGTTCCGCCGCGGTCACATCGAGCGCCGCGCCTGCCAATTCGCCACTCTCCAGTGCGCGGACGAGCGCCACTTCATCCAGAAGCGATCCGCGCCCGACATTGATTAATCGCGCATGGCGCTTCATGCGCGCGATTTGCGCGGCGCCGAACAATTGCTTTGTGTCGCTCGTTTCCGGCGCGGCGATGACCACGTAATCAGCAAGTGGCAGCACTTCATTGAGTTGCGAAGCGGCGACGATTTTCTCCGCGACTGCGTGGTCGCCTTTTCCGGACCGCGTTACACCCCACACGGTCATCCCGAACGCGCTTGCCCGCTTGGCGATTTCCCGCCCGATGGACCCGAATCCCACAATGAGCAGCAATTGCCCGTTCAATTCCGTCAGGTGTTGCGGCTTGTCCCACAATTCCTGCTGGCTCCAATGCGAGCGGTCCTGGTGCCGCACAGAATCCGGAAAATTGCGGGCGAGCGCGAGGAGAAGCCCCGTGGTGTGCTCTGCCATCGGCACGGAAAATATTCCTCGAGGATTGGTAACGAGTAAGCCGGACTCGCGCAGCTCGGGATACATCAATTGCGCCACGCCGGCCGCGGTCGAATGGATCCACTTCAATTTCTTTGCGTCTTTCAATTGCTGCGGCCGCAACGAGTAACCCACAAAAATATCCGTGTCCGGCAACTCTTGAGCGAGCCGATCGTAATCCGGCAAGTGCAGGACGCGCATCTCTGGCCACCGCTGGCGGATCGTCTCCGCCATTAACGGCTTCGGCCGCCACTCCGTGAACGGGTGCCACACGCAAATGACCAGTTTCGTTTCTGCAGGTTTGGTGCGGATCATGACTGAATCATGGAAGAAGCCGCAGGTCCTTGCCGGTCATGTCCGCCGGGTGCGGCTGGCCAAGTATCCCAAGCATCGTAGGCGCGATGTCCCGCAGCGCGCCGCCGGGCTTCAATTGAAGGCGGGCCTCTTCGGTGAGGAGAATGAACGGCACGGGATTCGTCGTGTGATAGGTGTGCGGCCCGCCAGTCGCCGGATCGATCATCGTCTCGGCGTTGCCGTGGTCCGCGGTGATGATCCATGCTCCGCCGCGTGGCTTCAGCGCCTGGTAAATCTGTCCTAGTCCGGCATCCACCGCTTCCACTGCCTTGATCGCCGCTTCTAGCTTGCCGGAATGCCCCACCATATCCGCATTCGCGTAATTCATGATGATGGCGTCGAATTCGCCTTTCTCGATGGCTTTCACCACGGTGTCCGTGATTCCCGCGGCGGACATTTCCGGCTTAAGGTCGTAGGTCGCGGCCTTTGGTGAAGGGACGAGGATGCGCTCTTCGCCGCCAAAGGGCTTTTCGACTCCGCCGTTGAAGAAGTACGTGACGTGCGCGTACTTCTCCGTCTCCGCGCAGCGCAAATTCTTGTACTGCAAATCCTGAAACACCTGCGCCAGGATGTGCTCCAGCTTTTCCGGAGCGATCACGTACTTGAGCCAGGGCCAGTTTTTGTCGTACTGCGTGATGGCCACGTAGAAGAGATTTTTGGGCCGCTTCGGGTCCACGATTTTATCGAAGCCCGGCTCGGCAAGGGCGCGTGTCATCTGTCGCGCGCGATCGGCGCGGAAGTTATAAAAGATCACCGCGTCATCGTCACGAATCATTGCTACTGGCGGGGCAGATAGGCCGTTCCCTCGCGTAATCACGATCGGGTTCACGAATTCGTCAGTTACACCCTGCTCGTAACTCTTTTGCAGCGCCGCAATCGGATCATCGCTGCGTGTTTCGGCCTCGCCATGGACGACGGCGCGATAGGCCAGCTCGATGCGCTCCCAGCGATTGTCGCGGTCCATCGCGTAGTAGCGGCCGACGACCGTGGCGATTTCGCCGGCCCCCAGCTCGCGCATCTTTTGCTGCAACTGGCGGAGGTAGTCGCGGCCGCTGTTCGGCGGCGTGTCGCGCCCGTCCGTGAAGCAGTGCACAAACACGCGTTCGACCTTCTGCTGCTTGGCCATTTCCAAAAGCGCAAAAAGATGGTTGATATGCGAGTGCACGCCGCCGTCGCTCAAAAGCCCCAGCAGGTGCAACTGCCTCTGCCGCCCGCGCTGCATCGCCTGCTGGAACAGCGGTACTTGATCGAACTGCTTGTTTGCGATCAGCAAATCGATCCGGGTGATGTCCATGTGGACGATTCGCCCCGCGCCGATATTGAGATGACCGACTTCGCTGTTGCCCATCTGCCCTTCGGGCAATCCTACGTATGGCCCCGACGTGTGAATCAGGGTGTTCGGATATTTCTTTAGCAGTCCATCGTAGGTAGGCTTCCGGGCCAGGGCAATCGCGTTCCCCTTTGAATCCGCGCGATAACCCCATCCATCCAGCACGGTCAGCACAATGGGTTTCGGCCGCTCGCTCATAGCGCAGCAAACTCGCGCAGCACGACCAGAAGACGTTCCACTTCGTCCATCGTGTTGTAGTGCACCAAGCCGATCCGCAATAAGCCGCCGCTTGCTTCCACCCCGAGGCGTTCGGTCAGATTCAACGCGTAGTAATTGCCGTCCCAGGTGAAAATGCCGCGATCCCCGAGAAACTTCGCAATCTCCGTGGGATTGTGATTCCCGATCCGAACGGAAACGGTCGAGCAGCGCTCGTCGAACCGCTTCGGGTCGCTGATGCCGTAGAATCGCAACCCTGGAATCGCCAGCAATCCTTCGATCAATCGCGAAAGCAAGGCCATCTCATGCTGCCGCGTCGCGCGGTACGCTGCCAACAGCGCAGTCCGCCGATCCTTTGCGCCGGGATCGCAGCGGCGTCCCAGTTCGGCGATGTAATCGACCGCCGCACCGATCCCAGCAATCAGCTCCTGCACCTGCGTTCCGGTTTCCCAGCGATCGGGGAGTGAATCCGGCGCCGGCCGCACTTTGTGCGGCTTGAATTGCAGCAGCCGCTCGCGTTTTCCGTAGAGCGTGCCCATGTGCGGACCGAAAAACTTGTACGGCGAGCAAACCAGAAAATCGCAATCGAGCGCCCGCACATCAATTGACCCGTGGGGCGCGTAGTGAACCGCGTCGATGAACATCAGCGCACCAGCGTCATGCGCCAACTTGGTGATTTCTGCCACAGGATTAATTGTGCCCACCGCATTCGAAGCGTAGCCAACAGCGACTAATTTTGTTTTCGAGGTAATCTTCCGCTTCAGATCGTCCAGATCCAGCGTGCAATCCGCTTCTCGAATGTCCACCTGGCGAATCACCACGCCCTTCTCTTCCAACGCTCTCCACGGCGCGACATTAGCGTCGTGGTCCAAAGTAGTCACAATAATTTCGTCGCCAGGTTCCAGTTCCCGCCCGATGGCCCGCGCCAGGGCGAACGTGATGGTGGTCATGTTCTGCCCGAAGACCACTTCATCTTTATCACAGTGGAAAAAATCCGCCATCGCTCCGCGCGCCGAGGCGATCATCGCGTCATTGCCCCGGCTGGTTTCGAACGCCCCGCAGGTATTTGCATTCGATGTCAGGAAATAGTTCTGGACCGCCTCCATCACTTGCCGGGGAACTTGCGTCCCCGCGGGTCCGTCCAGGAACGCCGCGGGATGTCCGTTCACCTTCAATTGCAGCGAAGGAAATTGCGCTCTCACCCAAGCGCTATCCAGGGGTGTTATGGGTGATTCCTTCAAAACGGGTGTGCTCATCGAAATCTCCGCTCGCTAGTTTCTCACAGAGGAAGCTGGTGACGAAGCTGCGCCTGTTGACTATGCTGAGTTATGCTGCCGTAGCGCCGGCGATCAGCAAATAGACGGTTGCAAAGGGATCGGCGCCGGATTGTTTTGACGAGGTGAATCGTGCCTGAAAGTCTGCCGCAGTCCGCGCGCACGCGCGTGACCCGCGAACCCCAGCGCGGTGTGTATGACCGCGAGACAATCTACAAAATCCTGGACGAGGGGCTGGTATGTCACGTGGGATTCACCGCCGATGATCAGACCTTCGTCATTCCCACGATGTATGCGCGCGTGGGAGACGCGATCTATTTTCACGGTTCCGCAGCGAGCCGGATGCTGCGCCGCGTGGGCGAGGGCGTGAACGTTTGTGTCACCGTGACGCTGTTGGATGGCCTAGTCCTCGCGCGCTCTGTCTTCAATCATTCAATGAATTACCGCTCCGTTGTGGCGCTGGGGGCGGCAACGCTCGTGGACTCGCCAACGGAAAAACTTGAAGCGCTGAGGGCGTTCACGGAAAAGATCCTTCCGGGGCGCTGGAACGACGCCCGGCAACCTAACGAGCAAGAGCTGAAATCCACAAGCATTCTTCGTTTGCCGCTCACGGAAGCTTCCGCAAAAGTGCGCGTCGGCCCGCCCCTGGACGACGATGCGGATTATTCTCTGCGCGTCTGGGCCGGAGTCGTTCCGCTGCGGCTCGTTGCGGAAGCTCCGATCCCCGACGAAAAATGTGATCCGTCCATCCCCGTCCCGGCATACGCAGCGCGTTATACGCGATAGATTATTCGGCTCGCGCGAGCTGCAACCCAAAAATATGCCGTGCGCCTCCCCGAATGATCAGTGAGCGGCGCTCAATTTCTGCGCGGCCGTGGAAATTAACGCAGCTTCATCCTGCAAAACACGGGCGACCACGACGATGCCTTCGTCGGCCTGTTTCCATTGTTTCTGCTCGATGGCTTCGCGCACTGCCGGCATTGTCTTCGCGGCGTATCCGGTGTAATAGCCGGGCGCGTAGAGTTGATGCTTGAACCATGGGCGATTCGGCAAGCCTTCGGACGTTGTGAACTTTCGCTCGCTTTCAATGAGCAGGCGATTCACTTCGGCAATAGAACCTGCAGCAAGCGCGGTACCCCCGTTAGCATTGGCGCGGTCCAACGCCTTGCGATACTCCGCGGCGCTGCGAGCAACCGCGTCAGCGGCGTTTTCCAGCGGAGCGAAATTAAGGTGCGGCGGAACGGCCTCTGCCGCGGGCGGCACCAGCGGGCGTTTTGGATCGTTCGTGGCCTTGAACACGCCTTCTTCGATTTCGCGGTTGCGCTCGCGAATGTCGTCCTGCATTTTCTGCGAGAGATTCTCCAGTTCCTTCAGGTACGTCTGGATGGTGTCGGCAAAATTGCCGAATTCGAATGGCAGCAAGTCGGCGTCGGCCAGCCGCATAACTGCGGTGCTTCCAGTCTGGGCCAGTGCGCGGCCATAAACGAAATCCGTGTCGCTGAAATGCGTGAACCAGTAGAAGTCGTCATAAATAGAGTGGTAGATGCCGCCGCCATCTTCCCCGCCGAAGCCGATGTTGAGCGAAGCGACGCCATCGTGCTGGAGAAAAGCGGTGTAATCCGAGCCCGAGCCAAGAGCGGGGATGCGCAGATCGCTGCGCTGACGAATCTCCTGGCGCTGCTCGGGAGTCTTGGCGTTGGCAATGCCGTGGAGTTGATTTCGTTTCCAGGTGGAGAGCTTGGTCTCCGGGTCCTGAATATCGCGCGCCACGTCGTTGCTGAATTTTTCCAGTGTGTGCGAGCCTTCCACGCCGAGATAACCGCGTCCGTTCGTGTCAGAGTTGATGTACGCAACGGCGTGCGCACGCAGCTCGTCGTAATGCGTCTCCGCCCATTCGGTTGAGCCAAGCAGGCCGGGTTCTTCACCGTCCCACGCGGCGTACAAGATGGTGCGCTTGGGCTTCCAGCCGGATTTGACAAGTTCGCCGAGCGCGCGGGCCTCCTCGAGCACGGCAACCATTCCGGCAGTCGGATCTTCGGCTCCGTTCACCCATGCGTCGTGGTGGTTGCCCCGAATCACCCATTCGTCGGGATAAACCGCACCCGTGATTTTTCCGATGACATCGTAAATCGGTTTGATGTCCCAGTTTGATTTCACTTTCAGGTGAACCTTGGCGGGGCCGGGGCCAACGTGGTAGGTGATGGCGAGCGCGCCGCGCCAGCCTTCCGGCGCAACGGGGCCGGTAAGCGCTGCGAGGAGCGGTTGTGCATCGCCGTAGGAAATCGGCAGAACGGGAATCTTCGTAATTGTCGCCGCATCTTTCAAGTCGAGGCGCTTGGCGTCTTTGGTTGCGCCTACTCCAGGCGTGAGCGGATCGCCGGGATAGACTGGCATGTCCGCGACGCTGCCGCGCTGCACGCCGTCGCTCGAGCGATACGGCCCCTTCGGAAAAGTATCACCCTGGTAGAAGCCATCCTCATGCGGGTCGGAGTAGATGAGGCAGCCAAGAGCGCCGTGCTCTGCGGCGACTTTGGGCTTGATGCCGCGCCAGGAGTGGTAGTACCGCGCGATGACGATCTTGTCTTTCACGGAAATTCCCATGCGCTCAAGTTGCTCGTAGTCCTCGGGGATTCCATAGTTGACGTACACGAGCGGCGCGGTAACGTCGCCATCAATCGAATAGGCGTTATAACTGGGAAGCTGCTCGGACTGTTGGTTCGAGGTTGGGTCCTGCGGCAGCGCCGGCTCCTGCAGCTTGGCGGCGAATTTGGGGCCGCCCTCGACTAATTCTACCGCGCGCTCCTTTGGGGTTGGGAAGAGCACGTCGAACTGCTCGATGTGCGTGTCGAGGCCAAATTCTTTGAACCTTGCGGCTATCCATTCCGCATTTTCTTTGTCGTAAGGGCTTCCAACATGATGCGGCCGTGCGGAAAGATGCTCCATGTAAGCGCGGAGTTTCTCTGGAGACGGAATGGCCCGAAGCTTTTCTTCCCACTGCCGTTCGGCACGGGAGGACTCCGCCGAATACCCGGCAAGTGGCTGTTCGTCGGCGACAACGTGCGAGCCTACGGGAGCAAGCGAGGCTCCGGCAAAGAAAATGGATGCGATCAGTGCTTTGCGATTCATTCGACCCCCTGGATTTGCGCTGGTATTTTGCCTGAACGGGCGATGGATTGGAAATCAGGGACAAGCCCACGCAAGAAATTGCAACATCCGCCCATTTTTTCAACAGCGGAGTTTGAAGGAGAACCGATTAAGCCCGGCGCAAGACGATCAGCGAGATCTCTGGCGGGACACCAAGCCGGACAGGCGCCCCCACGGTGCCGAGTCCGCGATTGACGTAAATAGAGGCGAGGGTGGCTTCGGGAATTTCGACATGTAATTCGCGATTCGCGTAGTTCTGCGCATCCGTTCCGGCATTTTCGGGGCGAGCTTGAGCCAAAAGCGGCCGCTGATAGAGCCCTGCGACATAATCGGTGATGAAGCGCGCCGGGCTGAGGCGATGGTCGAGGATTTCTACCTGGATCTGGCCGCCGTGGGTGTGGCCGGAAAGAGTCAGCTCGATGCCCAGCTCCGCGGCACGATTGAACGAATTGGGATTGTGCGAAAGAAGAATGTTGGGCATGTCGCGGCGCACGAGCGGCTCGACATGCGCGAGCATCTGCACCCTGCGGCCGCTGGGTGTC
>Ga0209701_10001298_pt1 | contig 15884 bp, 9 predicted proteins | sample CZO8metaG_4_FD_188356 | JGI IMG/M metagenome (GOLD analysis project Ga0209701, IMG submission 188356) | Vadose zone soil microbial communities from the Eel River Critical Zone Observatory, Northern California, USA - CZOApr15con2H3.8 metaG... | ecosystem: Environmental > Terrestrial > Soil >...
CGGATTGTCCTCGCAATCGAAGACGCGGCGGGCGTGAAGGCGCTCGGCAAGAACCTTCGCGAGGGTGGATTTGCCGACGCGGATTGGACCCTCCAGGACAATGAACCGAGGGGGCCGGAAAGCCGGACCGGGCGGCTCACCCGGCGAGTCTTTGGACTTCTTCTTGGTTGCCGACGGGGGACCCGATTGGCGCTGCATCGCGCGGGATTATAACAGACAGAGAGGCAAGGAAAGCTACTGGGCGTTTGACCCTGACGGGCCCGAAAAAACGGGTACTAGTCTTCCGAAAAGAAAACGGGGAGGGCCCTTGCAACCCTCCCTGTTTTTGTTCCGTCGTTTCCCTAGAAACTCAGGCGCGTGCCGAACTGTATCCAGCGGGCACCGGAGTTGCGGTTGGCCGGGACCAATTGTGTGTTGATCACCCCAAAGGTGGCCGGGTTGGTTGTATCCAGGCCCGGGCCAGCTACTCCGAATCCGGGGTCCACGAAATTGACATGGTTGAACGCGTTGAAGAAGTCTGCCGAGAACTCGAACTTGAAGCGCTCGTGAATGGTCGTTGTTTTTCCGATCCGCAGATCGAGATTCCACAGTCCGAGCCCGCGGAGAGGATTGTCTCTTCCAGTCCGCGTGTCCGATGCAAGCAGGAGAGGCCGGAAGTTCTTGAGTGCTTGCTCTGGATTCGAGAAATAGTTGAGCCCAGTACCCCCGTTCGCCGGGTCGCCTGCTGTGCCGACGCCGTTTGATCCAGAGATGCCGCTATGGACGCCGCCGCCAAGGGAGTTCGGATTCACCAACGGGATTTCGCCGTCACTGAAGCCGAAGATGGAACCTCCGCCGAAGGCCTGGTTCCCCTGGGTTACGAGCAGGGGCGCGCCGTTCTGGGCATGGAAGATCCCGGCCGTGTACCATCCGCTGATCATCTTCTTGATGGCAGTGTGATGGTTGCTCAACCGGTGGCTGCCGCCAAACGGGAGATCGTAGTTGTAAATGAAATTGAAGATGTGCGGGTGGTCGAAGAACGAGGGCCCGTACTCGAGTTTGGGGAGGAAGCTCGACGCATAGTAGCTTGCGGAGTTCTGCACCGCGCCCACTTGGTCGAGCGATTTGGAGTAGGTGTAGTTGGCATCGAACTGCAAGCCGTGCCAACCACGATTGTGCAGCGTTACGACCATGGCGTGGTAGTTCGACACGTCGCGGCTGGTTCGCATGAACAAGTCGAACACCTGCCCGTTGTTGTAGGTCGGCAAGCCGAGGGCGCCGCGAAGCGCATCGAGGATTAAGAACAGTGTCGAAACGTTCCCGTTGATGAACCCCGTACCGTTGATGTTGACCATACAATCGGTTGCTGATGCGCCGCATCCCGCCAACCCTGCTATTCCTGGCAATTGGTTTTCAAACCAGGGCTGGTTGGACACGGTCGCGCCGTTCCTCAAGGACGTGGCAACGGCGTCGAACGCCTGAGCAAAGGTCTGCCCTGATGCCTTGTCCTTGAACATAATCGGCGAGGAGTTGAAGTTGATGCTGTTCGCCAGATGGCGCCCCAACCGGCCGACATAGCCGATCTCGAACAACATATTGCCGGGCAATTCACGCTGTATGTCGAAATCCAGCATGTGGCTGCGGCCGACCTGGAAGTCGGGGTCATTCTGGAAGCTGAGAATTTCGCTGAACCCTTGCGCTGGAACAACAGGAGAAGTCAGTGCGGTTGGATTTGGCGGAACAGGGATCGAGCCATCCACGCCGACTCGGAACGATGAACCTCCGGGCGTGGTATTTATGTTGCAGTTCGCTCCGCCGGGTCCGGAGGCGGTGCAACCGGGAGTAATGAGGTTGATGGTCTGTGCAAAACCGACGCCGAGCATCGGGATAATAACACTCTGCACTGTGTTCACACGGTCATAAGCAATGCCATAGCCCCCGCGGACGACCAATTTTCGCCCGCCAAACAGGTGGCCACCGAACCCGCTGGAGATATTCGGGTTCCACGCAAAAGAAAGCCGGGGTGCGAAGTCGCCTCGATCCACGTTGAACACATCGCTTCGGCCAGACTTCGCAATCGGCAGGTACGCTAGTGTCGGGTTAAAGGTTTGGCCGTTTGCGGCCGCGGCGGCCTTTTGCTGGATGTACTGGAAGCCGTTAATGATCGAGTCGCCGTTGTCGTGGTTTACGATAAAAGTTTGTTGCTGGTTTTGCTCATGGGGAGTGGTTTGCCAGCCGTAGGCCAGCCCGTAGGTCACCGTGAGCGAGGGCTTGATCCGCCACGAGTCCTGAGCATAGAACTGGTAAATTCGCAAGGTATCGCGCGAGATCAGCGTGGTGCCGAAAGGCTGAGGTTGAAGCTGGCCATTCCGAACGATCAATATGCCGACGTTGTCAATTAACCCCAGCGAGGCTGCATAGAGCCGGTCCCATTTCTGCTGGTCGTTTGGAGAGAGTCCAGGCGGCCGATTGGCGGCCGGGATGGTCAAAAAACCGACGTCCGCATCCTCGGCAGCAACCAAAGAAGTAAGCGAACCGATTACCTTGTCATCGCGGTCGTGAATCGTAGGCAAGAAGCGAATATCACCACCAAAGGAAAGCTGATGCTTGCCCTTGACCCATACAAGGTCGTCACCGTATTGCTTATTGCTGTCAATAATCGCCTGGTGGCGGGCGCGCTGCGTATCCACGTCCACGACGGTGTCAATGAAACCGGTTTGCACAAGCCCGGGTGCGAGAGCGATCGGGCCGTCAGCAGAACTGGTACCAGGAAGCGCCAATTGAGAGGCTGAAACGGACGGCCGAATCACGGTGAAGTCATCCCGGCTGCGAATCCATCCCGCGTGTACAGTATTGTTCAAGTTGTTCCGGATCTGCCAAGACAACCCCGACGTAAAGCCGTCTCCACGGATATTCGAGTCACTTGGATTCTTTACGGTCCCACCGCGGAGGTCTACTTGGCTACCATTGGGAGACAAATCGCGGGAGTAGATATACCGCCCAAAAAAGTGAATTTTGTCCGTAAAGTTGTGGTCGAGCTTGAAGGCGACAGAATCGTCTTTCAAAGGCGCGGGAACCTGTGTGGTGAAGCCAATTGTGTTGACCGTATCCGCCGCGCCGTTCGCGGTGTTCCCGGGTTGGCCCTCCGGCATCATCTTCCAAAGTTGCTGGATGGTCGGGCTAATCCCGATGCCTCTCGGATCGCACGCACCAGCGCCACAAGCAGTTGAAGTCTTAAGGTTGTAGGTGTTGCCCTCCAGATGGATGATTCCGTTCCGCAAATCGTCGCTCGGAACGATGCGCGTGACACCGAAAGACTGGAAAAACCGCCGCACCTCATAGTTCGAGAAAAAGAACGTCTTGTCCTTGCGGATGGGGCCGCCTACGCTCAAGCCGGCGCGGTTATCCCTTTGCTCAGCCCTGGGGATATGGTTAAAATTCCCATCCCACGAGTTGGCGTTCAGGTCGTCATTCTGGTGGTACCAGTAGCCGACGCCGTGCAAGGTATTGCCGCCCCCTTTGCTGACCAGTGCCACTTGGCCGCCCGAGGAACGTCCAAAAGTGGCGTTGGCATTGGTGACGTCCACGCGGAATTCATCCACAGTTTCAACTTGGATTGGCACAACGGGCCTATTATTTCCGCCGCCGGCGATGACGTTGTCGGTGATATCAATCCCGTCCAGAGTGAAGGTGTTCTGGTCGCTGCGGGCTCCTGCGACGGTGCCGCCGCCGCTGCCGAAGCCACCGCCATTTGCGGAGTCATATGGTGTCGAGCCCGGTTGAAGGGTCAAGAGCTCGCCAGCGCTGCGCGTCAATGTTGGCAAGCGATTCAAGGTTTCTCCCCCAACCACGTTTCCAATCGTCGCATCCGTGGTTTGTAGATCGACGCGTGCTTCGGCGGAGACTTCCACGATTTCGCTTGCGGACCGAACCACCAATTTCACATCAAACGTATAGCTTTTGGCGACTTCAACATTCAGATTATTGAACACGACAGTTGCGAAGCCCGCTTTGGATATCGTGAGTTTGTAGATGCCGGGGATCACACGAGCGAACGTGTATTGCCCGGTGTTATTTGTCTTTTGCTTTTGTTCTTCGTTGGTTGCGAGATTGTGCAAAGTAACGTCGGCATCCGGAACCACGGCTCCCGATTGATCGGTCGCAGTTCCCAAAACGGTCGCGGTCGACGCCGTTTGGGCATACGCATGATTGGAAATGCAAAACAGAAGGAGTAGAAATACAAACAAGCCGAGTACAGTCTGGGTGATATTTTTCATGACGCCTCCACCCTGCGCGGATTCGCAGATAAGATTCTGGTGCAGATCACTCAGAGAGAAGCATTACCGGGTCATGCTTGTGCTGCCATGCGCTTCACGCTGCTGGAGCGTCGAAAGCAATCCACATCCCGAAGCACATCCGCGGACCCTAAGGACATCACCCGGCTTGTGCCGCGATCTGAACGTCCACTTGCCAGGCCCACACTGCCTATTTGTACGGGCTATTACACTTCTGTCCGGCACCCTGTCAAGCTGAATTTAGTTGTTCGCGCGCACCGACTATGTCGCTTGGCCGGGCCTTCGCGTCGCGCGGCAGTGGTGGCCTCCATCGGGACCATCTGCGTCCCCCTTCTCGAAACTTGCCGGCAATGGCCCGCGTCCCAGAAGAGGCTCTGCGCCGGCGTTTCTGACAGGCTATAATCCCCGCGTCGCCGTATCGCTCCCTGGTGTTCGCCTGGGACACTTGGAACGTTGTATGCGACGGCGGCGTATCCCTTTGTGAAGGGTGAAAGATCTTGCGAATGCTCGCGACGCTCTGTCTGTTGTTGCCGGTGGCTGCCTTGGCGCAGCAGCCCCCGGCGGAGCAATCTGCGTCTGCCCCGCCGGTCACGTTGACGCTGCGCGACGCGCTCGACCGTGCCAGCCGGCAAAATTTGGATCTCGCTACGGCGCGCCTTCGCCGCGCAGTTTCTCAGGCCGGGATTCGTATTGCCCGCCAGATTCCCAACCCCACGTTTAACTTCACCGCGTTGCGCGACACGCCGCACGAAGGCCTCTTCTTCGACCAGCCGGTGGAAATCGGCGGAAAGCGCGGGCGCCGCATCGAACTCGCGCGGCAGGAAGATTTCCTGAGCGGCGTCGAAATCGATTCCCTGGCCCGCCAGGTTCGCCGCCGAGTCCGCGAGGCCTATCACACGGCAGCCCGCGCGCGTGCCTTCACGGCGCAGCAGCAGCGCGCGCTGGATCTGGCGCGGCGCGTCCGCGAGATCGCACAGGCGCGATTCGAGGCCGGTGAAGTGGCGCAATTGGAGGTTCTCCAGGCCGATCTCGAAATGGCCCGCGCGGAGACTGAGCTGGCCGTCGCGAAGCAGCACGAGAAGGTGGCATTCAGCGAACTGAACCTGGTATTGAACGAGCCGCCGGAAACCGCGTGGGAGTTGGCCTCGCTCGAGGAGTTGCCGCCGGCGGTAACCCTCGCGGACCTCGTGACGCGCGCGCAAGCTTCCAATTCGGACTTGTTGCGCCTTGCTCAGGAACAGAAGATCGAGCAAAGCCATCGCGCGCTGCTCGAAGCCGAGCGCATTCCCACAGTTGGTCTCCAGTTCGGAACGGATTTCAATTCGCCGGGCCCGGGAGGGTTCCGCGTTGGCCCGCGCGGCCAGATTTCGCTTGCTCTGCCGATTTTTTCACGCAACCAGGGCGAGCTGGCGCAGTCGCAAGCCGCTTCGAGGGTGCTCGACAGCGAAGTCGCGGCCACGCGCCGCGCCGTCGCCGGACGCGTCGAAGCAGGTTACTATGAATGGTCCACGCGCCAGACCGAAGTGGACCTCTATCGGCGCACGCTGCTGCCCGCGGTGCAGCGCTTCGAAGGCCTGGCGGAGGAAAGTTACCGCGCCGGCCGCGCCAGCCTGCTGACCGTGCTTAACGCACAGCACAGCGTTCAGCAAGCCGAGCGCGAGTATCTGGACAGCCTGCTTGCCTTGCAAACGGCATTCGCGGACCTGGAAGAAATTGTGGGCGCGCCTCTCGACTAAAGGAGCGATCCGGTGAACCGCATGAGACGGTTTCTTACTCTGACGGCGCTGCTGCTTCTCGCCTTTGGCCCAAGCGGCTGCACGCACAAGGCCTCCGGCAACGAAGACGAGGGCGGCGGCGCGAATGCCATCGCTGAGGTCACGCTTACGCAGGTCCAGCGCGCGGATATCGGCGATACGCTGCATCTCACCGGCACCATCGCCGCACTGCCAAACCAGGATGTCCGCGTCAGCTCGTTCGTTGCCGGCCGCATTGCGGAGATGAAAGCGGCCGAGGGCGACCACGTCGCCTCCGGACAATTGCTCGCGAAGATTGATGATCACATTTACCGGAACCAACTCGCCCAGGCGGCGGCCGCCGAAGCTCAGGCCAAAGCCAATCTCGAAAACGCCAAACTCAACCTGGCGCGCGATGAGAATCTTTTCACCCGCGGCATTGCAGCACGAAAGGAATTGGAAGACGCACGCATGCAGGCCGCCGTGGCCCAGGCAGCGCTGCAGCAGGCCGAAGCGTCGCTATCGCTTGCGCGCCAGCAGCTTTCACGGACCGAGATCGTTTCGCCGCTGGCCGGGATGGTGGTGAAGCGCTTCGTCAACGTGGGCGAACAGGTGGACGGCACGGCGGCGCAGCCCGTCGTCGAAGTGGCTAGTTATGGAGAAGTGGAGCTGCTCGCCAGCATTCCCGCCGCTTACCTGACAAGAATTCACGTTGGACAGACATTGACGATCACGAGCGACGCGTTTCCGGGAAAAACCTTCACCGGACGCGCCGTTGCGGTTTCGCCTGCCGTGGATTCAATGACCAACGCGGGACTGGTTCGCGTGCGCTTCCCCAATCCGAGCGGTCTGTTGCGCCTCGGCATGGTGCTCAGCGCGGAAGCGCCCGCAGACAAGCATCGGGGCGCGCTTACCGTGCCGCCGCAAGCGATCTACCGCGATGAGCAGGGCGCTGCCCGCGTGTACAAAGTGAATGGCGACGCGGCCGCGGCCGTCGAAGTCCAGCTTGGCGTCCAGACGCATGACGCGGTCGAGTTGCTTTCCGGCGTGCAGGCCGGCGATACCGTAATCCTCACGGGTGGCTACGGGCTTGGCGACAAAGCGAAGGTCCGCGTAAAAGGCGCTGCTCCTGCAGCCGGCAAGAAAGCGGACTCCAAGGAGACTCCCAACCCGTGAACGTGGTTGCCTTCTGCCGGCGCAACCGCTTCGCGGTGTTCCTGGTGACGGGATTCCTCTTCGTCGCCGGCTTTCTCTCCATTTTCTCGCTTCCGAGCAACATCTATCCCGAACTGAATTTTCCGCGCGTTGTCATCCTGGCGCATTCCGGCGACCTCGCCCCGGACGCAATGCTGGTAACAGTAACGCGGCCGCTCGAGGAGGCGGCCGGCACCGTGCTTGGCATGCGCCGCGTGCGTTCGAAGACCATCCGCGGCTCGAGCGAAATCTCCATTCTTTTCAACCCCGCCATGGACATGCAGTACGCCCTGCAGCTTGTCCAGGCCCGGGTCGCGGAAGCGCGCAGCAGCCTCCCGCCCGAGACCGAGGTGCAAGTTGAGCGCCTCACACCGGCCGTCTTTCCTGTGGTCAGCCTCATCCTCAATGGCGATGTCCCCAGCCAGGATTTGCGCGATAAGGCTTACTACATTCTCCGGCCGCTGTTCAGCCGCATCCCCGGCGTCGGCCAGGTGATTGTCCAGGGCAGCGACACCCGGGAAGTCTCCGTCATCGTGGACCCGCAGCGCGCGCTCGCTCATCACCTGTCCCTGGTAGACATTGCCGAGCGGTTGCGCGCCACCAACGAAATCAGTTCGGTTGGCCGGCTGCAAAAGGACTATGCGCAGTATCTTGTGCTGGCCACGAGCCAATTCACTTCTCTCGAGGACATCCGCAACAGTGTCGTGGCCATCGAAGGGCAATCTCCGTTGCGCCTTCGGGATATTGCCGAGGTACGCGACGGCGTCGAAGACCGCCGCACGCTGATCACCGGCAATGGCCGCCCCGCGGCGCTGCTGAATATCTCACGGCAGATTGGCGGCAACATCCTCGACATCGCCGGGCAGATCCGGCAAATCGCCGCGCATCCCGGGAACGCCATCGAGCAGACGCTGCACCTCACGGTTGTCTACGATCTCGGCGAGTTCGTTTCTTCGGCGATGGGCAACGTCCGCGACGCCATTCTGATCGGCGCCTTGCTGGCCGTGCTTATTTTGTTTTTGTTTCTCCGCGAAGTGCGTACCACGCTGATTGCCGCCACGACGCTTCCGCTCTGCGTCATCTCCACATTCTTCTTTCTGGAATTCTTCGGCGGCACGCTCAATCTTATGTCGCTTGGCGGACTGGCGATTGCCATCGGGCTGATTATTGACGACGCCGTCGTCGTGATTGAAAACATTTACCGGCACCTGGGACTGGGCGAGCCGCCCGGCGTGGCCGCCGAACGAGGCACGCGCGAATTGCTTGCGCCGGTGGTGGGTTCCACCGCCACGACACTGGTCGTGTTTCTTCCCCTCGGCTTGCTCAGTGGCGTGGTCGGTGAATTCTTCCGCGCGCTGTGCCTTACGCTGGCTTGTTCCGTCTTGCTCTCGCTCATCTTTGCGGTGACCCTGGTTCCCCTGCTGTGCGAGCGGTTCCTCCGCCCGGGCGCCTACCGGACTTCCGCCGAGCGTTTCATCGAGCCGGTGCTGCGCACTTACGAGCGCTCCGTGCGCTGGGCGCTGGGGAAGACAAAGATCGTCGCGCTGGTCACGCTGGCCTCGCTTGGCCTCGCCGTCTTCCTTTACACGCGGCTCGACACCGGTTTCTTGCCGGAGATGGACGAAGGCAGCTTTGTCCTCGACTACCGCACGCCGCCCGGCACCTCGCTGGCGGAAACGGATCGCATCCTGCGCGACATCGAGGTGCGCATCGCCAAGCTGCCGGAGACCGCCGGGTTCACCCGCCGTACCGGCGCGGAGTTCGGCCTGTATGCCACGGAGCAAAACACCGGCGACATTCTCGTGCGCCTCAAGCCGCGCTCAGAACGCAAACGGGACATCGAAGAAGTCATCAACGATCTGCGGAGTCACATTACCCGGAATGTTCCGGGTATTTCGGTGGAATTCGTGCAGATTCTGCAAGATATGATTGGCGACCTCGAAGGCACGCCCGAGCCCGTGGAGGTGAAAATTTTCGGCGACAACATGGCGGTGCTCGAACAAGCCGCCAACGAAATCGGGCCCAAGATTGGGAAAATTCCCGGCATCGTGGATTTCAAGGGCCTCCAGAAGGGCAATCCCGAGATTGTGTACCACATCGAGCCGGGGGCGGCTGGCCGCGTGGGGATGACGGTCGAGCAGGTGTCCCAACAAGTCAGCGCGGGACTCCTGGGTGTCACGAGCACATCGTTTCGCGTCGGCGATCACACCATCGGCATCCGCGTCCGGTTTCCGGATGCCTTCCGGTACAACTTCGCGAGCGTCCAGCAGTTTCCCATCATCACGCCCGCGAAACAGATTGTGCCGCTCGCATCGCTGGCGCGCGTCGAGGAAGTGCGCGGAGCCAACCAGCTTGCGCGCGAAAACCAGCGGTTGATGGTGGCGCTGACCGCGCGCCTGCAAGACCGCGATCTGGGCGGCGCCATCGGCGATGTCCGGCGCGTCCTGCGAGGAACGAGACTTCCGCGGGGCTGCACGTACGATATCGGCGGGCAATACGAAAGCCAGCAGAGCACATTTCGAGATTTGCTGTTTGTGCTGGGCTTGGCGCTCGCCGCGGTTTTCACCGTGATCGTCGCGCAGTTTCGAGGTTTCCGCGCCGCCCTGATTATTCTTTCTGCCGCGCCGCTGTCGCTGCTGGGGGTTTTCGCTATGCTGATCCTCACGGGAACTCCGCTGAACGTTTCTTCCTTCATGGGAATTATCTTGATGGTCGGTCTGGTGGTAAAGAACGGCATCATCCTGTTCGAATATGTGCACCAGCTCTGGGATGTGGAAAACCTTCCGCTGCGCGAGGCCCTGGTGCGCGCCGGGCGCATCCGCGTGCGGCCGATCCTGATGACTACGCTGGCGACGTTGTTCGGCTTGCTCCCGCTGGCGCTGGGTCTCGGCTCCGGAGCGGAGCTGCAGAAGCCGCTGGCGCTCGCGGTGATTGGCGGGCTGACGCTCTCGACGTTCATCACCCTGCTGGTGATGCCCGTGCTGTACACCTTCCTGGAACGCGGACACGCAAAAAGCGCCGCCTGAACGCGCGGGCATTTGACGAGAATGCCCCTGACTTCCTCAGGTAAGGGCAGCGCTTTACTTCTTGTGCTTGTCGAACCAGCCCGCAATGAAGAGCATTTTCGTGATGTGGTGGCTCGGACGCCTGCTGATGCCGTGCGGCTCCTCCGGAACGCGGACGAGCACGGCCTCGACGTTCAACAACTTGAGGCCTTCGTAGAACTGCTCGGCTTCGGAGATGGGCGTGCGGAAGTCCGCCTCGCCGGTCATCACCATCGTCGGCGTCTTCACTTTGCTCAGAAGGTTGGTCAGCGAGCGCGCCATGTAGTTCTCCGTCTTATCCCAGGGCAATCCCGGAAACCAGTATTTGGTGACGAACGGAATGTCCGAGGTAAGCGCGAAGCTGTACCAATTGATGACCGGGTAGAGCGACGCGGCCGCACGGAACCGGTCGGTGTGCTCGATTGTCCAGCAGGTGAGCACGCCACCACCGCTGCCGCCGGTGACGAAGAGATTGTTCGTATCAATATAGCCTCTGGCAATGACGGCATCCACGCCGCTATTCAGGTCGTAGAAATCGTCTCCGGGATATGCGTGGTGAATCAGGTTGGCGAACTCTTCGCCATAGCTGGTGCTGCCGCGCGGGTTCGTGTAGAGCACCACATAGCCCATCGCCGCCCAAACCTGCTTCTCGAAGTCAAAGCGGTCTCCATAATCGGCAAACGGCCCGCCGTGGATTTCGAGAATCAGGGGATATTTCTTGGAGCGGTCGAAGTCGGGAGGCTTGACGATCCAGCCCTGGATTTTCCGCCTGTCCTTCGAGGATTCGTACCAGATTTCTTCGACCGCGCCGGGGGGTTTCTGCGCCAGGAGTTCCTGGTTGATTGCCGTGAGCACCTTTTGCGACCCGCCGCTTAAAACAGCAACATCGCCGGGGGCATCCGTGCGGCCGTATGTGAACGCAATGGCCCCGGAGCGCGAAACTGAGAACGAGCCGCCGCCACCGGCGCTGGTGCCTCCGGCCACGTGGTCGGCAATTTTCTGAAACGAGCCATCGGTGGAGATGAAGCCGATCTTCGTGTCGCCCTGATCCCGAAAGAGAAAGTAGACGCCGCTCGAGTCCGGCGCCCACTCCGGGCTCGAGGCATCGCGGTCGAGCTTCTCCGAAAAGGAGTGCGAGCCACTGCCGTCGCGATTCATCAAGTACAGGTGTGTCGTTTGATGGCCCTGATAGCGGTCGTCGAAGCCTGTGTAGGCAATGTGCTTGCCGTCGGGTGAAACCACGGGTGAGTTATCGGGTCCCTTGCGATGTGTGAGCTGGCCCATTGTGCCATCCGCGACCGAGAATTCGTAGACTTCCGTATCCAGGTATTCGTGCGCCTCTTCGGAATGGTGGTTGGCCGAAACGATGAGGTATTTGCCGTCGGGCGTCCACACCGCCTGGGTCGGCCCAAACTCGGTGCCGCCATTGGGCAAATTTCCGCTGGTGACTTGGCGCGGCGCGCCGCCTTCCGCCGAAACCACGAACAATTGCATGAAGCCGGGCTTGAGGTAGCCGGCGCCATTGAAACGATAGACGAGCCGGTCGTAGGCCTTCGCGGGGTCGGCCCACTTCGCGCCCTCAGGCGGGCCGGGGAGATCGGCAATATGCGGCCCCCTGGCGGGCACAAGGGCCGCAAACGAAATCATTCTCCCATCCGGCGACCAATGGATGGCACTCGGCGATTGCTCCAGGTCTGTGATCCGCGCGGTCTGGCCGCTGTCCATCCAGCGCACATAGATCTGCGTGCGGCCGTCTTCGCCGGAGAGATACGCGACGCGCGTGCCATCGGGCGACCAGCGGGGCGAAGTGTCATTCCGGTTTCCCGTGGTCAGCGCGCGGTGGTCGGCGCCATCCGCACCGATGATCCATAGGTTGGAGTAGCGCCGGTCGGTCATGGGGTCAGCGAACCCGCGGACGTAAGTGATCTTCTTCCCGTCAGGCGAGATTTGCGGATCTGTGGCGGTCTGAATGTTGAACTCATCCATGGCCGTCAGCTTTTTCGCTTTTTCCTGTGCGCGGGCGGCGGGAATGAGTGCTATTGCGGTCAGCACTGCCAGCCATGCAACTCTTTTCGAATAGACAACCATCGGAACACCTCCTCAGCAGGCGTCCTGCTTACATCTCGCGGGGGCTACTGTCAAGGTTGGACGAACCCGCACAGAATCACCGAGCCAGCGCAGACTTCCGGACCGGGCCTACCTGCTTGGGGGAAGGGTGTGCTAGACTAGGCGGGCAAAATCAGGGATTGCGGCCAACCGAGGGTCTCCGCAGTAGCCGCGAAACAATTGACACGGGCTAGGCTGTGCGCGAAGATTCGCCCGGCGCCCTAATTCCTTCTGACGAGGCACTCCCATGTCCGGCCATTCGAAGTGGGCAACCATCAAGCACAAGAAGGCGGCGACCGACGCCAAGCGCGGCCGCGTCTTCACGCGGCTGATCCGCGAAATCTCGATTGCCGCGCGCAGCGCCGGCGGCGATCCGGATACGAATCCTCGTTTGCGTACGGCGATTGCCGCCGCGAAAAACGAAAATATGCCCAACGAAAACATCGAGCGCGCCGTCCTGCGCGGCACCGGGCAGCTCGAAGGCGAGCAGTACGAAGAAGTGACCTTCGAGGGATACGGGCCGGGCGGCGTGGGCGTGCTCATCCAGGTGGTCACCAGCAGCCGCAACCGCGTGGTCAGCGAAATCCGCCACGTGATGAGCAAGAACGGCGGAAACCTCGCCGAAGCCGGCGCCGTTGGCTGGATGTTTCACCGCAAGGGCGAGATTATCGTTCCCAAGGAGCAGGCTGGCGAAGACAAGATGCTGAACATTGTGCTCGATGCCGGAGCGGAGGATTTGAAAGACGACGGTTCGGCGTGGGACGTGGTGACTCCGCCGGAACTGTTTGAGGCCGTGCGCGACGCGCTCGTCAAGGCGGGGATCACGCCCGCTTCAGCGGAAATCGCGATGGTGCCGCAGAATTACGTGAAGCTCACCGGGCAGCAAGCGGCGCAAATGCTCCGCCTGGTGGAAGCGCTCGAAGAGCACGATGACGTGCAGCACGTCTACGCAAACTTCGACATTGACGAGAAGGAAATCCAGGCGGTGGTCGGCGCGGCATAGAGACCCGTTATCTTGCTTCATTAAATCTAGCTCTGACCCGTATTCCCATTCGAATCTCCTCTTCGGTTGATCCTCGCATCGGGCCAGGCTTTCGCAACACTCTCGTTGAAAAAACTAGCTATTCCTTTCCGCGCCGCCGTACACTGGTGCGCAATGGCGAGTCAAGCGGGGCGCAACGGGAAGTGTTTTCGCGTGCTCGGTGTGGACCCGGCAGCCGCGGGGCCGACCGGCTACGGCGTGGTCGAGAGCGACGGGCGCCAGGTGCGCACGTTGCACTACGGAGCGCTGCGGATTTCCTCCGGGACTCGCAAGGAAGGGCCGGCGGCGGGATTGCGCGCGGTTCACGAGCGGCTGGCAAGTCTCATTGAAGAGTTTTCTCCGGACGCAGTAGCCGTCGAATCGGTCTTCACGGCGCTCAACATCAAGACGGCATTGCGTCTGGCGGAGGTGCGCGGTGTGGTGCTTCTGGCCGCGGCGCAACGCGGCGTGCCGGTGCACAGTTATTCGCCGCGTGAAGTAAAATCGTGTGTGGCGGGCTATGGCCAAGCCAGCAAGGAGCAGATGCAGCTCATGGTCCGCGCCGTGCTGGGCATGACCGAGACTCCCGAGCCTGCCGACGCCGCCGACGCGCTGGCCGTGGCCGTCTGCCACATCCAGGCGGAGAGAGTGCAGGCGCGGTTCGAGCCACTGGGCATGCGTTGCGGCGAAACGAGCCGGGCAGCGGGAGCGGCGCGCGCAACCCGGACGTTGGCTGCACGAATCTCGCCTGCGTGATGAAACTCTTGCAAGCAAGACGTTTTCTGACGGCTGTGTGGTTGCTGCCGTTTGCGTTTCTGACGGCTTTGCCCGCGGAGAAGCCCAACGGCACGACACTGTCCTATCGCCGCATCTTCAAGTCGAGCACGCCCGAATTCATCGAAATCAAGGTGAACGAGACTTCGAACGCCGCCACCTTTGAAATCCGGCAGCTCGATGAAGATCCTTCGCCGACTCCCTTCGAAGTCGGCGCCCTGCTCCGCGCTAAGATGTTTGAGCTGGCCGAGCTGCTCCACCATTTCGAAAATGTGCAACTCGATGTGCGCCGCCGCATCGCCAACTTGGGCGAGAAGACGTTCCGCTACGAAAAAGGGAAGGAAGCGCACGAAACCAAGTTCAATTACACGCTCAACGGCCCCGCCAACCAGTTGATGCAGATCTTCGAGGGGCTGGCGCGGCAGCAGGAACACGTGGTCACCCTCGAACGCAGGATGAAGTACGACCGCCTGGGCGTCAATGATGCGCTGCTGCAATTCGAAACCGACTTGAACCGCAAGTTGCTGCCGGAACCCCAGCGCGTCGTCCCAGTCCTGGATGAGATCGCCAACAACCCGCACTTTGTGGACATAGCAAGGCAGCGCGCGCGCGCCCTCGCCGAACGCATCCGCGATCAGAGTTAGGGTCTTCCCTGCCGCCGAGTGAACCCTCTGGAAGGACCAAAAAGCTGCTTTCCCGGAAGTCTTGACGTATACTGGGAAGCGCTGAATTCCCAGCTCATTCAAATTCAACAGGCCCGGTTCACCCGGGACCTGAAACACGGAGAAACCAGAATGAAGAAATGGCTTGCACTGTTCTTATTGGCAGCCGTCGCCGTCTCAGCCGACACGCTCACGCAGGCGGACCGCGACAAAGCTGTCGCCGAATTGGAAGGCTCGCGTAAGGTTTTCCTCGACGCCACGAAGGGTTTGTCGCCCGCGCAGTGGAACTTCAAGTCTGCGCCCGAACGCTGGTCGGTGGCGGAATGCGCCGAGCACATCGCGCTCAGCGAGGGATTCATCTTCGGCCTGGTGAGCAATCAGGTCGTGAAAGGCCCCGCCACTCCCGAGAAGCGCGAGGCGGTGAAGGGCAAGGATGAATTGATTGTGAAAATGCTCCAGGACCGCACCCACAAAGCCACGGCGCCCGAGCCGATCGATCCCACAAAGCGTCCGATGAGCGCCGAGGATTCCATGAAGCTCTTTTTGGAAAGCCGCGCGAAAACCATCGACTACGTGAAGACCACCCAGGACGACCTGCGCGACCATTTCTACGACCACCCCGTCCCGGCGATTGGCACGCTCGACGCCTATCAGTGGATCCTGCTCATCTCCGGCCATACCCGGCGCCACACTTTGCAAATCCTGGAAGTGAAGGCTGACCCGAACTTCCCGAAGAACTGAGCGCCTGCGCGCCATTCTTCGGCTGATTGTGATTGGGGCTCGCGAAGCCCGGAAAGAGGCATAGCACGCAAATGTCTTCTTCCGGGCTTCTTCAATTTGCGGGACAGAAATATCTCTGCCTCGAGACATTTCGAAAAAACGGCCAGGGCGTGCGCACCCCGGTGTGGTTTGCCGCTTCGGGTCCCATCTCGCCAGACTCGTCCGAGGTCATCCTCTACGTATACACGATTGGAAATTCCGGCAAGGTAAAACGCATCCGCAACAATCCGCGTGTGCGCATCGCGCCGTGTAACATGCGCGGTGGCCTGCGCGGGGGTTGGGTGGACGCGCACGCG
>Ga0209701_10001302_pt1 | contig 15862 bp, 23 predicted proteins | sample CZO8metaG_4_FD_188356 | JGI IMG/M metagenome (GOLD analysis project Ga0209701, IMG submission 188356) | Vadose zone soil microbial communities from the Eel River Critical Zone Observatory, Northern California, USA - CZOApr15con2H3.8 metaG... | ecosystem: Environmental > Terrestrial > Soil >...
AGAACTGGAGGGCGGCTTCCTTGGCCTTGCCAAGTTTGTTCGCCATGCTGCCGCTGAGATCCAGGATGACGCCGATCGAGATGGGAACGTCTTCGGAGGAGAAATTCACGACTTCCTGCTCGACGTTGTCTTCGAAGACGCGGAAGTTATCTGGCTCGAGACCGGTGACGATGCGGCTATAGGGGTCGGTAACGGTGACATTCACGAGTGCCAGATTTACGTCGATACGAAGGGATTGGCCGGGCTTAATGACCTGGCTGGGTGTGTCATGATTCACGTCGTCAGAGACGAGGGACTGGGCGGTGGCGCGCGTGGGGAAATTCAAGGTGGCGACGCCAAACAGCGACAGAAAGATAAGCAAAGCCGATAAAATGCGCGTCTTAATCGCGCTACTTTTCATGCTGCGCCCGGTTCCTATTTCGCCTAGGTCCAACCAACACCTCCGAAGCTAGTAGCTGGTGACGAGCGCGAAAGAGTGGTCGCCTGTGCTGCATTCCGCTCATCGTGGTGCCGCCCTTGCTGAAGCAGTTTGCGCAATCGCTTGCGGGCCTTGTGCAACTGCGATTTCGAATTCCCAACCGAGCATCCAAGAATTTTCGCAATCTCGTTGTGTTCGTAGCCGTGCACATCGTGAAGAATGAACATCGCTTTGAAGCCCACCGGCAACTGTTCGATCGCCGATTCAAGCTTGAGGCGGTCGAACAGGCCATTCAACTGGAGATCCGGCCCGCCGATTTCGTTGCGGGCTCCGCCGTCTTCCTCATCGCTCTTGATCTGGTCCAGCGAAGTTGACATGGGCTTCTTCCTGCGCAGGCGCATGAGAACCAGGTTCGTTGTTAGACGGTGCAGCCAGGATGAAAAAGCCGATTCGCCTCGGAAGGTATGAATCTTGCGGAACAACTGCAGAAATACGTCTTGGACCAGATCCTCGGCCTCGACGGGCTCTCTGAGCATGCGCAGGCAAAGAGCGTAGACGCGCCCACAGTGGAGTCGGTAGATCAGTTCGAACGCCGCGGCGTGCCCTTGCTGAGCCAACCGGATAGCTTCGTTTAGAGACGCACTGTCGGGTGTCTGTGGCTTTGATTCTGGCAAGCTTTGCCTGGGGATCGAGGCCGGTCTTGTCCGGCTCAAAAGATGGCGCGCCTTAGGTCTTGAGTGGCCCGTCGGGTCAAGCGCATTGCCACCCAATGCACCACTTATGCGCTGAGAACTAAATGGCGCCGTCACTCGGATTGGCCTTTCTCGGAGTTCCACGCCCAGGGCCTCACACGACGCACGATCGCGGTCACTCCCACAAGGTTTGAGACGCCGTTGAAGTCCGTCTTCATGCGCCTAGCGCGATTTCGGAGCGACTTGAAACTCACAGACAAGACTGACGTCTGCAACAAATGAGAGTCACGAACCCCACAATGGTTTCGGAATTCTCAAGGCGGACGAAGCCAAAACAAAAAGAGCACGTCTCGAGGGTTCGGAAGCGGGTTCAAGTCCACGCGGCCTGCTCACATGGGTTCTGTGCGAATGCCTCTTACGATCTTAGCAAGGACGCAAGTAAACTCATTCGGACGAAAGGCGGATGTCCCGAGGCAGTTCACGCCATTTCGAAGGACAGGAAGCCACCAACAACCTTCTTCAACAGGCAGCATGTGGAACATGCTTACGCGTAGACCCGCCAGCAGCCCCATCATTCTCGACAGGCTTTTGTACGTATTTAAGCTGAGTACGATGTCAACTTAGTGTGACTGAGAAGTTTGCCCATTTCTTGGCAGGATTTCGCAAAGTGGCATTCGCACCCAACCTTTTCTAGAGGAGACCGAAAAAAGGCAAACAAGTGGGGGCTCTCACCTACAAACAGAACCCTGACCTTTGGTGTCTCATCCCCGGAAGAAGCGGACATGGTGCTCCCTCTGCCTCTCTGGCCTGCAAAGGCAGGGCTCGGTTCGCGTGCAATTCAATCCCTGAGAATTCCAAAGGCGCGAGTTGCAATTAAGCACGCCTGACTCACCATAACGAGCGTCAATTGCAGGATTCCAGAAGCACACGCGCCCATTGATCGCCCTCTTACCCACCGCCCAGAAAATCAAGGAACTAATCTTCCTTCCGCGCCTCGCCGGCAGTCCAAATCGATGCACCGAGGAGAACAAGATCCTTAATGAGAAATTGTCCCGCATCCCCCAACAAGGGAAAGCCATGTGAAAACTGGAACACTCCCGGTGTCGAGAAGAGAAAACTCACCGTGAGCACGAAGGTGACGATGGCTCCAAGGCTGCCGATGAAGGAGAGTCTCGCGGAAAACGGCCGCAGTGCCATGAGCGCAGCGACAGCAATCTCGATCGCCCCGATCAGATTAGATACGGTCTGAAGACCGAAGATATGGTAGAGCCAGAACATCAACGGACTGCTCGCTACGAGGGGTTGAATGCCTTGCGCCTCACCAGCGGTGAATTTAAGGATTCCGATTAGAAAAAGAGTGATTACGAGGCCGTAGCGCGAGACGTGAATGCCCACTCTTTCCAATAAGGTCCTGCTCTCGGAGAGACGGGGCGCCTTCACCAACATTCTTTCCGTAGTTAAATATTGATTAGATCTATCCATATTTCTGCTCTCTTTCCCGGGGACCGTTTTTGTGAAGCAATTGCAGCGGAACCTTTGCCGAGTCGTGGCCGGCCTCACATCTTGATGAAACTGAATCGAATCGCGAACTGACAGACATTAGAAGTTCAACTTCATCGCGAACTGTATGACCCGGGGGCGGTTAGCCGTTGACAAAATGGCGCTCGATCCGTTTGTGATGTCTACGAGCCCCAAATGCTGATGGCCGATCCACAATCCGCCACACCTTTTGGAGAATCTCCGCACAAATCTCAGGAAACATCTATGCAATGGGAGTAACGAGTCTGCAAAACGTTTCCGTAAATTAGTTTATGTTTGCGTCAGACGTAATAGGATTTCACCAATCCCGCTGCAGCTCTGTTTGATTAACGATAGAAAGAATTGCTTCCTTCAGACGATTCGACCTTGAGGCTCCTGGCGCGGCAATCTGACCCGCCGCGCCAGCAGCCATCAAGGCGCACAGGAGGGAGGAGACTTTGCGAAACGGTGTGCGCATTTCAATGAATGAGACTCCATTCAATCCAGAAAGTTTCAGCCTCAGCGATCCGCCGAGGGAAGCTACCCTTTTTTCTCGGGCTTGTGCTTCCCGATACAAATAAGGCAAGGCGAATAGCCTTCACGAATTGCTTCCTCAACTCGGAGAAATTTCGGTTTGCCCTGCAGATAGGAACAGCTAGGAAGGTGAAAGACTTTGTCATCCACATCCTGGGACACGGCTACAAGTCCCGCAACTGCAGGCGAATCGGGAGCGCCCCATGGACTCTGGCGCTCGAGCCGGGGCAAGATAATTCGTTTTGCTGAGAATATCGCAAAGCCTAATGGCACTGCCGCAGCGGCTGTTAAGGCCCAAGCAAGAACCGCGCGACGTGAGGGGTGAATTCTGCCTTCCGATCCATGGTTCAGTCGCTGGTCCAGCCTCTTGCGCAGGCGATCGTGAAACTCCTTGGGCGGCGCCAGGACCCGTTCGTCGCGATATAGACGAATAATGTTGCACGTTCCTTCCAGCACTGCGGCGCAGTGCCGGCATTCTGCAAAATGCTCTTCGAGCGCAGTCCTCTGTTTGAAGTCCAGCTCATCATCAACATAGTCCGAGATGTCACGCCAAACTTCTTCACATGTTATTCCCATGGATTCCTAGCCTCTTTGAATGCCAGCCCCACCTGGCCGCCCTGTTGCAGTCCCGGGGACAGAATATCCCTCAACATCAAACGAGCGCGTCGAAGGCGCGTCTTTACGGCTCCTCGCGTAATTCCCAAGACGCTGGCAGTTTCCGTAATGCTCAGTTCGTTCACGTCGCGGAGAATAAAGGCCAGCCGGTAATGTTCTTCGAGTAAAGTCAGAGCCTTGGCCAGGGCTTCACGAATCTCCGAACGCTCCAAAGCTTCTGAGGGAATCTCGCGCCAATCCGCAAAATCTTTTGGGACATATGCCCCTTCGTCCTCGGCTCCGTTTGTCAACGAAAACATCCTTCCATGCCTCAGCTTCCGTTTACGCATTCTTGCTTCATTGATTGCAATCTGAATCAGCCAGGTCCCAAAGGCCGATTCACGACGAAACTGGTGGAGACGTCCCAGCGCCTTCACCAGTACGTCCTGTGTGACATCTTCGGCGTCCTCTTTGCTTCCCAGCATAGAGATCAGTGTCGCGTAGACCGTGCGTTGGTAAGGCCGGACGAGTTCAAGCAATAAATCCTTCTCTCCTTCCAGAATTCTGCTGATCAACACCTTTTCATTTGCTCTGGCCCGCTCGTTTCGCGTTTCTTTTTCTGCATTACTTGTCGTTGCGCATGCGGGTATGCGCCTTTCCGTTAAGACACCCCCACTAAGGTCGCCATGAGCCAACGAAGCGGGGCCTTGTAGTTTCCCGCTCACAGGTCAGACGCAAGCTCTCTTCCCAGGCAAAGCTTTTGTCCTCTTACACTGCCCCTTTACACACTTCATCAAAACCCTCTGTCGGCACAGATGCCGTCGTCGGTCTGCACGCGAACAGGGCTCTGTCACGCTGCAAACGTCTCGCGGTTTGAGACGCGCACCTTGCTCCGGTTCTTCGCTGAAAAGGCGCCCGGAAATGAGATTCCCGTCTGGCGAAAGAGTTTCCGGCGAAAGAGCGAATTCTTCGTCGTTTAGAGCGAAGTTCCGGCCGGATTGGAACGTCAACCTTTGTATGCAGAGTTTTAAGCAGGGCTTAGAACTTGAGCAGTAAACCGCCGGTGAATGCCAGGTTGGTCTGAAGACCGCCGCCGACATTTACATTGTAGTTCGGCAACCCGGAATAGAAGTCACGCACTTGGAACCGGAATCCGACGCCTATTTTTCGGATGTGGATAACCGGGCGAATGTCGACCCCGCCACCAAACACGAAGGTCCCGGTATTTGTACCTCGTTTAAAAGATGGAACAGCAGTGGGCGCCTGCTCAAGGAAGCGCGCATAGCCGCCGCCAAACGACACCCAGGGAGAAAACGCCGCGTCCGGATGGAATTTCAGTCGCACGTGAGGAGTCAGAAAAATAAAGGCATATTGACCGATCGCATTCTGGGACTGCCGGCCAAGCTTGACGTCAAAGGGAGAGGCCAGAAAATCAACGCCCCCGCTAAAGGCGAATTTCTGCTTCTGGACAACGGTTCGATCGTAGTCAGCTCCCAACGTCAGGCTGGAATTGAATGTTAAATCCCGAGTGGGAAGGGTTGTCCCTCCTGGTCCTATCAGGCTGACGCCCGGCGCCAATGTTTGACTCGGGGTTACAATACCCCCGATTTGAAGCCCCACTTCGTTTCTTTCCTGTGCCAGGGCTGGCAGGGAACAGAAAGAGATTGCCAGGCCAAGTCCGATCAACAACTTGATCTTGCTCTTCTGTGCTTTTGCGGGTAATGCGGCGACTTCCAATACAGGAGCAAAGAGGTTTAGTGCTGCTACAGTAAGGCGTCCAATACGAATTGAATTCACTCGAATTATCTCCTTTGGCTTGCGGATTTGCCCCATAAAAGTATTTGCGGGATGAGGCTCCGCTCGATTCCAAGCTCATTTTGCTGATTCGTGCGAATCCCCAGCTTCTTGTCTACAAGCGCCACGGTGAGCGCTTCTTTTCAATCATCCTCACAACCTTTACAGAAAGTGAGATGAGCATGTCGCGACAAAGTTTCAATGTCTTCGGTCGGACATCTTGATGTAGCGGAGTGTGAGAGGTGACCGCCTTACTTCCGCTTACCAGTCCGGGTTTGACAAATCTCACGTCAAGTTTAGGTCTGCTTTTGACAAACTCTTCGCCTTCATCGAAGGCGCCCGGCTGAAACTTCTTCAACAAGAGCGAATCGGATGGACGAGAAAATAAATGAGACAAGGACATCAAGACCTGAAGACTCTTCGCTTTCAGGCTTGGCCCGGTTTGCTCCTCCTGGCGTGCTGCTGCGGTTGCGGCGGCAACGCTTACAACGCAGCAACCCGCACGCAGAACGGAGCGTTTTCGAAGCGATCCTCGCGGCAGAGCCTTCAAACTCGGAGCGAAATTACAGAGGCGGATCCAAATTTTGCGCCAAGGTGTAACCTTTGACCCGTTCGTAAATCTAATACCTCTGGCACGACTTTATCGCCGAGGAATCAACGGGCGCTTCGATCCCCTCGAGGAGCGCTGTCGACCGTAGACAAAGACTGCATTACCACAAATCTTGGACCGATAGGAGCATCGAATGGCAATCGTAAAATTGGTGGTGGCATACCCACATCCCAAGGACGTGGACGCCTTTGAAAAGGTCTATAAGGACGAGCATGTGCCACTTGCGGTCGCGAAACTCGGGGGCAAGACCAAGATGGTTGCCACCAAGGTTCTTGGCTCACCCCAAGGCGCCCCTCGCTTCTATCGCATTGCAGAGGTTTACTTTCCATCTATGCAAGCTTTGGAAGCATGCGCCACGTCTGAAGGTGGGAAAGAGGCACTCGCTCACGCTGTGAAGATCTCTTCCGGTGGGCCTCCAATTTTCTTAGTAGCCGAAGAGGAGACTTTCACGTTCACGAAAACGGTGAACGCTTAGGGGTAAAACGTGAGGCGTTTCAGATTTGCAATCACCGGACTGGTCGCAATTTCTATTCTAGCGGTACTCTCGCATCAATACATTCATGCTGCTCGCCCAGCAGCGGGAACGAAAAGCGACGACAACTCTCGCACGCCCGCGCTTTAGCGTTGGTTCGATAGGTCGCAACGATAAAGGAACGAAATCGAAACTGGAGCAAATATGAAAATTGGGGTTGCCATCCTTCTCGTTGCCGGATTATTTGCTGTCGCAAGCGGCCAAGAAAAGCCGTCCAGCGACGGAAGCGATACGCATTTTTCCGGGCTAGAGGCCGGACAAAAAGCGCCCGGCTTTACAGCGCGCGATCAATTTGGTCGTGAGCAGTCCAACGAGACGTTAAAAGGTTCGAACGGCACGGTTTTGCTCTTCTTCCGCTCCGCCGACTGGTGACCCTTCTGCAAAGCGCAGCTCGTGCAGCTGCAAAATGCAAAGCAAAGGTTTGAACAGCGGGGAATCCGCGTGGCGGCAATTAGCTACGATAGCCAGGCTATTCTGAAGGACTTCGCCGAACGGAACAAAATCGAGTTTCCCCTTTTGGCTGACCCTGATTCCAAAATCATCCGCACCTTCAACGTGCTCAACACGGAAGCGACCGGGATTGGCAAGGGGATGGCGTACCCTGGATTCTTCTACATCGACACGAGGGGCACTATTCGCGAAAAGTATTTCACCGTGAAGTATACGGATCGATTGACGGCGAATAACGTCATCGCGAAGCTTTTCCCGGAATTGACCGCGGAAGTAAGCCAGAATATCGAAGCTCCTCATCTTCGGCTCACTCTGGCACGATCGGATGGCAGCGCCATACCCGGTAGCCGGGTTAGTTTGATTGCCGATATCGAGCTTCCTCCGGCTGTACACGTATACGCTCCGGGGGTGCAGAGATATAAACCGATTCAGCTGTTATTGCATGAACAACCGGGAATCGAACTCAAGCCTGTCGCTTATCCGAGTTCCAAAGCGCTCTACCTGGAAGCCATCCGGGAAGAGGTACCGGTCTACGAGGGAAAGTTCCGGATCACGCAGGATGTCACGGTGACGCCCTCTCCAGATCTGTTCCGCTCATTGCCCGCTTCGGGGAAGACCGTATCCTTTACCGGCGAGCTCAAGTATCAGGCATGCGACAAGACGGTATGCTACACGCCAACGTCCGTTCCGGTTACGTGGGAGTTGCGGGTGCTGCCCATCGACCGGCAACGTTCTCCCGAGGCGATACAACACAAATGAGGATTTAATCGCAGTACAGGCGTACGATTCCTATGCCGTGAAAGGAATGACCATGAGTGACGTCGTTTATGTCTCGAAGTCGCGCATCGAGCGCAAGCGGGGACCTCTCCGCATCGCCTACCTGCCCGGCGAGTCGCAGCCAGTGACCTTTAGCGTTCACGGAGCCATTGCCGCGCACTACAAGGTTGACCCGGCGAAGTTGAAGGAGTCACACTCCTCGACCATTGACTACGTCATCTCCGCAACCGCCGCTTGAATGATGGGCACCTTCGGAGGCGCGCTGGAAGCGCGCCAAGTCGATGCCAGCAACGGAAAGTTGACCGCGGATGTGACCGGAGAGGTCGAATCGGAGGAGGGTGTGCTGGTCATCCGCAGGATTCACGTGGCGATGCGCCTGCTGGCGCTTCAAGAGGCCAAGGCGACAGTCGAGCGCACGCACTCCATTTACGCGATTCACTGTCCGCTTTATCGCACGCTACACAAGACGATACAACTCACGTCTTCCGTCGAGCTTGTGACGCCCGTGTCCTAGTAGTTCGAAAGTCAAACGAAGAGCAGTGACAAGTAAATCTTTTCGAGGTGAAGCGGCTTGAAGCACGTCATTTTGGGCGCAGGTGCGGTCGGTGGATTGATCGGAGCGGCTCTCGCTCACGAGGGGGAGCAAGTTACGATGCTCGTGCGCCCCGAATCCCTCAACCGACATCCCAGACACCTCTGCCTTGAGCGACTCTCCGCTAAGATCGAGGCGCCGATCCGCCTCGACACAAAGGTTAGTGGAGCTCTGGATGTGCTCTGGGTAGCCGTCAAGTCACACCAGCTCGTCCCCGCACTGAACACGATTCCGTGCGAGGCCCTCGGGATGGCGACGATCGTTCCGCTGCTGAATGGGATTGATCATGTCAAACTGTTGCGCTCGCGTTTCAATCAAGACTGCGTCGTACCGGCGACGATCACCGTCGAATCCGAACGCCTTGCCCCTGGTCGCTTCATCCAGCACTCTCCATTTGTCCGCTTGGCACTTTCAGTGAAGGGAGAGCAAAAATTGGAGGGCCTTGCCGCGCGGCTTCGGCATGCGGGCTTTTCTTGTGAATTTCAAGCGGACGAGAAAACCATGCTATGGAGCAAGCTCGCATTCCTGGCACCGTTCGCTCTTACAGGCACCGCGAGCGACAAGGACAAACAGGGGGATCTTCGCCGACGCAAAGTGGCGAGGCCGGCTCGAATCTGCCGTAGGTGAGGCTTGTGCCGTTGCTGCTGGGGACGGAGCGACTCTCGATCGAGAAAAAATTCTGGCCACGCTCGAATCGTTGCCTGCAACCATGCGAAGCTCCATGCAGAAGGATGTGTCAGCTGGCCGTATGCCGGAGCTCGACGCGATCGGCGGCCCGATCATTCGCGCTGGACGGAGATATGGACTCAACTCGCCCACAACTCGCGAACTGGTTGCGACAATCCAAGACCGTCTAAAGAGAGCGTTGCACCAAGATACAAACAAGATACCAGAACGGATCGTATCTTAAAGAAAACAAAGCAAACGTGTGTAATGTCGAGCCCGAGAGCGCCAGACTGAACGGCCCACGGCCCTACTTGTGCGTCATTTCTCGTAACTTTTCGGCGAGATAGGAATCGCACTCCTAGGTCCAGGCTCCAGTTTTTGGCTGGCCATTAAGGTCCCGTTAGGCAACTTGCGCTGCTCGAGTGCAGTGGCACCCGGGAGGGTGGCCGGCTCGTGATGAGACTCACAGAAGATGCCGGTTAAGCGCGACTAAGGTCTTGGCTGAGCCTTCGGCCTTCCAACGTGGCCGAAGGCTAAGGAACGAAATGGGTTTCTGTGTCTCTTCGTAAAGGCATACATGTTCCCACAATCGCAATTGCGCGACAACGAGGCTGAGCTCATAAGGAGCGTACGCGACGGTGAGCGCGAGGCTTTCTACGAGTTGGTACACCCCTATGAACGTATGGTTTACGCAACCGCCATTTCGGTTGTGAAAAATCCCGCCGATGCGGAAGAGGTTGCACAGGAAGCAGTACTGAAAGCCTTTTCGAATCTCGCAACTTTCCGTGCGGAATCAAAGTTCAGCACTTGGCTCCTGCAAATTACGTATAACGAAGCAAGGATGAAATTGAGGAAGGTCCGTTCGCACCTCTATGAGGCGATTGACGATTCACAACCAAGCGAGGACGCAGACTACTGGCCGAAAGACTTTGCAGATTGGCGACCGATACCTTCCGAATTGTTCGAGAGGGACGAGGTGCGCCGGGCCATACAGAATGCAACCAATTCGCTTAGTCGCACCTATCGGGAAGTCTTTGTTCTGAGGGACGTCCAGAATCTGAGCACCAAAGAAACGGCAACCATACTCGGAATTTCGGAAGGAGCAGTCAAAATTCGCCTCCTTCGAGCCCGTTTGCAAATGAGGGATACCCTCGCCCCTGGAATTGACGGTTCTTGGGTAAATGGACAAGAGTATCGAAAAGCCAGGCCATGGTGAGGGAAGAAGGGTCCAATGGCGACAATTGAAATTAGCTGTGCCGAAGTGTGGCGGGAAATCTCCAACTACCTTGATGGGGAGATCTCTCCCGAGATGCGCGAGAGAATGGAAGCACACTTCAAAGTCTGCGCGCACTGCAAAGCCGTCCTGGATGGCACCAGAAATGTTGTGGGTCTGGTTGGCGACGGAAGGTTGTTTCAGATGCCAGAGGGCTTCAACAAGCGTCTATATAAAAAGATTCAGGGTCTTCCGTAACTTTATGCTCCGAGTCGTGGGGTCTGCTCTGGCCGGAATGGGTCTGCGACATCTCGGTTATCCATGTACATCCATAACTTCCACTTCCCTTCTTTATTTTTCCGCCAGATGTCCACATAGCGATCCCTGCGATGGTTTGGTTGACCGCCGTCCTTAGGTGTAAGCGTTAAGTCGTGCCACCCGTAGTCATAGGCGACATCTCCTTGAAGACGAATCTCGATCACAATCACTACCAGCCTCGCTGTAAAACGCTCGAACAGGTTTTCTAGCCGAGTTTTCAAGGCATCCAATCCGCTTATGCCAAATTCACACGGTTGGCCGTCGGAGAAATTAACCAGGTCGGGATCTGCAATCGCCAGTAACCGCGACACATCCGAGAGGTTGAAGCAATCCCGAAATTCGCTTTTAGCCGCGTTGATTGCAAAAAGGTTATCCATGTCTTATGTCGGGTGCTCCATCATGACGTGAATATCAGTTCCCAGGCTCAATTCTACCGCAGGGGCTTGTGGGGCGGTCCCCGGCTTCCCTCGCGGCGAGGGCAAAAAGTATTCTCATAACGATCGGAACCTTTCGACAACCGCCGAATCAGATAGCCGGCCGCTCGTACAGCTTACCGAACAGCCGTGCCCTCCAACCGCTCAGTTTGCTCTCCGTGAGGCGGAAATTCTTGCAAGCAACATCCATGCTCAACTGGAGGGACGGTCTGCACGCGCGTTTCATTTCGATTCACTCGGAGCACTCTGCGTGGTGGGCCACCAGACGGCCTGTGCCGAATTGAGCGTTCCTTTTGCTCGGGGCAGATCCTTGCGGTTTTCCGGTCTGTTCGCCTGGCTCCTCTGGCGGGGATTCTACCTTGCGAAATTGCCCGGTTTGGAACGCAAAATTCGAGTGCTCATGGACTGGTCGATCGAACTCTTTTTTCCGCGAGACATCGTTCAAACGATTGCTCTGAAATAGGTGTCAATCCGTGTCAGAAACGCAAACAGCTTTGGGTGCGCAGTTTGATTTGGCTCTTTCTCGTTCGCGTAGTATTGAGCCTCTTCTCGGCTTAGCCCTGGGGGTCTCCGGCGGTTTGCTCGAAAGCGCTGTAGTGAAAAGTTCGCTCCTGTCCGGCGGACTGTTAGGTGCGAGTTTCGGACTCGTGTTCGGATTGTTTTTTGCCAGGCGTGCCACGAGTCCTGGTGCAGGACTGATCTGGGGTTTGGGTTCATCTTTCTTACTCTGGATACTCACCGCCGGGGGCTTTTTTCACCTTGGGGCCATTACCGGACGTTCCGCCATGATGCTTCAGGACGCGCAAGCCCGCTTCCCCGAACTGGTCGGCGATTTGCTGTGCATTGGAATGCCTGTCGGCATGGGGCTGGGTATCCGGGGAGGATTCCGTACGTCCAGGCCGGACAAGAAATTTGCCTGGGGTCGCGCCATAGTAGCCGGTGGTTCCGCAGGCACCCTCGGAGGCTTCATCTTCGGTCGGTGGGTATCTTCAGGTGACTATTTTCCTCTTCTGGCCGGTTTTGGCGAACTCAGCTCTCGGAGCATGACTATTTTCCTGCATTTTGCCATCGCTCTATTGATCGGCGTAACCTTTGGCCTGCTCTTCCAACGAGACGTTCGCGGCTACGGTTCTTGCATGGGATGGGGGCTCGGATTCGGAATCTTCTGGTGGTTTTTCGGGCCGTTGACACTCTTGCGGCTCGCTTCGGGAATGCCACTAGATTGGTCGGCGGAGCAAGGAAGAGCGGTCTTCGGCTCTTTGGTGGGACACATTTTGTATGGACTAATTCTCGGTGTTGCGTACACCACCATTGACAAGATTTGGGTTCGTTTGTTCATCCAGTCCGACCCGCTCAACCGGGAAATCGAAGGTCCCGGCCTGCACATCTTGCGCTCCTTGGGATGGGGAGCGATCGCAGGACTCATCGGCGGCTTGGTTTCCATGCCGGTCATGATTGCCACGGGCGTCTTGCCGAAAGTCGCCGGCCTCGACAGTACCCTTGTAGGGTTTCGCGCTGTAGTCATTCATTTATCGGTCAGCGCCGCGATCGGCATGACCTATGGCCTGTTGTTTCGGGATGAGACCTTGACTCCTGGCGATGCCATCTCATGGGGGTGGTTGTTCGGTTTGATCTGGTGGTATTTGGGGCCCATGACGCTGCTGCCCTTATTGCTCACCGGTGTTTGCGATTGGAGCACTGACGCTGCCTCGGCCTTACTTCCTTCTCTTTTTGGGCACTTGATTTATGGCGCCGTGACGGCAGTGGTCTTTTTCCTGTTTGATCGCGGCTATACGCGAACACTGCTTCTGGATCCCCGAACCTCAACCCGGGAGTTGCGTCGAATTCGCCCCGTGGGGACACCTGCACCGGCGCTTTGGCTTTTTGCTCTGAGCCTGGGTGTACTTCTCCCAATCCTACTCGGCTAGCTGTTCCGTTCCCGTGCTCTGGATTCCGTGTATCTCAGAAAATCCGCGCACTACCAAAGATTTATCTGTCTTTTCCCTTGTTTGGTTCAAAGAGCACTCGACGGAGCCTGCCGCGCGTTGTCCTCCCTCACTCGGAGCCCGCGTACCCATGGGCCTTGCGTACTTCGAAACCTCTGTGCGATTCGCGAATCCCATTGCAAGGAAAGCATCGGTTTTCTTTGTGAGTTTGAGACGCTCTCGAAATCACATTGTCAGCGCGAGGATGAAGTTGAACGACGCTTATAGGGAGGCCCGGTCCATGAGAAAGTCTAGTTCGGGTCATGCAGCTCAAGTCATAGAACGCGTGCTCGAATTGTCGGCGGACGCCCAAATAACAAGACGCAGAACACCCAAAGATTCGCCCGCGTTCCACAGTTTGAAGGGAGCCATAGCAGCTTACGGCAAAACGCTCGCGCTCCTCATAGCCCTTCAACAACGGGAAGAATTCTACGCAGTACTCGCGCAAGGTGAATTTTCCCAGCGCGTTGGAGCGGTTAGCTGACAACCGAAAGACATTACTGGACAACCGTGTTCTTGACTTCGCCAAGTCCCTTGCTGCTTGCTCCCCGAAGTTTGCGCGACAGTTACGCCGTGATGGTTTTGGGATTGAGTTTTCTGTTCCTTGCAACGCCGGGCCGAGCGCAAGTAGGGAATTCCGGCTCGATCGAAGGAGTGGTCAAGGACCAGTCGGGTCAGCGGTAGGCAACGCCAGCGTAGAGGTCATGAACCCGGTCAGCGGTTTCCATCACGAAACAACGACGGACAGTGATGGGTGGGTGGATACGAATGCGATATAAGATAATAAAGGTAAGTGACTTATATGTTATATATGACAATCGTTGCGCCTCCAATAGAGGCGAGAAAGCCGGAGGAGAACCTGATTCAGTCATCGGACCCCGCAGGAACAAAATTGCAAAACGAACTTCGGCAACTCTTTTGAATTGAGACATTTAGATTTCAGGGCGTGCGCTGGCCTTCGAGGAAGATCCGAGGTGGAGTCCGCGGCAAGGATTTTAAGCAGGCTGGAACGCGGCGCCATGTGCATCACATCGTGTCAGCAAGGCTCATCCGGCGATTCAGGGCAGAATTTTCGAAACTTCTCAGCGTCCAACCGTGCAACGCCCGGGTTTCCAAAAACAAGTGTTTTAAGAACGATGAACAAGACTAGGAAACAAGCGCTCAGGCACCGGGCGATCAGTTCGGCGATGGTGCACGTCGGATTTGCGGGCGTAGTTCATCGTAGAGGCGTCAGTCGATGGGGTGGCCTTCGCTATTGTCGAGCGGCACCGAAGGGCGTCCCAGGTGTTACAGTCTGCTCTGCTCGTCCGGAGTGCGAGTCCGATCAGTTCGGGGCCGACTCGGACTGGGCGGCTGGGACGCCGACCGCGGATAAGCGGGATGGCTGGGGACGATAGCCGTTGCGCGTGCGGATGTGGTATTTCTTCAGGCGGTCGCCAGCAAGTTTCACCGTAACGGCGCGCCAGCCACGGTTGGGATTCGGCGCCGGGTAGTAGCTGAGCGAATAGAGATGCGCCAAGTCATTACGGATCAAAGCAAACGCCTTTTTTTCGTCCCGCCAACTACCCGCAAAATAGGCTTTGCCTCCGGTGGCCGCGCTCATGCGCTCAAAGACGGCGGTGGAGACAGGCTCAAGTCTGGCTTCCGCGGTGCTGATCATGTAGACGGGGATGCCGACCGATTGGGCCAACTCGGCGACGTCTTCGGGAGGCACCATGCTGGCGTTGTCGGGGCCGTTGGAAAAGACCACGACGACCTTTCTGCCCGGATACTGGGCGGCATCCTTGACCGTCAATAACAGGCAGTTATAAAGCGCGGCGTCGTCTCCGGCGACGGTGGTGCGCACACCGCGCACAACCCGGGCACGGTCGGCGGTCAACGGTGCGGCACGGGAAAGGTTGCGACTGTACGAATAGAAAGCGACCTTGTCCACGGTCTCGAGAGAACGAATGAAATCGGAAATGGCATCCTGCGCGAAGACAAAGCCGCGGTACATATAGTTGCTGGTGTCGAACAGAATGAAAACATCGGCCCCCGCGAGGGCTGCATTGAGGCTTTGGGGCGGATCGCCCGCTGGACCACGCGCTTGCGCCGTCAGCGCGTCTCCCGCGTCCGCGTTGGCCTGTTCCGGTATGTCGACCAAGGTGCGAGTGGGTCCGTTGCCTTCTTCAAAACTGGCAATTTTCTCCGAGATGCCGTCCTCGGTGATGGTGAAGTCCGAGGGACGAAGATCCGTGACGTAGTTGCCTCTGCTGTCGGTTACGGCGACATTCAACAGGACGAGGTCGACGGCCACGCGCAAGCGAGTTCCGCTTTGGCCTTGCTGCGCAATCGTCGGAGTCCCGAAACCCGAGAGGAGAGCGAGGAAAAGTGCGAGAGCGAATACCAAATGTCGTTTTTGCATGATTCTGTATCCCGTTTTGAGCTTGTCCATGTCGGCCGTGGCTGTCCAGCCGGTGAAATCCATTCGCTTTAGCCGAGCGATCTACGGCTGTGAGGCCGGGGCAGCGTTGGACAATGGCGCCATCTTGCCCTTGCGAAACTCGTCGCCGGTTTCCCGCGTGGCGCGCAGGAGCGCCGGCCAGTCCTCGATGTCGGTGGCGAAAATCTTCTCGACCATGCGGCGGGTCAGCTCGGGAACCAGACGATTCAGCATCACCGGCGAGTAACCCTGTTCGTCGGCGAGGCGAGCCCAGTACAAGTTGTTGGAATCCCAAGACTCGGCCAGCAGACGG
>Ga0209701_10001304_pt1 | contig 15857 bp, 13 predicted proteins | sample CZO8metaG_4_FD_188356 | JGI IMG/M metagenome (GOLD analysis project Ga0209701, IMG submission 188356) | Vadose zone soil microbial communities from the Eel River Critical Zone Observatory, Northern California, USA - CZOApr15con2H3.8 metaG... | ecosystem: Environmental > Terrestrial > Soil >...
AGATACATTTGTTACAGCGGAGCCCCAGCTGGGGCTGCCCCCGCGCGTGTCTCCAGAGATAATGGACTCGCAGATTGTGTACAAGGTCGATCCGGTCTACCCGGACGCCGCACGGCAAGCGGGGTTGCAGGGGCTGGTGGTTCTGGATGCGGTGATTGGGCAGGATGGAAGGGTCAAGCGTCTGCGACCAGTGGCCGGACCTGGTCTGCTGGCGCAGTCGGCTCTCGATGCGGCGCAGACGTGGAGATACACACCGTATCGTTCAGGTGGGCAGGCGGTCGAGGTCGAAACCACCATTAGTGTTGATTTCCGGTTGCACTGAAGGTAGTACTACTCGAACGTCGGGGCTTCCGAGAACGGAATTCCACACTGATCCTTCGCCGAGATGATCGGCTCTCCAGCGAGTTGCCAATCGATCTTCAGCTGCGGATCGTTCCATGCCACCGTGCGCTCGTCTTCCGGGGAGTAGAATGCCGTCGCCTTATATAGGACATTGGCGCTCTCAGACACCACCCGGAAGCCGTGCGCGAATCCCCACGGAATCCACAACATCCGTTTGTTTTCGCCCGAGAGCGTAAACGACTGCCATTTCCCAAAAGTTGGAGAACTGCGCCGAAGGTCCAGACCAACGTCGAGAATCTCTCCCGTCACCACCCGCACGAGCTTTCCCTGAGGCTGGCCGATCTGGTAATGCAGGCCGCGGATGACGTTTTTTTCGGAATAGGAATGATTGTCCTGCACAAAGCGCTCGCGGATTCCGATCTCCGCAAACGAGCGCTCGTTGTAGCTTTCCAGAAAGAAGCCGCGATCGTCACCGAACACGCGCGGTTCGAGAAGCAGGACGCCGGCGAGGCTGGTTTCGATCTTTTTGATCGATCCGATGACGGACGCAGTCCTCATTTCAGAAGACTCGCTCTCTCAACATTTGCAAGAGGTAGCTGCCGTATCCATTGTTGCGCATCGGCAGGGCCTGCGCTTCCACTTGTTCCCTGGTGATGTATCCGTAGCGATACGCGATTTCCTCGGGACAGGCGACCATCAGGCCCTGGCGTTTTTCCAGTGTTTGAATGAAGAGTGAAGCTTCCATCAAAGCCTCGTGCGTGCCGGTATCCAGCCATGCCATGCCGCGGCCCATTACGCAGACATCGAGCTGGCCGCGCTTGAGATACTCCCGGTTTACATCCGTGATCTCCAGTTCGCCGCGTCCGGATGGCTTGAGGTTTCGTGCAATCTCTACGACCTGGTTGTCGTAGAAATACAGTCCTGTGACGGCATAGCGGGACTTGGGCTGCTTTGGTTTTTCTTCCACGCTGAGCGCTTTGCCGGTCTGGTCAAACTCCACGACACCATAACGCTCGGGATCATGCACCGGATAAGCGAACACACGGGCACCCGCGGTGCGGCCCGTAGCTGCGAGTAGTTCCTTCACCAGGTCGTGTCCGTAGAAGATGTTGTCACCGAGCACGAGCGCGCAGCAACTGGAGCCGATGAACGCGCGGCCGATCAGAAATGCCTGGGCGATGCCTTCCGGCTTCGGTTGCGCCGCATATTGCAGCCGGATCCCATAGCGCGCACCATCGCCGAGCAGGTGCTCGAAGCGCGGGACATCTTCGGGCGTCGAGATGACCAGGATGTCGCGGATGCCAGCCAGCATCAGGGTCGAGAGTGGGTAATACACCATCGGCTTGTCGTACACCGGGAGCAGACTCTTCGCGACCGCGTGGGTTACAGGATAGAGGCGCGTGCCCGATCCGCCGGCGAGGATGATGCCCTTATAGCCTGGCTCTGATTGGCTCATGTTTTCAACGTTCGGTGGCGTACTGCTTGGCCATCCACTGACGATAGCTGCCGGTGGTCACGTCTTGCACCCAGTCTTCGTGTTCAAGATACCAGCGTACGGTCTTGCGGATTCCGCTCTCGAATGTTTCCACGGGACGCCAATTCAATTCGCGCTCGATTTTCTTTGTGTCCATGGCGTAGCGACGATCGTGGCCGGGACGGTCTTTGACGAATGTCACTAGTTGGCTGTGGGGAACGACTGGATCGTTGGGTCGCAGTTCGTCGAGCAGGCGGCAGAGCGTATCCACGATGTATAAATTCTCTTGCTCGTTTGCTCCCCCAATGCAATAAGTGGCGCCGGCGCTGGCGCGTGCTAGCACCGTGCGAATCGCGCGGCAATGATCTTCAACATACAGCCAGTCCCGCACGTTTTGTCCGTCGCCATAGACGGGGAGCGGCTTTCCCTGGCACGCATTCAGAATCATCAAAGGGATCAGCTTCTCAGGAAACTGGTACGGCCCATAATTATTGGAGCAATTCGTGGTCAAGACCGGCAATTTGTAAGTGTGATAGTACGCGCGTACCAGGTGATCGGAAGCCGCCTTGGATGCGGAGTACGGACTGTTTGGCGCGTAGGGAGTTATTTCACAGAAAGCTGGATCGCTTGGGCCGAGCGATCCGTATACTTCGTCGGTGGAAACGTGCAGGAAACGGAAAGCCTGACGATCGCTCTCTGCCAGAGCAGACCAGTAAGCTCGCGCTTCTTCCAGCAGACTGAATGTCCCGTTGACATTGGTGCGGATGAAATCGTCGGGACCATGGATGGAGCGGTCGACATGACTTTCGGCGGCGAAATGGACGATGGCGCGAGGGCGCTCCCGCTCCAGCAAAGTGTGCACGAGATCACGATCCACGATGTCACCCTGCTGGAAACGATATCGAGGGTGGCTTTCGACTGATTGCAGGTTGTGGAGATTGCCCGCGTATGTGAGCTTGTCGAGGTTCAGAACGCGGGAGGATTCCTCGGCGATCCACTGCAAGACGAAATTCGAGCCAATGAAGCCGGCGCCGCCGGTGACGAGAATCAGATCTTCCATGCCGGAGAGCCGCCCCGAAGCCAGCGGCAGCATGCACCGATTCTAATCAAAGCCGGGGACAAAGTCGTGCCCAGCATCGGCAAGGGAAACATGCCGGCAGCCTATGCCACGGCGGAGCCTGCAACCACGGGGTAATTCCGATCCAGAACTTTGTAGTAGGCCTTTTCGATGGAACGGGCGACATCAGGCCAAAGGTATTGCTCCTGGATCTGTTGTTCGCCCTTAGCAGCCATTTGACGGCGCAGCGCAGGATTGCGGATCAGAAGGTCCAGCAGGCGGGTGAGATCCGACTGATCCCCATGCTTAAACGTGAACCCGACACCGGTGACGACCTCCTGGTTTTCGGGGATATCGCTGGTCAGCACGCAGACTCCGGCTGCCATCGCATCGAGCAGGGCCAGCGACAAGCCCTCCAGGTCGGAGGGGAGCACGAACACCGCTGCGTTCGACAACAGTTCATCGAGATCATCTCCCGAGGTCCAGGGCAACAAGCGAATCCGCTCCGATTCACGGCGCCGCAGGCTCTCTACGTAGTCGTCGGAGTGGCTGGATCCGCCGGCCAGGACGAGCTTCATCCCGGTCGAAATGTCCTCGAAGGCGTCGATCAGCAGATGGCAGTTCTTCTCGGGCGAAAATCTTCCCAGATAAAGAACGTAGTTGTCCGGGGTCAGTTCCCATTCAGCAAGGCGCTTGGGAGCCCGCTTGGGGCGCAGGCTGGCGCCGTTCGGGATGTAGAGCGTGGAGCGCCCATACCTTCCCCAGTAATAGCGTTGCAGAGTTTGCGAGACCACCATGGTCGCATCGGGAAGGGTCACGGCAGCTGCCTCACCCCAGCGCAGTACTCGCGAAGCAATCCGGCCCCACTTGCGGCGCTGCCAGTCGAGCCCCTGCACAGTGACCACGGTTTTCTTGCCGGCGAGGCGCGGCATAAACGAAAACAGCGCCGGTCCCAGGCAATGGTAGTGGACCACGTCATAGCCGGAGAACATGGCATGAACCGTGCTGAGAAATGTGTGGGCCAGAGTCTCCAGGTGTTTCGACCGGATGGTCGGCAGCCGGCAAACGCGTATTCCCTTGTACTCTGCGATCGGAGGCGTGAAGTAAGTCCGGCAATAGACCGTGACCTCATGTCCCATGCGGGTCAATTCCGCGCCGACCTGTTCATAGTAGGACTCGATCCCACTGTACTTGGACACCAGGCCGCGGCCTCCGATGAACGCCACCCGCAGGCGGCCACGGGACGGCTGCGGAGAAGGCTTGGTCGTTGTCCTTGCCGGAGCGGTCGCCTGCCGATTGCGCGTAGCCAACCGAGAATAGATTTCCAGGAGCGCGTCCAAGTGCCGGTCCGGATCATGCCTGGTGTGCAGCCGGCGTCGGCTCTCTACTCCCATCCGCGCGGTCAGGTTCGCGCGGTTGAAAAGAAACTCGATGGCCTCGGCGAGTTGTTCGAGATCGCCGGCGGGATAGAGAAAGCCGGTGACGCCTTGCTCGACCATCTCCCGCCGCGAACCCAGATCGGAGGCTACTACTGGCCGCCCCCAGGCGTAAGACTCCAGGATTGATTTCCCCAGTGTCTCGTAAGCATGAGATGGAAACACGGAGAAGCAACAGCCGGCGATGAGTTGCTCGAGTTTCGTGCCCTCGACCATGCCGGCAAAAAGAACATTCGCCAGCTTCAAATCGCAGGCCAGCGACTCCAACCGCTCTCGCTCGGGACCCTCTCCCGCAATCACGAGGGGTACATGGGGCAGTCGCGCCATGGCATGCAAAAGCTCGTCCAGGCCTTTCTCGGGGGAAAGCCGCCCGAAGTAGAGGATGTAGCCTTTCTCGGGGACGAGACGTTCCTCCGGGGGCAGAGTCTGAAAATGCGGCAACACTTCAATCTGTTGGGCGGGGAAACCAGCGCTGATCAGCTTGGCGCGAACAAATTCGGTGGGCGCGAGGAACAGATCGACACAACGCTGGTACGTCCGCAACCATTTGTGCAAATACGCTTCCGCAGCGAGAACCATGGCCGCCGAGCGCGGCCCCACGTGACAGTTTTCCGTGACCGCGTGAAAGTAATTGCCCCCGAGGCACAGTTCGCACGTTCGTCCATGCGCCACGAAATTGTAGTTCGGACACAGGACCTTGAAGTCGTTCAAGTGATAGATAACGGGGATGCCCTGTCGCTTCAGTTCCCACAGAATCGAAGGCGACAGGTGATGATAGATTCCGCGAACGTGGGCCAGATCCGGCGCGTAGTCGCCGAGGCAGGCACGCATGCGGCGCCGGGCGGAGGGCGAATAGAGCGCGTGTGCCGCCATCCGAGCCTTCTTCAGAAGACCGGCGTGTGGATCCTTGAAATCGAGATACGGAATCAGGTAGCTCCGGCCGGCGAACGACGAGGTGCGTCCGTGGTCCATGCTGAACAGGGCAGTGTCGTGGCCGCGCTCGTCTATGCGGCGTATCAATTCGAAGAGATAGGCTTCGGTGCCGCTAAACAGGTAGTTGTACTTGTTGCAGTAAAGAACTCGCATATTGAGACTCCGGTTGGGCGATACGAGTCAGGAACTGGTCCGCAAACTGGCGGAGATTCCGCTGTCGGTCATAATTGACGGCAATACTCTCCGCGGCCGCGCGCTCCACCGCGCCCAACGAAGCTTTGTGATCGAGAATCCAGCGCACGGTACTGACGAAATCCGTGAGGGAGCCCGACTTGTACAGGAAGCCCGTGCGCCTATGTTCGACCAACTCGGGAATTCCGGTGATGGCGGGGGCTATCACTAACCTTTCGTGCGCCATCGCCTCCATCAAGACAACGGGTAGCCCTTCGCTCAGGCTGGTGAGCGCGATCAGGTCCGCATACTGGTAATAGCCCGAGAGGTCAGTCCGATCCACATGACCAAGAAGCAGAACCTGATCCCGGAGCCGCAGTTCATCGATCAGGAGTTCCAAGGCGGGTCGTTCTGGTCCCTCGCCGACGATCCAGCAGAGAAAATCCAGGCCGTAATCGCGCAGAGCCGCACAGGCCTGGATGAGAAACGCGTAGTTCTTTACGGCGTGGAGGCGTCCCACTGAAAGAAGACAGAACCGGCGCGGCTCGGGTTTGGTCATGGGTGGATTCGCGCACGGGACGCGATCGACCCCAAGGCGCTGGACAATAACCTTCGAGGCCGGAGTCGAAGGAAAGCTCTTGAGGATATGCCTACGGTTGAAGTCGGAAACCGTAATGCAGAACCGACACTCGCGCAGTTTGGCAGCGAGCAGGTCCGCGCGCACCAGCAGATCGGAGCCGTGCAGCGTGAAACTGAAGCCGATTCCCAGTAGACGCGCGGCGACTACGGCCATCCAGGAAGCGAAATAGCCGTGATGAGCGTGGATGTGCTGCACAGCGAGAGGAGCCAACTCTTCCGCCATAGCGGCACCCATGAGGGTATGGCCGAGAGACCGGACGCGCCGGCCAGGAGAGGCCGGGAGTTCTCGCAGCACCGGCTTCAGCAAGAGTGAGTAGGCCTGGGGCTGAGCGCCCAGTCGTCGGACCGCCCGCACCAGTTGGGTGTCGGAGAGCGGGTGGAAAAAGCGGGTCTCGTTCCAAAACTCACGCTCTCTTTCTCCCAGTTCGCCCGACCGTACTCGTTTGCCGCTACAGCAAATCACGCGCACGCCCCGCTTGCGCAGTTCGCTGACTTCGTCCATCACGTAAGACTCGATGGACGACGGGAACTGATTGGCAATGTAGGCGACGGTGGTCACGAAGGGGCCTCCTCTGACGAGCACAGCATGCCTGCAACCGTGAACATCAGCCCGGTCACGAACTGGTAGGCCATGTCCACGAAGAGGGCATTGAACAGATAGACGCAAAGCAAGATGGGCCAAGCTTTCCGCAATGCGAAGATGGGCGGACTCTCATCGGCGCCTGTGCCCGTTCGCCCGAGGCGGAAGAGGTTGAAGAACAGAATTCCGTACAACGCCAGACCGGGAAGGCCGAACTCAATCAGCAATGACAGATAGGTGTTGTGCACGTAGAAGCTGCGCAGATGGTAGCCCTGCATCCGGCGGGCAAGTTCCGAGTACATCCCGCCAGCAGTCCATCCGGTGAGTGGACGTTCCTGGAACATCCCCCAGGCCGCGTCGTACACAGCCATGCGCGCTTCCACGGGACCGCGCTCCGCGGTGCGGTCGCGAAGAGCATTCGTCAGCGAGCTGTTGCCAAGGCCAACGGTCAGGCTGACCAACAGACCAGCAATGGCGAGTCCCAGGCAGGCATGGCGGAGACGCCGCTCACCGACGCGAAATCCCAGGGCGACGGTCGAAACCGCGAACGAGATCCATACCGCGCGGGTCATGGTCGCAAGCACAGCCAGGGGTAGCACCAGCCAGAGCAGCAGCACGACCCTCCGGTGTTTTTGCGCAAGAGCGATGGCGAGAATCCCCAGGATGTTCAGCGACATCCCGTTCGCAACCGCCTGCAGGAATGGACCGCGAGCGCGGTCGGCGTGGATGCCCAGGCTCTCGTCGAGAATGAACTGAGGGAAGATCAGGGACCGGGCATCCGCAAGGAATGCCACGGCCGTGAATACCAGATACGCCAGCGCGAGGATGACGAAGATCTCGAAATGTCGGTGGGCGGAAGTGCCGCGAAACACCAGAATGGCCAGGTGAAGCAGAATGAAGGGCACAACAAATTTGCTGGCGACCAGGCTCCAGGTCTGGGAGTCGAAGGGTTCACGCAGGGCGCGGAGCACGGCAAGAACAACCAGGCCCAGCATCGGCAAACTAACTCCGGCAACGAACGGGATTCTCTCGCGCAACGCCAGCGATCGCAGCGCCACGAAGAAGACGAGTACGCCCAGCGCGATCCGATCGGCATGATAGAGGTCGAGGTCGGGCGGCCGAAACAGGAAAATTGTCATGGCCGCCAGGTAAAGGGCCGAGGGAAACGCCAATCCCAACTGGAGAGGGCGCAAAAGCAGTCCGAATGCAAACCAACCCGGACTGCTGACCACCGGATCCCAAGTTGTCGTGCGACTGCTCATGGCGAGCCTGTCAGGCGCCTTGGGGCGCAAACACCACCCGAATTGTGGACATCAGGATGCGTAGGTCCAGAGCCAGAGTCCAGTTCTCGATATAGGTGAGGTCGAGATGCATGTTGAGATCGAACGATGGACTGTTGCGCGCAGTGACCTGCCAGAGTCCGGTCATCCCAGGCTTCATGTCCAGGCGCCGGTAGTGGTGGAGCTCGTAGCGGCTGACTTCGTCCACCGGGTGCGGCCGCGGGCCCACCAGGCTCATCTCCCCGCGCAGCACATTCCATAGTTGCGGGAGTTCGTCGAGGCTGTAGCGGCGGATGAACCTGCCGAAACGGGTGATTCTGGGGTCATCTTCGAGCTTGAAGATGGGGCCTTCCCGCTGATTGCGGGCGCGCAGAGTCTCCTTCAACTGATCGGCGCCGGTGGTCATGGAGCGGAACTTGTAACAGAGGAAGCGGCGTCCCTTGGCGCCGGTGCGTTCCGCAGAGTAAAGCGCCGGTCCGGATGAGTCTAGACGAATGAGCAACGCAACGGCGGCCATTGCGGGGCCGATCAGCGCCAGTCCCAGCAGCGCGCCGGCAAGGTCCAACATGCGTTTCAGAAGCAGGGACGCGCTCGGCAACGATTCGCGATGTAAGGCGATGACCGGAATGCCTCCAATGCGCTCGATGCCCGCGTCGGGCCACAGACCGCCGGGCAGGTCGGGCACAGCTCGGATATCTAGGTGATTGCGAAAGGCCACTTCGGCCGCTTCTCGCGCGAGAGCTGGTGCGTTGGGGACGGCCAGGATCACTTCGTCAATGAACTCGGCGCGGGCCAGCCAATCCAGGTCTTCAATACGCCCCAGAACTTGTGGTGAAAGCGGAAGGTGATCGTCCAGAAAGCCGACGACGGTTGCCTGGTGAAGAGGGTCCTCGCGCAACGACCGGGCAATGGCGCACGCGGCTGGGCCTGCCCCGACAATGAGCACGTTGCGCGGCTCGGCTTCACGGAAGTGCTCATTCCATCCTCTCCTTCTTAGCTGGCGCCACAGCAAGAGGCTGGCCATGCTGGTCACGAGAGCGGTGAGCGCGGCGAGCGGTTGCGTGTCATTCCATGCCGCGACCAGGACCAGGGCCATCGCGAACAAAGCAGCTCTTGCCAGGACTGGAAATTCTTCGGCTGGCGGCGCCCCCAAGTTCTCGTAAAGTCCCTCACTGAAGGCGAAAAGGATTACCAGTACGGCATAGATGGGCATCGCTAGCGGCGGCAGGCTCCAGCCGGGGAAGACCCGGGAAGGGAGCAGGCAAACGACGAGGAGGACGATCAAGTCGGGGATCGCCAACTGGTAGAGCACAAATCGGTCGGCGGTCTGGGGCTGCGGAATCAGGAATCGCGCCCAGTTCCGGCTCCGCGGATGGTGCGGCTGGGGGTTCTCGCTGGGTGCTCGGGCGCCCCTAACATCAGGGTTCGGGCGGTTGCGGACAGTGGGCGCAGGTGCCACCAGCGGTGTGCCGGGCGTTCCCGGAATCATACGTGCATAGCGCGGATCCCAAGCTTCACTTGCAGCGTCTCGTAGTCTGTGTGACATGTCAGCCATAAGTTTCACAAGTTGCGATAGAGGCCCTGTGGTACCGGGAAACGGCGTTCGGCCAAGACAGTCCCAAGTAGAGGGACACGTGCTCTGCGCAGCTGCTCTTGCATCTGCGCGGCAACCAACCGCCTGGTCTTGTTGGCCGTGAGCACCATCACCAGGCCGTTGCAGGCCTGGGAGATCTTGGCGGTCAGCCAGGAAACGGGATCAAAGCACAGAATGGAGAAATCGAATTCCAGTGTGGTCGTGCGTAGTCGTCCAAGACTGTGATCCCAGATCCCTTGTGGGCTGTCATCCAGCCAACTTCGGCGAGGCGCCAGCCAGAGGCGCGGCGCAATCTGCCAGGATGTATCTGTGTGATTGTCCGCCGGGATCTGCAATTGGGTGTGCAATGGCACGGATTGCAGCCGGACGTCGATCAAGCCGACGTCATGCGAGTCGTTCTCGGCCAACGCCATCGCCACGTCCAGGCACAACTGAGCTGTCTCGGTCTGAGTTTCGACCGCCGCAAATCCGACGTGCCGCACCGGCGCGGGATCTTGCCGGAAGAAAAGCTGCTGCACCAATGCCTGGATCTGCTCGTCGTAAACGGTATTCACGCGAGAGGCGGCTGGGCTGCCCGCCTCTCGAATGCTCGTCACGCGTTGCGGCTCGGTGGCAGCTGGTTTCTCGGCGATCAGTTCGGCAAAAGTGTTCATGGGAGAACAACTTTCTGTCGGCTGATTTGTAGGATCGCGGACCTGGTCGCCGGGCCCTCGGATTGAGGCAGCCACGCGAGTACGGGAGCGTCCAGGAGGTTATCGGCCTCGCTAAGGGTGCGAATCGTGGGATCAAGGTACTCGGCCGCAAAGCCCGTGCCGATGCTGGCCGGCAAGGCCAGTCCGATAGCGATCGTGAACCAAAACAGCATCGAGTGTATGGGGAGGGCTGGTGCGGCCGGCGGCTCCACCACCGCCACATTCAGGATGCGCCGCTCATCGAGCGCGTCTCCGATGCGCGCCTCCTCGCGTTTGCGCCGGTAGAGGAGGTAGTTATCCTCGTCCGCCTTGGCGCCACGGATCAGGTCCTGCTGGGCCACCGCATCGGACTGCATCTGATCGGCGACTCCTCGCAAGGTTGCGATCTGGACGGCGGCCCTGGCTTGCCGCGCCCCGAGACTCTCTTCCTGCACCTGGGTCTTCTCCAGTTCCATGCGGGCCCATTCGTAGTTGGGATCCTTGTCGGTGGTCTCGTCCCGCACCGGAGTCAGCGCCTCGGCGGCAATGGACAGGCGTGTTTCTTCGAGCTGGCGATCCAATTCCAGCACCAGACGATAGGAAGGCTCAAAGCGCGTTAGGAGCTCGGTTCGTCTGAGTTGGAGTTCCAGCAGATGAGTCTTCAGCTTTTCAAGAAGTTGGGGATTGTCGGCCCAACGCTTCAGGGTGGCCGAACGGGATGGGAACGACTTGAGTTGGGCGCGCAGCGCCGTCACCCGCCGCTCATTCTCAACCTGTTCCTGGTCGATCTGCCGGTAGGCGGCTTCGGCTTCTCCCAGCTTCTGGATCGCGACGTCGCGTTCCAGCGCGGGCGCGGCCACGCCCCGATCGCGGGTGAAGCGCACGAGTTCTGCCTCAGACTGCTGCAGCCTCGTTTCGTATTCCGCCGTTTGCTTCTCGAAGAATTGCACCTCACCCGAGGGGCGCTGCAACGCTATATGCTTACGCAGATAGAAGGTGGAGAGCGCCGAGAGCACGTTGGCGGCTTCTTGCGCTTCGGTGGCCTGATAGCGAACCTGAATCAGGTTCGACTTGCGCAGCGGCTCCACGGTCAAGGCCCGCCCTAATTTGCGGACGGCACGTTCCACACTCTGCGATCGCCCGGCTATGACATCTCCAGGTGCAACCAGCCCGCACTGCACGACTACTTGCTTCAGGAGGCCCTCGTCGCGCAGCAGTTCGACCTCGGAATTCAACTCCTCTTCGCTGATGGCAGGGCGCGTGAATTCGGGGCTGCCAGGCTGGGCGGAAACCACCGGATCGGAGCGTCCGCGGCGCAGCAACACCTTCAAATGCGCTTCATAACGCGGCGAGACGAGCGCATAGAGCAGCGTCGCAAGAAATACAACCGTGAAAGATCCAACAACAAACTTGGATTGCCGAAATAGAATGGCGGCCAGCTCGCGCATGGTCGGGGAGGGCATGGGGCGCGAGTTTCGGATCTGTCCCGCTTCAGGCATAGCCGTTGCAGCAGGCGATCACCGTCATCTAAATTGTGATTTCGCCGGAGTTTTGAAAACGCCATCAGTGTGACTGCTGCTCCCCCTTCTATTCAGAACTGCAATGGATTCAAGTACCAGTTCATCGCGCTGGCCGGAACAAACTTGCGAACCTTCGAGATCCGGCTCTGCGGCACAAAAATAAAGTCACCCGGCTGCAGGTGCCAATCTTCAACCAGGGTGCGAGAGTTCAGCATTTTCTTCACGTCAATCAGGTGGGCTTCGGCCACATCCAGCGAGATCCGGCGAAACAGGACCACCTGGGAATGGCGGGCCTGCTGCGTGAAACCGCCGGCGATAGCCACCGCCTCATTCACCGTCAAATCCCCGCGTAGTTCGTATTTCCCGGGGCGCGAAACCTCCCCCGAGGCAAGGAAGTAAGGCTTTTCAAAATCCCTTAGGGTGACGGTGATTTCCGGATCATGCAGAAAGCTGCTATAGGCCTTGGTAATCGCCCGCTGCAGCTCGGGGACGGTCAGCCCCTCCGCCAGAAGCGTGCCCGCCCCTCTAAGGACGACAAAACCGTCCGGCTGGACGGTCAAGCTCTGGTTGAATTCGGGGGAAAAGGTAAAGTTGAGTTCGAAGGTATCTGATTTGGTAAGCCGGTAAAGCGGATGACGTTCCCCTCCGAGTGCAGGATCTCCCTTGCCATCCGCTTGGCCGGGGCTAGTGGTCTCTCCCTTTGCCGGGATGCCCGCCACGGTCGGGCCTGAGCCCCTCGTAGATCCCGCCGCTGCGAGGCGTTCCGAGGGCGGAGTAGGAGGCCGAGGTGCGACGGCTGGTGACAGTGCCATCTCTTGCGCGGAAGCGACCAAGAACAGCTGACGGGTGAGCAACCCGGCAGCCACAAAAACCACGCATTGTACAAATGTTTTCATCTCCGGGCTCGACCGTCGCTCGCACAGTCAATTCAGTTCAAGTTCTGAACTGATGAATGAAGGTAGCGGTACGCCGTCACGCGAACAAGACTTGTGAAGTATGGTGTACTGCGGTAGATGGCACGCTTGTGCGGCCGAAACAGGGCTAAGAATTAACACTTGAGGCCGTGAGCGTGGCTCGTACCCTCGGGCGAAGGGCTTGGCAGCGATCCGAACTGCCGCAAAATAGGTGCACCATCGTATGCCTACTAAAGTAGACAGAGTAGGCATGATTCATCACAAAAATGGTGTGACGGGGCCTACATTCGAGGGATGCTCCTTGTGCGTATGATGCCGCCGTGCTCGCGCTTTCCAAGAAACCGTCCCTGCCGTCTCCGCTCACCGAAGTCCCGCAAGTCCGGGTCCTGGTGGCCGACTCGGCCCTGATTCAGTCCCAGTTGCTGGCGAGAGCTTTGCGAGCACGTCGCAATTTTCAGATCTCGACGGTTGCATTGGAGGTGTCAGCTCTTCACCAGTTCATGCAATCGAACCGGGCCGACGTGGTGTTGTTGGCCGGAAATCAAGCGATCAACTTCGGACTGCTGCGCTGGCTGCACGTCTCGCATCCAGCGACCGCTCCCGTGTTGCTGGTCGACAACTATGACCGGGATCTGGTCGTGAATGCCTTTCGTGCCGGCGTCCGTGGTATTTTTCTTTTCACACACGCGCCCTTCCGTATGCTCTGCAAGTGCATCAACAGCGTCTCCGCCGGACAAATCTGGATCAATAGTCAGCAGATGCATTATGTGCTGGAAGCCCTCTCCGGGCTGAACACGTTGCGCGTGGTGAACTCCAGTGGCAAGTCTCTTCTGACGCCGCGCGAGGAACAGGTGGTCGCGCTCGTGGCCGACGGGCTTAGCAATCGCGAGGTCGCCAACGAGTTGGGACTGAGCGAGCACACGATCAAGAAGTATCTGCTGCGCATCTTCGATAAGCTGGGGATTTCGACTCGCGTGGAGTTGGTTCTTTACGCCGTCTCCCATGGTGAAAATCGGCAGGCGGAATGGATGCCAGGCAGCGCCTGAGCGAAAAAAGACCAGCCTGCGGGATACAATTGGGGCCACGCCGTAAGGCGAGGAGATCGCCCTTTGACCGCTTCTGGGCCCGCAGCCCGCCGCTGGACCGTGATTGCGTCGGGTCTACTGATTCTGGCTCTAGCACTGGTTGTGATCTACACCAAGCCCAGCGCGTTTCTTAGCCCGATCGCGTTGGTGGTAGTGGCAGCGATCGGACTGGCCGCGCTCTTGCTCCAGTTACGGTTCCGACAGGATCTCCCGCAGATTCGCTCTCCTTTCTGGCTCAATGTCCTGGGCGTTATCTGTGCCACTCTGGCGCTGGTTGCCGACTTCCTCGGGACGCCTCGCCGTATGCTGGAAGTAGCCGCCTTCGCCGCGGTAGTGTGTTTCGGCATCAGCGGATCGCTGATTCTGCACGCGCTGCGCAGGCAGCGGAAGACTGCAGAATAGGCTGGGTGGGTCTTTGCGGGCTTTGCGAGCCCTCGCGGCGGTTGCGATCAAGAGCTCTTAACCGCCAAGATCGCAAAGGGCTGCCGCAAAGGACGCGAAGAAGTACTCGGATCCAGTATTCTCGCCCAATTCAATGATGCAACCTGACCCGCTACAATGCCGCTATGCGCGTCACGGTGTTTGGTACATCCGGACTGCTCGGGCAGGAACTGGTTAAGGAACTCAGCGGTGAGCAATTGACCGCGTTGTCTTCCAAAGACGCCGACCTGCGAGACCAGGCGCGCATTCGCGACGTGATTCGTGGTGCCCGCCCCGAGTGGATCATTCTCGCCGCTGCCTACACCGACGTGGACGGCTGCGAGTCGAACCGGGACTTGGTCTTCGCTGTGAATTGTCAGGGAGCGATTCATGTGGCGCAAGCGGCCCGCGAAACCGGGTCGCGATTGATCTTCCTGAGCACCGACTACCTTTTCGACGGGACGAAGCGCTCTCCCTACGAAGCCAGTGACACCCGCAATCCGATCAGCGTTTACGGCGAAAGCAAAGCGCGGGCGGAAGAAAGGCTTTTGGAAATACTGCCCGATGTTTGTATCGTCCGGACATCGTGGCTGTTTGGACATGGCGGCCAGTGTTTCCCGGCGACGATCTTGAAACTTGCTGCCGACCGTCCGGAAATCGCAGTGGTGAACGATCAGCGCGGCTGCCCGACATTCACGCCAGATCTGGCATCGACCCTGGCCCAACTCTGCCGGAAGTCCGCCCGCGGAATCGTGCACGCCACAAATTCCGGCGATTGCACAAGGTATGACTTCGCAACGGAGATCGTGCGCGCGTCCAGGATGCCAACCACGGTCAGGCCCGTGACTACAGCCGAATTCCCGCGTCCGGCGCGACGGCCAGCCTACTCCGTGCTGTCGGCTGACAGCCTGCACGCTTACAACATCCACATGCCGGAATGGCAGGATGCGTTGCGGCGTTATCGTGGGAAGACTCCAGTTGCGCCTGCCCCGGGAGTCTAGTTTCCGAGATGCCGACTATTTTTCCAGAACCTCCCCTGTCGCTTCTCACAAGCCCGTTTCTGGATAACTTCCGGTTAGCCAACGATCCGGAAGTTAATGACGACAACGGCCCTCCTCGGTCCCGATCCGGCCGGTCCGGTTGTCGATGGACGGCGGACCTGCGGAAATGAACTCGTTGTATGGATCGATGACGAGAAGCGCCGTGATCTCTTTCCTGGCTGATCGACAATACGAGCACCGAAGACACTCAGGCTGCTTTTGCCGATGGGGTGAAAGTCGCCGCATTTTTCTTGACGAATTCCTGCACACTCAGCGGCTCTTGCCCCGTCAGTGTGCGCACGTCGTCCGACGTCCGGTCGAAGCGCCCCGCTCGATGCAGATCGCACAACGCCGCCAGGTGGTTCACCACGTGAATCGGCCAGCCCCGCTTGAGCAGGTCGTCCCGCCACGGTTCGACGGGAATGTCCTGAAATGTGATTGTGCGGCCCAGCGCCTTCGAATACTCCTGTGCGAAAAAATGCATGTTCTCGGACTGCGGACCGGTCAGGTGATAGATCTTGCCAATGTGCGGCTGCGGATTGGCGAGCAGCGCGGCGATCACCCGCGCAACGTCTTCCGCTGCCACGGGCGAAGTCTTGCCTTCGCCGAACGGCAGTCTTATCTGATTTGATTCCCTGACTGAATCCGGAGTCAAAGTCAGGAAGAAGCCTTCGAGAAACACTGTCGGCCGCACGTGCACA
>Ga0209701_10001306_pt1 | contig 15853 bp, 20 predicted proteins | sample CZO8metaG_4_FD_188356 | JGI IMG/M metagenome (GOLD analysis project Ga0209701, IMG submission 188356) | Vadose zone soil microbial communities from the Eel River Critical Zone Observatory, Northern California, USA - CZOApr15con2H3.8 metaG... | ecosystem: Environmental > Terrestrial > Soil >...
CAACTCAATTGCGGTGGAGCTGATCACATTGGTGATTAAAACATCTTCATATTTCTCGGCATCACGCAGATGGGGGTTGGTTTCTTTTAAGGATTTAACCGGCATGGCTGTCTTTTACCATGAAATAAGGCGGCTTTCCATCCTATGAAGGCCCAGGCAGGTATACTCCGTGCGCAGTAATTCAGCGATCACGTGAACAACCACACACAAAGTATCTTTGCAGGCCAAAAAACCGGCGACCTATGACTTCTTCGGCAATCGTCCAGAAACTCTGGAACTACTGCAACATCCTGCGGGATGATGGGTTGTCTTACGGCGATTACGTCGAGCAGTTGACGTTCCTGCTTTTCCTGAAGATGGCCGATGAGCAAAGCCGGCCGCCGTACAACAAAACCTCGCCGGTGCGGAAGGGCTACGACTGGCCAAGTCTGCTCGCCAAGGACGGCGACGATTTAGAGATACATTACCGCCACTTGCTGGAGACGCTCGGCAAAGAGAAAGGCATGCTTGGCGTTATCTTCCGCAAGGCGCAGAACAAGATTCAAGACCCCGCCAAGTTGCGGCGGCTGATCGTGGACCTGATCGACAAGGAAGAGTGGTCGTCGTTGTCGGCCGATGTAAAAGGCGATGCCTATGAGGGCTTGCTGCAGAAGAACGCCGAGGACGTGAAGGGTGGCGCGGGACAATACTTCACGCCGCGCCCGCTGATCGCCGCTATCGTGGACGTGATGCGCCCGGAGCCGGGCAAGACTATTTGCGATCCCGCTTGCGGCACCGGCGGTTTTCTTCTCGCGGCTTACACTTACCTTTCCGACCCGCAGCATTACCAACTCGACCGTGCCCAGAAGAAAAAGCTTGCCGGCGGCACGCTCTTCGGCGTTGAGCTTGTGGACAGCGTCGCCCGTCTTTGCTGCATGAACCTCCTGCTACACGGCATCAGCGCCGACGGCACGGAAGAGGTCCCGGTGGAGATCCGAGACGCTCTCGCCAGCCACGGTGGGCAATACTACGAGATGGTGATGACCAATCCGCCCTTCGGGAAGAAGAGCAGTGTTACGATCGTTACCGAGGAAGGCAAAGCAGAGAAGGAAAGTCTCACGATACATCGCGACGACTTTTGGGCCTCGACAAGCAATAAACAACTCAACTTCCTCCAGCACGTCTTCACTATTCTTAAGCAGCATGGCCGTGCCGCCATCGTTGTCCCGGATAATGTTCTCTTCGAAGGTGGGGCCGGCGAATCGGTCCGTCGCGAACTGCTGAAGCAGGCGGACGTTCACACGCTCCTGCGCTTGCCGACCGGGATCTTCTACGCTCAGGGCGTAAAGGCGAACGTGCTCTTCTTCGACCGTAAGCCTGCAAGCGACAAACCGTGGACGGAGAAGCTGTGGATTTACGACTTGCGGACCAATAAGCACTTTACTCTGAAAGAGAATCAACTAAAGCGCGGCGACTTGGACGACTTCGTTAAATGTTTCAACGCCGCCAACCGGCACCAGCGTAAAGAGAGCGAACGGTTCAAGGTCTTCGCCTACGACGACCTGCTCAAGCGCGACAAGGTGAACCTTGACATCTTCTGGCTCAAAGACGAATCGTTGGAGGAATCGGCCAATCTCCCCGCGCCGGACCTGATCGCGGCCGAGATCGTCGAAGACCTCGAAGCCGCCCTCGAACAATTCCGCGAGATCGCTGGGGACTTGGGCGCGAAAGGTAATGAACCTTAGGCAAAGCGACGAAAAATGCGGAGAAACAGTATGTTTGTAGAGCATAAATATAAAGGAACGGACAAATATAACTTCGTATATGAACGACTAAAGTCGGTCGCTGAGAACCGCCAGAAAACCGATTACAGCGCCGTTTTTGCCATTATGAAGCTCACCCCTGGCAATCATGCCGCGAAGGAGGCCGGCCATTTGCTAGGTGAGATCAGTAAACAAATGCATAAAGAAGGAAAGCCGATGCTCAGTGCTCTTGTCGTAAGTCTGCAGAAAGGAAGGCCAGGGTCTGGTTTTTTTGAATTAGCCGTCAAGTTGGGAAGGCTTCCAGAAAACGCAAGCGAAGACGAGAAAGAACGCTTCTGGAAGTTGGAAGTCAACGCGGTGCATTCGACCGCTTGGTGATGATGGTGAGGTGATAAGGTGAGCGAAGTTAAGCTCTTCTTATCTTTTGGCCTGAGGCTCATGGAGGGATCATGGCAACCATTTGGTTCCTAAAAGAGGGAGAGGCTCAGGTAGGACCGCCAACTGCAGAAAAGCCCCTTGATTGGTGCGTAAAACATCTCGGTCTTCGGCCAGATAACTGGTTAACTGATCTGGCGACGAAAAATTTAACAGTTGGCGAAAAAAGTAAGGCTGGTTTGGGACCTTATCGGGGGTTTCGTTTTGTGATTGTCGAGGTCGATCAGGATGACCTAAGTGCAAGCTCTAGTAAAGACTGGAAAACCGGTTTTCATTTAATCGATATGGACGCAACCGAGGCCAGAAAAGTTTTAGAGAAATGAGAAGCCGAGGTGATACAAGTCGGGATCATTGAGACATGGCCGAGCCTACTCTTGAGCCTCGTTTCCGGGGTCGGGTCTTGGATCTTGAATTTCATCTATCCCTCCCAACTTTCACCTTTTGAGAATTCTCAAAAGGTCAAAATGAAGAGAAAAAAGGCGTGAGGCGGAAGGCGCGAGGAAAAACACGAACGTGACGAGTGGCAAGGATGAATAGATGTTAGAGGGTCGGGCTTGAATAAATGAATATGAATCTCAAGCGGGCCTTGTGAGCGGAGATCGCTTAAGCCGCCTCGTCTTCTCTCTATTCCACCAAAAGCGGCCCTTCGAACCACCGAAATTGAAAATAGCGCGTAGTTAGTAATCCATGCCTTTACTTCGCCTCGACGTCTTGTATTCTGACCACTCTTGACCATTGTTCGCAAAAATGCGAACATACTCAGGAAGTGCCATGCCTAAGATTGCCGTTGTCTTTTACCGGCAGGACTCGGAGACCGTTCCCGTGCTCGATTGGCTGGACCGTCTACCCGCTAAAGCACAAGATAAGTGCCGGGTGCGGATTGAGCGGCTCCGAGATGTGGGCCATGAACTGCGCCGCCCGGAAACGGATTATTTGCGGGATGGCATTTACGAGCTGCGTGTCGGACTTCGGGGCATGAATTATCGCATGCTCTATTTCTTTCATGGGCGGGTTGCCGCTGTTCTTGCCCATGGGCTAGTCAAGGAGCGTGAAGTGCCGCCGCGCGAGATCGAGGAGGCGATCCGGAGAAAGCGGAAGTTCGAACTGGATCCCGAACGGCATACTTATAAGGAGGGCTGATCATGCCAAAAACAAAAAGAAGACAAACCATGGATGCGGTGGAAATCCTCCATCGCCGCTATTATGAAGGTAAGCCGGAACGGCTTACCCGGCTGGAGACCGCGCGGGCCAACGATCATGTCGCGCGCAAAATCGCCGCCCTGCGGACCCACGCCGGTCTTAGCCAGCGGCAACTGGCACAACTTGTCGGCACCACAGCATCGGTCATTTGCCGTCTCGAAGACGCCGATTACGAGGGACACTCTCTGGCAATGCTCAACCGCATCGCCGCAGCCCTGAACCGTCGCGTCGAGATTCGTTTCGTCCCGGCGGAACGACGGTTGCGTACAGCATGATACCGAACCATGGGATACCCGGGGTCAGGCCGAATAAATGAATATGAATCTCAAACGGGCCTTGGGAGCCGAGATCGCTTAAGCGGCCTCGGTCTTCTCTCCATTCCACGTTGAGCCGGAAGCGGACAGAGAGCGTGAATTAACATCCTATGTGCGGGAGATATACGCAGACCAGGGAACCGGCGAATTTGATTTTCAGATTCGGTTTGGACCCGCAGGACTTGCTCTTTAAGCCCCGCTACACCATCGCTCCGAGGCAGGTCGCTCCGGTCATGCGCGTGTCAAAGTGGTAGCAGACCGCAGTAACTTCCCAATCCTGAAAAGATTTTTCAAGTACAAATAACCGGTAGTTAGTAGGTCACGGCGGACCTGCGTTTTTCTCTGGCTGGGTTGGGTTCCATCACGTAAACTTTGCTCTTACTCTTAACATGGGGCGAACCCAAGGAAAATCTCAGGTTGACAGCCATGATTGCGTAATGGGAGAATCTTACTATTGACGGACCTATCTTCGGCGGCAGGCATAACAAGGAGGCATCCATGTTGGTCATTGTTCCCCCGCTGATAATGATCCTCCTCTTAGATCTTATTTTCCATCTGGCACGGTGGGACGCTAATAGACGTGAGTAACAGGGCGACCGTCCATGGCTAAATACCTCATTGTTGTGCCGGATGTAAGCAACCAATCAAGTCAGAAGAACGGTCTAGCAGCTTGTAGAGCCCTCAGGCTCCATGCGGACGGTTGACTCCCCCTATGGGATTGCTCAGTCTGCCTCACAGGTCTACCAAGAGTGTGCTGCGGAAAGCACTACTTTTCCCCTACCAGGTTTTCGTTATCCTTTTCTTCCTTCCGCTTATGTATTTGTGGGCAGTAGTAACCTATATCGCCAGCTTCTTTGACGCTAATGGCAATCTGGCGCATCGGTGTATTGCGCAATGGGCCAGGACCAGCCTCGCCTTAGCAGGACTTCGGGTTCATATCGAAGGGCAAGAACGTCTTAACCCTAAGAACAGCTATATCTTTATGCCGAACCACTCCAGCTTTCTCGATACCCTTTTGGCCTTCGCCTATATTCCTTATGATTTTCGTAACATCATCAAGGAGGAGGTTTTTTCAATTCCCTTCCTGGGCTCGGTTCTCAGGAGGTCCGGCCAGATCCCTATGGATCGGAAAAATCCCTGGAAGGCGCTGAAAAGTCTGAGACGGGCGGCAGATCTCCTCAAGGAGGGAATTTCGGTTGTTGTTTTCCCCGAAGGGACGCGGACCCCAAACGGAAAGATCCAAGAGTTTAAGACGGCCCTTTTCATTCTTCCGATTCGAAGCCGAATCCCCGTAGTCCCGGTTCTGATTGAAGGGACTTTTCAGGCCCTCAAGCGGGGAAGTATCCTCCTTGATCCAGTCCCTCTCAAGCTGACCTTTTGTGATCCCATCCCAGTGGACTCATTTGGGGTTCGGGACCGGCGTATCTATGCGGAGAAGGTCCGTCAAGTATTTTCTATCTCTATGGAAAAAGATTTAAGGTCGGATCATAAATCTTGAATTTCATCTATCACTCCCACCTTTCACTTTTTCGCAATTCCAAAAGAAGGAAGGCATAAGGCTTGAGGCAATAGGCAATAGTGAAAAATGCAGTGATCGTAGAGCACACTTCCACGTTTCGAGAATTCTCGAAATGTCGAAACGTCCGGTATGACGAGACTCACTGGGGCAATGATGCCTTTCACCTAACAAAAAGGAAGGTAGGAGCGTCTTAAGAACTTAATCTCTCAACGTCACGCTTCCAACTGACCTTTCCATTGACGACTACGGCCTCGACTCTTGTGCCCGCCTCGAATGGGGGTCCCGACAGCACGACAACATCAGCATCTTTGCCTTTTTCCAAACTGCCGACGCGGTCGTGGATCCCCATAATTTGCGCCGGATGAATGGTTATGGCCTTCAGCGCCGCTTCAGGGCTTACGCCCTGTTCAACGGCTGTCGTGGCCTGCATCCTGAGGTTCTGAATGGGTATAACCGGGTGATCCGTTGAAAAAGCCGTGAGTACGTTGCTTTCAATAAGTATCCGGGGCGCATCTACGTTCCTGCCGGATTGTTCCAAGTTGCCTCGCACTTTGAGCCAGGGGCCGTGAACCACGGGCACCTTGGCTTCTGATAATTCGGCGGCTACCTTGTATCCATCGGTGCCATGTTCGATGACCAATTGAAGATCAAACTCTTTTGCAATCCTGATTGCCGTCATGATGTCGTCGGAGCGATGGGCGTGGGCTCGGAGCGGAATTTGTTTCTTCAGTACGGGGATGAGGGCTTCCTGGCGCAAATCCCGCGGTCCTTTGTTATTCGCGGTATAATTCTGCACCTTTACGAGCGCTTCTCTAAGGATGGCGGCGATACCCATCCGGGTCATCGGGCTCTTTTTGAGGCCACCGTACACGTTCTTGGGACGTTCGCCAAAAGCAATCTTCATTCCCACTGGCGAGCGCAGAAGCATCTCTTCGACGGTCTCCCCGACCACTTTCACTGCGGCCGGTTGGCCGCAAATGACATTGTAGCTTCCCGGCATTATTCCGACGGAAGTGACCCCGCCCATTAGGGCATCGCGGAAAGCGATGTCGGCGGGATTAATGGCATCCAGGGCCCGGATGTGTGGGACCACGGGGTCGCTGATCTCATCCTCGTCACTTTGGTCCGCGCCCACGCCGTCTTGTCTGAGACCGAGGTGAGTGTGAGCGTCAATCATTCCTGGAATGAGGACCTTGCCCTTGAGGTTCCAAACTTCGGCATCCTTGGGCAGCTTGATATTCTCCCCAATCGCTTCGATCAAGCCGTCATTAATCAGAAGAGCCCCTTTCTTTATAACTCCCTTTGACCCGGTCATGATGTAAGCCTCAGTCAATGCAAGTCGCATGGATTCCTCCCGATGTTTTTATTCATTCAACGCTGTTGAACTTGTGGAAAGGCACCGCCGGGTCCTGATCCCACGACGCAAAATAACGATGCAAGTGCGGGAGCAGATCCGCCTCGGGACCTTTGCTCTTTCTCGGCAACGGCGGGACGATGCCTTCTTTGAGCCTCTTGTGAATCGACTCCTTATCGAGCCGAACGTGTTTTTTCCCTTGGTAAAGGATCTCTCCGCCTACCATAACCGTATCCACATCATGAGCCTTGCCTCTATATATCAGCGTGTCGACGGGGTTTTGGTGCGGAGCCAGATAAGGCTCCGAAAGCCCGTGCGAATCGAGCAAAACCAAATCAGCTTGCTTTCCCGGTTCTAATGCCCCGGCGATTTCGGCCCATCCCAAGACCTTCATCCCGTTGATCGTCCCCATTCTAAAAATCTCCTTAAGGGGAACTAGGTCTGAGCCGGCGCCGGGAACGCGCTGAAGATTAGCGCTCAGGCGCATTTCCTGAAGCATGTCCGAATCATCGTTTAAGGGGCTGCTGTCCAGGCCCGTCGCCAACGTTATGCCCGCCTCGTAAAAGAGCGGAAGGGGCGCAATGCCGCTGCGAAGTCTCAAATTTGAGCTTGGATTGTGAACGATGCTGCTCCCTTTGTTTGCCACGAGCTTTATGTCATTGCGGTTTAGCCACACACCGTGCGCTATGCTGACCCGCGGAGTCAAAAAATCCAGATCGTTCAACCACTCGATCCCGCTCTTTCCATAGGCGGTAGAGAAATAGGAGCGTTGGTATTTCGTCTCCAGAACATGAATTTGCGAGCCCAGATCATGCTCGTCAGACGCGCGGCGAATCGCCCGTAAAAGATCTTCCGTGCACCATTGCGGTCCGGCCGGAGTAAGAAAAAGCCTTGCTCGTTCCTGGCCATTTTCCCTGACATCGCTTGAAAGCTTTTTGACTAGAGGGAAATAGTCATCGGGCGCCAAGGTGCGCGACCTGGTATATTTCTCGACAACTTGTTCTTTTAGAGGGGAAGGAAGGGTTTTGATGAATTGTTCATCTCCATAGACTAAGTGGTTGCGATTACGGATATCGAGGCCGAATGAGACTCGCATGCCGGAATCGTGGTAGGCCCGCATCCGGTCCCGCACATCGGTCTCGTAAGAGGACGGACCACGGCTTGAGTTATAGTGGATGCAAGTCGTCACTCCGGACTCAATCATCCGCAAGCAGCCATAAAGGGTATCAATGTAAGGCTCGACGTTTGCCAGGGGCTCGGGTGAAAAGCGAGAAATCTCAAAACAGTCGTCCAGCCCTCCAAGTTGAAAATTAGTTAAGCCCTTACCGTGCTGGTGCGCGTTGACGAAACCGGGCAAAACCCAAAAGCGCGCAGAACCGATGACGGTCGCCGTCGGGTACACGGCCTTGAGGTCCTCATACGGGCCTACTTCGATAATGTTTTTCCCCGAAACGTGCACAGCGCCATCTTTAATGATTCCGTCCGTCCCGAAGCGCTCCTGCATGGTCAATACGAATTGTCCTCTGACCAGATACTCCACGGCATCCTCGTTAACGGGATTTGAATATTTGCCTGAATTCTTCAGCTAGCTGTTTCGATTGTTCTGCGAGCGATAAGTCGGTGGCGATCAGCTTCAGTCCCTTGGTGAGTTCCGGCGGGTCCGGAGGAACATCCGGGCGTGAAGGGATACGAAAGCGGGTTCGCATAAGGCTCTGAGCCTCCTTTGACAGGAGAAAATCGACAAAGAGTTGGGCCGAATTGGGATGGGGGGCTTTTGCAGCTACGGATAGGGGCTCTAGGGAAGCGAGAACGAAGTCCAGAGGGACCCAGTCAACCGGAGCCGCCTTTTTCTTGAACTCTTCCGTTCGCGTGCCGTAAAGATTAACGCCCAAAGGAATTTCGCCCGATGAGATTCCTTGTATGGCCAGCGAGTAACTGTCTTTGAGCGATACTTCCTGAGCGGCAAGACGCCGCATGAAATTTAAGCCCTTCTCCCTACCCATCACCTTCAACATCATTCCGAAAATATCGAAGTCCTCGACCATTGTAATTTTGTCTTTCCACTTTGGATTGGTGAGTTCGTCATACGTTCTGGGCAACTCGTTCTTCTTGACGAGTGCCGTGTTGTATACGAGCACGTGCGTATTCAGAAAGAAACTCGTCCATGTACCATCGGGATCCTTCATTGAATCCGGATAGAACCGGGACTCCGGTGAGATGTATTTCGCGAGCAGCCCGTCCTTTTTTAAGATATGTCCCATGACTCCTGCAATTTCGATCACGTCGGCTTTGAAAACGCCGGTCCTTGCCTCAGTCTGGATCTTTGGAAGAAGGCTAAAGGTATTCAGGCGCAGCGTTTCCGTCTTGATAAAAGGGTATATTTGTTCGAAACGTTTGACCAGCATATCCGAATCGTTTAGATTGAGTGCGGTGTACCAGAGAAGCGCGCCTTCTTTCTTCGCCCCTTCAACAAGGCGTGACGTATGGTCCGACTGAGCGCAGGTCGTCGAGGGTTGAGAGACTATCATTAATAGAAAAGCAGCCAAAAGGAGACCTCTGAAGCTGTTCTCGCGCGTTCTCATAATCCAACCCTCCGTAAGAGTTCTGTTTGTTTGGTGGGTTGTAAGTTAAAGTAGGTTAACTGTCAAGCGATAATAATTTCGCCGGAATGGCTTTCCGCTAAAAGACGTTAGAAACATCTCTTACTAAATAGAACGCTCGGCAACGAAAAGCAAAAGGGGAAATAAAGAGTCTGGCTTGCATGGGTGAATAAGGCAAGGCGTCGTATAATCGGCTCAAGTCTTGAACTTGGCATTCCAAGCGAAGGCGGGAGTTGGGTGCGAGGTCTGTATGGGGTCGAGCTTTCTTTTCTTGGCAATCTTTAAATCCATCGTGGAAGGAGGACACCGTGAAAGCTAGAATACATCTCTACGGGCTCGCGATCATAACGGGGATCGTTGCGGGAATCTGGAATCCTTTTTCACACGACCTGCTGCGCGGGCAGGCGTCACCGACGTCAACCCAGTTTCAAGCGGACCCTTTCTGGCCCAAGCCGCTGCCAAATGACTGGGTCACCGGGAATGTGGGCGGCACTTGCGTCGATTCGAATGATCATGTGTTCATTGTGAACCGGACCGCCGACCCGACTAACCTGACGGCCCAGGAAAAAGAAGTCGGGAAGCCCGCGCCGCCGGTGATCGAATTCGATCCAGAGGGCAACGTTGTCAATTCCTGGGGGGATCCGAAGGTCGTCCCCAGCGGCATTCACGACTGCTACTTCGATCACGAGGGGAATATATGGATAGGCGGCAACACCGATGCGATAGCCGAGAAATATTCGCGTGACGGCAAACTGCTGTTGCAGATTGGCACCAAAGGGAAGTTCGACACGTCGGACGGCACGGAAAAGGGTACCGCGTTGAATTCGAGCCATACGCTGCTGAACAGGCCGTCGAGCATCGCCGTCGATCCGGCCAACGGCGACGTGTACATTGCTGACGGCTACGGCAACCGCCGCGTCGTGGTCTTCGATCGCAACGGCAACTACATCCGCCAGTTTGGTCGGCAGGCCACCAAGGCCGAGAGCGACGCAGGCGTGGGCGGCGTGTTCCTGGGGATTGTGCACTGCTTGGTGCTCGGGAACGACGGCCTCCTATCCGTAGCGGACCGGGACGGCAAGCGCATCCAGGTTTTCGATAAGATGGGCAACTTCAAGAAGAATATCTTTATTAAAAGAAGGAGAGCGGACCTTCCGGGCAACGGGTCACCGTGGTGGATCCTCTTGTCGCGGGACAAAGCTCAGAAGTACATGTACGTCGCCGACGGCCTGGATGAGGTCATTTGGACTCTCGATCGCGAGAGCGGTCAGACGCTGTCGGGTTTCGGCCGGCTGGGCCACATGGCCGGCGAGTTCACGTTCCTACATACTATAACAATGAACTCCAAGGGCGACTTGTTCATCGGCGAGACGGTCGGCGGTCGAAGGGTCCAAAAGTTCAAAGCAGTGGGCAACTAAGAGGCGTGAGGCTTGAGGCGGAAGGCAACAGGAAAAAACTGTGAGCGTGATTCGTGACCCCTCGAGTATTTCCACCTTTTGAGAATTCTCAAAAGGTCGAATGAACAAACAACCCTCAAAGGCTACTTTCACGCTTTCGCAATTGCGAAAATGAGAGAATGTTCCGGGGCGAGAGGCTTGAGCCGTGAGGCGTGAGGGAAAGACTGCGATCGTGACTTGCCTTTTAAGCCCCGGCGAATAGAATATCACGCTATAGGAGGAGCCATGGCAAAAAGGGTTGATAAGATCTTCGAGGACATTAAGCAGCTTTCGAAAAATGAGCAGAAAGAGCTTCTCCGCTGGCTTCCGAAGGCGCTCGACGTAACTCCCGAGGATTTGTTGTGGGCGAGGCTTGCCGAGCCGTCCTTTAGCTTCTGGGACAATCCAGAGGATAAAATCCACGATGAGCTTTAACCGCAGCGATGTCATCCTGGTTCCCTTCCCATTCACAGACCTAACCACCCAGAAGCAACGACCCGCCCTCGTTATAAGCTCGAAGTACTTCAACGATTCTTCCGCTGGCGCCATCCTTCTAGCCATCACTTCACAAGTCCCAAAAGAACCGGAGCCGAGCGATTCTCCAATGAGTTCCGAAGAGCAGAAAAAGGGAGGCTTGCCTAAACCTTCTTTGGTTAAAGCGGGAAAGGTGGTGACCTTGAGTCAGGCGCTCGTCCGAAAAACGGTCCGTAGGTTGCCCGCAGAATCCGTTGATCGAATCGTAGAAAAGCTTGTCTCTATCGTTCGTTAGCTACGGTTGTTGGGTCGGGTCTTGGATCTGGGATTTCATCTCTCACTCGCAACTTTCACCTTAGGCGGAAGGCGGCAGGGAAAAGACGTGATCGTGGAATTTTCACGTTTCGAGAATTCTCAAAACCTCGAAGAGATCAGGCTTCGCAGAGCTTACACCAGGCTGGAAGTGATCATGTGACTATGTTAGGCTCATGTTTAGTTCTTAGGGAGAAATCCATGAGCTGGATTGTTTCAGACGCCGACCATCTGGGAGGGAAACCCCGGGCTCGCGACACGCGAATTGCTGTCGCGCTGCTGTTGGAATGGCTGGCCTCTGGCATGACGATTTCTGAGATTGTGAAGGAGTATCCTAGTCTCACCGAGGAGGCCATTCGCGGAACTCTCGAAGAATTAGCCCGCTCTGATCTTCTTGCCGCAAGGTGAAAATTCTCCTAGAAGAGAATTTACCGGAATCCCTGCTAGTTGCCCTTCAACAACTTGGCCATCAAGCCGACTCCGTAAATCGTTTACGCTTAAAGGGCGTCGACAACGGAGCATTGTATCGCCAAGTCGCGCAAAGCTACGATCTGTGTTTCACTAGGGACGCGGGTTTCACTCACAATATTCGTCAAATGGGACAAGGTTCGCCGGTGAAGGTTCTGCGGGTCGTCATACCTCAGCAACGCGTACGAGTCTTTGTGGATGCCTTCATAGATGCCTTTCAGAGGTCAACCGGGCACGCTATCGAAATGGTTCTGGCTGGCCGTAAGTTGCTGTGTGAAAATGTCCGGACCGCCGCCGGGCTCTGGCTTTGCTTTCTTGGCAATCTTCGGACGCATGACTTTAATCTGAAGGAAAAAGTAAAAGGCCGTGCTCGTGACTTGTGGATCGTGAAGAGATAAGAGGGAAAGAAAACTTAAAGAGGCTTTGGAAGTCTGGGGCGCCCTGCTTTGAGGACACCGTCTTCTGCTACCGCGGAGGTGTCCTTTCCTCGTGGTGAGGGCTCTACTTTTTGTTCCGATGCTCGATGTAGGGCTTTTGTTACTTCCTGCTGATCGTGAGTTGCATCTAGCTGATGTCCATGTTCGACGGGAGCAGGGTGCACGTCTTTCCCGTCACTGCCGGCCGGGTGGGGTTTGGCCGCCTCCTCAGGCTGGCGAGCTGCGGGCCCGTGAGGTTCGGGAACTTGTCTTGATATTTCGTCCTGGTTCGCATCTCCATTGCCCCAAGCTGCATCCGCTTGAGGCTTTCCGGTCTCAACGGGCAAGTTGTCGTCGTTGATAAAAACGGCTGCCGCGAAGACAGTCGTCCAGAGCCCATCTTTATTGCCGACGGCGGACTGAGTGATGTTGCTGGTGCGGACGATCTTCCCCGACATTTTAAAAAGATGCTCTCGCTCGTCCCAGTCCAATTCTGGATTGAATTCAATCCCCACGGTGGTGGCGAGCATGCTGGCGGCTAAGTCTTCGGCATATTCCCCCGCTCTTTCATCGGTTTCTCCAAACGAATGATGCTCGGAAAGATAGCCATGCATGCAAGGATCGGCAGGGATCGCCAAGCCGACGGAAGCTGCAATAAGACGATTTGGCTCGTTGTTACTCTCCCGATCATAAACTGCAAAAATAATTTCCCCGGGCCGTAAGAGCTTTAATCCTTCCTCTTTGGAGATAATCTTGCAGGCTGGGGGATAGATGCTCGAGACGAGAACCAAATTGCAGTGGGCCAGGCCGGCAGCCCTCAGCGCCAGCTCAAAGGAGGCCAGTTTTTCTTTATGAACACCGACTCCCTTTGTGAAAAGAACTCTCTTAGGAACCATTATTCGTCGCATTGTAACATGACAAGAATGAGCCGACAAGAAAAATTTTTTCTTTTCATTGACATTCGCCTGCGCATGATCTACAGCCTTAACGAGAACGCCAAAACAGTTCGCAGTCTGGAAGAAGGAGGTATTTGACGATGACTAAAGGTGACCTCATCAATGTAGTGGCCAGGGCGGCAAAGATGAGCAAGAGAGGAGCGGAAGGCGCCATCAATGCAACCTTCGATGCTCTGGTCAGAGCAATCAAGAAGGACAAACGATTTCAGGTGGCAGCGTTTGGTACCTTCTCGGTAAGATCACGAAAGGCAAGAACGGGGAGGAATCCTCGGACCGGCGAGGTCATCAATATCAAGGCAAGTCGAACGGTTGGATTTAAGCCGGCCCCCAGGTTAAAAAAGGGCCTCTAGAAGCGTGAACTGATCCGCCGGGCTTAAGTTAACAAGATTATCGAACCTGAGTGACATTATCGGTCTTTGCCCCACTGACCCGGCTTACGATCAGCGGCTCGGTGTGCGCGGGAATCATAAGCTTGCCGTCATCTCCACGTCGCTCACCAGCGTTGGATGCCAGGCTAGGGTTTAATTCATCTCCTCCTCGGCGCTAAACTCAGCGTACCTTCTTGCCACCTTTGAACCCTTCCTCGTAAGCTTTTTGTACTTAGTCACGACTTCCTTTAACGAAAGGAGGCCACCGATGAGCACCAAAGTTGAAAGAAAAGCCCGCGCGTTGGGGATCAACCACGTGGTCCTGGAGGTGGGGGACCTGGAAGCGGCGCTTGAATTTTACGGCGCGATCTTTGATTTCACGCTTCGGGGAAAAAGCCAGCACAACGCCTTCATCGATCTCGGCGACCAGTTCATCCAATTGAGCCTGGGCAAGACCCAGGAGGCCGACGACAAGCGCCATTTCGGTTTTGTCGTCGACGAGCGGGAGCCCGTGCGCCGGGCGCTGAAAGAACTTGGCGTCGAGACACTCGACCGGCGGCTCAATTTCCGCGACCCGTGGGGCAACCGGATCGAGGTGGTGCCCTACGGCGACATCCAGTTCACCAAGGCGTCCCACGTGCTCAAAGGGATGGGCGTTGGCGGCCTCGAAAAAACTCCCAGCGCCATCGACGAACTCAAGAAGAAGGGCATGGCGCCGGAAGGGTGAGGGCGGAGTCTCGGGGTTTGACCAATCAGTTCCTAGCCTTGATCTTAGACAACGAAGTGACGGTTGGCCATTTTGTCACAACCCCGCCGCTCCCGTGGAGCCGTTTAACTCAGCGCAATGGGAACTACCAGGCCGCTGACGGATATCCAAATCTCCTGACAGCGGAGCAAGCGAAGTTCGAGATGAGAAACTGGGACGAGGTTTCGTTGCAGGGAATCATGCGCACGTTGAAAGAGGTGGATGATTCTGTGGATTATGTGCTCATCGGAAACAATGCGGGCCAGGGGCTTCCGCTCGCTCGGAGCCTGCCTCAGAACCTAATCGGCGACCGCGCTGCGATCATCTACGGAGAGAGCCTTCCGGAAATAAAAGAGTACGAGAAAATGGGTTATCGAACCTTCTTTCGAAGGAGCGAGGCTGCTTCCCGTCTGCTTGAGCTGGCAAAGAACGCGGGCCGCCCTCTCGGCCTCTTTTTCATCAACACAATTCAACACAACGAGTTCAACTATCACGATCCTTGAAATAAAGGGAGTTCGAAGAATCGGAGGATGGTAAGGGCTCGCCTAAAGCCGGGCGCTATTCGCCTGATCGGACGAGTTCACGCTTGGTTGTGGAAGCTCGCCGGCGGAAAACTCGCCGATGCGTTCGGAAGAGCGCCCTTCATGATGCTCACCACGAAGGGCCGTAAGACCGGACGCTTGCGAACCACACCGGTTCTTTATCTCCGAGATGGAGCCGACCTCATTGTTGTCGCCTCATTTGGTGGAAACGACATGCAACCGGCATGGTACCTTAATCTTGAGTCCTGTCCGGAAGCCGAAGTCATAGTCAAGGGAGCGCGTCGGCGGCTTCTCGCACATAGGGTCTCTCCTGAAGAGAAAGAACTTATCTGGGCACGATTGGTAAAGATGTACCCTAATTTCGATGTCTATCAGCAGCAAACGAGTCGAGAAATACCGCTACTGAGGCTATCCGAGGCGAACTGATGAACCCACCGTGCGAAGGACGGGCTCGCATGTTTACTTTTGATCTTCAAACCGAACAAAAAGCGGTACGCATATCGTCCCGCGGGGAAAATCATGGGGCCTGAGTATTGGCGGGCTGATGAAAGAAGCTTAGAGCTCTCTTCCGCAACTTGAGTGGATGCTATCCCAGGTTTTTAGGGTTTATATCGGAGCGTGTTATGGACTCACTGAAAATTCTTTTGATGCTCGTCATGGTCTCCACATTAGTTCTTATGTTGACCGCCGAAAGAATCCGGCCCGCGCGGCAGTTTCCCTCCGTCCGTGGTTGGGTGTGGATCGGCATCGGTGTCATGGTGCTTTTTATCACCGTGGGTAGCACCTGGTCTCTGGTTGTCCCGGGAGAGTGGTTGCGGGAACACCGGCTGTTGAATGGAGAACGCTTGGGTGTGGCCGGTGGGATAGCGGTTTGGTTCGTGTTCAATACCTTCGTGACTTACTGGTATCATCGCTTCCAGCACGGATTTTCTTTCTCGTGGCGAATGCTGCATCAGATGCACCACGGTGTTCCGC
>Ga0209701_10001312_pt1 | contig 15824 bp, 17 predicted proteins | sample CZO8metaG_4_FD_188356 | JGI IMG/M metagenome (GOLD analysis project Ga0209701, IMG submission 188356) | Vadose zone soil microbial communities from the Eel River Critical Zone Observatory, Northern California, USA - CZOApr15con2H3.8 metaG... | ecosystem: Environmental > Terrestrial > Soil >...
GCCGCTTCGTGGATGCTATATCCCCTCGTAATGAAGTCAATCGACTACAAGCGGTATAATATCGGCAGCCCTAAGCCTTGTGTATGCAAGACTAGGGTTAGTCGCTCGGTTAGTGTGCAAGCACTGCCGGGCGACGCTTCTATAGAGAATCGGGAGACACCATATCCGGCAGAGCGGTTATTGTCAATGGCCCTTATTTCAAGTCTTTGCGGTAGACGCCGCGAACCAACCGGCTTTTAATATATTCCTCGACACCTTCCGGCGTCGTGAGCCACTGCAAGCCCAATTTTTTAGCCTTTAAGCGGCCGCGCTTGGCGAGCTTTTGCAAATAGTCTGCGCTCAGGCCGTAAAGCTCCTCAGCCTGCGCGAGGGTAATCAGTTCGTCGGATTTCGGTTTTTTCAACTTTGTAGCCCTTTACAAACGATCACTTCGTTTAGGATATCCCTTAATCGGCCGCATATGCGGAATGGCGGGCTCCCTGCGAGTTGGTCGAACCCAAGGGTTCTCATCCTAGTCCTCATACATAGAATGGCTCGCCTTGGCGAGCCATTCTTACATATGGCTGGGGGACTAGGATTCGAACCTAGGTTGACGGAGTCAGAGTCCGTAGTCCTACCACTAGACGATCCCCCAATGAATCAAGGTGAATTCTAGGCGGACGCGCGGGCCGGTTCAACCAAATCCAAATAAGGAATGCGGCTGCCCGTAAGCAGCTGCGATAGGGAAATCAGCGCTTGGAGTACTGCGGGCGTTTACGCGCTTTATGCAAACCGACTTTCTTACGCTCCACTTCGCGCGCATCGCGGGTGACAAACCCGGCCTTACGCAGGGCTGGACGTAAGGTTTCGTCGTATTTAAGCAAGGCGCGGGTAATCCCATGACGGATGGCGCCGGCTTGGCCGCTGGGTCCGCCGCCCTGAACATTAACCCTGACATCAAACCGGTCTTGCAGGTTTAAAGTCACAAACGGCTGCCGCACGATCATGCGCGCCGTTTCGCGGCCGAAATAATCTTCCAGCGAACGTTGATTAACAACGATATCGCCTTTGCCCGGCTTGATATGGACCCGTGCAGTGGCGGACTTGCGCCGCCCGGTCCCGTAATGAGTCGATTCTGCCATGTTGCTCCTGGTTAAATTTCCAGCGCTTTAGGTTGTTGTGCGCTGTGGTGATGCTCGTTCCCGGCATACACTTTGAGTTTTCTGAACATCGTGCGGCCTAGCGGCCCTTTCGGCAACATCCCCCGCACCGCCGTCTCGATAATACGCGCCGGCGCACGCGTACGTAAATCATCCAAACGCAGCGACTTAAGCCCGCTTTGGTAACCACTATAGTGTTGATAAAGCTTGGCATCGCCCTTGTTGCCGGTAACCTTTATCTTGCCGGCATTAATCACCACAATGTAGTCGCCGGTATCTACATGCGGCGTATATTCCGGCTTGTGTTTGCCCCGCAAACGGCGGGCAACTTCGGTCGCAAGCCGGCCCAGAATCTTGCCGGAAGCGTCGATGACATACCATTCCCGCTTTACAGTATCCGCTTTTGCCGAAAACGTTTTCATTAAACTTAAGTGGTGCTGGTTAAAGACGGGGCGAATAGTACGTAGTGGCCCCGGCTCTGTCAACCTGCTCATCCGCCGGGTAGTGTCTCAGTTTAAATCTTAGTCGTATGTTTCCAATGCCTTCGCATTATATACTTATGGCATGACCTCACGTCCAAAACGTCCCCGCGATACTAACCAGCTTGCTAAGCGCATCGTTGATATAGCGACTGGCGAGGTCGAGGACAACCCCTCTGTGAAAAACAAGGACAAGAACCAAGCAGCCGTAGAGTTAGGCCGCTTTGGAGGTTTAAAGGGCGGTAAAGCAAGGGCTAAGAACTTGTCCACCAAACGGCGATCCGAAATCGCGAGACGTGCAGCAGTCGCGCGATGGGGAACAAAAACGCTAAGACTTAGGTTTCGGAGCCTGTGCAGGGTTAGATTGGTCTATTTGCTTAGAAGCGGTATTTTGTTCCGTCTTCGTTATCTGTTCTAACCAATCATGCTCCAGCAACACTATTGAGTCTTTTGTCATTACCAAGCTAGCCTTAAACGTTCGTAGGAAATCCATTCCTATCAAAACGTCTGAAACGTTTTCTTCTAAGATAACTATTCCGCTCTCCCTTCTATCCCCAATAGCAATGATGCCAACAGCCGTCAGCTTACTTCCACTCGATCCGTCTGCAAATATGACGTTCGTTGTTCCATACAATGGCAACCCAATAGGAAATGCCCTTATTAGTGGAACAGAAATAAAGCCGGTAAATCCAGTGTCTATAATTGCTTCAAACTCAATTCCGTCGGAATTAAAAATACCGCAGAGAGAAATTTTAAGACACGGATTTCCTTGTTGATCGAAATAACCTTTCGCTACGAGCATTATTTGAGATATAGCCAACCCGAAATGCGCCAGGCGAACCCACTTTAATCAAGTGAAAATATCCTTTTGGTGAGGCCTTACGCGCGGCGTCAAGTGCCTCTTCCGGTTGCTCCGCAATGTAGGCCTCCTCCGTAATTACATCGATGGCAACGAATTTACCAGAGTGTTTTTTTTCAAACTCCTCTTTATATTTTTCTGAGTAAATCCGTTCGCCTGCGTCGGCTATATCTTGAGGATTAGAAATAGGCATGTTCATCATTTTTAACCCTTTTTAAACCCTTAAAGGGTAACTGAATATAACATTATTGGATACAAAAACAATTCCTACTTTATGGGGGCGTTTTTACTCAGCTACAAGTATAGGTGAAATAATGCTTGGCAATGCATCGCAAGATATATTTTTAGGGTTCCAAGCCAGTGACTATGTCAAACTGAGACACCACCATCCGCCGCTGCCGGGTTGACAGCCGGCAACAGTCCGGTTGAGAATGCTTGACGATTCCACTGAGCCATCGCGAAAAACTAAGGGGGGCAATATGCGCCGGGTCTTTATTGTTACATCGCTATTTATCATAGTTTGCTTGACGCTCACACCGGTTGAAAAGGCCGGCGCGGCGGATGACTCCGCTGCCTCCGGCGCGGCCGTTCGCGGCCAGAAATTATACATGCAGAATATGTGCTACACCTGTCATGGCACGGTCGGCCAAGGGGGTGAACGTACCGGGCCTAAACTCGCACCCAATCCCTTCCCGTATATGGCGTTTGCAGCTCAAGTCCGCAAGCCACGGCAAGACATGCCAAAATATCCCCAGCAATTTCTCAGCGACCAGGGCTTGGCGGATATTTATGCCTACATGCTATCTATTAAGCCGGGGCCGGCGGCCAAAGATATTCCCGTGTTAAAGTAAAACAGGATTTACCATCCGGCCTATCTCGCCTGGCAGATAACGTCGACCAGCGCCGGCGCCCCGCCTTTAACCACACCGAGCGCCCGTTTCAGCGCCGGCGCTAAAGCGGCAGGATCGGAAACAGGTCCTTCCGACCAGACACCAAGCGCCTGCGCCAGTTTGGCAAAATCCACATGCGGGTTGTCAAGCAACGTGCCGATTCCCGCCTGATCCGAACGGCGATTATGCAGCGCCGCCATCCTTTGCAGATGCATGGTCTCTTGTATATAGCCGCGGTTGTTGTACATCACGAACAATAAGGGGATCTTGTGATGCGCCGCGGTCCAAAGCACGCCGGGGGCATAAAGCAGATCGCCGTCGGGCTGGAATGTGACTGAAATCAAACCCTTCGCTTTGTTGGCAAGGGCGGCGCCGACCGACGCCGGTGCGTTATAGCCAACCCCGGCTCCACCGGACCCGCCGAGCAGATGGTGGTACTCGGTCGCCGGCCACAAACGCTTCGCCCAATTGACACGATCGCTCACCAGCAGCGACCATTTCTCGTTCTTGATCACTCCCCACACCTCCGCCGCTAGCCGGGCGGTGGTGACCGGGCTCACATCCCACCCGTAGCTCGCGGCGGTACGTGCCTCCTGCATCATGCTGTCGTGCTGGGTGCGCAGGGTTTCTGCGCGCTGATTGAACGCCGACTTTCTGCCGCCGCTGGTCGCCTTTTTAATTTCTTCGATTAACCCCGGCAGGGTGGCCTCGGCATCGCCGGTAATCGACAAATCAACCGGCGCAAACCGCTGCATGTCCTGATAATTGGACTTCATGTAGGTATCGGCCAGCGAGATGCTGATCACTTTGACATCCGGTTTCGCCAGCCGGCGATAATCGTGATAGGGATCGCCCACGGAATTCAACTGGCCCCAGGTATCGGCGACTTCGAGCGCCAACACCACATCGGCGTTGCGGATCAATGGTCCCTTCATGTTAGAAAGGTTTAGAGCGTGCATGGTGGGGAAATTCATACGTCCGCCTAAATCAACCACCGGCGCACCGAGGGCCTCCGCCAACTGCACCATGCGCTTGATCCCTTCCTGCGTGCGCGCGGCGCGGTCCGCCAGGATCACCGGGCTCTCGGCCGCCACCAGCATCTTTGCCGCCTCGCGCAACGCCGCGCTATCGCCCTGCGGGGGGATGGCTAATGTTAGTTTCGGAATTTTTAGCGCCTCTTTATGTTCGACCGGCTGTTCCTGCAAATCCATGTCGGCAATGACCAAAACCGGCTCCATCGGCGAGGTAGTGGCGATTTTGTAAGCCCGCACGGTCGATTCCGCGAAATGCTGCAGCGACCCCGGCTGGTCATCCCATTTAAGGAAATCGCGCAGCATCGCCGCCGGATCCTGCACCGAATGGTACCATTCAACACCGGGGCGACGTGTGGCGGCATTCACGCCGTTACCCGCGAACATGATAATCGGCACCCGGTCGCACCACGCGTTGTAAACCCCCATCGCCGCGTGCTGCAGCCCGACGGTGCCGTGAGCGAGAATACCCATCGGCTTGCCCGCCGCCTTGGCGTAGCCATGGGCCATGGCCACGGATGATTCCTCGTGCAGACAGGTGAGGAACTCCGGTTTCTTGTTCCCGCCATAATTGATGATGGATTCCTGCAGGCTCCTAAAGCTCGAACCGGGGTTAGCGGCGATATATTCCAAGCCGATGGCTTTGATGACATCCACCATGAAGTCGGAGCCCGGCCGGCTGATGATGGTTTCGCTTAACGAACGCGCCGGCCCGTTCGGCTTCTCCGCCGGCGTCGCGGCGCTCGCATCGCTCATTACCGTCAGCTTGCCGCCTACGGCCGCCGCTACACCGGCGGCGGCGCCTTTAAGAAACGAGCGGCGGTCGATTCCGCCTTCGGACCGGTCTTCGAGCAGCTCTTTGGATTTATCTATAGTCATGGTTTCCCCTTCTTTTCACCACTTAAATGGGTGAGGAATGAGTGATGCGGACTGATGTGCATGGTAGCGATGATACCGGAGCACTGTCAACGCAGGCTACTTAATCATTTTGCGGCGGGCGAATACCACCGTTAAATAAGAGAAAATCAGGGTATAAAGCCCAAGTACGGCGAATTGCAGCCAACCCGAAGCCAACGGCTGCCCGGTCATTAACGGCCGCACCAGGGTGACGGCGTGGCTTAGAGGCAGGGCCCAAACCAGCCATTGCGCCCCGGCAGGCAAAGCCGTGACCGGGAAGAACACACCGGAAAATAAAAACATCGGGGTTACGATCAAGGTAAAATAATACAAAAAGAAATCGTAGCTGGGCGACAAGATCGAAACCAGCAGGGCCATGGCCCCGAAACACAGACCGATCAAAAATAATATGGGCACCACCGCCAGCGCTTCCCAGCCATGCACTACGCCAAAGGCCGCGGCCACTAACAAGATAATCGCTGAGCTGATCACGCTTTTAGTTGCCGCCCACACCAATTCGCCTAACACAATGTCATCCACCAATAACGGCGCGGCCAGCATGCCTTCCCAGGTGCGCTGGGCATTCATGCGGGTAAACGCGGAGTATAAACCCTCAAAGGTCGCGGTATTCATGGCGCTGGAGCAGACCAATCCGGAAGCGAAAAACATCAAATAAGGCATGCCGTCGACCGATCCGATCAACCCTCCGAGACCGTAACCGATGCCCAGTAAATACAAAAAAGGATCGCCAAAATTACCGACGAGCGAAGCGACCGCAAGCTTGCGCCACACCAGCAGATTGCGCGACCAGACCGGCAACCACCGCAGGCTAACACCAGGAGGAGACCAATCCATCAAATCAATCCCGCAGATCGCGGCCGGTGAGTTTTAAAAATACATCCTCGAGATTGGCCGGTCGGTGCAAGTAAGTAAACTTATCTTGCAGGCGCAACTGTTGTAAAAGATCGTCGACCTTATCCATGTAACAAAAGACCGTTTCGCCGACCAACTCCGCCCGGCGCACGTGCGCCTGGCCCAAGGCCTGCAACCATTCTTTTACTCCATCGCCGCTCACTTCAACCACGTGCGGCTCAATATGGCGCGCAATTAATTCGCCTGGACTGCCGACATCGAGGATATTGCCCTGGTCCAAGATCACCACCCGGTCGCACAACCGCTGCGCCTCCTCCATATAATGGGTGGTCAGCAATAGCGTCTTGCCCTCGCTGCGCAGGCTGCGCAACCGTTGCCAGATCAAATGACGCGCCTGCGGATCGAGGCCGGTGGTCGGTTCATCCAGAAACAGCAGCTCCGGCACGTTGATCAAGGCGCGGGCGATGCTCAAACGCCGGCGCATGCCGCCGGATAAAGTGGCGATAGGCGCTTCCGCCTTCGCCTCCAATGCGGCGAACGCAAGCAAAGGCGGGATGCGGCGCGCAAGCTCTACGCCTGCCAATCCATAATATCTGCCGTAAACGAGCAGGTTTTCCCGTACGGTAAAATCGGGATCGAGATTATCCTGCTGCGGCACCACGCCGGCGCGCGCTCGCATTTGCCGGGCGCATTGCGGGACGGGATAACCAAGAACATCCAACGAGCCGGCGGTAGGCGGGGATAAACCCAGCAACATGCGCAAGGTCGTGGTCTTGCCGGCGCCATTCGGCCCCAACAAACCGACACACTCGCCAGCGTAAATATCCAGGTCAATGCCTTGCACCACACTATGCTCGCCATAGCGTTTATATAAACCACGCGCTCGCATTACCGGCGTGCTGCGGGCTTCGATGGATTGAAACATTAGATTTTTAAGCGGGCGACTTCCCGTCCGTGCAGCAGGTGTTCCTCAATAATTTCGTCGATGTCTTCTTCATCGACATAGGTGTACCAGATGCCTTGCGGATAAATCACCATGACCGGCCCTTCCTCGCAGCGGTCCAAGCATCCCGCGGTGTTTACCCGCACCCCACCCGGACCCGACAATCCCAGCGATTTCACTTTCTTTTTCGCGTAGTCGCGCAGGCGCGCCGAAGCATGATTGGCGCAACAAGCCTCGCCGCCTGCGCGTTGGTTGATACAAAAAAATAAATGATGTTTGTAATAAGGTTCGGGCATAACCATTCCTTAAGGCCGGCGCGTATCTCGGCAAAGTTCAATATTAACAACGTCACAGACTTTTAGACATCGTCCCGGCTCCACCTATCGTCCGGCCGAACGGCCGAACGCCAATTTAATGTCGCCTAAACGTCGACGACTCGCGCCGGCCAAGAGCCGGCCCAGCACATAGACGGAGACCAACGGATCGATCAAATAATCCCAGAGGTTGCGCGATTCGTACCCGCCGCCAAGATAGGCAAGCGCCGCTACGATCACGATGAGCACAATAAGATTAAACCTCGCGTACCACGCAGCCAGCGTCACCAACAGCAAAGTGGTGACAAATCCAACCGATCCAAACCCTAGCGCGTACGGATCGAAAGGCGTCAAGCCAAGCGCGAACGGATACAAAAATACCGCCCCGGCCGCCACCAGCCACAGTAGTGCCCGCCGGTCCCGTGGTCCGATCGGCGCGCGTCCGGTAAGCTGCGCCATGCACGCCGCACCCGCCAGAACGAGCGTAGTCATACTCACGTCCCCGGTGACACCGCGCACGTAACCCGCGACCGAGAGTTCGCCAACGGGAACGAAGACCGCGAGGCCTGCGGCCAGCATGGCGGCGATTCGCGCGCGGAGCGAAAGCCGTTGCACGCGAAGCCCGGCTGCAGCCGCAGCAAGGCTAAGCAGCCCGCAGCCGAAAATACCGAGCGCCGCGCTCACGGACATCATCGCCTCCGCTCCAGCCAGGCCAGGTTGAAATGCACGTGCTTGATGTGGGAACGACCCCAGGTGTAGAGCAGGTGAACATCGCCGGCCCGGTCCTGCATGATCCAGGGATAGGAATATTCCCGGGACGGCGCCTGCGGTGAAGTGGAACCGCCTTCAAGCCTATATGCAATCTGCCAGGTGTTTCCGTAATCCGCCGAGTAGGCGAGCGACAGGTCGTCGCGATTGTCCTGCGAATTGTTGAACGCCAGCAGTAGGCCGCCGTTGGTGAGCAACACGCCCCCCAGCGCGGCGTTCGGATTCGGCAACACCGTTTTAACGGGTGGACTCCAATGTCTGCCTGCGTCGGTGGTCCGGACCATCAAGATCCGGCCGGGTGGCTCCCCGGAGTAACGCATGAAACCGACCGCCTCCGTTTTCGACCACGGCACGATCACCGGCTGCAATGACGACCGACCCCAGGACAGCCGGCTTTTCTGGATAGCATGGCCCTCCGCATCCAGGCGCAGCAACTCGCCGAACTTGCCCAGCATCTCGTGGTACACGGGCAGCCCGATCGCCCCGTCGGCAAACTGCAGCGGCGCGCCTTTCACCAGGGTACTGATGTTCAGAAACGGAGATGCAATCAAACGCCGGGGCGGACTCCAGGTCTCACCCTCGTCTTCCGAGACCATCAGGTTGATGGCGCTGCCCGACCAGCCGCCGACGGACACACTGACGAAAAACAGCCACAACCGTCCACTGCGGTCACGGCCGACGACCGGGTTGCCCAATTTGCGCACGTAGCGTTGCAGATGCCGCTGCGCCGCTTCGCGGGTGATCACCACATGCGCCGGGCTCCATGTCCTCGGCCCCGGAGCATAGACAGACGTATAAATGGCGACGTCCGATGCGCCTTCGCGGCTGCCGCCGTACCAGAACGCCCGCAGCCTCCCGCCTGAAATCTCCGCCGCGGTGGCGCTATGGACCGACCGCGCGGCGGCATTCGGCAGGAGCTGCGCCCGGTAGAACGGTGCGGCCACGGGTATGGCGCGAGCGACCGCCTGCCGGGACACGAATCCGCCGGGCAAAGACGCGGTGAATAGCCGGGCGTAAAGACCGCCAAATACGAGCACCGCCGCAACCAGCAGCGCCGCTCTCAGCCACCTGTCCGCCTGAGCGGCTCGTCTCAGATCCGCCGCGGTTCGCGCAGTCATTTTATCGTCGCTCCAGTCGTGTTATCCGGTCTTTAAATAATGGCCTGGATCGTTCCCGCGCGGGCCGATGGTCAGCGCGCCGCTGCTTGCCGCATCGCAGATCCAATCGGTGCGTGCGCCCGCACCGGATTATGGTACAGCAAATATTTCGAGGTCTCGTAGAGCGCCTCGTGTAAGCGCCGCAGCTCGGCAACCTTTTCCGGATACTGCGCGTGCACATCCTGCGTAGCCGCCGATGAGCGGTAGCGGTACAGATGCGCGCCGCCCGGATCCAGGCGCAAAAAGAATTCGTCGTCGAGCACCCCGCCCTCCCCGATCAGCGAGAAATGTGGATCTTTCGGCCCGAAGGTGAGCAGATCGCGCCCGAGACCGGTATTGAGGTGGGGAACCCCTATGAGACTCAAATAAGTCGGCAAAGAATCAGGCAGGCTGGCAGCGAAGTCGATGCGCCGGCCCTGCTTGATCAACCCCGGCGCATAGATAACCAGGGGCACATGATACCCCGTGAGTCCGAGCGTTTGCCAAGGGGTTTGGTTGGCGGACGGGTTGCCATGATCGCCGTACATCACGAACACGGTGTTCTGAAAGTACGACGCCCGCCGTGCCTGCGCGAAGAAGGACTCGAGCGCATAGTCCAGGAACCGCAGACCGTTGTAGGCCGCCAGACTGTCGAAGCCGTTATCCTTAAGCGCGTTGCCGTCCAGCTGCGCCAGCTCGAATCCGTGCTTGTCCTTCGGGATCGTGTACGGCCGATGGTTTCCCGCGGTCTGAATGAAGGCGAAGAACGGCTTTTTCTCGTTGCTAAAGGCCTGGTGCGCTTTTTCGAACAGGACGATGTCCGACACGCCCCAGGTGTCCTCCTGCGGCGCGCTGTAATCGCCCTCTTCGTAAATGTGCAAACCGGGAATATTGTGCGCGAACAGGCCGCGGATATTGCCCCAGGTAGCGCTGCCGCCGAGGAAATAAAACTTGTCGTATCCGGCGAGCGCGTTAACCAGTGTATGCTGATTCACCACCAGCGGATTACGCGAGGCGGTGCGGTTCGGATTCACGTCCGGTATGCCGGTAATCATGGTAAACACCGAGCGTGCCGTCGGGACCTCCGGCACGAAGAAGTTCGTGAACAGGATGCCATTCCTGGCGATCGCGTCGAAGTAGGGCGTGGGGTTGAGCCGGTTGCCGAACACACCGGCCTTAAACCCGGCAAAGGACTCCAGATGAATCACCACCAGGTTGTACTTGGCGGCGGGTTTACTCCGCGGCGTGACATAGCGGGCGAAGGCGAGGTTTTCCGGGTCCGGCGCCTTGATCCCAAGCAGCGCGGCCATATAGGCATAATGCTCGCGCACCTTGTTCGTGTCGTAGGGACGGCTGTGGTTTACGGCGGTGTCGGTAAGAAACAGAACCGGGTTGAGGGCGAGCGCGGCCACCGCCTCATTCGAGGAAAAATACGCCTCGCTCCAGCGCAGCGGATACCACGACCACTTGCCGTAGAGGCCGAGGGAGTAAAGCGCCGCAAGCACGCCTACCGCCGCCCGCTTCGGCCACTTGCCCAGAGGCGCGGCCGCGGGTGCGAGCGTACGCCGGGCCGCGCGGCGCACGATCCAGACATACCCGGAAGTCAGCAGCAACAGGCCCAAGAGGCCCGGCAATACCGGATAGGTCTCCCACGCCATGCGCGCCGCCACCGCCACCGGCGTCAGATGATCGAGGAGGCTCGCGTTCAGACGCGCCCGCACATAATCGTAATGGCCGAAGTCGACGAAGTAGAGCAGGAGCACGATGGACTGTACCGCCGCAAGATAGCCGAACCAGGCGATCCGCGCGCGGCGAAGACGCGTCGGATCGAACAGCGGGATCCAGCCAAGGAGCGCCAGCGGCAGACACAGGATGAGCGCCAGCCGCAGGTCGAATTTAAACCCGAGATACAACGCCGCAAGCACATCTGCCCAGGATGCGTCCGCGGATGCCGCGTGAAACGCCGCCCAAAAGACGACCCGAAACGCCGCGAACACCGCGAGGTTAACCGCGGTCAACGCGAGCAGGAAACGGGCGAGCGCCGGCAGCCGGTTAAACATCTGCCTGGCCGATACCAGGAAAGGCGGGCGAACCATCCATCACCCTCTTATGAAAGCATCGGAAATCGCGCCATTCTCCCCAACCCGGCCCCGCGTCAACCGCCCGCGATATCGCGTGATTGATAAAAAAATAAACGATGTTTGTAAAGGTTCGGACATAACAATTCCTTAAGGCTGGCGCTTATCTCAATATTAACCCATTCTTCCCGCTACTGACATGGCCGGACCATGGTAAACTTACCGATATGGATGAACGCCGGTTTTCCTTTTTAGATCATCTCGTCGGCCAGATCGACCAGGCTTTACACATCCTCGCCGGGCCGGCGCCGCGCGTTCAACGCGAGAGCCCGGCGATCGAGAAAAACCAGGCCGACTTAAGCGCCCCGGAGCGCGCGCTCGCCGGGCGTTTAATGCGGGTCAATCACGCCGGCGAAATTGCCGCCCAGGCGTTATACCAAGGCCAGGCCCTCACCGCCAGACTCCCGACAATCCGGCTGGCCATGGAGCAAGCGGCACGTGAGGAAACCGACCATCTGGGGTGGACGCAACAGCGTGTGCACCAACTCGGCACGCACACCAGTTATCTGAATCCGGTTTGGTATGCCGGCTCTTTTCTGATCGGCGCCGTCAACGGACTCATGGGCGATAAATGGAGTTTAGGGTTCCTCGCCGAGACTGAACATCAAGTGGTGGAACATCTGCATGAACATCTCACGCGCCTGCCGCAGGCCGACGGCGAAAGCCGGGCGATTTTGCAGCAAATGCAGGCAGATGAAGCGCAGCACGCCACGGTCGCGCTTGCATCCGGGGCGGAGGGGCTTCCTTGGCCGGTTAAATTATGGATGCGCGCGACATCAAAAATCATGACCCGCGTCGCCTTCTGGATTTAATAACTTAAATATTTTAGGGAAGAGTACCGATTTTATCCTCTATTTTGCCAAATTCTTTATAAAACAATGCGCTTGACAGGCAAGCGGGCCCTGCCATAATGAATTTTGTCTGTTGTATTTTCATGCTGTTCGCTAGGTAATTTAATTGAAGTTTCGCCCATCAAAATTAGGAGGTAACAATGAATAAGAAAATTTTATTGGTAACTTTACTCGCTGTTCTGCCCCTTGGCGCCATGGCGGCGGGGGAAAATAACGTCGGCAGTTGCGGCTGGGGTTCCAAGGTGTTTCAAGGACAACGCGGGCTTCTTCCCCAGATAGGCGCCACCTTGACTAACGGCACTTCGGGTAATCAGACCTTCGCCATCACCTCCGGCACGTCCGGCTGTACCCAGGATGGCCTGGTATCGTCGAACTGGAAGATGGCGATGTTTATCGACGGCAATAAGAAGGTGCTGGCGCGCGACATGTCGATCGGCAGCGGTGAAGCCCTCGAGACGCTGGCGAAGTTGATCGGCGTCAGCGACGCCGACAAAGCGGCGTTCTATCAGGCCGCGAAAAACAACTTTGCGCGGATCTTCACTTCCGCCGACGTCACGACCGAGCAGCTTATGGCTTCGCTCAAGCAGGTGCTGGCGGCAAATAGCGAGTTGACGCAATATTCCCGTCTTATCTAAGCATAAGCAAGTTTTTGAAAATTAGTTTTTGAAAAAAGCACCCGGCGGCATAGTTGCCGGGTGCTTTTGTTTTGCGGTCACCAAACATGCGTATGGTTGTCGCTGCCAAGTACTGGTTTATCCTGTTTCTGTTCGCCGCACCGGCCTGTAAGGCGGCCACACCCGGTTACCCCGACGAACTCATCGCGAACGCGCACGCAAAACAGCTTGCGCAACGCATCGAGTGGCATAATCTTCTCCACTACAAGCCTTATCCGTTCCTGCCCGGCCTGCGCAGCCTCGCCGACGATCCCGCTTTCTTCACGGCAAAAGACGGGAAAACCGATCCGTACGCGGAGCTCGACGCCACCCTTGCGAGCTTTTTTTCGACCGCTGACGACACCGCGGACCATCAGCACCCGCAATGCGCCTTCATCGCGCGCTACCACTGGCTCAAACAGGAGCTGCATTTCGACGCCAAGCGCCTGCCGGAGCAGGCCTGCCCGCGCTTTCGTCAATGGCGCACGGTGCTAGCCCCGCACGGACTTACCCTCGTGTTCCCGGCGGCCTATCTGAATAATCCCGCCTCCATGTACGGGCACACGCTGTTGCGCGTCGACGGCGTCGGCCAGGATGAGCAGACGCGCTTGTTGGCGTATTCCATCAGTTACGCCGCCTTTACCGACGAGTCGAATGGTTTCCTTTTTGCCGTGAAGGGATTGATGGGGGGATATCCCGGGCTCTATTCGATCACGCCGTACTACCTCAAGGTGCGCGAGTACAGCGATATCGAAAACCGCGACGTGTGGGAGTACGGCTTGAATTTATCGCCGGAAGAAGTCGACCGGCTGTTGATGCACCTGTGGGAGTTGCGCACCATCCGCTTCGATTATTATTTCTTCGATGAAAACTGCTCTTACCACTTGCTGGCCCTGCTTGAAGTCGCGCGCTCTTCACTGCGGCTCACGGACCAGTTCCGCTGGTGGGCGATTCCCTCCGATACGGTGCGTGCGATCGTGGCCGAGCCCGGCCTGGTCACGTCCGTGGTGTATCGCCCGTCGCGCGCGACCGCGATCGTTTACCACTCGCGCGGCATGCCGGCGGCGCAGCAGCAGCTTGCGCGCGAGCTTGCGTCAGATCGCGCCACCACCGGCGATGCGCGGCTCAACCGGCTGTCCGCCGCCGAAAAAGCGGCGGTGCTGGAGCTAAGCTACGAGTTTCTCGCCTATAAACAAGACTCGGAGAATACCGCCGAAACCGAGCGCGGCCACCGGCTTTTGCTCGCCCGCAGCGAGGTCGACGCGCCGGTGGCCGCGCCGCGCATCCCGGTACCGGCGGTGCGGCCCGATCGGGGACACGACACCTCGCGCGTGGCGCTCGGCTATGGACGCCAGGCCGGGCAAAACTTTGTCGAGCTTCGCGTACGGCCGACCTATCACGATTTGCTCGACGACCAGGGCGGTTATACCGCGGGCGCGCAGATCCAGTTTTTCGACCTGCGGCTGCGCCAATACCAAGACGCGGCCGGCAAATTGGAATCGTTCATTCCGCTTGACATCGTGTCATTGGCGCCGCGTAATAACTACTTCAAGTCGATCTCGTGGAAAGTCAACGTGGGCTGGAGCCGTCAAATCTTTCCCAATGGCGATAGATCGCTGGTCTTGCGCCTCAACGGCGGCGCCGGGCTGGCCTTCGACTTGGATGCACGCCAAAACGGAAAACAGGTTTTGTATTCATTTGTCGAGGGCACAACCGACGTCGACCACAAGTTCGACCAAGGCTATGCCGCGGGTCTGGGCGTCACCGCCGGCATTCTGGCGGAGGTACTGCCGTCATGGCGCGTGGATTTTTATGCCAAGGGCACGCGCTTCGGCGTAGGCGACGAGCACAGCGCGGGCGAAGTCGGCTTGCGGCAGCAGCTTTCGCTGTCGCGCCGGAGCGCATTGCGGCTCGAGGCCGCGCGCGAGCACAGCTTCGATATCTACCAGAACCGCGCCACCCTCTACTGGCAGCTCTATTTTTAAATGCGCGCCGTCGCCGCATTTATCCTGCTGCTCGCGCTCGGCGCGTGCAATGGCGCGTTCTATCAGCCGCTTCCCGTTCATCTGCGGACGCCGGACGATATCGGCCTGCAATACGAGGATCTTTATGTCACGAGCAGCGATGGCGTCCGGCTGCACGCCTGGTGGCTGCCCGGGAAAAAACCGGTCGCCGGCACGGTGCTGTTTCTGCACGGCAATGCCGAGAACATCAGCACCCATATCGGCAGCGTCTATTGGCTCCCGGCGCAAGGGTTCAATGTCCTGCTGCTTGACTACCGGGGCTATGGCGAATCGCAAGGCAGTCCCACGCCCACGGGCGTGCAAATCGACGCTGAGAGCGCGCTGCGCTTCCTGGTGGAAGAGCGCCGCGAAAACCGCCTGGTCGTCTTCGGCCAAAGCCTCGGCGGCGCGGTTGCCATTCCGGCGGTGGCGCAAAGCGCCTACCGCGCGCACATCGCCGCGCTCGTCGTCGAGAGCGCCTTTTCCAGTTATCGCTTGATCGCCAGGGAGAAGCTCGCCAGTTTTTGGCCGACCTGGCCGCTGCAATATCCGCTTTCCTGGTTCGTGTCCGATGCCTATAGCCCGCTCAAGTTCATCGCCCGGATCAGCCCTATCCCGTTGCTAATTATTCATACCAAAGAGGATCAAGTTATTCCCGTCACCCACGCACCGATCTTATTTGCCGCGGCGCAAGAACCAAAACAACTATGGATAATAGAGCGAGCTAAACATATTCGGGCATTTAATAATCCGGAGTGGCGCGCACGGCTCGTCGCCTACTTGGAACAGGTGCTGAAAAAATAGCGGCCCTGGCTTTTTCAGCCAGGGCCGCTTACCTAATTAAATTCTT
>Ga0209701_10001324_pt1 | contig 15763 bp, 12 predicted proteins | sample CZO8metaG_4_FD_188356 | JGI IMG/M metagenome (GOLD analysis project Ga0209701, IMG submission 188356) | Vadose zone soil microbial communities from the Eel River Critical Zone Observatory, Northern California, USA - CZOApr15con2H3.8 metaG... | ecosystem: Environmental > Terrestrial > Soil >...
GTCTCCGGGAACCATGGCGCCGCCGAACATGAAGTCCTGCCACACCATGATGCCGAGTTCGTCGCAGATATCGTAGAAGTCGTCGGTTTCGTAATAGCCGCCGCCCCAGTGACGGATCATATTCATGTGGGCGTCACGCGCCGCTTGGAGAATCTGGCGATGTTGCGCGGGGGTGACGCGGGTTGCGAAGCTGTCGAACGGAATCACGTCCGCGCCTTTGGCGAAGACGGGAATGCCGTTCACAACGAAGGTGAAGCTCTTCCCCCACTGGTCGGGCTGGCGGCGCAATTCTAGGGAGCGGAGTCCGGTACGCAACTCGGCGCGATCTTCTAGGGCTGGTTTCTTCCCCTTGCCTGCGGATAGTGTCGCAGAAAACTTGTAGAGCGTCTGCGGACCATAGCCGTTTGGATACCAGAGACTCGGACTGGCGATGCGGAACGGGATTGTGATGTAGTTCATTCCCTCATCGAGACGGGCTTTCTGCTCGGCGGCCGGGACCTTTTTCCCGTTGGCGCCATCGTGCTCGACAGCGAGACTCACATCCCCACTTTTGCTGGCAACGATGTCGAACTCCGCCCACAGTTTTGCCTCATCCTTGCTGATCTTCTGCTGGCGGATGTGGAAGTTGTCGATGCGCAGATCGTCCCAGGCGATGAGCTTCACCGGCAGCCAGATACCCTCCGTCACATAGCGCGGACCCCAGTCCCAACCGTAGTGATATGGCGCCTTACGGGTGTAGGGATCGGTTGCAATTCCCTCCTCGCTAACAATCTGAACCTGGCCGACTGTCGGCAGGCGGAAAGGGAGGGCTTTCACCTTCGGCATCATGAGCATCACCGGCGAATGGAAGACGATCCGCAGCGTGTTCTTGCCCGCGCGCAACCGGTCTTTTACTGGAAGACGCCAGGAACGGAACATGTTGTCGGCCTTCAACAGTTCCGCGTCGTTCAGATACACATCGGCATAGGTATCGAGCCCGGCAAACTGAAGGTCCATATGCCCGCGGGCCAGGGTCGCAGCGTCGACTTCGAATTCGGTCTGATACTCCCAGTCCGTCAATCCAATCCACTGCAAAGACTTTTCGTTGTCGCGGTAAAACGGGTCGGGGATCAGCTTGTTGCGCAGTAGATCCATGTGCACTAACCCGGGGACTTCGGCGGGATGCCATTGCTCCACTCCCGGATGACCGTTGTCGTTCAGCGCATGGAACCGCCATCCGGAATGAATCGGGACCGCGGTTGGCGGCATGGCGAAAGCTGGGATGCACGAGAAGATGATGAGAACGGCAGGAACTTTCCACCGTCCGCAGCGTCGCGCAGCGACCATTGATGAACTCCCGGGGAATGCTGGGTGCGGGCCGGATTATACTCGGGCGAGCGGGGGCGGGTAAAGCGAGAGTTCCTTAGAAAACCGATTTTCTATGCCCACACCGCCGGCACGTCCACAGTTACTGATTCCGGAGGAGCCAGCGCATGCTCACCACCTCAGCTTCTCCAGGTAAGCGTAGCTGGCCTTGATGTTTTCGAAAGGCTCCTTTGGATAGTCCTGCTCAACGAAGTAGTGCTTGATCCCAGCCTCGCTGGAGTGCTCAAAAATCTTCTTCCAGTCGATTGAGCCACTTCCTACCGCGGTCATCTGCGGGAAGACTTTCTCAAAATCAGCCGGTTCCCCGGGCTTATCAGGCGGCGGCACGCTCTTCACGTCCTTGACGTGAACCATGGGAAAGCGGCCCGGGTAGCGGGCAAAATATTTGAGCGGATCCTGGTGGGCTACGGTCATCCAGCAGAGGTCCATTTCCATCTGCACCAGTTTCGGATCCGTCTCCTCCAGAATGATGTCGTAGGCATACTTGCCGTGTACTTGAATGAACTCGAAGTGATGGTTGTGGTAAGCGAACTGAAGGCCGGCTTTCTTGCAGGCCTCGCCGGCTTTGTTGAAGACTGCGGCGGCGCGCTTCCAGCCGTCGGGGTCCTTGCGGATGTCGTCGTCGATCCAGGGATTGACGATGTATTGGTGACCGATAACGAGACTATCCGCAATGACTTGCGGAAATCTTTCGCCCAGACTCTTGTAGTCCACATGAACCGAAGGAGCGCTGAGTCTATTGCGATCGAGCGCGGCGCGGACCTGCTGGGGAGTGTGGTCGAAATAGCCGGCGAACTCTACTTCGCGGTAGCCGATGGCCGCAACTTTCGTGATCGTGCCATCGAAATCGCGCTTCATTTCGTCGCGCACGGTGTAAAGCTGTACGCCGATCTTTTCGATCTTGTGGGACTCGGCCGCCCACGTCAGGCGGGGAGCGAACACTGCGACGGCAGTCAGGGTACCGAGAAAAGTGCGGCGATCCATATCTAGAGTTCTCCTTTTTTCATTGCGGCAACGGCAAAATCGCAGGCGCGCGCGGTAAGCGCCATGTAAGTGAGCGACGGATTCACGCACGACGACGAAACCATGCAGGCGCCATCGGTGACGAACAGATTCTTTATGTCGTGGGCCTGGTTGTGGGCGTTGAGCACGGAAGTCCTCGGGTCGCGTCCCATGCGCGCCGTTCCCATTTCGTGGATGGTGAGGCCGGGAGCATTGTCCTCTACATAGGCGTTGATTTCCTTGGCCCCCGCGGCGGAAAGCATCTCTGCCGCCGTGATGGACATGTCTTTCAGCAAGGCTCTCTCGTTTTCCCGCCACATGCAGCGAATCCGCAAAGCTGGAATGCCCCACTCGTCTTTCACTTCTTTGTCGAGTTCGGCATAGTTTTCAGGGTTGGGTAGACACTCGCCAAATCCGTAGAAATCGAACATCCACGGGCCGGGACGGCTCAACATGTGCTTGAATTCGGCGCCAAATCCTGTGAGATCGCTGCCGCGCTCCCAACTCGGACGCCAGCCTCCGCCTTGAAAGCCATATCCGCGCAGGAAGTTGGGGTGCTTGCTTTTTACGTTGCGGAAGCGGGGCACGTAAATGCCGTTCGGACGGCGTCCAAACGTGATTTTGTCTTCGTTGCCGGGAATGCGCCCGGTCGCTCCGCCACCCATGGTGTGGTCCATGAGATTGTGTCCCAGCTGGCCGCTCGAGTTGGCCAGGCCGGTGGAGAATTCGGGCGTCGCTGAGTTCAGCAGGATGCGAGTGGACTCGAGCGTCGAGGCGTTGAGAAAGACGATGCGGCCGCGGAACTCGAGGGCAGCGTGCGTTTGCCCGTCAATCACTCTTACGCCGGTCACTCTTTGCTTGGCGGAATCGTAAATCAGGCTGTGAACCACGCTGTGCGGGCGAACAGTCAGTTTGCCGGTGGCGAGCGCGGCCGGCAGCGTGGAGTTCAGGGTGCTGAAATAGGATTTCGTGATGCAGCCGTGATCGCACGGACCGCAATAGTGGCAAGCGGCACGTCCGCGATGGGGACGAGTTAACACTGCAGTGCGGCCAATCGTCATGACGCGCTCGCCGGGGAAATATTTGGCCACGGCGTCCTTGACGATGAGTTCGCTGCACGTCATTTCCATGGGCGGCAGGAATTTGCCGTCGGGAAGCTGCGGGAGACCTTCGGCTTGGCCGCTGACGCCGGCGAAGTCCTCGACATAGTCGTACCAGGGCGCGATGTCCTGGTATCGGATGGGCCAGTCAATCGCGATTCCGTCCCGCAGATTGGCTTCAAAATCGAGATCGCTCCAGCGATACGACTGGCGGCCCCAGATGATGGAACGGCCACCGACCTGCCGCCCGCGGATCCACATGAATGGCTTGCTCTCGTCGGTGGTGTAGGGGTTCTGCTTGTCGTTGACGAAGAATTTGCTGTTCAATTCATCGAGCGCGCCGCACTTCTGCTGAATGGGCTGCTCTCGATTGAAGCGATTACGGTCGCCCAAATCACGAAACTTTTTTTGCCAGATGGGAACATGCTCTACGTAGTCTTTGTTGGGCTCGATCGGACGGCCTGCCTCCAGGACCAGCGTCTCCAGCCCCTTTTCGGTGAGTTCCTTGGCCGCCCAGCCCCCGGTAATGCCGGAACCGACTACGATGGCGTCGTATGTTTTAACCGGCATTCGTTTTCACAGCCTCCGCTTCTTCCAGGGGTGCGCATTGAATATGCTTTGACGGGATGACCTCGTAATGTAACGCCTGCTTCGCGCCCTCTTCCGAAGTGAAGTAGCCCACCAGGGTCAACTGCTTTATGGCATAGAAAAAAGACTTGTTTTCCAACAGTTCCCGGCGCCGGCGATGCGAGGAATAGATGTCGGCCTGGCGCATTTCGGACAACTCTTCGTCAAGCGCGGTCAGCAGTTCTTTCTGCTGCGGCGCGGCGCAGTCGACGAAGTCTTTTCCGAACAGATCGCGAGACTGCGTGTCCACGTTGGCTAGGCCGGCCAGAAACTTCGTCCGGTCTTCATCGTCACACCATTCGGTCAGAATCAGGTCGATGAACTCATTGACACGGACTGCCTTCGCGCCCGGCGTATCCGTTTGCGGAATGATCCATTCGGCAATGGTTGAGACGGTCGCGTCCTGGTGAGGGTTGAGCGTCTTGAGCGCAGGGGTTGCGGGAAGTTCGTTGTGAACCTGACTGAGAAGGGCAAACACTTCCCGGGGAAGTAGTGGAAGAGCCGCCGTCCCAAGCAGAAGTCGGATGACTTCACGTCGCTGCATCGATTTTCCTCAGTGCCCCGGTAGCTTAGTCCGGTTGAGCGGCGCTCGTCAATCATACGAGAGTCTAGGTGCCGCGCACGGCGCGGATGGCCTCTTCCCGGGCGGTGCGCAGGCTGGCGGCGGGATCGCCAGCAGGCTCGAACTCCATGGCAACGTAGCCCCGGTAGTTCAGCTGCGCGAGCTTGCGATAGATGCTGGCGTAGTTGATTTCTCCGGTGCCGGGTTCATGTCGGCCCGGGACATCAGCCACGTGGATCAATCCGACTTGCTCAATGTTTTTTTCGAGCTTTTCGATCAGGTTCCCTTCGGAAATTTGCTCGTGGTAGAAGTCGTAGAGGAACTTTACCCGCGGATGGTTAACCTGGCGGATGATCTCGAATCCTTCGGCCACCGAGGTCAGGTAATACTTGGGGTTTTCCTCCTGATCGATATTCTCGAGCAGCAAGGTGAGATTCCGCTTGTCGGCGATCTCCGCAGCCCGCTTCAGGCTCTCGATGCAGCTCTGGTGATGCGCTTCGCGCGAGAGTCCCTCGACGCGGTCTCCTGATAGGATGATGATCCCGGGACACTCCAACTGTTCGGCGATCGGGACGAGCCGAGTCAGGTCCGCCAGAAATTTCTCCTGGGCCTGAGGATTGGCAATTCCGGTCCATACGCCGGCCATGGCGTCCACCACGATACCCAGCGAACGCAATTTTGCCGAGGCACGACGGAACTCTTCAGGGGACCAGTTTTTATATTCATCGACCAGTTCGACGGCGTGATAGCCGGCTTCCGCCACCCTCTCTAGGCGCTGCTCAAAGGGGAGTTTGCGGTAGATGGTCCAAAGCATGACCGAGAAGCGGAAAGGAGGTTGAGTCTCAGTGGTTGCGGCGAGCGCAGGAAACGCAGGCAGAACGACGCTGCCCAGTGTGGCGCCGGCAAGCAGGCGAGCAAAATCGCGACGACGCATCGGGTTCATTGCCTTCATTCGTGCCGCAGCGCTTCGATCGGATCCAGTCGAGACGCCCGAATCGCGGGCAGCATCCCGCTAACGAGCGCCACCGCGCCGAGAATAATGGTCGCCACCAGCAGCGTCACAGGATCAATCAGCAATCGGATGTCGCCACCTTCGGCGTGCTTGGCCAAGGCGCTGTAGAGAGTGAGTCTCCCGACGGAAAGCGAGACTACATAGGCGAGCACAATTCCGAGCGCTCCGCCCATGAAGCTGATGGCGAGGGCCTCAGCGAGGAATTGCAGAAAGATGTCGCGGCGGCTCGAACCGAGCGCTTTTTCCATGCCGATTTCGCGAGTGCGCTGCGTCACCGAAACCAGCATAATGTTCATCAGTCCAACTCCGCCGATTCCGAGCGTAAGCGTTCCGATGAAGGCCAGCAAAATCTTCAGCCACATGGTCATGATCGAAAATTGGTGAACCTGTTCCATCAGGTTGAAGATGAGCAGGGCCCGCCGGTCACCGGCATCAAACTTGTGCTGCTGCGCGATCACACTGCGTATCGCCCGTTCCAGTCCCAGATAATCGTCGATTTCGTAGTTGATCCAGATGGTCTGGAGGTAATGCGTGTCGGTCAGGTCGCCCATGGTCGTGTACGGGATGTAAATGACCCGGTTGATATCGTTGTCGCCTTCTTGCATTTTGGATTCCAGAACGCCAATCACTTCGAAGCTCAGGCCGTCGATCCGGATGCGCTCTCCGAGGGCGTTCCGTCCTGAGAAGAGTTTCTCCCGCGCCTCGGATCCGATCACGGCAACCCGCGCGCGCTGCATTTCGTCTTCGGGATTGTAGAAGCGGCCTTGGTCCAGATCGAGAACCCGGATCCTGGCAACATTCGGATATCCGCCGGACACGTTGAAGTTAAACGTGCGAGTGTCGTACTGGATACTGGCATCCTTGGATGCATCGGGAGAGATACGCGTGATTTGTGGGACATTGGTGGTAAGCAGATCCACGTCATCCATGGTGAAACGCAGCTTGGCGCCGGCCTTCTGACCTCCTGCCTGCATGGAAGTGCGGCCCGGAACGAGGATCATGGTCTTGGTGCCGAAGTTGGCGAAGATGTTGGCGCAAGCCTCGGCAAATCCGTTGCCATAGGCGAGCAGTAGCACAACCGTGGCGATGCCCCATGCCATGCCCAACATGGTCAGGGTGGTGCGGCGGCGGTTGTAGCGCATCGCCGTCCACGCCTCGTGGAGAATGTCGCGCATCATTTCTATTCTTGCCTCAAGGCTTCCACCGGCTGGAGCATGGCCGCTTTGCGGGCGGGATACAGCCCTGCGGCTACACCAGCCAGCGTCAGACTGCCAATCGCCAGCGCCGCCGTCATAGGAACGAGCTTCGGCGGATCGAAACCGCCCGGACCCTGGATGGTGCCCATCGCCGCCATCAGCCCCGCCGAGATCCCCATTCCGATGAAACCGCTGACCAGAGTGAGAAGGATTCCCTCCAGGAAAAACTGGAGCAGGATGCTGCGGTTGGTCGCTCCCAGCGCTTTTCGCAGACCGATTTCATGCGTGCGCTCGCTGACCGAGACCAGCATGATGTTGATAACTCCGATCGCGCCCAACGCCAGCGTGACCATGCCCACGCTGCCCAGGAAAACGCTCATAGCGTCAAAAATCGCGCCCACCATTTCCGACTGCTTGACGGTATCCCAGCCCTCGAAAGCGTTGTCGTCGCGATAGTCGAAGCCGTGATTGCGAGCAATCACCTTCCGCGCCTCCATAAACGCCAGAACATGTTCCGACCTCGCGCGGGGCTGGTAGTTGACGAACGAGACTGCGCCCTTCTGCTGGTCTCCTTTGAGCGGAAAGTACTCGGCCATCACCTGGTAGGGAATATATCCACGGGCATTAGTCGAGTTGTTGTCCCCTCGGCCGACGCGCCTGAGAGTGCCGATCACCTCGAAACGAATCCCATTGAGCACGATGGTTGCGCCCAGGGCTGGGCGCCCCGTAAAGAGATTACGAGTCATTTCGTCGCCCAGGACGATCACGTTGCGCTTCTGAGTGCCGTCCAGATTGTTGATCCAACGCCCTTGCTTGAGAGGAAGAAAGCGGATCTCATTGTACTGTGGCTCAATGCCGGTAATCTGTCCGCTGGCGCTGGCGAACTCGCTGACCGCGCGCACGTCGTCACGAGTCAGGACTGGAGAAGCATTGCGGATATAGGGGGCCGAACGAATGTCGAGGTAGTCCTGATAGGTCAGCATGTAGTTGCGGGCGGAACGCATGCTGCCCTCCACGACCGGAGCGCGGCCGGGGAAGATGAACATGATGTCCTTGCCGAATTCTTCCATCTCCCTCTTGTTGCCGGAGCGGAAGCCTTCGCCCAGGCCGACCAGCAGCAGCAGCGATCCGATTCCCCAGGCAATGCCGAACATCGTCAGGAAGGAACGGAGCTTATGCGCCCAGAGAGTGCGGAAGATCTGCGCGAAGATGTCGGCTAGGGTGCGCATGAAGGCAAGCAGCTAGACATATCATTCTACATTTGCGTAAAGGGGCTTCCCGGGTTTTTGACCTTGCCGACCCATCCACTAAGCCTTCCGAATGTAAGCTGCACAACCGAAGTCCGCGGGCACGGGCGCCGGGGGATTAGGAATTCCTACAGGATTCGCCTGATTTACGGACGCCCCTTATCGGTAGTTAACTGTAGACGTTCTAGGAGTTCCCCCGATGAGCAGCCACCCCCTCCCTCCCGCGAGCCAGATCCTCTGGCGCGAGCTATATAAGACGGCCCTGTTTGAACCGGATCCCGGCAAGTTGCTCGAAGACGTCATGCGCGCCGAGTCGGCGATTGTGTTGCGCGCCCGGCAACTCTTTGGGCAGCCGGGAGACCACATCGAGGAGGAACACGATCTCGATGACGCCATGTATGCCCTGCAGGCTCTGAGGAGTTGTGTGCAATCGCGATCGGGCCTTTCTGATGCAGCCTGATTTGCCTGTGATGTGGCTTTGCTTTCGTTTGCGGGGTTCCCGGTCGCTCCTGATAAGCTGATGCTCGCGTGGATGAGCGATACGACGCCATTATCCTGGGGGCCGGCGCTGCCGGACTAATGTGCGCCATCGAAGCCGGCAAACGCGGCCGGCGGGTAGTGGTTCTCGAACGCGCCGAGCGGATCGGCAAGAAGATCCTGATCTCGGGCGGCGGACGCTGCAATTTCACAAACCTGCACACTGGACCCGAGAATTTTCTTTCGTCTAATCCTCATTTTGCTAAATCGGCGCTGGCCCGATACACTCCGGCAGACTTCGTGTCCCTGGTTGAGCAGCACCGCATCCCCTACCACGAAAAGAAGCTCGGCCAATTGTTCTGTGACAAATCGGCGCACGACATCAGTGGAATGCTGGAGCAGGAATGCCGCGCCTCAAGCGTCGAGATTCGGACCAGTTCAACGATTCGGGAGGTGCAGAAAACTGACGCGTTCGTCGTGCGAACCGATTCCGACATCTTTCATGCTCCCTGCCTGGTGGTAGCGACCGGAGGACTGTCAGTCCCGAAAATCGGAGCCACTTCCCTCGGCTACGATCTGGCCCGGCAGTTCGGCCTGAAGATTCAGGCGCCGCAGCCCGGGCTGGTTCCGCTGGTTTTCAGTGAATTAGACAGCAAGCGGTGGTGCAATCTCACGGGCGTTTCGACGGAAGTTGTAGCCTCGGTCCCGAGCAGCAAACAAACCTTCCGCGAAAAAATGCTGTTCACGCACCGCGGGATCAGTGGCCCCGCCATCCTTCAAATCTCTTCGTATTGGAATGGTCAGGAACCTGTTTGGCTGGACTTGGCGCCGGAGCGCAATCTGTTCTCGGAATTACGAGCACGCGGAGAGCGCGATGGAGCCAGCTGGAAGTCGATTCTGCGCGATGTTCTGCCCCGGCGGCTCGCCGACCGCTGGCTGGAAGTCCGGCCGCTGACCGGCAATTCCGACTCTGCTTTTGCCGACGCCCAGCGGCAACTCCACGAGTGGAAGATTCTGCCCGAAGGGACCGAAGGCTTCGGTAAGGCGGAAGTCACTGCCGGCGGAGTGGACACCGACGAACTCTCCGCGAAGACGATGGAGAGCCGGAAAGTTCCCGGATTGTTCTTGATTGGAGAAGTGGTAGATGTCACTGGCCAATTGGGTGGATTCAACTTCCAATGGGCTTGGGCGTCAGGCTTCTGTGCCGGACAGGTGCTGTAGCGGAATTCGCGTGGCCGATGCGGTTGGTTAGCTCGCGCTTTCTCCCACTGGAGTGCCTTCTTCCATGAAGGGCATGCGTGCCAGCACGGTGGCGGCTTGCTCCAGCCGCTTCAGATCTTCGCTCGTGAAGTCCACGCCGGCGAGCGAGGAGTCGAGACCCTTGCGTGAGATCTGGATGACGCCGATAACTTTTCCTCCCGGCTGAGATACGGGAACGGACATGATTTTCTGAATGGGCATCTGCTCCGCGGCCTGGTTATCTTCCTTGGCACCCAACTTTACGGACTCGAACAGACTCACGTGCTTCACGCGTGCAAAGGAATTCGAAAGCAGAGACGTGCCGGTAGCGGCCGTGCGAGCGGCCACGGCAGAACTCGAGACAGGGATTATGCCTGCAGCGCGCAGCTCCGGTGGAAAAACGAATCGCAGACTGCCCTTTTCCAGACGCAGCACCGCCACTTCGTTGCGAGCCACGTTCAGAATCTGGGCAAGCTTCGCGCTCACCCTGTCCGGACTGGGAGATTCATCGAGCATTTTCTCCAGTTCTTTGACGCCATTGCAGTTGTCTTTGGTGGGCTTCGCTCCGGCGCCCTGATTGCTTGGAGATAACATAAGTCGGCCTCTGTGGCCCCACCTTTATCCTGCGGGACACTATCGGCCGTGACAAGTTACGTGAGTGCTTCTGTGTGCGATGGGTGACCCTCGGCCCTCGCGTCTGCTTGGAGGTTTTCCACGGCATTTTTCGGCCGTCGCAATACGATTTCCACAGGCCCCCGGTTTATACTCTAGGCACTATCCGCGACAAAATGGGCCCAAAAAGAGTTGTGAGGCAGCGTGTATGCGGTTAATTCATCACTTCCGGCCTTTATTGGAATTAGGGAGTTGCAAGGAGTACGGCATGGCACAGAAAACCACTGAAAATGGTACCCGCAGGACCCGAAAGGCTGCGTCCATTCAACCGCCAACTGTTCTCGAACCGCGCAGGGACGCGGTTCCTATCAACGATCTGGAAGAGGAGATTCGCCTCCGCGCATATGAGCTCTATCTGGAGCGGGGCGGGACACCCGGCAATGAGAGCGAAGACTGGCTGATCGCGGAGCGGGAAGTGCGCGCGCGTCAGGTCCATCGGCAGGCAAGCTAGACCTTTTTGAACGATCTGATTTGAGGGTAGAGCAGCTCTTCGCAGCGCTCCGTAATCGCATTATCGTGATTAATTCGTGGGAGATGCGGATTGCCGTCTCCCTTGTCGGGATTGAGACGCGGCACGCCGCGTCTCTACCGCTGCTTTTTGCCTACGCCCTAATACCGACCAATCCAATGAGAGCCCTGCTACTTTACCTCGCAGAACGGTGATCGAAGCTTTGGGCAGAGTGAAACTTGTTTGCTCACCTCCCATGACGGTCGTTGCCACGGGCGGGCCGTCGGGGTCGGCGTGGCTGCTCGGGCCTTCGTCTTTCCATACATATTGCTCGCTGCCGAACGTGATCATGGTTACCGGTCCAGAAAATGATGACTGCCGGTTGTGCGGAGTATCAAACGTGACGCGTACGGTATGGGCGTTGGCCTGGTCGCGGTTTACCAGCATCAGGGACCAGTTGCCGTCCGGCCGATGGACTGCGTACGACGTGACTAACACATTTCCCTGATCGTCTTTGATGTCCGTTGAAGAGGAAAATAGCTGGTGCACGCCGGAGCGGTGCTGGGCCCATTCCAGATTGATCATGTGGGCCGCAAAGTAGAGTGCGGTGTATCCGGTGATGTTGTAATCGCGGTCGGCCACAAAGTTGGACCAGCTGGCCCAACCGAGACAGCTGCTCTGCACGGGCTCGGGCTGGACCGGCGAATGGTGGAATACGGCGCCGCCTCCCTCGAAAAAAGAGCCGACGTTATCGGCAAGCCACAGCGCCGAAAAGATTGTGCTCATCGGTCCGGTGAGTCCTGCCGCCAGGTGATCTTCGGTGATCATCAAAGGGACATCGGGCGGCACGCCGTCGTCTCTCCAGACCTGGAGAATGTGCTTCGTCAACTGGGGTTCCGAGTACAGCGACTCCCATTTAACGGTGCATGGTTCAAAGGGATAATGCTCAAACGACACGAAAGCCAGGTCGGCAAGACGTCCGTGCGATTTCAGATACGCGACGAAGCGGCCCATCCATGAGGTGCGCCCCTGCGCATCGGGCCAAACGCGAATGTCTTCGTTCACACCCTCGAAAATCGGTCCTCCCAGCTTCAGTTTGGGATCCACTTTGTGAATGGCAGTGGCCCATTGCAAATAGAGCGCGGCGTAATCTTCGGGCATGGCGTGTTTGCCGTCGGGCTCCTCACCCATTTCGATGTAGCTGATCGGATAGCCGCGCTTCTGGATGTATGCAATCTGGGCGGCCGCGTCGTCGGGCGTGCCGTAAAGCATCGTGACCGGAATCATGGCCGGAAGATTGTTTGTGATACCGCTCGTGAAGAACAGATCGAAGCCGGTGTGCTGGTACTTTCCGTCATTGCGTACATCGGCAGCGGAGTGCCAGGGGTCGATCGAAGAGGAACAATAGGTGGGCTGATTCTCTCCCGTTGCATCTTTCGCAACGTTAACGAAATCGCCGTTCGCATCCAGGTTGCCCACATCGATGGACTGACTCGCATATCCGACGCAGTTGCGAATGTCGACTGCTCCGTGCAGATCACAGGTATTGGATGACTCGGTCATCAGGACGCGCAGGAATCGAGTGGAGACTGGAGCTTCAGAGAGCCTAAGAGTAGCGGTGCCGCCGGGAGCATTCTTCACGAGGCCCGACGGAAATAGTTTCCATTGGCCGTCCGGTCCGCGGTCGAAGTCGAGGGCGTCCTTCCCTTCCCAATACTCGACCTGATAGGTGACAGCATAAGGACTGGCCCAGGCGATGCGAATCGCATTCACCGACTTGGGAGCGCGCAGATCGACGACGACCCATTGCGGATGAAGTGCGTCGCTCTCGCCAGTGAAACGGCTGGTCAGGTAAGGATTACTCTTCCAATAACTGAGATTCGGACCGGGCACCGGAGAGTCGCCGCTGGTCGAAAAACCACGGTGCGGCAGTGCATAGGCAAGAATGTAGCGCGTCGGTTCCTTGAGCTCAGTACTGCCGGTGAAGTATCCGCTCTGGTGAGCGCCGTCACTCCAAGTGCCGTTTTCTGTCCAATGCCACGCGCCCATCCGCAATTCAGTATTGTTGCGGTAGGTGATCGGTCCCCAGCCTGCGGAGAGCGATTCCTGCACAATGTGTGGCGAATGAACCTTGTCGATATCCGCGCGCGACAGCACGTCAAGCGAGCTTCCCAATGCGCGATCGGGATCGAATGAGTTCAGGACGTGCTTGGGGTCTGCATCGACGTGCACCGTTGCGACCGACGGGAGTTGGTTCTGCTTTACATTGACTTGGCCTGATGCGGAACTGACGCACTGGGCGAACGCGCAGCTGGCTGCCGCTACGATGAGCAGGCGTCTCGGCACATTTTCACTGGATGAAATCATGATCGATAGGTGGTTTAAGAGCATGCGCCGCGAATCATAGCATCCCGCGAAGGGGCTGCGAGCGCTGCGCAAGAGTAGGTTGGCCATCAGTTTATGAGCGTGAGTATTACGCGCACGTGACTCGAATCGCAGATGTCAATGGGGTTTCTATTTTTCCCAATCTTGCATCACAATACTGGGAGTGTGGAGCAGTTATTTGTGAAGGATTTAGAACGACGCCGCGCTGGCTCTGGCCCCACCTGGCTCCGACCGCGGATCGGGAGAGCACGATTCCCTCGCATACTCGCGTTCGCTGGTTTGTTCCTGGCCGCAACCCTGAGCGGCGACCAGGCGGCCGGACAGCTCACACCAACTGAAAAGGGTGACAGCATCCACGGCACTGTGGTCAACAGTGTCACACACGCACCGATCCCCCGCGCCCTGGTTTCCTCTCCCGACAACCGGTTCGCGACCATGACGGACGATGAAGGCCGCTTTGAATTTACATTCCCGGAACCTGCCGCCGGTGCGGACGACCAACCGAATTTAAATCCCAACCGTCCTGTTGCCTTGTTCGCGCGCAAGCCCGGGTTTGTGCGAAATTCCGAGTTCTCGGCACAAGACTTGGCCGCCAAGGAAGTGTCGATCGAACTCATACCCGAGGCCCTGATCGTCGGCAAAGTTACTCTGCCGACTTCGGAACCTCCCGACAGTATTTTTCTGCAAATCTACCGGCGGCAGGTGGTGGATGGTGCGGCGCGTTGGGTTCCTGCTGGAGGGACTCAGTCGCGGTCGGATGGCGAGTTCCGTTTTGCTGATCTTCCCGCCGGCACTTACAAGGTTCTTACGCGCGAACTGCTCGACCGCGATCCACTCACCTTCAATCCGCAAGGGCAGCTGTCCGGATATCCGCCTGCCTATTCGCAGAGTGCCCCCGACTTCAGCTCCGCAGGCACGATTCAGGTATCCGCGGGCATGACCGGCCTCGCAAACCTAACTCTCGTCAAGCAGCCTTACTACCGCATCCACATCCCGGTCGCCAACGCGCTCCCGGACACAGGACTCAACGTAAACGTGAACCCTGCGGGACATCAGGGACCGGGCTTCTCTTTGGGCTACAACAATCGGGACCAGGCGATTGAAGGCATGCTGCCCAATGGAACTTATACGATCGAGGCTTCGAGCTTCGGACAGAGTGCAACCACCGGATTGCTCACCATGACGGTGAACGGAGCCGCGGTCCTGGGACCACCCATGGCCCTGCTTCCGAATTCTTCAGTCAAGGTTGACGTGAAGGAAGAATTTACTTCTACGGATAACACAGGGTCGGTCACCTTGCGTGTCAACCGGCGCGGCATCACACCGAGAGGGCCGCGACGCTACTTGAATATCAACCTCGAACCCGCCGACGCTTCTGAACGAGGAGGAGTCGGTGGATTGCGCAATCCTACCGGCCCGGGAGACGAGTCGTTGGTGATCGAGAACGTCCAGCCCGGCCGCTATTGGGTCAGAGTCAATTCCTCGCGGGGATATGCTGCTTCGGTCCGGTCAGGAAACATCGACTTGCAGCACGAACCGCTGGTCGTCGCCTCCGGTGGCTCTACATCTCCGATTGAAATCACCATGCGGGACGATACGGCGGAGATCGACGGCACGGTTGAGGGCGTTCCGACTTCGACCAGCGGGGCGGCCAGTATAAGAGTCGAAATGGTGGGGTCGGGAGTGTCTTATATGGCCTCTTCAGCGCGCGTTTACTGCGTCCCGCTCGCGGATAGCAGCGGTCAGTTCACGGAGGTGTGGGTGTCTCCGGACGGAAGTTTCTCATCGCCCCCACTGCCGCCGGGCGCTTATCGCGTACTGGCTTTCGATCGCCCGCAGCCAGAACTCGAATACCGGAATCCCGAAGCGATGCAGTCCTATGAGGCAAAAGGGCCGGTGGTACGTCTGGTTAGTGGCCAGACAGAACACGTGCGATTGCAGTTGATCTCTACGAGCGAATGACGATGCTGCCTTTTCGACATCTGGTATTCCTGGCTGGGCTTGGAACCTGCGGGCTGTTTTGCAATTTCTCGAAGGTCTATGCACAAACTCCGGGCCAGGAACAAGGCCAGATTCCGACCGGCCCGTACCGAATCGCCGGCACGGTTGTGAATGCAAGGGGCGGGAGTCCCCTCGCCCGCACCCGCGTCACGATCATGGACGCGAAGGTTCGCCAGAACATCCAATTCGTCGTCACTTCCGACGACGGACGTTTCGAGTTCCACGTCCCGGCCGGCAAGTTCGCACTACAAGGGGCAAAGCGCGGGTTCATCACCGCTGCTTACAATCAGCACGACCAGTTTTCGACGGCCATCGTGACCGGCGCCGGCATTGATGCGGAGAACCTCACTTTGCGTCTTTCGCCGAATGCCGTGCTCACCGGAAGAGTCCTCGACGAATTTGGAGAGCCGGTGCGGAGTGCGCAGATCAT
>Ga0209701_10001325_pt1 | contig 15763 bp, 14 predicted proteins | sample CZO8metaG_4_FD_188356 | JGI IMG/M metagenome (GOLD analysis project Ga0209701, IMG submission 188356) | Vadose zone soil microbial communities from the Eel River Critical Zone Observatory, Northern California, USA - CZOApr15con2H3.8 metaG... | ecosystem: Environmental > Terrestrial > Soil >...
TGTCCCGGCGGAGTCGGGCTCGTCTTCACTTTTGTGCTTGCCAGTGCCGTGCCCGTCAGGTGGCCAGACTGATTCACGTGCATTGACATCGCACCGCTATGCCCTTTTCCCATCACGTATGCAGATAGCGAAAAGCAAGCAGCTACGACAATGGCCAAAGCCGTGGAATTCCCTAACTTCATGGTTTTGCCCTTTCCTTTTCAGTTTTCCTCGCCTTCGCCGACCGAACGGTCCGCAGAGCGAAAGCCTGAATTAAGTTTGACGACCGTTTTGGTCGCAACGTTCATTCCATCCAGCTACAAATCGCGATCGACATGTCGGAGATCATCCGGCAAAGGCTTAATTGCGCGTCGAACGCGCGCGGTTCGATTACACTGCGCGTTGCCCAAGCCATTGCACGGCCAAGCGCGTGACCTGCCGCGCGTTCTTAAGCTTCAGCTTTTCCTTAATATTCGTGCGATGCGTTTCGACAGTTTTTGGGCTTACCCCCAAGGCATGGGAAATCTCCCGCACTTCGTGGCCTTTGCCGATGAGCTCGAAGATTTCGAATTCGCGATCGGTCAAAAGACTCACCGGATCGTCGGTCGGCTGGATTTGCTTATCGGGTCCGTTATGTTGGAGTTGCGCTGCGATCACCGGACTCAGGTAACAGCGTCCGTTCAGTGCTTCCCGCAACGCGTCCGCGATGTTGTCGATCGCGTCCTGTTTCACGATGTAACCCATCGCTCCGGCCCTAAGCGCTCGCGTCGCGTAAAACGCTTCTTGGTGCATGGAAAGAATAAGCACCGGCAGCTTTTGGAATTCAGCGCGGATTGTTTTCGTTAATTCGATCCCGCTCGCGCCGGGCAAACCGATATCGACGATGGCCAGATGAGGTTCGAGTTCGCGGATAAGAGCCATCGCGTCCGCCGCTGTGCTCGCCTCGCCGCAAACAACGAACTCGTCTTTCGAATCGATCAGGCGCACGAGGCCTTTGCGCAAAACCGGATGATCGTCCACCAGCAGAATTCGTTTCTTGTTTGGTTGAGCTTGTTTCGCGGACATCAAATTTAACAGGTTAACGATTTAAAGATTTTCCTCCGCGGTCATTCCGAGCGGAGCGAGGAATCTCACGGTCGGAGCATGGATCACGCAAATTACTTAGTGTCATCAACCCAGCCTGCGCGAGATCCTTCACTTCGTTCGGGATGCTGGCGGATAAATCTTTTTCACGCCGCCTGGCCTTCCAACCATTGCACGGCAAACCGAGTCACCTGGCGGGCGTTCTTCAAATTCAATTTCTCTTTGATGTGCGCGCGATGCGTCTCCACCGTTTTCGCGCTGATGTGCAGTGTCCGTGCGATTTCGTGAACGTCGCGGCCTTTCCCGAACAATTCGAGGATCTCGAGCTCGCGATCGCTCAACTTATCAGTCGGGTTCCCGTGATTGGATCCGCTCGCGAAATTGGTGATCAGTTTCGCCGACATGTCATGACTCAGATATGGCCGGCCGGCGAGCACTTCGCGGATCGCGTTGATCACATTTTCGAGCGCCTCCTGTTTCATCACGTAACCCTGCGCTCCGGCGCGCAATGCGCGCAAAGCGTAGAGCGATTCATCGTGCATCGAGAGAATAAGCACCGGTAGCTTTTGGAATTCAGCACGGATATTCTTGATCAGCTCGATCCCGTTGGCGCCGGGCAAACTAAGATCGACAATCGCCAGGTCAGGCTTCAATTGTCGAATCACGTTCATGCCTTCGGCCGCGTCTCCCGCCTCACCGCAGATATTGAAAGCGTCGTCCGAACTGTTGATCAACTGTTCGAGTCCTTTTCGAAACAGCGGATGATCGTCAACAATGACGATACGTTTTGCGCGCTCCGATTTCGAGCTCGGTTTCGAACTTTCCTTTATTGTGGTCGCGCTTTTCATTTGGTCATCGTCATCGGCAAGTAGCAGGCGACACGGGCGCCGCCTTTCTCGAGAGACTCGAATTCTAACCGAGCACCGATCGACTCGGCGCGGTACTTCATGATGCGGAAGCCCAAACCGTGGCCGGTCTTTGTTTTCGTGTTAAGTCCGACGCCGTTGTCGGTCACGCTGAAGATGAGGTCGCTTTTGAGACGCCTGACCTCCAACAAAATTTGGGTGGCGCGAGCATGTTTGTTCGCGTTGATGAGCGCTTCCCGCAAAATCCGATAAAGTTGCGAGGCAACATCGTCGTCTTCAATATTCACTTCCGTTTTCAAATAGAGCCGGCAGGACGTTTGCCAAATTTTTCTTTCGACCAGATCTCGCAGCGCGGACAGAAATTCGGCGGCGTCGATCTCCTCCTTGTGCAGATCGCGGGCGATATTGCGCGCGTCCATGACCGAGCCGTTGATCAACTGCGCGATTTTTTCCAGATCGTCCGTCTGCACCACGCGATGATCCTTTAAGCGCAGCGCGGTGGCGCGGGCCAGGAACCCGATCGCCGTCAGTTGCTGGCAAAGTCCGTCGTGCAATTCCTGACCGAGCCGTTCCTGCTCGCGATCGCTGATTTCGAGAATCTGACCTTCGAGTCCCTTGCGCCGGCTGATTTCCGTTTTCAGTTCCTCGTTAGCTGCGCGCAACTCCGCGGTTCGTGCGCGGACTCGCTTCTCCAAAAGGTTTTTTGATTGGCGCAGCGCATCTTCCGCCTGCTTGCGCTGAGTAACGTCAATGATCGAACCAAACCATCCGATCACATTGCCTTTCCCATCGCGATCCGGCGTATAAACACAATGCATCGAGCGCGGTCGAGCTGTGCGATAAGAAACTTCGGTTTCGTATTCGACCCGCTGTCCCTGCAGTACTTTTTCGACATAGGGCAAAATCGTCTTAAAAGCTTTTTTGCCCACGATTTCAATCATCGGCTTGCCGCTGATTTCTTCCGCAGGCCGGCCAAGCATCTCGGCGTAGGTGCGACTGACGAATCGGAAGCGGAGATCGCGAGTGCAGCGAGTAAGCATGAAAGGCGTGCGATTGATAATCGTTTCCAATTCGGCCTCCTTTGCGCGCAACGCTTCTTCCGCCATTCTGCGTTCGCGCAAATCAATGATGGCGGTTTGATAGAGCAACGCGCCGTTTCTCGCCGTCGAAGTGATCGGAGTGCTCAAAAGCAGCGCTGGAATCTGTTCTCCCTTTCTGCTTTTCAATACCAGTTCCGTCTTCACTTGTTGCTGCGAAGTGCGGCAATAAAGCAGGTGACGGAGAAGCGAATCCAGATCCGCGACGTAGAACGCAAACGGCCGGCCAATTAACAGGTCCCGCGGCTCGCGCAGCAATTCGGTTGCAGCCAGATTCGCTTCCTCGATTCGCCCGGCGCGGTCAAAGCTGACGTACGCGATCGGCGCAAAATCGTAAAGGTCGACATATCGCTGAATAGCTGATTCCAGTTCGGTCTTGGGATGGCGCAGCCCATGAATGGACGATCCTCGTTCGCGTCCGCCGTTTGAATCGAGCTCGGCGCCGTTACGCGTCGATCGTTTTTCCTTCCGGGCGGGCTGCTTCAATTTTTTCATCGTCGCTCGGCTACTCCCTTTTTCGCCGCGACCCGCGTTCGCTGTTTCCATCGATGTCGATGAGCGTGAGAACAGCGCCGTCGATCTTATTGTCGGTTGCGCGGTAAGGCCGGACCCGCAATGAATACTGGCGGCCGTCCTTGTCAGTCACTTTGCGCTCGCGCGTGCTCAATGTTTCGATCACCTCGCGCAAAATATTTTCCAGATCGGGCACGTCAATGTTCGGCCGCAGTTCGCTTAATGGACGTCCGATATCGGTTGGCAAAATATTAAAAGCGCCGCGCGCCGCCGGCGTTGCCCGCCGCACCGTCAACGCATTGTCCACCATCACGATTGGCATCTGAATGCTGGCCAGCAGATTGTTCAGCTCGCCCGTCAGTTGCATCATCTCGAGATTTCGATTGCTCAGCTCTTCGTTCAACGTGGTCAGCTCTTCATTGGTCGATTGCAATTCTTCCTTGGCCGTTTCCAGTTCTTCGTTGGTCGATTGCAGCTCCTCGTTGCTCGACTCGATCTCTTCGTTGGCCGACTTCAACTCTTCATTGGTCGCTTCCTGTTCTTCGATGATGGCTTGCAACGATTCCTTCGAAACGGCCAATTCCCGCCGCAATTCGCCCACTTCACGCTCCGTCGCCGTTTTTCCCAACGCCCGCGGCAGCTTTTCACGTTTAGTTTCTTCGGTGGTCTCATCAAAAATAACCAGCAGCCACGATTTGTCGGTGCCGGGGATTTTGAATGGCACAGCCTGAATATTTATTTCGTAGGTTCGGCCGCTCAGCTTAACTTTCGCCCGCTCTTTCCGGGCGGGCTTGTCCGTTTTGATCGCGCGATGGATCGTGGCCCGCAGGTCTGGCACCAGGGTCGGCCGCGCCAGGCGCAGGAGGTTGAATGTCGCCGGACCCGGTGCGTGCTCGAGAAACAACTCGGTCCGGCCGCGGAATTGCTGCACGTGCATGTCTTGGTCGATTACGACCGCCGCCGGCGCGTAGGCACTGAGCATAATGCGGTCGGCTACTTTCAAAAGATCGCCCCCGAAATCTGCGCCAGCGCCGGCTGCCGATCTTCCCCCGAAGCGCGCGAGTTCAAGGCCACGCTGCGGGATGAGGTCTGCCATGCGCGGTGTAGTAACGACAGTCTTCGCGTAAATTTTGTTTTTCTTGTCCCCCAATTTGAAAAGCTCGTCGTACATGCCCACCGATTCGGCGGGCCCGAGAATTAAGTAGCCGCCGGGATTGAGCGCGTAATGAAACTGCGGAATGCAGCGCTTGTGCAGTTCCGAGCTCAAGTAAATGAGCACGTTGCGGCAACTGATCAGGTCGAGCCGTGAAAATGGCGGATCGGCCGTGATATTTTGACGGGCAAACGTGCAAATGTCGCGCACGTTGCGATGGATTTGGTAAGTGCCGTCGCGCTTCACAAAAAAACGTTTCAGTCGCGCAAGCGAAACATCTTTTTCGATAGCGCTGGAATAAATTCCCAGCCGCGCATGTTCGATCACCGATTCGCTCAGATCGGTGCCGAAAATCTGGATGCGTATTTTGGAAGGACCTCGGCCGAGCGTTTCCAGAATGCATATCGCGAGCGAATAAACTTCTTCGCCGGTGGCGCAACCCGGCACCCACGCGCGAAGCTCTGGTTGTCGATCTTTGCTTTTATTTCTGAGCAGCGCCGGCAAGAAACGTTTCTTCAAGGCGCGGAAGAGGGCTTCGTCCCGGAAAAACCGAGTCACGTTGATAAGCAGATCGTCAAAGAGCGCTTCGATTTCTCTTTTGTTGTCGCGCATGAACCGCGCGTATTGACTCATCTTGTCGATCCGGTGCAGCGCCATCCGCCGCTGGATCCGTCGAATCAGCGTGCTTTCCTTGTAGGCACTGAAATCGACACCCATTTGCTTTTTCAGAGACAGAAAAATGCGGCCCAGATCGTCCGCCTGTTTGTAGGCGGCCTTTTCGATTTCTTCCGGATCGCTCAGCGGCCGGCGGATATAGGGATGATTGGAAATGCGCTCGATTTCGCGCGCGATTTCGCGCGGCGTCAGAACAAGATCGACGAACCCCGCGCGAATCGCGCTCCGCGGCATCGCGTCGAACTTGGCGCTCTCCTCATTTTGGGCGAACGTCAAACCCCCGGCCGCTTTGATCGCGCGCAAACCGGCTGTGCCGTCACTGCCGGTTCCGGAGAGCACGACGCCGATGGCGCGCGATCCACATTCTTCGGCGAGCGATTCAAAAAAGTGGTCGATCGCAACGTTGAGCCGTTCTTCACGTCGAACCAATGTGAGCGCGCCATTTTTGGCGATGACGCATTTGTTCGGCGGTTGCACGTAAACGGTGTTTGGTCTTGGTGTCGTTGTTTCTGTAACCTCGCTGACTGGCATCGCCGTGACTTTGCCGAGCAAATTGGAAAGCCGGCTGGCGTGATGCGGATCGAGATGTTGCACGATTACAAAAGCCATCCCCGTTTTCGATGGTAACTGGCGCAAGAATTCCATCGCTGCTTCAAATCCGCCGGCCGAACCGCCAATTCCCACAATCGGGCAAAGTGCCGATGATTTCTCTTTTTCCGCAGCGCCATCGGCGCCGAACTGCGCTTTGGCTTTGAGCTTAACGGATGGGCGCTGCGCACCCGAGCTTTTCGTCTTTCTGTTCGCGGGCATGGCCCTCATTAATAATGATCCGCGGCTTCGGCGGCCCCAAGCCGCCCTTTCACTCTAGCCTCAACTCTGTCAGATGCCTAGGCGCAACATCACTGGAAGTGGCCGAGAATCAGGCCCTGGTCAGGCTTGAATTATAGAGTCCGCGGTGGAGCGCTTCGGGCGGTGGACGTAGACCGGCGAGATATTGGGCGTCAAAGGCCCGAAGCGCCGCTTCGACCGTTGCGCCGATGCCAACAATTCCTTCCTCCACGCTCGGACCCAGGAGCGCGATCCAAAGGTGACTGCGAAGGAACAGCTGCGGTCGGCGCGCCGCTGACGGACTGCCCGGATGCGCAGCACAGTAAAGATCCATCCGTTTTATCGCCCCCATCGTTGAATCAACGGCATGCCTTCCATTTGAACTGAACCCTTTAGCCTTTTTCATCCCACCCTCGAAACGCGCACCTCGCCTCGATTGGATGTGGGTCTTATGAAGAAAAGTGCGCGCCGGCTCGGACTGGATCTCCCGCCGACATGATTTGCCCGGTAGTCAGCGAGCGTGCGACTTCGATTATCAGGTTTTCACCTATAATTGAATGTGCCGTTCGTCTGATTGCGTAGCGGTTCGCTCATCTGCGATTCTCCATCGCGATGCAACTGCTCGCTCCCATCGAACTCTCCGGCACGGAGAAATTGGAGATCCTGCAGCGACTCGATCGCTTCCGGAAATGGCACTCGCTCGACGACAAGCGTTACTGCCTTGCCTGTGGTCAGGTCATTGAAGGACGCAATGTTCTCGTTGTCGGCGGCACGCGCGGTACCGGACCGTTATGCTTGATCTGCCCAACTCGGAACTGCCATTCGATTCCGATGGATTGGGTGATTCCGACCGACGAAGTGCTGACACGGATGTCGATGTTGCCAGAGGAGGAAGAGACTTTGCCGCGAAAAACGACCGCTCGATCGCGGGAAAAGTTTTCCACGCGATTTCGCAAGTTCGCGATGCAATTTCGTCCGGCCGCTTGATCGACGCTTTCCAAATCCAACGCGTCTAAGGATTTGACCTACTGCCGAACCGGTGTGCAGCCCGATTGCGCATCGTTCTTGGTTTCTCATCGTTGGAGTTACGCAAACAAGCGCGATGAAAGGAACGACAAAAACTCGTTAGGGAAGGACTTATGTTGAATCCAACTTTGCAGTACAGCACCGCAAACGGCGCAATGGTTTCCGATGAAGCGCTCATGGAAGCCATCACTGACCATCGACCCGAAGCGTTGAACGAATTTTATTCGCGCCACGGCGGCAGACTGAAATCGGTCATCGGCAATGTCGTGCATGAAGAAGGGGACGCTGACGATGTATTGCAGGACATTCTGCTGCAGATCTGGCACGAGGCCGACCATTATTCGCCCGAGGCCGGCAAGTTACTTGGCTGGGTTGTCACACTCGCGCGCCGGCGTGCGATCGATCGGCTTCGCCGGAAGCAGGCTTATTGTCGCGCGAAAGAACGTTACCAGGAGCATCTCAACGAACAGCCGGCCTCGGCCCCGGACAATCATTCGTTCGGCGACGACATCTCGCGCTCCGACTTGCGGCATTTTCTGCATCGTCGGCTCAATGTGTTGCCGCGTCATCAGCGCGAAGCGCTCGAGCTGGCGTTCTTTGCCGGAATGAGTCACCGCGAAATTGCGGCCGTCACTCGCGCGCCGCTCGGCACGGTTAAGACGCGCCTTGAACTTGGTTTACAAAAGTTGACGCAATCGCTCAGGCCGATCCGGCACAAAATTTAGAATTTAGGGCGCCGGGGGCTCCGTCAAACACCGCCTCAGGGAAAATCGGAGCTCCCGGCAGGGCTTTTAGTCAAGTCGCCAGCGTCTTGTCGATCTTTTATTCGTAAAAAAAGCGGCCTGGATGTGTTGGGGCTGAAATTTCCGGTCGCTGTGTTATGTTCGTGACAAATGGATACGCCCCAAATCATCGCTTACCTGAAAACCTATTGTGGCTGGAGCGCTGGAGTTCGTGCCGTGCTCGCCAAGTATAATTTGCCTTACACGGAAAAGGACATCATCCAAAACCCAGCCTTTCGTTGGGAGATGGAAACGAAGAGCGGCCAGCCGCTTTCACCCTGCGTTGAAATCAACGGCAAAATGCTGGCCGATGCCAGTGGTGAAGAAGTCGAGAAATACTTGATCGACAATCAGCTGGTTCAGGCGAGCGCAGCGCAAACCGATGTGCCGTTGAATGCGCCCTGTCCGACCGAGCAGCACGAGAGCGAAGTAAAACTGCGCTTCTGATCGGCAAACCCGCCAAAGGCTAGTCTTCGGACTCGGTTTCGGGATCCGGCTTGAGCCCTTCTTCCTCCATTTTGCGGAGGACGTCGCTCATGTCGTCGACTTCATCCCAAACTTCCTGGCTGACGTAAATCGGCGCTTTCTGTTGGGTGGCGATAGCGATGCAATCGCTTGGCCGCGCGTCCAGCTCGATGATCTTTTTCTGCTGCAATTCGTTTTCCGCCCGAATGATCGCTCGCGCATAGTAGGTCGCGTTTTTCAGGTCGTTAATGATCACGCGCTCGACTTTCGCGCCGAGCGCCGTCATCAGGTGCGCCATCAGGTCGTGCGTGAGGGGGCGCTCCTTGGTGATGTCGCGCATGAACATGGTGATGGCGCTCCCGACCGTTTGATCGACATAGATAATGAAAACCTTGTCGTTGTTCCCAATGAAAACCGCGCACCCGCCACTTGTCGGCAACACCGCGCGGACCTGCACTTCGATCACCGTTTTATTCATCCCCGGCGAACGTTATCCGCGCGGCCCGGAAAAACAAGCTGCCGTCAAAATTGTGAATAAGTTGGCAAGATTTTTGCACGCTTTTCTTGCATGTTGGGCGCGCTGAATCATTATGCGTCTGCGGTTTGGCGCCGCGCGCTAAAGAGATGAAAGACTGGGACGTCGAGTCCGCAATCGCGACTTACAATGTTGATGGCTGGGGTAGCGGTTATTTCACCGTCAACGCCGAAGGCAACGTTGTTGCCAAACCGCTTCAGGAAAACGGTGGCAGCATAAATATTCTCGAAGTTGTAAATGAAGCCCGCACCCGCGGTCTCAGTTTTCCGCTCGTCATTCGCTTTCAGGATCTGCTCCGTCACCGCGTCGAATCGGTCAACCTCGCGTTCCAAAACGCGATCACGGAATTCGACTATCGCGGTCAGTATCGGGGCGTCTTCCCGATCAAGGTCAACCAACTGCGCGAAGTCATCGAAGAGATTGTCGATGCCGGCCAGCAATTTCATTTTGGACTCGAGGCGGGTAGCAAGCCGGAATTGGTCGCCGCGCTCGCGATGCACAAGGACGCGGAGAGTCTGATCATTTGCAATGGTTACAAGGACCAGGCCTTCATTCGCATCGCGCTTCTCGGTCGCAAACTTGGAAAGTTAGTCGTTATCGTCGTCGAGAAACTCGAAGAACTTGAGCAAACCATTCGCGCCGCAAAAGAAGTCGGCGTCGAGCCGGTCATCGGGATTCGGGTGCGGCTGCACAGCAAAGGTTCCGGCAAATGGTCACCGAGCGGCGGCGAGAACGCCAAGTTCGGTCTCGACACGACCGATCTCGTCGCCGCCAGTCAAATGTTGAAAGAGGCGGGCTTCGCGCATTGCCTCAAGCTGATTCATTTTCACGTCGGCTCACAAGTTCCCGACATTTCCACAATCAAACGCGCGGTACGCGAAGCCGCCCGGTATTACGCAAAACTTTCGAAGCTCGGCCACGAGCTCGGATATCTCGATGTTGGCGGCGGTCTCGGCGTTGATTACGACGGTTCCGGCAGCGATTTCGACAGCTCAGCCAATTATTCGCTTCAGGAATACGCCAACGACGTCGTCTGGAACATCATGGACGTGTGCGATTCCGAAGGCGTCCCGCATCCGACCATCGTCAATGAAGGCGGACGCGCCATCGTCGCGCATCATTCGGTGCTCGTGGTCGAGGCATTCAGTTCTATCGAGAAGACCGCGCCGAAGATCAGAGTCGAAGCGACTGAGAAAGATCACAAACTCGTTCACGACATTCTCGATGTGAAACAGCGGCTCAAGCGCGGCAATCGCATCGAGAGTTTGCACGACATTCAACAAATCAAGGAAGAATCGCAGGAGACGTTCAATCTCGGTTTGCTCGATCTCGAGTCGAAGGCGAAAATCGACACCGTTTACTGGCAGCTCGCCCAACAGATCGCGAACATGCACCGCGGCCTGAAGTTTGTACCCGAGGAAGTGAAGGAATTGGAGACAACGCTGGGCGATCAATACATCTGCAATTTCTCCGTCTTCCAATCGCTCCTCGATCACTGGGCGCTCGGTCAGCTTTTTCCAATCATGCCGATCCATCGCCTGACGACTCCGCCGGACCGACAGGGCACCATCGTTGACATTACATGCGATTCCGACGGCAAGGTTTCCAAGTTCACCGATTTGCAGGATGTGCGCGAGACGCTCCCGCTTCATCGCATCATTCCCGGCGAGATTTATTATCTCGGGGTCTTCATGGTCGGCGCGTACCAGGACATCATGGGCGATCTGCACAATTTGTTCGGCCGCGTTACCGAAGCGCACGTCTTTCTCGATCCCGATGAAGAATCCGGCTGGTACATCGAAGAAGTCATTGAAGGCAGCACCATCGGCGAAGTGCTCTCGATGACCCAGTGGGACAAAGTTGAATTGTTGCGGCTGCTGAAAACGCAAGTCGACGACGCGATCAAAACCGATTTTCTCAAACCGAGCGACGCGATGAAACTGCTCGCCGATTACGAGCGGCTGTTGCAGGAATACACGTATCTCTCCCTCAACGGCACGAAGCTTGTGCCGCAACCGGGCAACTGGCTCCCGCTAAGTTAGCTAGAGATTGTCATTTCAAGCGAAGTCGAGAAATCTCTTACTGTTGTCTTTGCTTGCTGACTTCGTTCGCGAAGGTTGCAATCGCACCTAGAATTCGTTGATCGACATCGTTCTGCCTCTCGCCGGCAAGATCTTTTTTGCGGACAAGGAGCGAATGATCGCCGCCTTCGACGACGTGAATAAAATTCGGCGCGGTCATCTTTGATCGAACGGATTCGAGCAAATCCAAAGGACAAAGCGGATCGCGCGTCCCTTGGACGAACAGAATCGGCGTGCGCAAATCTCGCAAGACCTGATCGCGCAATTTCGAACGGTCGCCACCGCCGCAAAGTGGATAACTGAGGCACACAACGCCATTCACTTTCTCTCCCAAAGCGACATGACAACCGATGCGTCCGCCCATGCTTTTTCCGATTAAGAAAATCGGCCCGGATGTTTTCCCGCGAGCGACAGCGAGAGCTTGGCGATGCGCGGCGATTAGTTGCGGCAAGCGATCGGGACGTTTTCGTCCTTCGCGCATGTAGTCATAGTCGAACGTCTCAACATCGCCGATTTGCGTTAGTCTTTGCTTCCAACGCTGCATCCACGGATGTGTTGACGGCGCGCCCGCCCCCGGCGCAAAAAGGAAAACGAGTTTCATCAGATAAAAACCCTCACCTGCCGCTTCGCGACTTCCTCTCCCTCAATGAGGGAGAGGATTGAGGTGAGGGTCGCCGCCATATTCAAGGGTCGACTGCGATTTGTCGATCTTGCAGGATGTCGCGATAGCCGCTACAAATTTCGCTCAATATGGCTGACGTGAATTGGCTGCTCGTCTCGGCAGTGTAATTCGATCGGACCTTCGCCATGCTTTTTAACTCGCTCACTTTCGTCGTCTTCTTCGTGATCGTCGTCACGCTTTACTGGAGCATCGGTTCTTGGACGGCGCGGAAAAATCTGCTGGTTGTTGCCAGCTACATTTTTTACGGCGCCTGGAATCCGCCGTTCGCTGCCCTTTTGTTTTCCACCACGGCAATGGATTTCTGGCTCGGCCGGCAAATTGGCAAAGCGAAAGATCGACATAAAAGGCGCGTTTGGCTGGTCGCGAGCGTCTGCATGAACCTGAGCATGCTCGGGTTCTTCAAATATGGAAATTTCTTGCTCCAAAATTTCCAATGGCTGCTCGCGCACATTGGAATCATCTATCAGCCGCCGCATCTCGATATTCTTTTGCCGGTCGGCATTTCGTTCTACACCTTCCATTCACTTTCTTACACGCTCGACATTTATCGCGGCGTTTTGCAGCCGACGAGATCGTTGCGCGATTTTATTCTCGCCGTTTCATTTTTCCCGCAGCTGGTTGCCGGTCCAATTGTGCGCGCCGGAGATTTTCTCCCGCAATTGGTCAGGCCGCAGCCTTTGCGCACCGGGCAATTTCTTTGGGGAGTGGCGCTAATGACTCTTGGGCTGTTCGAGAAAATTGTCCTCGCCGATACTTTGCTCTCCGGCTCGGCGGATCGCGTCTTCGGTTACGCCGGTCCGTTGGTCGCGCTCGATTCGTGGGCGGGCGTAATCGCGTTTGCCGGACAAATCTTTTTCGATTTCGCCGGTTATTCGACTTGCGCCATCGGCGCTGCTTTGACTCTTGGTTTTCACTTGAAGGACAACTTCCGTTTTCCTTACGCCGCGATCGGTTTCTCCGATTTCTGGCGGCGCTGGCACATTTCGCTTTCCACTTTCCTGCGCGATTATCTTTACATTCCGCTCGGCGGTAATCAGGTTCGGCCATTTCGAGCCGCGCTGAACTTGGTCATTGTCATGTTTCTCGGTGGGCTCTGGCACGGCGCGGCCTGGACGTTTGTCGTCTGGGGCTTGTTGCACGGCTCGTATCTGGTGATCGAGCGCATCTGTCGCATCTTGTTCGAAGACAAAGCCTGGGCGAACAATCTCAGCACGCGCATTCTTGCCGGGGCCGCCACTTATGCGGCGGTCTGCATCGCCTGGGTTTATTTTCGCGCGTCCGATTTCACGATCGCGAGTCGAATGCTCGGCGGAATGTTCGGCCAGCACACCCATGGGGATGCCATTCTCTCCACCCGCGAAATGCTTCAGGTCGCGCTCGTCACGATTGGCATGATTAGCGTCCATTGCTCGCTCCGTGACAGTAACATCGAAACAGCGGTGACACGTTTGCCCCGCTGGGCCGTGACCGCGGCCTGGGCGCTGATGGCCTGCGCAATTATTCTCACTCAAGGAACCAGTAATGCGTTCATTTATTTCCAATTTTAAGCAGCGACTGCGGCTTCCGCGGTTGTTTTTCCGAAAGCCGACCCGCGCCGAACAAATTCACGGCGGTCCACCACTCGAATTCGAACGACCAATTCCGCCGATTCAATGGCGCGGCATTACAGTCCTCGTTGTTCTGGTTGTCGTCGCCGCGACTATGGGGTGGGAATTGTACTGCCGTGCGATCGGTTACGGACCGACTCTGGATGATAACGCAGATCTTTGGACACTGAGACGGCGCGCTGTTACACCTGAGTCGATCGTGATCATCGGCGATTCGCGCGGCTGGTACGATGTCGATCTTGATGAATTGCAAAAAGGATTGGGTAAGCGTCCGATCCAACTCGCGATGGGTGGCGGCTGCGGTTATCCGGTGCTCGCGGATCTGGCGAAGGACGAAAGCTTCCACGGCGCCATTATTTGCAGTGTTGTTCCGCACATATTTTTCGCGCCGCCCGGCACGCCGCCGATGGAGCGCGGCGAAAAAGCGGTGAAACGCTTTCACTCCCAAACGCCCGCCCAACGGGCGAGCCAGTATCTCGCTTTTCCTTTGGAAGAACACGTTGCCTTCCTAAAACAGGAAGAACTGGCGCTCGACGATCTGTTGAAACGTATCCCGATTCCAAATCGCCCGGGAGCTCTCGTCCCGCCGCGTCTCCCACCGTATTTCGGAACGCTCGATCGCGAACGGCGCGCGCGAATGATTGAAGCATGCGCTCGTCCCGGGAGCGAATTGGCGCAGCGTATTCAGCAAATCTGGATTCCGCTTTTCACGCCTCCACCCCCGCCGACTTACGTTCCAAAAGAACAGTTCATAGCGAAAATTGGGGAGGCGATCGGAGGTCGCTTTCGCGATACGGCCGCGGCGATCGAGAAAATCCGTGCTCGCGGTGGCAAGATCGTATTCGTTCGATTTCCGCACAGCGGCGGCTTGAAAGAACTTGAAGACCGCGATACCCCGCGCGCAAAAACCTGGGACCCGCTTTTAAAAATGACCGGAGCGCCCGGTATTTACTATTCCGATTTTTCGGAACTGGCCGGATTCAATTGTCCGGAATGGTCGCACTTGTCCGCCGGCGATTCGGTCGAATTCACCAAACGCCTCGTTCCGCATCTGCGCGCCGCGTTGAAGATGTAACGGCCAGTCCGGTTCGGACCTAATCGCCATGTCGAGCGGCGTCGGCGAAAGCGACGTCGCCGGATTTCAAATCCAGTTCTGCTTCCTGCAGCGTTCCGAAAACGCGCGCACGATTTTCGTCGAATTCTTTTTCCCAGCGCGCCACTACGACGGTGGCCAGACAATTCCCGATCACGTTCACGCAGGTGCGACCCATGTCCATCAGCTCGTCGACGCCGAAAATAATCGCCACGCCGATGGGACCAAGGCCGGCCGGCACAAACGTATTTAGCGTTGCCAGCAAAATGACGAGTGATGCGCGTGGGACTGCGGCAACACCTTTGGAAGTGAGCATTAACGTCAGCATCATCGTGATTTGCTGGCCGAGTCCCATCTGCCAGCCCATCGTCGTCTCGGCAGCCTGCGCGACGAACACGGACGCCATCGCCAGATACAGCGTCGAACCGTCGAGATTAAACGAATAGCCCGTCGGCATGACAAAGCCGACGATATGACGCGGAACACCAAATCGTTCCATCGCCTGCATCGCCTTCGGCAACGCCGATTCGCTGCTTGTAGTCGCAAAGGCCAACGCCGCTGGTTCGCGGACCGCGCGGAAAAATTGCCGGATCGGTAGGCGCACGATGAACGCCACGATTCCAAAAACCAGCACTACGAAAATGATCAGCGCTAGATAAAGTGAAAGAATCAGTTTTCCCAGATTGACCAGCACGCCTGGTCCTTGCGTGCCAATCGTGTGCGCCATCGCCGCGCCCACGCCAATCGGCGCGAACATCATCACGTAATTGGTGAACTTGAACATGATCTGCGAAAGACTGTCCATCGCGCGCACGATCGGTTGCCCTTTTTCGCCGACGGCGGACACCGCGAGCGCAAACAGCACACTGAAAGCGACGATTTGGAGAACGTCGCCACGCACCATCGCGTCGATTACGCTCGACGGAAACGCGTGAACGATCGTGTCGATCAAAGTTTTTGGATGCGTCTGCTCGATCGTTTTGACGATGTCGATGTTGCCGGCTGCCAAAGTCACGCCGACTCCGGGTTTGGTCAGATTTACGACCGCCAGACCGATGAAAAGCGCGGCGGTAGTGACGATTTCGAAATAAACCAGCGCTTTGACGCTCATCCGGCCGACTTTTTTCAATGCACCGGCGCCGGCGATTCCGACGACAATGGTTGAGAAAACCAGCGGCGCGATGATCGACTTGATCAGGTTGATGAAAATGTCGCGCAGAAAATAAACCCTGTTGCTCCAATCGGGCTGCAGCCAGCCGATCAACGCGCCAACGACAAGTCCAATCATGATCTGCGTT
>Ga0209701_10001326_pt1 | contig 15759 bp, 14 predicted proteins | sample CZO8metaG_4_FD_188356 | JGI IMG/M metagenome (GOLD analysis project Ga0209701, IMG submission 188356) | Vadose zone soil microbial communities from the Eel River Critical Zone Observatory, Northern California, USA - CZOApr15con2H3.8 metaG... | ecosystem: Environmental > Terrestrial > Soil >...
CAGTGGATGAACACGATTGCGGCTTCAGCTTCATCGTTTTGTGGCTCTCTGAACTGGGTTTGGCCAGTTCAGACAGGTCCTTTTAGTCTAAACTCCAAGAATTAGGAGAGCTTGTTAGGTTGTGCACAAACTCTCAAAGGAACAAACCAACAAAGGTGTTGGGCAAAGTTCTTATCTTAGTATAAGGAGGAAGCGTAATGAAAGCGTGAAGAGCAGCGTAATGAAAGCGTAAGGAACGTAGCATTAGTCATACCCTAACAACTGCACTGCTGTAAGCGCATAGATCAACGCGACCTTCGTGATATTCTCGATTGGCACAAATTCATGGGGTCCATGCGAAACCGATAGCAGACCGGGACCATAGGCGAAGGCTGGTATACCCTGCCGGGCGTACCAGCGTATCTCCAGCAGTCCCGGGCACATCTCAAAGACGGCTGCTTTTCCCGTCACCCGCTCAATGTTGCGGGCGAGGGCCTGAGCAACCGGGTGAGTTTCGCTCACTCCTGACGAAGGAGCCTCTTGAAAAATCTCCACCTCCAGGTCGATCCCCTGTCGCTTGAGTCGCTCAAACAGATCTAATAAGCGCTGCTTCTCTACCGCGAGGTCCTCCTCTGGATTGATGCGGCGATCCACGGTAAAAGTACACTCGGGAGGAACCAGGTTAAAATTGGTCCCGGAGCAACATTGCCCTCCCATCATCAAAATCGATGCACGTGCCGCTTCTGGCTCGATGTGGAACTGTGTTTGCCTCGTGCTAATCTCACGCTTGTAGTCCAGCAGGGTATTTGCTACCGTCACCATCTGCTCGAAGGCGTTGACCCCTTGATAGTGAAGCCCCACATGCGCTGGTTTCCCCTTCACTCGCACCCGCAGGGAGATGGCCCCACGATTGGCGTTCCACACGACTCCACCCGTGGGTTCAGCCGTCAGCATCCCAATGCCCTGACGACCCAAGAGCCCATGCTCCGCTAGATACTGTGACCCGCGCTGGCCTCCTGTTTCCTCATCGGGAACAATGGTGAGGCCGATTTTGCCTCGTAACGTGATGCCAGAGGTTTTGATGGCCTGGATTGCACCAATCATGGCCGCAAGTCCGCTCTTCATATCCGATGAGCCGCGTCCAAACAAATTGCTCCCTTTGACATAGGGCTGAAATTGGGCGGGATCGGAAGCAGGAACCACATCATAGTGCCCATGAAAATATAGGATGTTCTCTCCAGTTCCGTATGAGCTCAGCAAGCAGTACCCAGGCTCTGAAGACTGTGAGGACGGAGCTGTCGTGGCAGAGGATTCCAGGAGGGTGTATTCTAGCCCAATCTCAGCAAGTTTCTGGGTAAGCAGATCGGCGCAGGCCTGATAAGCGACACCTGGAGGATTTTCGCTGGGAATCGCAATTAACGCTTTGGTAAAGGCAATGAGATCCTCTTCGTAGCTGGCGAGTGTTTCGAGCAGCACCTGTTCCATCGTGAACTCCTTCATAACAACGTCGTAGCCGCACCCCGCGCCGCTCCCAGGGCGGGGGCAAGCCCCGCCCCTACCATACACGACCTTCAGTGACCAATTCGTCTATGGTAGGGGCAAGGCCCATTTCGCTAACAGCATCATTCCCCTCATCGAGAAGGAAAGATAGTACCAGTATAAAAGGAACCCCTTGGGAGATGAAGAGCCAACAGTAAGTTCCATTGCATGCCAACCAGGAGCCATAACCTGTCATTAGTAAATCATCACTATTCGTATGTGCTATAATTACTCTCTAATCTCTAAAGATATTTTTGTACTATACTATTCATTATCGTAAGCCAGAAAAGGAGGTATTTATGTCCAAACGCAGTGCATCGCAGAACGTCCCCAAAGACATGCAGGCGCGGTTCGACGAAATCACGCAACTCACTGATGCCTTCAGTCAGGCATACTTGAATGATGAGTATGCAGACCTTTGCCGTCAGTTGACGGCAACGCTCTGTCGGAAACGTCCTTCGCCGCTGAGCCAGGGCAAGGCCGCTACCTGGGCGTGTGGCATCATCCATGCCCTGGGCACGGTCAATTTTCTCTTCGACTCCTCGCAGAAGCCCCATGTCCCGGCGAGCCAGATCTGGAGCTACTTCGGTCTTAGTTCGAGTACAATGCAGGCGAAATCCAAGCAGATCCGTGATGTCCTGGACATGTATCAGATGGACCCGGACTGGACGATCCCATCCATGATCGACCAGAACCCCCTGATCTGGATGCTTGAGGTCAATGGGCTGATCATCGATGTGCGCCATGCGCCGCGGGAGATCCAGGAGCAAGCGTTCCGCAAAGGCTTGATCCCCTATATCCCTGACGCGTGAGCTCCGGCTGCAGTTCAGGGACCAATGGTCCTCGAACTGTAGTCGTTGATCTGCACGTCCTTGACCTGCGGTGCACCCAGGTTCCATTGACGATCAGCGTGATGCTCTCATTGTCCCGCGAGCCGCGCAACTACCGGGGCAAAGTTCTCCATTTGTCCATCGTAGATCTGGAAGTAGGTATACCCGTAGCGTTCGCGCAGCCCGAGCAGATGCTCGACCGCTTGCTCTGTACTCATCGACAGTATTTGCATGGGTGGCATACCCGGAGGCGTGGAGACTGGGACCTGGTTATCAGTGACCTTGATGTTATAGATTGTCTGACAGAATTGCAGATGAGCGAAGCGCTCTCCCGCGTTTTCTTGCACCCAGGCAATCTTTTGCTGGATATCCTTGTGCACCGCATCTGCCCCTTGTAGGTCCCAGCCGGGCATGATGGTAATGATATCGGCTTGCCTGGCAGCAATCGAAAGCATCCGTTTGCCCGAACTGCCAAGTAAAATGGGCGGATGTGGCTGCTGGACTGGCCTGGGCACACCTTTCATCCCGTTAATCGTATAGTACTTCCCGGAGAAATTCACGATCTCCTCCGTGAACAATTGTTTGATGATCTGAAGGGACTCTTCAAGGCGGCTGACGCGTGTGCCAGCGCTCTGGAATGGAATGCCCATCTGGTTGTAATCGGACGGTCCGACGCCCGCACCAAGCCCGAGTTCAAAGCGTCCTTCGGACAACAGGTCCAGAGTAGCGGCTTCCTTAGCCAGCACAGCCGGATGGCGGAAATCATTACAGAATACAAAAGTGCCAACGCGCAGCGACGTTGTTGCCTCGGCTGCCACTGCGAGGGCTGTGAAGGGTGCAAGGCCCATGCCTATGCGGTCCACGACTAGCAGGGTCGCGTAGCCGAGTTCCTCGACTCTGCGAGCGGTCGTGATCCATGCAGTATGGGATGGGGCATGGCTCGAAACCACGCCAAAACGAAATGGTCGATGCATCTGGTGATTCTCCTCTCATTGTCGATCAACACTATGGTACTATATACCCACCATCAACCGGCAAGGTCACGCCCGTCACATAGGACGCCGCATCGGCGCAGAGCCAGATCGCACAGCGATCCGGCTCTGCGCCTTGAGACGCGTGTAACGCTGGGCCATAATCCCTGCAAGCGCCAAGGCACCGATGCCGACCAGCAAGTGAGCGGTCCTGATCAGCCAGTGGAAGTCGCCAACAAGAAGCGTGGCTTGCGTCAATCCGAAGACAGGGATGATGAGTGCGTACACTGTGCCCACTGCTCCCCAGATCCTCATCCCTCTAATGAAAAGCATCAGGATGCTGAGTACCAGCAGAGCGAGGGTCACTGTGAGGCCAAACAGCATATGCACATTGATGAAGCTAATGTTAGCGATCCAATCCAACAGGCCAAGCGCCAGCGCTCCAAGCCCGGCGAGACCAGTTATCCACAGGAAGATGCGTACTGTAATAGTCATGAAAAAACCCTCCTTTACAGCGGCTTCAAAAGAGTCTATTATATAGACAGGCTATACAATTATCTTGGATAGACAGATTATACAACGAAATTTGGGAGGTGTCAAGTCTGCTATGAGCCCACGCCCCTATCGACTCGGTCAGCGTCAAGTCACCACCGAACAGACGCGCGCCCGCATTATCGCTGCTGCCCGTGAGTTGCTCGTGGCCAGCGATGGCTTCTCCGGCTTCAGCATTGACGCCGTTGCTCGCAAAGCCGACGTCGCCCGCATGACCGTCTACCACCAGTTCGGCTCCAAAATTGGGCTCCTCGAAGCCCTGAGTGACTCCCTTGCAGCCCACGGTGGAATGGAGCAATTGGCCAACACCTTCCGTCGACCGGAACCGTTCGATGCACTGGACGAATACATATCTGTCTTCAGTCGCTTCTGGGACTCTGATCGGCTCGTAACGCGCCGACTGCGAGCTCTGGCTGCACTCGATTCGGACTTCGAGCAGGTGGTGCGGGCACGAGACGAATGGCGGCGGCAAGGCCTGCGTGTCATCGTCGGGCGGCTCGTCGAGAAGCACGGACAACCTACCTCCGGGGCATTCGACGAGACGGTAGACGTTCTCTACACTCTCCTCAGCTTTGAGAGCTTCGATACCCTCGCCGGTCCCACACGCACCGTTGAGGAAGTTGCACCCATAGTGCGTCGGATCGCCCACGCGGCACTCGGTCTGAACAAAGGATAGCCTTACGCTCGCGAAGCCTCTTGCAACACACGTATTGCTTTGGCATAGTCTCCACGTGGAACGATGGATGTCACAATAGTTGATCCGATATCCCAGCAAACTGTGACGACGAACAAGGTGAACCCACCTGGTGTCCCACTAAGCCAGGCGTACCCTGCCGCCAGGAGAGAACAGACGGTCGTCGATGTTTCTCCTGCGCTGAACATGGCAGCTTTTGCTGCTGCGCTTGCTTTCTGCATGCTCGCTTTCTCGGTCATGGCAGTAAAGAATGGCATTACACTCATCACCTGCCGCAGGCCAGGAGGATAATTTTCTGGGTGATCGGTCCCTCTGACTCCGTAGCCACGAAAGCGGATGCCTACTAACCTGCCAACAGCCCAGTGGGCAAGCGCATGGCAACAGATGTAGATGACAAACCACCCTAGCAGCATCAGTATGACTCGCGCAGCAGTGGCAATGGAGAGATGTGCGGCCAGATAGAGAAGGATGGCCCCTATCACCAGGCCCATAAGTTGGACAATATTTCCTGTCACGATCGACATCCGAAACCACAGTTTCGGGAGAGGCCGTCGCGCTGTCTCCGGCGGTTTTATGTCATCCTGTTCTTGATGTAACATAATTGTGTCTCTTTTCTTTTCTTGAACCTGTTTGACTTCTTATGGTTATTACGGAGCGCGCACGACTGTGGAGACTCATCTAATCATTCGAGGCGCAAAAGAGTTTATAAACAAGCTTATCTCGATGCACTTTTCATAGTGATCAGAGAGTGTACAACGTATCTACCGACTCCTTTTTGGATACGTTGTTAACAATCTAACTCTACTTCGCTGTAAAATTATTGCAGGTAAAAATTTCCTGCTTGCTTTGCTTGTGTAAAGAGGTTAAGAAATCTTAGCCACATTGATCTATTCATAACCTTAACTTAACCAATTCATAACCCCCTCGTAACCGCTACATGGTTCAATTGGAAAGGCTCAACAAACATTTATCCATTCAATCGGGCTTTTCATTCTATGGCACCTCTTTCTCAGGCGATTTTGTTGTTGTGTATTTCAAGTAGTTAGGAGAAACATTCATGAAAGGTTTTTTCAGGTCAAAGCTTGTCCTGGCTGTGGTCGCGCTGGCCATTGTCCTGGTCGGCAGCGGAGCACCAAAGGTTACCCTGGCGCATGCTGCCGGGGCAAGCGCCGCGTTGCCCTGTGGGGGATGGAGTATCGTCCCAAGTCCAAATGCTTCCACCGCCAACAACGAGCTTCTTGGCGTCGCGATCCGCCACAAAAAAGATGCCTGGGCGGTGGGTGACTATACGGATGCCAGCACTCCAGTCATCCACACCTTGACCGAACACTGGGATGGCTCCTCCTGGAGTGTGGTTCCCAGCCCGGATGCCGGGTCGTCCTTGAATATTCTGCAAAAGGTGGCCCCTATTCCGGGTACAAAGGAACTGTGGGCGGTGGGAGTTTCGGGGAATTCCAGTGGTCCACAGCAAACGCTAATCGAGCATTTTGACGGTACGAGTTGGAGCATCGTTCCTAGCCCCAACGTCAACTCACCGCAATTCAATGTTTTACTCGGCGCGGCGGCGGCGGCGTCCAACGATGTCTGGGCGCTTGGTTCATACGGCTCCTTTGGTAATTCAGTGTTTGTGCTGGCCTTGCACTGGGACGGATCAACTTGGAGTGTGGTTTCTACGCCCAACCCTGGCCCGACCAATAATGCAGTGCGTGCGGTGGCGCTTATCCCGGACACCAATCATATCTGGGCCGTCGGGCTTGCCGGTACGGTCTCTACCTTCCAGGCATTGATCGAGCAGTGGGATGGTACAAGCTGGAGTGTTGTATCTACTCCTAGTACTGGAACATCCCAGAGTTCATTAGCAGGTGTCGATGCACGCGCAAATGAGGCCTGGGCGGTGGGGAGCCAGGCATCAAGCGGTCTCTCGCAGACCTTGATTGAGCATTTCTGGTGTTAGGGATGGTTCAAATGAGGACAACTCTGCTTGACAATGTTTGCCTGATACGAGCATAGAAGTGTCAAGTTCATTTGAACCATGCCTTAGCGATTGATGGCACCGGATCGACGGAAATGGCTGTGGAGGCCGGACGAGGTGGGAGCCATTGCCCGACCTCTACACACACCCATCTTAACCGTATCTCAACCGACAAGCCATGTTCTCACTTCTGCCAAACAATGGCAACGCGGGTGTTAGCTAAACGAACTGACGATCGGGCAAAATGCGTTACAAAGTGTGATCCAATGGGTGTGCCACAGCTTTTTGCAAACGATGAGCACGCGAGTTGTGAGACAACGCCTTCGACCTGTTTGAGCCTGCCTGGAAGATAGGAAATACCTTTCCTTGCCCCCATTTGCACCTTTAAGAGACAGGGCTATTCAAAAGTCGCCGTCTCTTGATCTTACCTGCTGAAAAAGCGCTGGGTGAGCATCGCGATAAAGATCCCCTCGAAAATAAGGCCAGAAATGGCCTCGAAGGCCGTCACTATGGCCTGTGGACTATCCGACAGGAATGGTGATGAGAAGACGCGCCCGTGGAACGCTGTAATACTCAGGATAAGCGCCTCTACCATGCTAATATGGGGAGGATGGCTCAGGCCGAAACCATAATACAGTGCGGCAAAGAGGGAGATTAGCAGCACATACGCGACGACAATGCGCCACATCCGGTACCCATAGCCGGTGAGCAGCGCAAGAAGCAGTGAGAAGAGATATGCGCTTGCTCCTTCAATTGATGAGTGCACAGGCCGTAGAGGGTCTGAGAGGCCTGGAGACACCACGAAGGGCCGCATGACGCTGAGAAACGCTTGCAGTGGCTCTGTGATGCGGACATATGGACCTATCTATACATGTCAACCCGGCTGCAAAGGATATTGACGGCAGGTATATAGTAGTAGAGGTAATCCCATAGATTGTTCCAGGTAGTGGGCTATAAAGAGAGCTATAGAAAAGGAATCTTTCCTTGAAAACGCGAGGCATCACTTGCAATTTGTTGTTTCTTGTGCTGACAGGCTTCCTTGTCGCATGCAACGGGAGCAGTACCAGCATCCCTTCGCTTACTCCCACAGCTATGCCAAAGCCCTTGAGCGTTAGCGATACAAGCGCTATCGCCATACTGGGTCAGCCCAACTTCAGCAGTCCGACCTGTAACAATCCAGGGTTGACCAACAGCCAACAGCTCTGCCACCCTGTGGGCGTAGCCCTCGACAATCGGAGTGGAAGGTTGTTTGTCGCCGATGGGGACAACAACCGCGCGTTGATCTGGCCGAGCGCTCAAGATTTCACCACTGGGCAAGCTGCGAGCGTGGTGCTGGGTCAGCCCAACTTCACGATCAACCAAAAATGCAGCAAGACGAACGCGGGAAGTCTCTGCGATCCGAATAACCTCACAGTGGATAGGAATGGCAACCTGTTCATTGCCGACACTGACGGTAACCGCGTGCTCGAATTCACGCCTCCCTTCTCCACTGGCATGAGTGCCAGTCTCGTGATTGGGCAGTCGAGCTTCGACAACGCTACGTGTCTAGCTGGGAGTGCTCGTCTCTGTGCACCACGGGATGTGACCTTGGATAGAAACGGCAACCTGTTTGTCGCCGACGCCGATAACAACCGTGTGCTCGAATTTAATACTCCCCTGACGAACGGGGAGGCAGCCCACCTGGTCTTTGGTCAATCCAACTTCACCAGTAACCGGTGCAATCAAGGCGGTTCACCGAGTGCCAGCAGTCTTTGTAGCCCGAAGGGGGTCACGTTAGACGAGGCGGGCAACCTCTATGTCGCTGACCAAGACAACAACCGTGTAGTGATGTACACACATCCTTTAACTAGCAACCCTAGCGCTGATGGGGTCTTCGGCGAACCCAACTTGACTACTTCTGCCTGTAACACAGGCGCTAGTGGTCTATGTTCTCCTCACCGAGTTGCGGTGGACGCAAGCGGGCAGCTCATCGTCAGCGACAGTGACAATAACCGCGTGCTGGTGTACTCACATCCTTTGAACAGCAGCAGCGCTGATATCGTGTTCGGCCAGCCGAACTTCACGAGTCACACCCCCATCACGAGTGCCACGGGCTTAGCTGGTCCCCAGGGCATTGCGACAGACCGTCACGGCAACCTTTACTTGACTGACGAAGATAACAACCGCGTGTTGAGGTATAACGCCCACTGATGTGTGTTATTCCCGATGCCAGCTATCCCACCGGTTATACTCGTGCGAGTTTCTCCGGGTTCGCCACGATACGAACAGTCTGAATCCGTTGTGCCTCCACTTCAATGGTCAGCACGAGATAGGCGCGATCATTGGTGCGAAAGATCAGCGCCAGTTGACCATTGACTTCAGCCAGCTCAACACGAGCGTCCTCTGGTAAAAAGCGCCTGGTTCCCAGGCTGAAGCGTGCCACCGCATCACGGCCATAAATCGGGCGCGTCGCCGCTATCGACCCAGAGGGTTACATCTTCGGCCAGCATATTCATCAAAGTGGTTATCTCCCCAGCCTGAGCCGCCTGCAGAAACCCGGTGAGCATCTGCCGCTGGGTTTCGGGAGAAGCTGGAAAGCGTGGCCGGTGATCAGCAAGATGTTTCTTCGCCCGGCTAAACCACTGGCGACAAGCCACTTCACTCTTACCGAGAAAGGTGGCTATCTCTGGATAGTCGTACTCGAAGACTTCACGCAGCAGGAAAACCGCTCGCTCGATGGGTTGGAGCTGCTCCAGCAGCAGCAGGAATGCGAGAGAAATCGACTCCTCCTTGTCGACGCGCTCCTCCGGGTTTACTACTTCGAGCGCATCCACAGCGGTGATGGGCTCTGGTAACCAGGGACCGGGATACACTTCACGCTTCCTGCGCGCTAAATGCAGTTGATCCATACACAAGCGCGTGATGATGGTCGTCAGAAATGCTTTGAGCGAGGTAATCGTTTCTGGCGGCGTGGCTTGATAGCGCAGATAGGTTTCCTGCACCATGTCCTCGGCATCCATCGTGCTTCCGAGCATGCGGTAGGCGATGGCAAAGAGGTACAACCGGTACGTTTCAAATGACTCCCCCATACTCCACCTTCATAGCTCGATCTCTTCGTCCCACCAGCGACGAATCGCGGTCGCGACGCCAACAGGATCATACTCCTGGGGGAAATGGTGACAGCCTGGCATCACGATGGACCGGTGCCGGGGAAAGAGTTGCTCTAAACGATCCAACCACCCGAGTTTGATCAAACCATCCTGGTCGCCAAAGATCAGCAGCGCAGGCATCTCTGTGAGGGAGCGCAAGCGCTGCTCGAGATCAACGAGATAGTCGTGGCTCCTGGCCGTACTCCTGAACAGGTCATGTGGATAGCGCCGGACAGCGCGGTCGGCCATCGGTCCCCGATAGGCTTGCTTCTCCTGGAGGGAAAAGTGCTGCTTCGGTTTTTTGGTGACGTTCCTGAGATAGTACTCCAGGAAAAAGTTGAAATTGACGCCCAGGAAGCGAAACAGGGGTGAACCGAATCAAGCCATTGCGGGCGCTGCGTCGTCTCTCGTATGGCGGCGCTTCGGTTGGCGGAAACAGGATAATTTGTTGTAGACATAGGTATTCCTCGTTTGTATTGTAGAAAGAAACATTGTCTTGATCATCACTAATATAGAGGGTCGAGGGGTCATGTTTGTGACAGACATACTAGCGTCTTTACCACTATCTTGTTTCCAAACGAACACACAAACGGAAACCTGAAATAAATACCTTACACCGCTCGCTTGTTGCCAAATCTCAATGTTTCACTGCATTCCTGCTTGCTTTTGCTTGTATAAAGAGGTTAAGAGATCGTAACCACATTGATCTATTTATAACCAACTCTCTACCACTTCACAACTACTTCGTAACCGACGCATGGTCAAATAGAAAAGGCTAAACATTCATGTCACTGTCAATCAAGATTTTCCTTCTTTGGCAACTTTTCTTAGGCAATGTTGCTGAGTAGTTCACGGAGTTAGGAGAACCATGCAATGAGAGGACTTTTCAGGTCAAGACTTGCTCTACCATTGGCCGCGTTCTTCATGATTGCGACCGCCATCGCCATACCCTTGTCAGGCAACATCACCCGCTCACATGCAGCCTCCGACCGCACTGTGACGGTCATGACCCAAAACATGGATGAAGGCACCGACTTTGGCCCGATCTTTACGGCGACCACACTCTCGGGTTTCGAAGCAGCTGTGGGGGCGACCTATAACGAGGTGAAGGCCGGCAACATTCCCGAGCGTGCAGTGGCCATAGCTAACGAGATTGCACAGGACGAGCCCGTCCTGGTCGGCCTCCAGGAGGCCTCCCAATGGCTCACCGGTCCTCTTGGGTCCCCTCCAGCGAAGACGGTGGTCTTCGATCAACTCCAATCCCTCCTCGACGCGCTCGCCCAGCAGGGACTGCACTACGCCCCCATCGGCATCTCGAAGAACATCGACGTCGAAGCACCGAGTAACCTTGGATTCGATGTCCGGTTCATTGACCGCGATGTGCTACTTGTCCGGACCGACCTGGCCGATCTCACGCTTTCGAACATTCAGGTACAGCACTTCGCCAATCTCTTGGTCCTCCACACGCTCACCGGAGCGGTAACGATCCCACGGGGATGGATTTCGGTGGATGTCACCATCAAAGACCATCATACGTTCCGCTTCCTGACCACGCACCTGGAGTCGCTCTCTTCGGTCGTGCAGGTCGCCCAGGGGAACGAATTGGTGCAGGGGCCAGGTAATACAAGCCTTCCTGTCGTATTTGCCGGGGACTTCAACTCGAATGCTGGCTCGAATGCTGGCAGTGGGAAGAATCAGACGCCGACCTACGGCAATTTGATCGCGGCCGGGTTTGTCGATGCGTGGAGCGTGACGAATCCCGATGATCCGGGCTACACCTGGCCGTTGCACCTCGAGGACCCCCTCACCGCCTCCGCCACCCCGGTAGACCGGATCGACCTGGTGCTCTTGCTGAACAAGATACGCGCCAAGGATGCAGAGCTTGTCGGCAATGAGCCAGCGGACCTCACTCCCTCAGGGCTCTGGCCATCCGACCATGCGGGGGTCGTAGCGACAGTACGGATTTAGCGCTCGGTAATGGGGGTCTGGCGGGCGATACGAACAAGCTCTTCTTCGTCTCACGCCTTCATATTGAGGCAGATGGTCTCTTCAGCTCCATCGAGCTTGGACAGAGCAGATTGCCTACACGCCCAGCATACTTCTCCAGCGTGTCATCTACCACTAAAGGCAAACTTTGCCCTCTTGCGCAAGCGTGTGCTGCATACAGTTTGAAAGACGAGATTCGCTCCTCACTCCTGAGGTCCTTCCAGCAAGAGGAAGTAACCGTTGGGAGTGCAAGAAGAAGTGGCAGAGTATCTAGAGGTGTCATGAGATGCGTGTTACAATCAGAGAGAATGAGCCTGGCAGCCGCAAGGGCTGCCACTACATTTCGTTTTCTACCGCCTCTAGGGAAGAGAGAAGAGAAGATGGAGGAAAAGCCTCCTTCAGCTGAGCAAAGCAAGGGAGATACCTTGCAGGTCCATGCTCCCTCGCAGCCGTCAGAAGGGCAACACTCCTCACAGGTGGTCGCTACGACGTATACCATCATTGGATGGGTCCTGCAAGTGGGTGTCATCCTCAGCGCCGCCATCATTGTGATTGGCTTATTCCTGGAGTTCTTGCAGCCGAATAAGTTCACACCGCAAAAGCTCCAATCGTTTCCGGAAACCTTTGACCAGGTCTGGACAGGATTGCTGGTACTACGTCCACAAGCAGTAATCGCACTCGGCCTGCTGTTGTTGATCGCGACCCCGGTGGTACGCGTAGCGGTCTCGATTGTCGCCTTTGCGGTAGAGCGTGATTGGCATTTTGTGGTGGTGACGCTGCTGGTGTTGCTTATTCTCCTGTTCAGCATCTTCTATGTGGGCAATGTTGTGGTCGTAGGGCAGCATCAGCGCTTTCAACACGGTGAGTTCTCCTGGGTCTATCCCGTGCTAATCTTTCTGGGAGCGATTGCCGCAGGCTTGTTGGGTTCGCTCGTTGGTCTTGGTGGGGGGGTGCTGATTGTGCCTCTGTTGACCCTGGTCTTCGGCTTGCCGATTTACTTCGCCATTGGAGCCAGTATCATCTCGGTTATTGCCACGTCCAGTGGCGCCGCTGCCGCCTATGTGAAGGAACATATGACGAACCTGCGCGTGGGTATGTTCCTGGAGCTGGCCACGACGACGGGGGCCATTTGCGGCGCCTTCCTCGCAGGGCTGCTAGCTCCCGAACTCCTCTCGGTCATTTTTGGCATCATTCTGCTCATTTCGGCTGCCCCATTAGTCTTCAAGCTCGGCGAGGAACTGCCGCAGGGCGTCACGAATGATCGCTGGGCAAACTGGCTGCGTCTCAACAGTTCCTATCCCGATAAGCGCCTGCATCGTGACGTATCGTACGGAGTGACGCGCACACCACTCGGATTAGCGATGATGTTTATCGCCGGTCTCATTTCAGGACTCCTCGGCATCGGTAGTGGCACCTTCAAGGTGCTGGCACTCGACGTGGCAATGCGTTTGCCTATGAAGGTGTCCACCACCACCAGCAATTTCATGATCGGCGTGACGGCAGCTGCCAGCGCCGGCATTTACTTTTCTCGCGGTGATATTCCTCCACTGGTTGCCGGTCCCGTTGCCCTGGGCATCCTGATCGGTGCGCTGGTTGGCGCTCGCGTACTGGCTTACTTGAGCAACAGGATAATACGCATTATCTTCCTGGTGGTGATTGTCGTCGCAGCTGTTGAAATGGTGCTGCGCGGATTAGGAATCGCGTGAGACTCCTGGTACCCGCAAGGGGCACCAGTACATTTGTTGAAATGATGCTGCGCGGATGAGGGTTCGCGTGAGACTCCTGGTACCCGCAAGGGGCACCAGTACATTTGTTGAAATGGTGCTGCGCGAATTAGGGTTCGCGTGAGAGATAATCAATACTCCTGGCTCATTGGTGAAGGCGGCAGTTCTGCAGTCCCCCAATCGCTGGGCTGGCTTCCCAATTCAAAGAGAAGCACTGCGCCGTCAGCAATCTCGCTATGCCTGATCCATGCCCTCTGCAGCGGTTCGCCATTGAGAGTGGCTGCCGTCACATACAGCTTTTCAAGACCGGCTTCGGGAGCCTCGATCACCAGACTCTTCCCGCTCTTGCCCAGGGTTATCTCTGTTCGTTGAAAGAGAGGAGTGGAAAGCAGGTACAGGTCCTGCCCCATTATTGGGTAGATCCCCATCGTCGAGCACATATACCAGGCACTCTGGCATCCCATATCTTCGTTATCATCAAGACCATCACGGCTAGGATGGAAATAGCGTTGCAGGCACTCGCGCACTCGTTCTGCCGTCTTGTCCGGTCGCCCGGCATAGATATAGAGGTAAGGGACATGCAGCATGGTTTCCTTCGAATGATACTGACCGGTATCAAAGAACTCATCCAGGTGGCGCGCAAATGCCGCATTCCCCCCATGCCGTGCGATCAGTCCCGCCAGATCGTGCTGCACGTTGTACTCCCACTGCCTGCCTGTTCCCTCGTAGAAGTATGGGTCCTCGTAAATATGGGGAGCATAGAACTTCGTGGGATCAAAGGGGTTCAGCCACTGCCCATCCGCATTTTTCGGCGCAAAGCAGGCAATATCTTCGCGCCACAGGTTCCACACCTTTTTCGAACTCTTGAAATAGTCCTGGGCCACATCCTGCTGTCTCAGGTGTGCAGCCAGTCTACCAATGCACCAGTCCTGGTAGGTATATTCCAGGTGACGGGAAACGCAGTTCCTGATCCCCGCTGGCAGGTAGCCCAGGGTGTGGTATTCGCGGAGGTATCGCCCGTAGAGCCACGGATCAGGTGACTCCACCTCATTATTCTTGCGCATCTGCAGCAGGGCTTTCTCATAGTTTATCCCTTGCAACCCCTTCAAGGCCGCCTCGCACAGCAGAACATCGGCGGAGCTTCCTCCCTGAATCATTGCGCTGTGACCTGCAATCCAGGCATCGAGCAACCAGCCGGTATGATCGGCAATATCCAGCAGGCAATTGAGGAGCGCCACCTCAAGGTCGGGGTCGAACAGGGTGATGAGGGAGTTGGCGTTGCGCACGCTGTCCCAGAGCGCATAGAAGTCGGTAAAGTGGCGCACGCCTGACACCCACCAGGGGTTCTCATCGTCTACCCCGAGATCGCTGGGCATACAGATGAGGCGAGTGAAGAGCGTGTAAAAGAGCTTCTTTTGCTCCTCCGTTCCGCCCTCTACGCGAATGCGTGAGAGAGCCTGTTCCCAGCTTGCTACGGCCTCAGCGCGGATAGTAGCGAAATCTTTTCCAGCTGTCTCACGCGTGATACTGGCCCTGGCTTTGGCTATACTGACGTAGGATATACCGACCTTGAGTTGGACCTGCTCGACTTGCCCAAAACTGGCAATTGCTTTGCAGTCTGCTCCGTCAGCTGCTACGAGCGGGAGTATCCCCTGGGTATTGGCGACGACAATGGTATGAGCGGGTCGGTCGAAGCGGACGCAAAAATACACCGAGTAGGGAAAGTCGTGTCCCCAGCCGCCGCGAAAATCGCCGCGACCGATGATCTCCTGCTTGGAGACCACTTCAACGAACCCGCCGATGGACGTCCCGGTCGAGGTTCCTGGAATATGGAGCGCATCGGTCGTTTGAATAACGGCGCCTACATCGATGAGGATGTTGGCCTCGCTCTCCTTGGGAAAGGTATAGCGATGCACTCCCACGCGAGACGTCAGGGTCAGTTCAGCTTTCACGCCCGAGGGCCGCAGGGTGACCGTGTAATAGCCTACCTCTGCCGCCTCATCTTCCTGTCTAAAGGTATCCGGTGCAGTTCTGGGCTCGCCGATAAAGGGTGTGATGCCGATATTGCCATAGCGACCGCCTCCGCCTGTTCCGCTCACATGGGTGTGACTGAAGCGGATAATAGGATGGTGGCTATCGTAGCCGTTATTGGGATGTGGGATCAGGGTATCTGGTCCCAGACGTACCAGGCTCAAGGGCAGGTAAGGGCCACACAGGCAATGGCCTCTGCCTTCAACGCCAATAAATGGGTCAACATACGAAATGAGCTGTTCCATCTCTCGCCTCCTCTCTCTTGCGCTCGTTATCGTTATACCACGATTTCATTCCTAAGTGCATAATCAACCAACATTTGTAACTATTCAGGTACCTTTCTCGCGCCGCCT
>Ga0209701_10001329_pt1 | contig 15732 bp, 15 predicted proteins | sample CZO8metaG_4_FD_188356 | JGI IMG/M metagenome (GOLD analysis project Ga0209701, IMG submission 188356) | Vadose zone soil microbial communities from the Eel River Critical Zone Observatory, Northern California, USA - CZOApr15con2H3.8 metaG... | ecosystem: Environmental > Terrestrial > Soil >...
GTTCCTCCCAACACCAAGGAGTATAGCAAAGACCCACGGATTGCACAAGGAGATGGGAACAGGAGCGGAGAAGTGAAACTCTTTCCCCAGTAGCGGAGCCAAAGCGCTCGTAAATTTCGTCTGCCGGCCTAATAGGCCGTGACGAATCTGAATAGTGCCCACGGGCTGCGCAACGAGATACACTCAAGGAAAGAAGAGAGAAAAGCCCGTCATGCGGGCGAAGCACGATGGGCTTTCTTTTTCACATCCCCGCATTCACTTGATCCCGATCCGGACTCGGTAACTCACATACCAGGGGATGGGTTCGGACCCAAGAGATTGGAACGCAGCGCTGCTGAGGCGATCAAAACCGATCTCTTGTTCGGTGAACTGGAACTGGTGGCTGAACGCATTGCTCCGCATCATCTCAAGAAACCGTGCAGCGTCTCCTTGCTCGATATGATGAAGCAACACCTCACGGGTGAAGCGGAAGTGAGCGCTCTCGCGCATGTGGTCCAGATGCTGCTCCTTCGACCACATCTTTAGGTTCTGAGCCAGCCCGCGCTCCCGGACAAGCTCCACTAAGCGCTTACCAACCTCCTGGGCGAGCCGATCAAGCTCCCAATGGAGGGTTGGTGGCCAATCATAGTCATACGCCGCAAAGAGTCCTCCAGGTCGTAGAATCCGAGCGATCTCGGCCAGGGTCGCAGTCGGTTCCATCCAGTGGAACGATTGGGCAGCAGTGACGATATCAGCGCACCCATCAGGCAGGCCCGTCTGATGAGCAACTCCCTCTCGATACTCGATATGTGCTGCGTAGGGATGGTCCTCGACTTTGTGGACGGCCTCTTTCCGCATGTCGGCATTGGGTTCGATCCCAATCACCAGCTCGGCTCGCTCACCCCAGATCGCGGTGGACAGTCCGGTCCCGCTGCCCAAATCCACCACCAGGGTGGGATGCGGCAGGTGAATCAACTGCGTCAGCAGATCGAGCAAAGCTGGTGGCGGCGTAGGACGCGCCCAATCGTAGCTGCTGGCTTTGCCAGTCCAAACATCACTGGTTTCTGTCATGCTGTTTTCTCCTTCCTTGCATCTTGTGACACTCCCCATGGCCTAAAGACAGGGGGGTATGACAACGATTCGATAAAAAATGGGCCATTTGACAATAACTGGCAGGTTATCACACCTAAGAGCCCATTCGGTGCGATATCGCACCAACGCACGACAAACATGCTCCTCTGAGTATCAATCAAAATATACCATTTTTTGGATATTGTTCACCCTTGACCTAAAGAAGATTTCAGAAAGCCATAGGCCTGCGCTGTGTCGAAAAAATTGATACCCAGTTCAAGCGCTTTGCGCACGGTCGCTTTTCCTTCTTCTCTGTCCGCCCATCAGGGCCGACAACCCCTTGAGGGTAGACGGCGATAAAGCCCTGCTGATCTGCCAGGACTGGCTCTCTCGTGGATGAACTGCTCATTTCAACTGCTGCACGCGACTGAGCAGTTCCATCAGGTCCTTGACCTGGATGCCTTCGAGCGAATGCACCGCCTCCTTGATCTCCTGGGACAGCGCAGCGTCGACGCGCCCGGCGACGAGGCGGTCGAACTTCTCGACCTCGTCCTCCCAGGTAAACGGATGCGAAGCGAGGCCTGGGTAGTCTTGCACCTCGTGCTCGATCGTAGTCCCGTCCTGCAGGCGAACCGTGATCTTCGCGGGCATGTTGCGCGGGTATTGCTCCGTGTAGTCCTGGTTCGGTCGGACCGCGACCTTTTTCATGAGGGCCTGCACGTCAGCTCTCATAATGCGCTCCGGCTCAAACTGCGCCGGCATGACGTCCCCGTCGAGCACGGCCACGGCCAGCAGGTACGGGAGATTGTGATCCGCCTGCTCTTTGGTCCGCACCTCTTTGTCCACGCCGTACAGGCCGCCACCGGCGAAGTCGTAGAGGATGCGGGTCACATCCGCCTCGATCGAGACCACCTTGCTGGAGTCGAACTTGTGCTGTCTGGCCAGCTCGATCATGCAGTAAATGGTGGATTGCGAGTGGACTACCGCGTTGTATTTCTTGATCGTACTCTCGACGACCCCCTCGTAGCCTTGCGTGTCCCACTCAATGCGCACCTGCATGTGCAGCAGGTTGTCGATGCCGCCCGCGCCCTCGATCACCTGCAGCGGTCCCTGCACGCCGCGCCGGGCCAGAAACAGCGTGTTCATGGCGCCAAGCGCCGATTGCGCCGAGGCGAGGCCCTTCCACTGCGACAGCGGCTTGGCTCGGATGATGGCAAACGAGGCGTCGCTGCTCGCTGCCATCGCGATGGCGTTGGCAATCTGCGACTCGCTCAGACCGAGCAGCCGACCCGCCGCGGCATTGTGCGAGAAGGCAAGCTGTGCCGTGTGGTCGAAGCCGCGCGTCATGAAGTTGGCGTGATCCACAAAGCGCGACTGCACCGTGTAGGCCAGCGCCACCCCCAGCATCAGGTCGCGCCCGCTGCCGCCCACATACTCGGCCGCAGTCAGCGCCACCCCGAAATTGTCGGCGGTATGGCAGGTCTCGGTCGGGGCCAGGAAGTTGTCCATGAAGTCGACGTAGCGCACCAGGGCCGTGTGCCAGAACGCCGCGTAGACCGGGTTGGCCTTCCCGCCGCCGATCAGCGCACAAGGGTCGCTTCCCCCAAAGTCTGCGACTTGCTCGCGGCAGGCCTGGACCGGGCCGGCGCCCAGGGCGGCGATGCAGCAGCCCAGCGAGTCCAGAACGTGGACCGGCAACTGCTGGCGCGAGGCGGGCGAGAGATCGTCGAAGGTGGCACGGGCGGCATACCTGGCCAGAGCCTGGACCTGCGTCAGAGACGGGGAACCTGCACGTGCGGTGCCTGGGCATGCTGTTGTGCCTGAGTGTTTTGCTGTGTCATAGGTGATGGACTCCTTTCTCCTCTTCAGAGGCGAACTCTGAACCTTTGTGAAGAGATGTGTTTCGAATGTCCGGGCGATGAAGACGCCAATGGTCTCCTCATGCTTCTCCAATTAGGGAGAAGGCGATGGGAAGCGTGATCAGCAACGAGAGCGTGGTCAGCGCCAGCGTCGAGGACGCTTGTCCGGACCGCAATCGGGAGAGGGAATTTAGTGGACATGGCCGAAGTACATCAGTTCCCAGATTGCCTCATCCTGCCGGGACTCGACCATCTTCTCATCATATCGCTCAATCTTCACCTCGCCTGTAAAGCGCAGGTATGCGCCATCCATCCCAGCAAGTCGTGCCCCCCAGGCCTTGATGCCTTGTAACGCATCGACAAATTTTTGGCGCACGATATCTTGCTGGCGGTGGAATGTCACCACATACTTCTGTGTATTATCCTGATACGTATAGACGAGGTCATTAGCCACTGGTTTCTTTGTGACATCATCAGTATAAATGTCGCTGGCGGAGAAGCTGACGTTGCGTCCATCATCGGCAAGGATCTGACCAGAGCGGGCCAGGAGAAAAATGGGAAACTCCTGGTAGCCATACTCCTCTTCAGCCGTAATATAGGATGCAATCACGGTGTAGTCACCAACCTTAGCACGTCCCCAATACCAGTGATGTATCAGTTTCAGCATGGAGATGTTGCCCCAATTGTGATCGTGATATCCTATGCCACTGCTCTGCTGTTGCTGCTGGTTACCCACTGTGAGAGTAGCCTGGACCTGCCCTTGTGGGACAGATGGGAGCCATGCGAAGAAATGTTGGTCCTGATCACCAAAGTAGAGATGGCCAGTTTCCTGACGCCAGGCTGGAACAGTCCCTGTCAGCTGGATATCGGCCACCACGTCTTCGATCTCCACATGGATCTGGTAGGTATGGAGATCTCCCGTAAAGCTATTGGAGCCGATGCGCACGTCACACCCTTTGGTTGAGGCGGTAAATTCCTGGGTCGGCGCATGAAGTATCTTCTCAAGGCTTGTCCCATCCGGGCGGTCAAGATTGAAGGTGATCTGTGGTGAGAGTGGCTTCTTGACATCGAAGATAGGCTTGGTAAAAAACGTAATCACCACCGTTGAGCCATCATCCAAATGAGCATCGAAATACCACCACTCATAGGTGTTGGGACTCCCATCGGTGCGCATTCCATCTTCCCACTGTTCTATCTGGCCTTGCTTGAGGCCCAGGCGGGCATACTCCTCTTTGCTTGTTCCTAAATGTGCGGGCATCTGCTTGTCTTTCATAGCTTGGATCCTTTCTACGATGAGAGAAGTTATCTTGGATGGAGCATACACGTAGCTACTAACAGAACAGTTATCAAATTCTATGAATAGAAGAGCTGTGTACCTATTTTTGTAGGAACACCCATGGAAACTCGTGGAGGATTTTCCCAAAACACCATATCTTGGCCGCAGCGGGGGTTGTATTCCAGCCAGAGGAGGAGGCGCTCTTCGAGCTGGCTACAGAATGGCTGTCGGACATGAGAACTCGTGCCCGTCTTGAGGCTGGGCACCCACCCGGAAATGGAGCGGCCCGCAATTTTGAACAGATCAATGCCTTCGACAGCCGGTGCGACCATCAGCATCCCTCCTGCGCGAGCGGTAGATGAAGCGTTCTTACGGGAAGTACCGCCTGCGGTGAAGAACGCAATTTACAACCGCTACAGAGAGTATACCAGATGGAGAGCGCTTTTCCCAGGTACATTCGTACCAGTGCTCACTCGTCGCCTTAATTACCAGCAACAGCCAGCATGACAAGCAAGAACTCGTATCAGAAAAGCCAGATTGCTCAAATGAGCGGCTACGCGGGCGGGCTCTAACCCGGTTGCACGTGCTGAGCCCGACAAGGTTCCGTTTGCTATCAAGCTTCCTAGTCAAGCTTGATATGCGCATTCTGATGCACAAGCTCTTTCTGAACAGATGTGTAATCTCTTTCTTGTGACTGCACATAAAGTGCCGCAGCCACACCAGCCCCATGTCCTGTGCCGAAAGAGGTCCCCATGACACGAAGTGAGCCGCCCGCATAGCTATCACCATCCGTCAGCCTTCCTCCAACAAACAGGTTGGGCGTATCTTTGCTGCAGAGTGTCCTCAAAGGAATGTCATAGGTGCTATTCTCGTGGACCATCCGCCAGACGGTCGGCTGCCCTGGTTCTGTATGATACTCCATCGGCCACGCTCCCAGGCACACCACATCGTCGAAGTGTGCTCCGTTCTCGACATCCTGTGTCGTTACCTGATAGAGTGCATTCACGTGACGGGACTCACGTGTTCCAATTTCTGGTCCAGTAGCCAGGATATACGCGTTCTCACAACCAGGCAGAGTGCGAATGGCTTGCAAATAGGCTCTGGCTTGCTCTCGCCCATCGATTTCCGCTTCGGTCAGACTTTGTGCATCTCTGGCGTCGTACTTCTCATCAATGAAGTAGGTTGCCACGTCGTTTGTGATGGGAACACGGAAGAATAACCCGTGCTCGGAGACAAGCGGTTTGACCCCGCGCTGTTTCGCCTGCTGAATGGCTGCTGTCCAGCTTGGCGGCGTCAGATCAGCATCTGCCGTGATCCCACCAAGACGCATACTTAACGTCCCCGTCTGGACCGTCCCGTGGTTCCCATAGCGTACGGAGGCTCCACCAAAGAAGGCAAGGTCTCCTTCTCCACTAGCATCGACAAATGCCTTCGCGCTGACCTCGTGATTTCCATTATGATCGTGGAGAGTGACGGAGGTGATGTGATCTCCGTTGCGTGTGGCGGAAAGGAGCATGGTATGCAAACAGACATGAACGCCCGCACGCTTACAAAGTTGGTCTAAGGTGTATTTCACGGACTCAGGCTCGATGAGAACGGCTACTCCATGAAACTGGATGGGCTCCGAAACCGCGCCCATCCCACGTAACTGTTGGAGCACTTGGTCGGCAACTCCAAAGACGGCCTGTTTCCTCTGATGGTTCGTAAAGAGACCACAGTAGGTGAGCACGTTTTTCAGGGTGGCCGCTCCACCAAGAAAAGGGGCGGACTCGACAAGCAATGTCCGAGCACCGGCGCTCGCCGCGCCTATGGCTGCCGCTGTTCCTGCCGCACCTCCTCCGATGACAATGACATCATATGATTGAGCTAGACTCATGCTTCAACTCCTGTGAAAGGGATGGTACGTTGTAGTGACGCCCCCAGATGTGGACGGCGTAGCTTTTGTCTTTTTAGACACGCTCTTTCCTCTTGTCATGTATACGTTCAAAAAGGAGCTCATGGTTCACTTTGATGCTGTTGGCGCATTGCCAAAAGCATGCTTCCGCTTTCGCACAAAGCCATTTCCCCGGTGCCGCTGGAAAAAGCCATGCGCCAACAGCGCATCACCATCAGGAAGATCGCTTGGATAGATGGTACTCGTCTATCACAGTGTATCAGATTCCGCACTTCGCTGCTTTCCCGCAACAGGCTCTGAGCAATTGACACGGAGAAGATACTGGTGAGGAAGCTCGTTCTGCTCTTCCCAAAGGATGCCAATGTACAAGGTGTCGATGGAAGAAGCCAGATGGGGAGCGGTTTTCCCAGGCGATGAATGGTCGATTCCTATGATTGACGCCGATTTCCTCTGTTTCACCTCAAAACCCGTGCATATTTCACCCAATTTACCACTACCGTCGCAAGTACGACGCTGCCGTCACTCTTGCTGCTTTCAGTGCCACCTTGCGCAATGAGGTGGACTTAGAGCAGTTACGAGAGCAATTGGTAGCGGTGGTTCAGGAGACAATGCAGCCCACGCATATCTCACTGTGGTTGCGTCCACCTGAACACGACGGAAAACATCGGGCCCCTTGGAGAGCCACTCCTCCTGTTCCCTCCGAGGAGAAATAACGAGATGAAAAGAACTGCATCTGGATCGGCCTCATTCGACCAAGCGACAACTCCGCTACCGGGCACGCGCCAAGATAATGCCCTCGATGGTCGTCCAGACGATGGTCAGGCAACTCATCTCGGTGGGGAACACATCAAACAAGAACATATTCAACAGGAATTTGAAGCATCTGACATACTCAGCTTTTCAAGAAGTGAAACAAGTTGTTCTACCTCTTCATCGGTTAAAGCATCAAATAACGTATTCAATGAGAGATAATAGGCTTGTTTAACTTGGTCAAATCGGCTTTCTGCAAACTCGGTAAGCGTGATGCGTTGCAACCGCCTATCACGAGCATCTTCCTCACGTCTCACGAGATTTTTTTCAACCAACGTATCAATAAACTGAGTAACAGCTCCTTTCGTCACATTGAGGAATTTGGCAATATCTTTTACCGATACCCCATCTCGATGATGACCTACGAAAAAGAAAATAGTGATCTGAGGCTTCGTCAGTACCAGATCACCAAAGGAAAAACCATGAGGCGCACTGATACTTCGGGAAATATATCCCAAGTGATTGAGCACTTGTTCTAGTAGCTGTGTCCTTGTTTTGTTCATGAGTATGCATGGAGAGTTACGCTCATTCCCCCTCCTTTCCTTAGGCATGGTTCAAATGAACGTGACAGTTCCTCACCAGCAGCAAGGTCCAGCCCTGTCATCCTGAGCGCAGCGAAGGATCTCTCCGCCGATCGCGACAGACCCTTCGCTTCGCGGAGGCGTGACACGATGTGACTGTTCAAACTGTTAAGGACTCTTCTTCACAATTGAACCTTGCCTTACTAGTAGATCACACCGGCTTCTTCAGAGCAAGAAACTGCTCAAAGGTAAGGAGGTCAGGAATTTCAGCACGATTCATGGTCAGATCTGCCTGGTAGCCATATGTGGTAATCCAGGTAAACATCTTGCCGATATCTCCCATTGAGAAAAGAGATGAAGGGAACCGCATACTGGCTGGAGTTTTCCCGTAGACCTTTTTGTACCCTGAAACCATTTGAGAAAACGTGACTTCATCCCCAGCAATCTCAACTGCTCTAGATACATAGCGCTCTGGATGCAAAAACATATGGGCAGCCCATTCGCCAATATCTTGTACCGCTATCATTTGTAATGGTTTCTCAGCAAAAGAGCCACGGGACATGGATAAAGCAATAAAGCGCATAGCGGCTGGCATTTCCATGAGGTTTGTCATAAAGGTTGTCGGGCGGATGATACTGGATGCTAAAGCAAGTGTTCGGATGTGCTCCTCAACATGCCATTTGCTTTCAAAATGGGGAACACCACTGCTGCGATCTGCCCCACCAACTGATGAGTAGACAAAGTGCTCTATCCCCGTCTTTTTAGCAGCATCAGCAACACGCTTGCCTCGTGCTTCTTCTTTTGCGACTCCTCCATCCTGAAAATTGATCACACTAAACACCCCATAACACCCGTTCATCGCATGCGTAAGACTGTCAAAATCATCAAGATCACCCTCCATAATTTCAATGCCCTGTTCTTTGAGCTTGTGAATTTTAGGATTTTGAGGTTGTTTCGGAGCATGCGTACGCACGAACGCTCGTAGCGCAAAATCAGTCTTCAAGAGAGCTTGCACTACTGCTACCCCTTGATTTCCAGTAGCACCAATAACAAGGATTGTGTTCTTCATTGTGGCCATCTTTCGTTTAGTTACTATATCATTTAGCTACCATATAGTTTAGTATCTAAATTAATATTTGTCAAGAGGCTCTTTTTTGGACGAAGAAAAGGTGGGTACAGGGACTATTGAGGCCGTCAGGAGAAAGACCCTCTATGTCAAGAGGCGCAAACGGGAAAGGAAGCAGCAAGATGAACGTGGGTGAAGCTACCTGCGGGGTGGGGAAGCCAGTCTCCCACCCCGGTCACACGCAGAGGAGTCCAGACAAGCGCTCCCGGTGTCCCCAGCCCTCCCCAGCAGCACTGCCACGTTCCTGCGAGCCAGCAGCGCGGGCGATGCCGCCCTTGCCAGGGGTGGGTGAGCGCTGCGCGCCGAGAGCGACCTGGTCCTGCATTGATGAACCGCGCAAGCCAGCCGGTCGCTCTCGCTCTGCGAGTCTACCCACCCCTGGCAAGGGTCGGGCCTGGCGGCATCGCTTGCTCCGCGCTGCTGGCATGAGCCACATGGCAGCACCCCGACCGAGCCTCAAGCTCCCAGGGATGCTTGATGAGCCTGTCGGCTCTCTTTCTTCGCCTTCCGTCGCTCAAGGCCAAGACGAGCGTACCCCCACTCCTCAACCACTCCTCCTACACGGCCTTGACTCGCTGTGGTCTGGTGGAAGCCTCCCACACCGGGAGTCGGGAACGCGGTGGCGGGCTGCGGCAGACGGTGGAGCGGCAGGAGCCTCTCCGGGAGAGGCCCATGGTCGCGAGATCAGACACGACGGGAACCGTTTGGGCGACTCCGTTGGAGCACACGCTCACTGCGCTAGCGAGGAACCCCGCAGCGCTGAGCGCCATCAAAGGGGCGCGACAGGCAGAGGTGGCCTGGACTCAGGCGACGTGTTGCCGAGGTGCATGAGCCAGCCGCGCCGCTTCAAACGTCACGGTCTGATAGTTGGTCTTGCTCTGCCACATGCGATAGATAATGCGCACCCACACGTTGGCCAGGGCGCGCACGGCCATGCTGTGGCTTTTCCCTTCTGCTCGCTTGCGTTGGTAGTAGGCCAACGCCCAGGGTTCTTGCCGCGTGGACTGCCAGGCAAACTGGTAGAGCGCATTGCGCAGCGGTTTCACGCAGGCGAAGCGTTTGTGCGCTTTGGCGTAATGGCCACTTTGGAACGGCACCGGAGCGGTCCCGGCCAAGGTCTGGACACTGGTGGCATTGGCGTACCGCGTGCGCTCATCGCCCCATTCGGCCAGCAGACGGGGAGCCAGGTGCTTGCCCGCACGGGGAAGCGAACTCCAGAGCTCGTGGTCAGGATGGCTCAAAAAAAGGGGGCGGATGGCCTTGTCATAGCTGGCAATTTCCTGGAGCACCACCAGCAGTTGCTTGACCAGCGACAGCATCAAGCGCGACTTGGCGCGCACGATGATCTCGCTTGCCACCAACTGGGGACGGTGCACCTCCGCGAAGATCGAAGGCGCCACCTGGCTCGGGTTGGTATGCTTACCTGCGCGCAAGGTGGCGGTGATCTCGTCCAGCGAAGCCGCCTGCACTGCCTCAGGCGTCGGATACGCCTGCAAAAACAGGAGCGTGGAGCGCTGCTGCAATTTGGTAAACAGCTTCAAGGCAACAGGATAGTACTCCTTGAGGCAGGCCGTCAACTGATTGACCAGGCGCGTCTGCGCTTGGATCAAGGCATCCTGATCGCGGGTCAGCGTTTTCAATTCCTGCACGATGGCGCTATCCGGCTCCAGGCGGCGCAGCTCGCCCAGGTCAAGACGGCCCAGCTTCGCCAGCAGATGTGCGTCAATTTGATCGGTCTTGGCTCCCGCCGCTTTGCGCAAGTGATTAGCCGTCTTCGGGTTGACGGGATAGACGGGGATGCCGGCTTCCAGCAGGAAGGTGATCAGCAAGCCATGATTGGTTTCGACAATGCACGCCAGCTGCTCGGGATCCGTCGCGATGCTCAACACAAACTGTTTCAACTCGTTCAAGCCTTGGTGGCTGTGGGCAAAGCGCCGTACTCCCACGCGCTTGCCCGCTTCATCCAGCACCTCCACGTCATGATGGGTGTCTGCCCAATCCAAGCCAACGTACCACATACTCGTAGGTCCTTTGCTAGCACAACTCCTGGGGGGATCGGGTCCTTATATACCGGGTGGCAGACCGCACGTCCCTCCAATCATCGATTGGCCCAGGAAAGCTGCCAGGGGAAGCGCGATCTTTCTCTATCGGTCAAGCCGTGTGGAAACACAAGGCTTTCCCCGGCAGTGCTAATCAAGCAGGGAGACCCCTGCTAGCCCTTAGTCGAAAGGGCTTGAACAAATATTAACATATAAGGAAAAATGTGGAGATGCCCTCTCTAAGCGAGAGAGAGTATAATCCTTGAACTGCCCTCGCCAGAGCCTGTCCCCATTCTCCTCTTTCGCAACGTGCTATAGGTATCACGGTAGAGAACACATGCAATCTAGCAGGAAGACACCATGGATCTAGTCGCTTTGGGTACACCCTTGGGCCTGGCATTCGCCTCCGGCTTGAATGCCTACCTGCCCCTGCTCGCTTTCGCCCTCTCTGTTCGCTGGTTGCACCTGTACAGCGTGAACCCGCACTTCGCCTTCATCACCCAGAGCTGGTTCATTGCCGCGCTTATCATCCTCACCCTCCTCGACTTTGTCGCTGACAAGCTTCCACTCATCGAGCACCTCTGGAACGCAGTTCACACCGTCATACGCCCTATCGCGGGAGCAATCGTTGCTGTTGTCGCAAGCAATTCTGCTCTACCGGTGACGCACATCGCGGCTGCCGCCAGCAGTTCTGGATCAGGAGCAGCCCTGGTCGCGCTCAGCGCCATCCCGGTGACCGGAGTGGGCCTGCTCGTCATCCTCATCATGGGTGGAGTGTTAGCAGCCCTGAGCCACACGAGCAAATCAACGGCACGCTTCGTTTCCACCATCACCACCGCTGGTTTTTTCAACATCGTACTGAGCCTGGTAGAGGACGTACTCGTCTTGATCATCATACTGCTTTCCCTCTTTGCTGCTGCCATCATGCTCATACTGCTCGTCCTCTTCGTCCTCGTCTTTGTCCCACGATACCTGCGTCTCAGGAGACCTTGACAACCAGCTCTTTCTCTGTTAAAATAGAATATGAATTCACGTTCGATTTCTTTGATTATGATTATCAGGAGGTATGTATGGCTACTGTTGCACCGCTCGATGCTTTCCAGGAGGTTTCACTTCCTCAAGGAACGGTCCGCTATTGTGACCAGGGAACCGGGCCAACGCTCGTCTTCATTCACGGCTTACTGGCGAACAGCTGGGTGTGGAGTCGTGTGATCCCTCGTCTCGTCTCGCAATTTCGCTGCATTGCTCCCGAACTTCCTCTGGGCGCCCATGCACATCCCTTGCATCCAGATGCAGACCTGAGTCCACTTGGGGTGGCTCAACTCGTGGCTGATTTTCTGGAGGCACTCGATCTCCACGAGGTGACCTTGATCGGCAATGATACAGGGGGGGCCATTTGTCAACTGGTAATTGCCCACCATCCAGAACGGATCACTCGTCTCGTTCTTACCAATTGCGATGCCTTTGAACAATTTTTCCCGCCTCTGGTCAGTCCTTTCTATTATGGGGCACGTGTCTTTGGCATCCAGTTCGCCAATTTCCTGGCGTGGGTGCTCCGCGCGCGTTCCGCTCAGCGCCTGTTTGTTGCGGCCCTTTCCCATCGTCGCCCAGATCCGGCGGAACTCGACGCTGCCTTCCATCCCCTGCTTCATCTGCCTGGGGTGCGAAGCGATATGACGCGCTTCTTGCGGGCTGTCTCCAACCGCTACACCCTGGAAGCTGCTCGGAGTTTCTCCGGCTTCCACCATCCGGTGCTGCTTGTGTGGGGAAAGGATGATCCCTTCTTCTCCTCGCGCCTTGCCGTTCGTCTCCAACAGGCCTTTCCTGACGCGACGCTGCAGTTTCTCCCGCACTCGCGCGCCTTTGTTCAGTTGGACCAACCGGAGGTCTTTGCCCAACAGATTACGGAGTTTGTGCATGCAGCCGTCGATGCCTGAGCCGGCGAAGGGATGGAGCCCGAGTGCGCGTCCTGATCTGTTAGCCGGGCAACACCTTCCTCCGCCGCCACAGCAAGAGCGAAGCCGGCGGAAACGGGATGCGCTGCTGCAGTCGGCACTGGCACTCTTTGCTGAGCGGGGCTATGAGCAGACCTCGATTGAGGACATTGCTCATCATGCAGGCGTCGCTGTGGGGAGTTTCTATCAGCACTTTGCGTCGAAACGGCAGATCTTGCTGGTGCTGATGGATCGTCTCTTACAAGAGGCTTCCATGCTCACGTTGGAGGCGAAAAGCGCTGCTCTCCCCGATATTCGTGACGGCATCGCGCGCCTGGTTCGCCAGGCACTTCAGGTGGATTGGGCCTATGCAGGAGCCTCCCGCGCCTGGCGTGAGGCCACGGTGGGGGATCGGGAACTGCTGGAGCTGCATCAACAGATCGAAGCCTGGACAGCCTCCCAACTCATGCTGCTCTTTCGGACGCTGTCCTTTGTACCGGGAGCGCGGCAGGAGGTCGATAGAGAGACCTTGGCATGGGCATTCGCTCTCCTGCTTTTGCAGCTTGCGGAGACTCCCTTAGAAGAACCTGATGCCGTCGTCGCCAGTTTGGCAAGTCTTTTGTATCATGGCTTGTTCACTGACAGTCCAGCGTAAGAGACCACCTTGCATCACGCACATGGCTTTTCCTTGAGGCAGATCTGAGACCTCTCATCTTCTCCAGGAGAAACAGCTTATCTGCGAGAGCTCGCTTGAACGAGGAAGGTCTCTGAGCAGGGACGAATTTTTCAGGAGGGAATGTATGATTGCGCTGAAAACGCTCATTTTCACGATCCTGGTCCCTGGAACAGTGGCTTTCGTCGTCCCCTGGCTTCTCCTTGGGCAGCCCTCTTCACTGGGACTCCTGTTTCCATCCCTCTGGCTCCTCGGGTTCCTCCCTCTCCTCATCGGAGTGGGGCTCTATCTCTGGTGCGCGGCAGCATTCACCTTCATTGGAAAAGGCACGCCAGCGCCTATCGATGCGCCGATCTTCCTTGTCAAAGCGGGGCCTTATCATTGGGTTCGCAATCCGATGTATCTGGCTGTTCTTGCGATAGTGATCGGGCAGGCCATCCTCTTTCGTTCATTCCTGCTTCTTGGGTATGTTCTGCTGGTGTGGGGAGTGGTTCATCTGTTCGTGGTTTTTGTGGAGGAACCCTCTCTACGCCACCAGTTTGGGGAGAGCTATGAAACCTACCTGCACACCGTTCCACGATGGCTTCCTCGTTTCCTCCAGAGATGAGGTGCCAACACGACCAGTTGGAATGGGAAGCACCTTGATGCGCGCTTCGACGCGAATGGGAGACTGATTGATCATGACAACGTTTCTTTTCACGACCCTGCCTACCAATGATCTCGGCTTGCTGACGCGGTCCTTGCCGATTGCCCGTGAACTGGCAGAGCAGGGGCACACGATCTTTTTCTGTAGCCCAGCTAAAGCCCCCAGTCGCTTGATTGCTGAAGCTGGTTTTGACAACCTTCTCCCCAGGCACCCAATCTACGATCTCATGGCGGGGGATCAGAGTCTGCAAGGGCTTGTTCGTTTCATCACCTCGGGCCACTGGAGGCAGCGCTATGACAATCTCTTCCGTTTCCTCGGTCAGCTCATCACGGCCTTGCCCATCAAGTCGGCACCCAACACCTTAGAAGTCTGGAATGTGGATCATGCTGGGGCGCTGATGGGTCTGTTGAACGAAGGCTTCGTTCGCGCCAGTTGTTCGGCCTTACAAGCCACGATGGTCGACTGTGGGGCGGACGTGGTCGTCGACTTCTGGAATCCCCTAGCGGTGATGGCCGCTCGGGCGCAGAACATTCCCGTGATCACAGTCATTCAGGCCGATGCCCATCCAGCCAGCCAGGGGTTCATCTGGTGGAAGACGCACCCTTCGCATCTGCCCACGCCGGTCCCAGTGATGAACAAGGTGCTTGCCGAGCATGCGCTTCCAGCAGTCAGCAGGTTAGGGGAGTTGTGTGTGGGTGATCTGACCTTAGTGGTAGGAATGCCGGAGACCGATCCGCTTCCCGCAACTGCTGATGTCACCTACATTGGTCCGATCCTGTGGCAAAAGCCGGGAGCGACCTTGCCGGAGTGGATCGCCAATCTCGGGAGGGACAAGCCCCTGATTTGGGTGTATTCGGGCAATCCGCGCTATTCGTCGAAGAGTGAAACGCTCGACTCGATGGTCGTCGTGCATGCCTGCATTGCTGCGCTGGCCAACGAAGATGTGCACGTCGTCTTGACCACAGGGCATCACCCTCTGCCGAAACCTCGCCACGACCTGCTTCACATATACCTTTCCTATCCATTGGACTAAAAACCTCCCAAACCTTGTCAGGACAACCGAAACCGAGTAGGATGTTCATAAGGGGAAACTTATATTCCGCATCTCAGTAGCCTTACTCTGGATCGCTGCCCTGAAAGGAGAACTATGCCCAAACGCAGATACGAGCGCCGCGAGCCGACGCAGGAGTGGGCACAGATTCGTCCACTGCTCCAAGATTCTGCTCAAATCAAGTATGAGCTGATCAGACCCGTGATTTTATGGGGCGTCAATGTGAAGGAGCGGGCGGCTGAAACGGGAGAGCCACGGAGTACGATTTACTACCAGGCTAATCTCTTTGACCAGGCAGGAATGGCAAGTCTTCTACCCCCAGAGCCACCACCGCTCGTTCCTAAGCTCGATAAACGAACCCTTCCTCCTCCTCTCCGCCAAACTATTGTGGATCTGCATGCGGAGTATCCAGAGCATCATGTTGATGAGATTGCTCGGATCATCTATGCCCAGTTTGGTCGAAGACCCTCTGCGCAAACCATTAAGTTGACCCTTGCCAATGGCCCCAAACCCTCTCGCACTACACACCGCTTCCCGCCGTTCTCGGAGATGACTGATCCACGAGAGCGCAGACTAGCAATCATTAAACTGCATGCAGAGGGGTGGACCCCCACCTCAATCGCAGGCTATCTAGGTACGTCGCGGCGGACCGTCCATACGACCCTCAAGCGATGGATCGAAGAGCAGTTCGCCGGGCTTCCTGACAAGTCGAGTCGGCCGAACCTTCCTGCGATGAAAACGACGCTGAGAGCGATGCAGGAAGTGAAGAAGTTGCAGGTCAATCCTGAGCTCGGAGAATATCGCGTCAGCGCAGCGTTGGAACAACTGGGGATCAAGTTGTCCCCTCGCACCT
>Ga0209701_10001330_pt1 | contig 15725 bp, 9 predicted proteins | sample CZO8metaG_4_FD_188356 | JGI IMG/M metagenome (GOLD analysis project Ga0209701, IMG submission 188356) | Vadose zone soil microbial communities from the Eel River Critical Zone Observatory, Northern California, USA - CZOApr15con2H3.8 metaG... | ecosystem: Environmental > Terrestrial > Soil >...
CAAACGCCGATCGAGCCCGAGGATCTGGCTGAGGCAATTTTCCTGTTCGTTTCACCACGCCTATCGAAGACCACCGGCCACATAATTCCGGTCGATGGCGGCTTGCAGGATGGTTTCTTGCGTTAGGTTGCGAAGGCATCTAATTGCCTTCGTGATGCGAAAAGAATTCATTATTGACGGCGTCACCTGCACGTCTGGCACGCAAGGTTTCGAAGTACTCTTCGTCAGACTGATAAACGCCGCTGCCTTTGACGTTAACCAGGGCCTTCAGATTGAGTCCGTCGGCCTGTTCGAGCGCGTGCTCGAATTCGTGGGCGATCAATTCAGGATCTTTAACATGCGGGGGAAACAAATAGACCGTGACGCGGATAGTCCCGTCGGCGTAGTGTTTCGCAACGGAAAACGCGCGACAACCGCAGTTTGGAGACGGCAGTGTTACTACCACGCTAACTAATAACTGGGGCATGACGGCAATTCTTTCCCACTGATACCTGAAGGTGGGCGAGCGGTCGAGCATTGCTCGCAGAAACGGCGAGAGGCCTCTTGGGACAACGATGTTAGTGGGCCAGTCTGGTTCGCTGCTTTCGTCAGCGGAAACCGGAGATGAGTCTGCCCTTGAGATCGAGTGCTTTTCCTGAGCGAAGCCAGTAGCTTGAATAAATATCAACAGGACGCATGATGTAGAGCAAAGCAACTTTCTGAGAATCATATCGCCCCCTGGTTCCTTGGTTTCTATGCCTCGTTTATGCAACATCAATTCCAAACCGCATGTCCGAGCTGGCCGGCAAGGCGAAGTGCTTCGATGAAAGAGCTTGCAGGCGATAACCGAAAGGCAACACAAAAATGTTGGCGGCAGATTTCCGACATGAATGTCTCGCGGAGCGCGATCGATTACTAATTTGTGAGCTGAGAAGTTGGCACAGGTGACGATAAAGAGATCTCGGAGGCCGAAGCGATGACTAATCACTTTGAGATCGATGACGGTTTCATCGCTGAGCGAAACAGAGAGTCGAAGGCTTGGGTCGAAGAAGACTTCGCGCATCTCGCGAAAACGCTGGGTCGACGCGACGTTGACATCGAAGAGCTGGTTGCCAGGGCTGGAAGCTTCCGCGTGGCGATTCCATCCTGGGGCGTCGGCACGGGCGGGACGCGCTTTGCACGCTTTCCTGGTCCGGGCGAGCCGCGCGACATTTACGAGAAGCTCGAAGATTGCGCGACCATATTCAACCTGGTTCGTTCAACTCCTGCCGTATCACTGCACATTCCCTGGGACAAGCCGGATAACATTACTGAGTTGCGAGAGTTTGCCGCGCAGCGCGGATTGCGCTTCGACGCGATGAACTCAAACACTTTTCAGGATCAGCCGGGGCAGAAACTGTCTTACAAGTTCGGAAGCCTCGCTCACCCTGACGCGACTGTGCGCCGGCAAGCCATCGAACACAACCTCGAATGCATCGAGCTCGGCACAGCACTCGGCTCGAAAGCGCACACGGTCTGGATCGGTGACGGCGGGAACTTTCCGGGCCAGCAACACTTCCGGCGCGCGCTCGAGCGCTACCTTGAGAGCATGCGCGAGATTTACGACGCTTTGCCTGACGACTGGCTTGTCTTTATCGAGCACAAGTTTTACGAGCCGGCGTTTTATTCGACAGTAATCAACGATTGGGGGACGAGCTACTATTGTGCGCGTGAGCTGGGACCCAAAGCATTCTGCCTTGTGGACCTGGGCCATCACGCGCCGAACATCAATATCGAGATGATCGTGGCCCGGCTGATTCAGTTCGGCAAACTTGCCGGTTTCCATTTCAACGACAGCAAGTACGGCGATGACGATCTGGACTCCGGCTCGATCAAACCATTCCAACTCTTTCTTATCTTCAATGAGCTGGTTGATGCGGAATTGAGTAAGACGGCGAATTTTAATCCAGCCTACATGCTCGACCAGTCGCACAACGTCACTGACCCGATCGAGTCGCTGATGATGAGCGCAGTTGAATTGGTACGTTCCTACGTTCAGGCACACCTGGTTGATCGACAGGCACTGGCTGACGCGCAGGAAAAGTGCGACCCGCTGATGGCGCTGGCGACATTGAAGCAGGCCTTCACTACGGACGTTTCTTCCGTCCTGGCAGTGGCGCGCGAGCGCGCGGGCGGCGCGATCGATCCAATCGCCGCGTATCGATCCAGTGGCTATCGCCATCGCAAAGCTGAAGAGCGTCCGGCAAAGAAGGAAGCGCGTGCGTCGGGAATTGTCTGAGCGTATTTCGGATTGGGGATTGCGGAATCGAAAGAAATCCTTCAATACGAAATCCGCATTTCGCTATCCGCATATGGATCAGCTCTACATCGCGGTCGACCTCGGTGCTGGCAGCGGGCGCGTGTTCCTGGCCGGAGTGGCTCCCGGGGAACTCTTGCTCGAAGAAATGAGACGATTTCAATATCCGCCGGTCCACCTGAACGGTCATCTTCGCTGGGAGCTGCCAAAGATTTTTGATGAGATTAAGAGCGGCGCGCGCAAGGCAAGTGAACGAGCGCGCGAACTTCGCCGGCCCATCCGCAGCATCGGAGTTGATAGCTGGGGTGTTGATTACGGCCTAATTGACGCCGAAGAAGAGCTGATTGAAGACCCGATCTGTTATCGGGACGAGCGGACGCAGGGAACAATGGAGCAGGTCTTCGCACGCATACCTCGCGAAGAAATCTTTCAGCGCACAGGCATTCAGTTCCTTAACTTCAACACACTGTTTCAGCTTTATGCCCATGCGCAGGCGGGCATCCCCGGGAATGCAAGTCGACTGCTTCTGATATCGGATCTTATTAATTATTTTCTGAGTGGGAAGACGGTTACCGAGTTCACGAACGCGACGACGACGCAGCTTGTAAACTCCCGCACGGGTACATGGGATTGTGAACTGATCGAGCGTCTGCGTCTGCCGGCGAAACTACTTTCAGAGATCGTCACTGCCGGAAGAAACCTGGGCCCCGTCAAGCCTGCACTTGTTGATGAACTCGGTCTCGACGGCGTGCAGGTGGTTGCGCCGGCGACGCACGATACTGGCAGCGCGATCGTGGGAGCGCCACTTCAAACTGGCTGGGCATATATTTCCTCGGGGACGTGGTCGCTGGTCGGCGTAGAGCGCAGCAGTCCCTTGATAAATGAAGCGGCGGCGGGCACCAACTTCACGAACGAAGGCGGCGCGTTCGGCACAACTCGATTTCTCAAGAATGTGATGGGGCTATGGATTCTGGAGTCGTGCCGAAAGGAATGGCAACGACACGGCGCCGATATTGATTACGATATTCTTCTCGATCAGGTCGCGGCGGTTGATAGTTTTCCAGGGTTGATCTTTCCCGACGATGCACGATTCTTCAACCCGCCGAGCATGCTTGAAGCGATCGCCACGCAGCTTAATGAAAGCGGACAATGCATGCCGGTTGATCCGCCCTCCGTGGTTAAGATAATTCTGGATTCCCTCGCGTTCAGATACGCTTCGGTGCTCAGCATGATCGAATTGCTGACAAATCAGAAGATCGAAGGAGTGCAAATCATCGGCGGCGGAAGCCACAATGCGTATTTAAATCAGGCGACTGCCAATGCAACGGACCTTCCCGTCCTGGCAGGACCCGCGGAAGCGACCGTTATGGGTAATTTGCTGGTTCAGGCGATTTCCGGTGGCCGCTTTGCGTCATTGGCTGAGGCAAGACAACACATCGCGGACAACGTGCGGCTAGAGAGCTTCATGCCCAGGGTTTCGGCTGAATGCGAAGAGGCGAACCGTCGCTACGCGGATATTGAAGCTCGATATGCAAACTAAAAGACTCAATGACTCCATCGAGTGCTTCGACAAAGATCATGAGCGATAACATCCTGCTCCGCGCTACGGATATAGACAAGTCCTACGCCGGAGTGCACGCGCTGAAAAAAGCCTCGTTCGAATTACGCGCCGGCGAGGTGCATGCGCTCATCGGAGAAAATGGAGCCGGCAAGTCCACTCTAGTCAAAATCATTACCGGTGCCGTGCAAGCCGACAGCGGCGAGATCCAGCTCAATGGAAAAACAATTACGCATAACTCTCCGCGCGCGGCAAAGCAGTTGGGAATAGCTGCAATTTACCAACAGCCGGCACTGTTCCCCGAACTTTCCGTGGCGGAAAACATTGCGATTGGTCTGGAAGAGGCAAGTCTTTGGACTCGCGTTGATTGGGGCCATCGCCGCCGAAGAGCTGCGGAACTACTCTCGCGGATCGGAGCCAAAGTTGAACCCGAGGCAGACGCGGGCGATCTCACGATGCCGCAGCAACAGTTAGTCGAAATCGCGCGCACGCTGGGAGCCGACGCCAAAGTCTTGATCATGGACGAGCCGACGGCCTCGGTCTCTGAGGAAGAGACGCAGAATCTTTTTGCGGTAATCCGTCAGCTTCGCGCACAGGGCATAGGCATCGTTTACATCTCGCACCGTCTTGAAGAACTGGCCGTAATTGCCGACCGAGTAACGGTGCTGCGGGACGGCTGCACAATCGACACGCGCCTGATGTCGGAAGTCGATCGACAGCAATTGATTCAGTTGATGGTTGGACGCGAGTTGTCGGCGGTCTTTCCAAAGAAGGCCGTGCCTCCGGGTGAAGTAATCCTGGAGCTGCGCCAACTCGGGTCCTCTGAGTCGGGCATACATGACATCAATCTCGCAGTACGCTGTGGCGAAATCGTCGGCGTCGCAGGCCTTGTAGGTGGCGGACGCACGGAACTAGCGCGTACGATTTTTGGCTTAACTCCGTCAGATGCGGGCGAGATCTTGCTCCGCGGAAAACTCGTGAATATTGAGAGCGCGACGCAAGCAATTACACACGGCATTGCTTATGTGCCCGAAGACCGGCGGCGCCACGGCGTAATCCTGGACCTATCGATACGCGCAAACATGACTCTGGCCTCTCTCGATAAATTCTCTCGGTTTGGCGCGCTGGACTTTTCGCGCGAGAAGGAGATCGCCGCCTACTATACGCGTTGGCTCGGCATCAAGACACCGTCGATTTTCGCGCCCGTAGCCACTCTCTCTGGTGGCAATCAGCAAAAAGTTGCTTTGAGCCGTTGGCTGGTCACAAAGCCTTCGGTGCTCATACTCGATGAACCGACACAGGGAATCGATGTCGGCGCAAAGTCAGAGATTCATGCGCTGATGACTGAACTGGCGGCGCAAGGAGTCGCCATAGTGATGATTTCTTCCGAGCTGCCTGAGATTCTTGGCATGAGCGATCGCATTGCCGTGATGCACGGTGGGACGATTGTCGCGACGTTGGATTGCGCCGATGCGACTCCGCAGAAAATTCTAGCACTGGCTCTGGGCCATGAAATAAGTGAGATTCAGTCGCTATAAACGAGAACTGGCGGCGGCGGTCGCTTACGCGCTCCTGCTTGGAGTGGTGGCCGGGCTGGCGCCTTCATTCTTTAGCGCCGCCAACTTGCGCGATCTCGCTCTCAACAACGCGCCGGCGTTGCTGGTCGCCGTTGGGATGACGATGGTGATCCTGGTCGGACAGATCGACATCTCTGTCGGTTCCCAGTTCGCAGTCGCGAGCGTCGCCGCCGGTTGGCTGGCTCAGGAAGGCGTCCCGATATCGATGTTGTTGCCTTGCGCTATCCTGGTCGGCGCAACGATGGGAGCCGTTAACGGCGTGCTCGTGGGATGGCTGCGTCTGCCTTCGATCATCGTGACTCTGGCTATGCTGGTCACGTGGCGTGATGCGCTGCGCTGGGTGACTGGGGGCGAGTGGGTGCAGCACCTTCCATCGAAATTTCAATGGTTTGGATTGGGCCAGAATGTCGGACAGTGGCTGATCGTGTCCGCATCGCTCGTCGTGCTCGTTGTCTTTAGTTGGATGTTACGCAATCTCGCCGCGGGCCGCGCGCTTTATGCTGTCGGCTCTGATGCAGAGGCTGCGCGGCTGGCAGGTATCGAGCCGCCACGAGTGACTTTTTTCGTTTTTGTTTTGGTGGGAGTACTTGTCGGTTTGGCTGCACTGCTCAACGCGGTGCGCTTCTCCACGGTGCCGAGCAACGCCGGATTAGGTTTGGAATTGAAAGCTGTGGCCGCGGTGGTAGTGGGCGGAACCGCGATCACCGGCGGCCGCGGCACTCTGACAGGCACACTGCTAGGCGTGGCACTGCTGGGGACGATTGGCACAGCGTTGACTTTTATGGGCATCAATCCGTTTTGGGAGAAAGCAATTCAGGGAGCGATCATCCTGGCGGCGCTGGTGTCAGACTTTGTACTGGGACGACTCGAAGGAATGCGTATTGCGAATCGCGGATTGCGGATCGAACGCGCCAGGTGAGTTCACCTCTCTATACTTTCAATCCGTCACGATTCGCCGTGCCAATCACGAAGGGATTAAATGACTCCAGCGAATCCGGAATCCGTTATCCCTAATCTGCAATTGGATGCGCCATGGCGCGAGCGCCTGTTCCCAAATAACGAATGGGCCTTGCTGCTGGTAATATTCGTCGAGTGCTCGGTATTCAGTCTAACGGGCAGCAATTTTCTCAGCACCGCGAATGCGTTCGAAATCACGCGGCTCAGCGTGGAGGTCGGATTGCTGTCGTTGGTGCTCACGCCGATCATCATCACTGCCGGCATCGATCTTTCGGTTGGTTCGATGATGGGGCTCGCGGCCGTCGTACTTGGCAGTTTGTGGCGCGACGCGCATATGCCAATCATCCTGGCAGCTGCCGTCACACTGCTCGTTGGCATAGCAGGCGGAAGCCTCAATGCGCTGATGATCGCGCGCCTCCGCTTTCCACCATTGATAGTAACGCTGGGCACGTTCTCGCTCTTTCGGGGAATTGCCGAAGGACTCACGGGCGGCATCGAGAACTATTCGGGGTTCTCTTCCAGCTTTTTATCTCTGGGTCAGGGCTACGTCGGCGGTCTGGTCCCGGCTCAGTTGTTTATTTTGATCGCGGCCATTGCTGGCTGTGCCTGGTGGCTGCATCGCACCACGTACGGGCGCAGTCTCTACGCTATTGGTTTTTCTGCTGAGGGAGCACGCTATGCGGGAATTCCAGTGGGCAGGCGGCTTTGGCTGGTGTATATGTTTTCCGGTCTGGTTTCGAGTCTGGCCGCAATCATCTATGTTGCGCATCTTGGCCAGGCAAAGTCGGACGCCGGGACCGGTTATGAACTGATGGCTATTACCGCGGTGGTGCTCGGCGGCACCTCTATCTTTGGCGGCCGCGGCACGGTGCTGGGGACGGTCCTGGGTTTATTCGCGATCGTAATCCTGCAAAATGGACTGCGGCTGAGCGCGCAACCCGCAGAGTTGGCGGGCATTCTCACAGGCGTCTTATTGGTTGGCACGATCCTCGTGGATCGTCTTTCCGCGCGCGTGAGATCGGCGCGTCTTACCGGTCCGAATCTCGAGCAAATATCCAGCCGTCAATCGACAATCGGCAATCGGCAATCGCTGGAGGAGGTTGAAGTGAGAAACTCACAACTGGCAATTCTCAGTGTGGTCATCCTAGTCTCTGCGGTGATCGTAGCTGGGACTAACTGGATGTCGCTGCGGTCACTGCGTGAAGACTTGAAGAATCCCGCTGGCCGACAGAACGGCGCGACCGCACCCGCACACAAGCCCCTGATTGCGCTGATGCCAAAAGCGAAAGGCGATCCGTATTTCGTCAGTTGCAAGCAAGGCGCCGACGAAGCCGCCAAAGAGTTAGGCGTAGAGTTGTTGTGGGACGGGCCAACTGATCTCGATCCTGCGAAACAGAATGAAGTAGTCGAAGCCTGGATTACCAAAGGCGTCGACGTCATCGCAGTGAGTGTTGAAAACAAAGTCGGCATCTCGACCGTCCTGCGCAAGGCCAAAGAGAAAGGGATCAAAGTAATCACCTGGGATGCCGATGCTGAAAAGGACGCGCGCGACGCCTTCATCAATCAGGCGACACCGCAGGGGATCGGTTACACGCTGACCGACGAAGCCGCGAGAATTCTCAACAACAAAGGAGACTTTGCCATCATCACTGCCTCGCTGAGCGCCGCGAACCAGAACGAATGGATCAAGTACATTAAAGAGCGGCTCGCTCAGAAATACCCGGATATGAAACTCGTCGCCATCCAGCCGAGCGAAGGTGATCGCGACCGCGCCTTTGCCGAAACGCAGACGGTGCTCAAAGTCTATCCGAACGTGAAGGTAATCATGGCAATTGCCGCACCCGCGGTTCCCGGCGCCGCTGAAGCTGTGCAGCAGTCAGGCCGCAAGGACGTTAAGGTTACTGGACTATCGCTGCCGAACATGAACAAGCCTTATGTAAAGGCGGGAGTTGTGGAGAGTGTCGTTTTGTGGAACACGATCGATCTCGGTTACTTAACGGTCTATGCCGCGAACGCGCTGAGCACCGGCCAACTCAAGCGCAGCGACAAAGCAATAAATGCCGGTCGGCTGGGAGAAATAGAAGTAGTGGATGGTGAAGTAAGACTCGGCGCGCCGTTTATTTTCAATAAAGAGAACATCGACAGGTTCAATTTCTGAAGTTCTCGCGGAAGAAAATTTGTTAACGAGTGGCGCGACTGCTACGCGGTGCCATGATTCGCAAAGCGTTTCTAATGAAGCTCAAGGCTGGTTGCCGAGAGGAATATGAACGGTGGCACAACCAATCTGGCTGGATTTGCAGAAGGTCTTGAGAGAACACGGCGTGCACAATTATTCGATCTTTCTTGAGCCCGATACGAATCGTCTCTTTGCCTATGCCGAGATTGAATCGGAACGGTTGTGGCGACAAATCGCGAACACCGAGGTGTGCAGAAGGTGGTGGGCGCACCAGAGAGAGCTGATGGAAACGAACTCGGATAACAGCCCGGTGAAATGGGAGTTGGAGGAAATCTTTCGCCTCGACTAATTCGGTGAACACTTTTCGCGATTGATCTCAGAAGTCGGGAAACATCTCTAAGGCATTGAGTATGACTTTCAAATCACGGGGGCCTTTATTAATTCTTGTCTGCCTTGCGACGTTGGCGCCAGCGCGGGCGCAGAGCATCAACGAACTTCAGCGCGGCTTCGAACGTCCGCCGGATGATGCGAAGATCATGATGCGCTGGTGGTGGTTTGGGCCGGCCGTGACCAAGCCGGAACTCGAGCGCGAAATGCGTTTGATGAAGGACGGCGGAATCGGCGGCTTCGAAGTGCAGCCGGTGTATCCGCTCTCGCCCGACGATCCGGCATTCGGCATTAAGAATCTTCCCTATCTCTCGGACGAGTTCATTGACGCATTGAGGTTCGTGTCAGCAAGAGCGCGGGAACTCGGATTGCGAATGGACCTGACGCTCGGCAGTGGTTGGCCGTTCGGCGGTCCTGAGGTTTCAATCAGCGATGCGGCCGGCATGCTGCGTACCGAGCGCGTGAAACCTCAGGGGAGTACCCGACGAGTTCCGCTTCCCAGCATTACGGCAGGCGAGCAACTACTCGCGGTTTTTTCCGTTCGTTCACAAGGGCAATCAATCGCGAGCGACGATCTACATGAATTGTCTGACATTCATGACGGTGCAGTCTGGCTTCCTGCCGGACTGGAAGGTCAGCATGAAGTGCTTTTCTTTATCTCCAGTCGAACCGGAATGCAGGTCAAGCGTCCGGCCGTCGGCGCTGAAGGTTACGTGCTGAATCATCTTGATCGTGCGGCCACAGAGCACTATCTAAAGAATGTCGGTGACCGTTTGATGCAGGCGTTTGGCTCCAATCCTCGTCCTTATGCTGTCTTTTGCGACAGCCTGGAGGTGTATGGCCAGGATTGGACCAGCGATTTTCTCGAAGAGTTTAAGAAGCGACGAGGGTATGATCTTAAGCCGTACCTGCCGGCGCTGGTGACGGAGTTTGGTCCAAAGACCCTGGAAATTCGGCACGACTGGGGACGAACGTTGACAGAGCTTTTCAATGAACGGTTTGTTATGCCGCTGCATGATTGGGCTCAGCGTAATCACACACTGCTGCGCATGCAGGATTACGGCATCCCTGCGGCTGCGCTTTCAAGTAATGCTTATATAGATTTGCCGGAAGGTGAGGGCCCGCAATGGAAGATTGTGCGCGCGACGCGGTGGGCTTCTTCAGCCAGTCATCTGTATGGACATCAAGTTACATCGTCCGAGACCTGGACCTGGCTTCACTCGCCCGTCTTTCGAGCTACTCCTCTTGATATGAAGGCCGAGGCCGATCGTCATTTCCTCGTGGGCATCAATCAACTTGTCGGACACGGATGGCCTTATACCGCCGAAGGTGTCGAGTATCCCGGCTGGCGCTTTTACGCGTCAGGCGTTTTCAACGAGAAGAACCCGTGGTGGATCGTCATGCCCGACATCGCGAGCTACCTGCAACGGATAAGTTTTCTTATGCGGCAGGGACGGCCTGCAAATGATGTTGCGCTGTATCTACCCAACGATGATGCCTGGGCGCATTTCACAAATGGCAATACGCACATGATCGAAATCCTGCGCGATCGCGTTGGGCCCGACGTCATACCCGCAGTATTGGAAGCTGGATATGACTTTGACTTTTTTGACGACGACGTGCTCATGAAACTGGGCCGGGTCGAGAAAGGCGAACTGGCATTAGGGCCGAATCGATATCGCATTGTCCTACTCCCAGGTGTCGAGCGTATTCCCCTCAACACGCTGCGAAAGTTGGAAGAGTTTGCGCGCGGTGGCGGCATCGTGATCGCTACTCGCCGTCGTCCCGAGGTCGTTCCCGGCTTTAAGGCGACAGATTCCGAACAGAATGAGTTACGCGAAATCTCTCGCCGTCTGTTCGAGGGTCCATCGGCAACTGCATACATCGTTGAGAATGAAAAGCAACTACTCGGAAAGAAACTGGCGACCCTGCTTCAGCCTGACGTGGCACTGAACCCTTCTGTTCCAGACATCGGCTCAATTCATCGACGCACGGCGGACGCTGAAATCTATTTTTTCGCGAACACGTCCAACGCGCGCGAGAATGTGAAAGCTACTTTTCGTGTTCACGGGCTGCAACCCGAATGGTGGGATCCGTTCTCTGGACGGGTTGCGCCAGCGGAAATCGAGACTCGATCTTCCGGAACTCTTACCGTCGGAGTCGAACTTGAGCCATATGGCTCTCGGGTCCTGGTCTTTTCGAAGCGTTCTCTCTCGAAGCCTGTACTCCGATCCGCGCGATCCATATCGCCAATCGATCTGAGCAGCGGATGGCGAGTTTCTTTTGGGAACAGTGGGAGCGCCCTCCAAATGGATCGTCTGCGGTCGTGGACAGACGATGAAGCAACACGATTCTTCTCAGGAGTGGCTACCTATGAAAAGGAAATAGTCGTGCCCCAGGAGATGATTCAGGAAAGTCTCGCCGTGCGACTTGACCTTGGAGAGGGCAAGGCAGTTCCCGAACAAACTCTGCGCGCAGGTATGCAAGCCTGGCTTGACGCGCCGGTCAGAGAAGCTGCGGTGGTTTATATCAACGGCCAGCGCGCCGGATCGGTTTGGTGTCCGCCGTATTCGATTGATGTAACCAATCTGCTGCGCCCTGGCGCAAACAAGATCCGGATTGTGGTTGCCAATCTCGCGCTTAATCATATGGCCGGTACACGATTGCCCGATTATCGACTGCTCAACCTGCGCTACGGCGAGCGTTTCCAAGCTCAGGACATGGACAAGATTCAGCCTGTGCCAGCGGGGCTATTGGGTCCCATTCGCTTGGTGGCAACTCAGGGTTCCAAGCCGTAGTCAAGACCGACTCAAGTTATCATCTTATGATCTTGCATTCCCCTAAAGAGGCTGTATAATGGCGGCGCTCAGCGAAAAGGAGTCATTCCGAAACCGAGATTTCATAGACCTTTGGTTTCAGGTTTCCCGGAGTGGAGGATTCTTAGAGCGTAGCGAGGGTCCCTCACTCGAATAAGATGCTCATGCCTTATTTAAGATTGAAGGAGATAAAACCCATGCGCCTGATGCGAGTAATTGCGGTCCTTTTCGTATGTTCGGTCACTCTAGTTGGACAGACGAACAAAGGCGGCATAAGCGGAACGGTCTTTGATCCTAACGGCGCCGCCGTTCCGGGAGCGACCGTAACGATAACGAATCTGGGCACGGGCCAGAAATCGACTGTTACCACTACTGATACGGGAGCGTTTTCTGCACAGTCACTCGATCCGGTCACCTACAGCATTCTGGTTGAAGCCAAAGGTTTCAAGAAAGCACTTCTCGATCACGTCAAGGTCGATACCGCGGCCACAGCGACTGCGAATGTGTCTCTGGAAACCGGATCCGTCTCCGAACAGGTAGTCGTGACTGCCGACGCGCCGCTCCTTAACACCGAGACCGGAACCACGAGCCATACGATCACGACGCGTCAGTTGCAAGATGTTCCGCTCAACAATCGTAGCGTGCTTGATCTTGCGCTGACTGCCCCTAATGTAACGGGCGACGCCGGCAGCGAAGATCCCGGCGTGAGTTCGGATCAGCCGGTTCCTGGTTTTAACTTGAATTTGAACGGCGGTCGGGCCGGTAGTACGTCGATGCTTGCCGACGGCGTCAACAACACCGGTGTCGGAATTGCTCGCGCCGTGGTCAGCTTCACGCCCGAAACCGTGCAGGAGTTCACAGTTCAGACGTCGGCTTATTCGGCGGAGTTCGGAAACACGTCCGGCGGCGTAATCAACGTCACGACTAAATCAGGAACGAACGACTTTAACGGCATCGCGCTTTGGTATCACCGCAACCCGAAATTCAACGCGACACCATTCACCATCGGTACTGCTCCACGTCCGCACAATAATCTTCGCTACAATCAGGTTTCAGTCACGATCGGCGGGCCAATATTTCTCCCGAAGCTGGGCGAGGGCGGCAAGGGCTACTACAACGGCAAGAACAAGTCTTTCTTCTTCTTCGCTTACGAGCCGCGCTGGCGTCAGGATTTCCTGACCTCGACGGGCCTGGTGCCCGACGCTACGCAACTCGCTGGGAATTTCAATAACCTGGTAAGAACGGCAAGCGGCATCGTGCCGGCAACGGTGGCTAACCAACTTCTCCTGACGTCAGTTGGCAACGCGAATATTTACCAACAGTTCGTTCTGTTCAATGGCAAATTAGTGCCGATTCAACTAGCTTCAGGTAATCAATATTGTCAGTTCGGCGATACCAGAAGGATTCCGGTTAACCAGGTGTATCAGGGCGTCACTATCCAAACGCCCCAATGCAATTCCACGATCAATGGTGTGCCCAATCCGAATTTGAACGTGATTCCACCTGAGTTCATCGACCCGATTGGGCAGAGGATACTGGCATTCATGCCGGCAGCCGGAAGCTACTTTCTTGACGCGGGCAGTGTCCGAAATTATTTCCTGCAACGTTCCGTCGTGCAGAACGAGACGCGGTACACCCTGAGGCTCGATCACAACTTCACCGACAGATTCAAAGCCAACTTCCGTTACACAGTGACGCCCGCCATCGGCATTAGAAGTGCAGGCAACGACATAAACGGCAACGCCGGCGTTTACAGCAACGCCCGGCAATTCCTGGTGGCCTTCAACAACATCATCTCGCCCTCGCTGGTAAACGACCTGCGCCTGAACTACACCCGCGGCAACTTCAGCGAAGACTATTCCCCTGAGTTCGCGATCAAAACCGGACGAAGCTTTGCCGGAGATATTGGATTGCCCCACCTCACGCAAGGCGGCATTCCCTTGTTCCTCATCGCCCGAGATAATAACTACGTTAACGCGGACATCGGCTCGGCTGCCTCTACCAATAACTTCAACGTCGAACAGCGCTACAACATCAGCGATATCGTTTACTGGACGCACGGCAATCAGACCTGGAAGTTTGGGGTCGATCTGAACGACGCCCGGCTGACGGCAACGCCGTTCTTCGCGGCTTCGGGAGGCAGATGGGACTTTCGAGTGGTTAACACCAGCAACAACCGATCGACAAACGCCAACAACGGAGGCAACACGGTAGCGAGCGTCCTGCTCGGAGTGCCTAACTCAGTCGACTTAAGACCGCTGATACTCGATTACGATTACCGCTGGAAGAGCATGGCAGGATTCGTCCAGACCGATTGGAAGCTAAAGCCAAACTTTACACTTAACTTAGGGCTTCGCTATTCACTTGAGTTACCTCGGGCTGAGCAGCATAACCTGCAAGGAGTCTTCCGCCCCGATCTCGCACAGTCGTTTCCCCTGACGGACGCCCAACGCCGCGCGCTGGCGTCCGGCACTGGCACCTCAACAAACCCGGGCCTGGGAGTGCCATTGGCAGCCGCAATTCCTGATTCTGTGCCCACGGCGGTAACCATTGTGCCTTTCGCTTTCGCCGGTCGCGGCGGACGCTCGAAGTACCTCGTGCCGATCGATTACTGGGGCTTTGAACCTCGTATTGGCTTTGCCTGGCAGCCGAAGATGAAACTCTTCGGTTTGAATCTCGAGAAGAGATCGGTAGTCATTCGCGGCGGCTACGGCATTTCGCACGCGACGCTCACTGGCAATAATCGGTCGCCGAATCCCGATTTCGGAGGTTTCGTCAACGTCGGTACAATCGCCACTGGCTCGGCGGCGGGGGCTACTCTCGATCCTACTCAGCCCATTCGCCTGTCAGGTAACCAGCCGTTGCAAGGAACAACAGGCACACTCGATTCGATCCTGGGCACTGATTCTAACGGGTTGGTTTTCCTTAAGAGTCTTGGTGTCGGCGCCTTCGCTACCACTGGACTCACCGGCAACGGAAAAGTTCCATACTCGCAAAACTGGAACCTGACGGTGGATTTTGAACCCATCAAGAGCCTGGTGGTCGAGGTAGCTTATGTCGGCAACAAGGGATCGCACCTGTTCCTGCCTTTCGTCAACATCAACCCACGTAACGTGAATCTCATCGACACGATGGAGCAATCGGGCCTATGCGCGACGTGTACATTGCAAGACGCTACCGGCTCGATTGCCGACCCGCTGGGGCGCACTAATCTCCAGGGCTCTGTGATTAACATCACTCGGGCCAGCGTGTTTACTCCGTATCTAGGCTTCGACCCGCTTAACAGCTATTTCGATCCGAGTGGTGACAGCATCCGGCACGCGTTCTACATTGACGTTCGCCGCCGGGTGAGCCGTGGTTTGACTTTCACCGCGAATTACACCCATGCGAAGAGCATTGATACTGCTTCCGATGCGAGCCCGGACACAAGGACCCTGTCGACGGGCCAGGCGCGTCAGCAGGTATCGCTCGGGGGAGTGCTAAGTCAGGATCGTGCGCTCTCAACCTTTGATATCAAGAATAACTTCACAGCGACGGGCATCTGGGACGTTCCGATCGGGCGCAGGCGTCAGTTTCTCAAGAATGCGCCAGGAGTAGTGAACGCGATAGTTGGAGGGTGGACGATGGCCGGCGTGCTGCGACTGCCTGGCGGGCTCCCGTTCTTACCATTCATTACTGATCCAAACAAACTCGGCGGTGTACTCTTCAATCGATACGTGAGACCTGATATCGTGCCTGGCGTGCCGCTCGTGAATCCTCTTTGGAAGCGCGGTTGCCCAGTAGGAAGCGCGGCGCCGCCTTCAGGTTGCGAACCGTACATCAACCCGGCCGCGTTCATGCGTCCGGTGAAGGGAACACTAGGTAATGCTCCCCGCACCCTGGACATTCGATCGCCGCGACAGACGTTCTTCGACTTTTCGCTCTCGAAGGACTTTCCCTGGCCGGTTGGCGCCAAGGAAGGCAAGCGTCGTATCAACCT
>Ga0209701_10001336_pt1 | contig 15705 bp, 11 predicted proteins | sample CZO8metaG_4_FD_188356 | JGI IMG/M metagenome (GOLD analysis project Ga0209701, IMG submission 188356) | Vadose zone soil microbial communities from the Eel River Critical Zone Observatory, Northern California, USA - CZOApr15con2H3.8 metaG... | ecosystem: Environmental > Terrestrial > Soil >...
AGTTTTGGGAAGGGAGAATAGAAGTTGGCAAGACACCGAGATGCAGTCTGCCGCCTGTGCCGCCGGGAAGGGCAGAAGCTGTTTTTGAAGGGCCTGCGTTGCTTCACGGAGAAGTGCGCGATCGAGAAGCGCAATTTCGTCCCGGGACAGCACGGACAGTCGCGGCGCCCGAAGGTCGCGGGTTACGGCCTGCAATTGCGCGAGAAGCAGAAGGTCAAGCGAACCTACGGCCTGCTCGAGCGGCAGTTCCGCAATTACTTTGAGAAGGCTGTGCGGTCCAAGGGTCCGACGGGTGAGAACCTTATCATCATGCTCGAGCGCAGGCTCGACAACGTTGTGTGGCGCGCAGGCCTGGCATCTTCGCGTTCGCAGGCGCGACAGCTCGTGTTGCACGGCCACGTGCGCGTGAATGGGAAGAAGGTCAACATTCCGTCGTACCTCGTCAGCGTTGGTGAGGAAGTGGCCATCAAGGAAAAGATGCACCAGAATGCCATGGTGCTCGAAGCGCGTAACGTGGCGCAGAGCCAGAGCGGCGTGCCCTGGCTCGAACAAGAGCGCGAACACTTCAAGGCCAAGGTCGTGGCGCTGCCGAAGCGCGAGGACGTGCAAACGCCTCCGATCAACGAACAGCTCATCGTCGAGCTGTATTCGAAGTAGCCTGCCCAGACACGGCCGGGCTGGTCAGAATTCAGGATTAGGGGGCCGTTTTCATTGGCTCCCAGAAGGAAGGAACACGATGTGGAAGGGTTTTCAAAAGCCGAAGCGTCTTGCCTCCGAACTGGAATCGCTCACGGAGAAGTACGGGCGGTTTTCCGCGCAGCCATTTGAGCGCGGCTGGGGCACGACGGTAGGAAACGCGCTGCGCCGCGCGCTGCTTAGCTCGATTGAAGGCGCGGCCATCACCGCGGTGAAGATCGAAGGGGTGCTCCACGAGTTTTCTTCGATTCCCGGAGTGGTCGAGGACGCCACGGACATCATTCTCAACTTGAAGCAGGTGCCCATCAAACTGAATACCGATCTGCCGAAGACGATTTACCTGAACGTCGAGCAGTCGGGGCCGGTCACTTCCGCGCAGATCGAGGAAGACGCGGACTTCGCGGTGCTCGATAAGAGTGTGTACATCGCCACGGTCAGCGAAGGCGGCAAGCTCCAGATCGAGATGCGCGCGAAGAACGGCCGCGGCTACGTGGCCGCCGACCGCAATTACGACGAAGACCTGCCGATCGGCTACATCCCGGTCGACAGCGTTCACTCGCCCGTGCGCAAGGTCAACTACTCGGTTGAAGCCGCGCGTCTCGGCCAGATGACCGACTATGAGAAGCTGATGATTGAAGTGTGGACCAACGGCGCCATCACACCGCAGGACTCCATCGGCCTCGCCGCGAAGCTGGTGAAGGACCACATGAGCATCTTCATCAACTTCGAAGAGCCGATAGACACCATTGAAGCGCCGCAGGACATCGTCCACGATCCGCGCCTCGAGCACCTGGACCGCTCGGTCGAAGAGCTGGAGCTTTCCGTGCGTTCCTACAACTGCTTGAAGAACGCCAACATCCAGACCATTCGCGAGCTGGTGCAGAAAAGCGAAAACGAAATGCTCAAGACCAAAAACTTTGGCCGCAAGTCGCTGAACGAGATCAAGGACATTCTCGTGAAGATGGGCCTGGCCCTGGGAATGAAATTCGACGAGCACGGCCGGATCATCTGGCCGCCGCTTCCGAGCCAGACGGCCGCGCCGACGCCGGAAGACACCGTCGGCCTCTAAAACGGCAAGGGACAGTGAAACGATGCGACATCTCAATTCAGGATCAAAATTAGGACGAAATCCGTCTCACCGCCGCGCCACGCTGCGCAGCCTTGTCACTAACTTGTTCGAGCACGGGCGGATTACAACCACGCTGACGCGCGCAAAAGCGGCGCGTCCGATGGCGGAGAAAATGATCACCCTCGGCAAGCGTGACACGCTGCAGTCGCGGCGTCAGGCGGCTTCCTACATCATGCTGCCGGCCATCACGCAAAAGCTTTTCAGCGAGATCGCTCCCAAATTCGCGGATCGAGCCGGCGGCTACACTCGTATCATCCATGCCGGCAACCGTGTCGGGGACAACGCTAAGGTGGCCATCCTCGAGCTCGTCGGCTACGAATACAAAGCCAAAGAAAAGAAAGAAAAGGCGAAGAAGGAAGAGCCCGCCGCAGCCAGCAGCTAGTCGCTCCATTCGTGCTCGGCCGCATGGCGGTCGATCGAAAAGATTCGGCAGTCACGGCCCAGCCGGGGGCGGGCATTTTCTTTCCTCGTGAATAGTCCAGCACCTCTCCGGTGAACCGCTGAACTTTATTCGTAGCGCAAGCAAACGATAGGATCGAGGTTGGCGGCCAGGTTCGCGGGATAGTAGCCGAAGAACAGGCCCACGCCCACGGAGATGGCGAACCCGATCGACACCCAGAGGTAAGACAGCGTTGCAGGAATCGAAGGCACGAGAGTGCGCACCATGGTCGATACGCCTGCCCCGATCAGAATGCCGATCGTACCGCCAACCAGCGTGAGCACCACCGCTTCCAGTAGAAATTGCAGCCGCACATCCGCTCGGCGCGCGCCGATCGCTTTGCGCACTCCGATTTCTTGCGTGCGCTCCGTCACGGAGATAAGCATGATGTTCATCACGCCGATTCCGCCGACCAGCAGCCCGATGGAGCTGATGACCGTGGTGAGAATCACCAACGCTCCAGTCAGTTGATTCCACAAATTGCTCAGAAAATCCGGCGAGTTCAGTTCGAAATCATTTTGTGCGCTCGCGGGGATGCGGCGCAGCCGGCGCATCGCCTGAATGACTTCACCCTGGGCCGTTTCGATGTTGGCGTTCTCCGGAACCGTAAACGCCATGAACAGCTCCTTGGCTTCGGGGTACTGCTTTTTGAAATTGCTGAGAGGGATGACCACGAAGATGTCCACGCCGGGGCCGAAGAACAATCCCTGGTCGTGCTCAAATACGCCGATGACCTCGTAGACGCTCCCGTTGATGCGCACGGTTTTCCCTACCGCGTCAGAGTTCGGGAAAAGCGATTCGCTGATGGCCGCGCCCAGCACCACCACCGGACGCGCGTGCTGTTCGTCAAACGCGCTGATGAAGCGGCCGCGCTCGATGGAGAACAGCGGAATTGCCTCCGCATACTCCGGTTCCGCCCCGCGGATGACCACCTTTTCGACGCTGCGATCTCCGCTGGTGATCCGGTTGGTGTCCCCAAAGAAGAAACCGCGCGTGCCAAATGTCGTCACGATATGCACGTGGGGAGCGGCCTCCCGGACAGCTTCGGCGTAATGGTATTCAAGATACTTGCGCGCGCGAATCCGCTCCGGCAAGCGGGACGGGTCCGTGCCAAACGGAATCCGGGAGATGAAATAAGTGCGCGAGCCCAGGCGTTCCACGCGGTCCTGCACAAACTTGTTCAGCCCTTGAATGATTGCGGCCATCGAGATCACCGAGGAAACGCCGATGACGATGCCAAGCACCGTCAAGGCAGAGCGCACCTTCGACGAGCGCAGCGTCTCCATGGCGGCGAAGAAATTCTCGCGGGTTTGTGCCAGCGTCATGATGGTCATCAGTCGGACCTCAGGGCCACAACCGGGTCCAGTCGTGATGCGCGCATCGCGGGATAGATCCCGAAAAACAACCCGACTCCGGAACTCAGGACTACTCCCAGGATGGCTACCCACGTCTGCACCGACGCTGGGAAGGGCGTATACGTCCGGAGAGCCAGCGCGACCAAGAATCCCATCGAGATGCCCGCAAGCCCTCCGGCAATGCATTGCATGAAACTTTCCGCCATGAATTGCCGCAGAATGTCGCCCTGTGTCGCGCCCACGGCGCGCCGCACGCCGATCTCCCTTCGCCGCAGCGTCACGCTCACCAGCATGACGTTCATGATGACGATGCCGCCGATGACCACTGAGATGGCGCTCACCATGATGAACACGGCGAAGAACGCCGAGCTGATGCTGCGCCACAACGCCATATAACTTTCCTTCGTGCCGATAAAAAAGTCGTCTTCCATTTTGCCGCTGCGGTGGCGCCGTGCCCGCAAAACCAGGTCTGCCTGGTCCTGCGCCTTTTCAAAATTCCCCTCTGCGGTCTTGACGTTGATCGTCAGGCTCGTGTGCGCTCCCTGTACACGCAGGAACACCGGCAGCGGCACGATCACGAAATTGTCCTGGTCCTGGCCCAGCACGCTCCCGATCTTTTCCATAATGCCGACCACCATGAATTCGTCGTTACCGGCGCGAATCATCCTCCCGATGGGATCCACGCCAAGAAACAACCGCTGTACCAGCGTGTCGCCGATCAGGCAAACGCTCGCGCGGTGCTCCGCTTCGGAGGGAGTGAAGTAGCGGCCGAACTCCACCGTTCGCGTGTCGATATCCGCCATGCTCGCCGTTTGTCCGTAGAAGTTTACGTCCGTCACCTCGTTGTTCCCGTACCGCGCGCGCACGGTGCCGCTGGCGGTGGCTCCAACCTCTTCGCATGCGGGACATCCCTCGGCAACTGCGCGCATGTCATCGAACTCAATCTTCTTGTACTTCAGCGCCTTGATGACGATGTTGAAATCGGTCACCGCAAACGGCGTCCTCGCAATCTGAAAGACGTTCGTGCCCAGGTTCGCGATTTTCTGCTCCACATAAACGTTCGCGCCCTGCACGATGGTCATCACCGTGATGAGCGTGGCCACGCCCATGGTCAGCCCGAGCATGGTCAGCGAGGCGCGCAGTTTGTGCGCGCGCAGGGCGCTGAAGCACTGGGCCAGGTTGTCGCCGATCGCGAGCATGCAAGCTAAGGAAGCCCTCCAGTTACTCTACCAAATCCCGCGGTAGGAGCCGTGCGCGCTCGCGAGGATGTCGGGACCATCTCTGGGAGAATACGAAAGAAGGCGCGCCGAAGTTACATTCTTCGCTTTTGAGTTCACGATTCCGCGCGCCGCAGCCGGAACCACAGCCAGAGCGCGGCAAAGGCCGCGAATGCGCCGGCGGAATCGAGCAGGGAATCATAGGGTGAAGCGTTGCGGCTCGCCACGAATGCCTGGTGAACTTCATCCAGGACGGAATACCCTGCAGCGCACAAAAGTGCCGCAATTGCCCACGTCCAGCGCCAGCCCCTTCGGCCAGCGCGCGCGCCGCGATATAACAAGAGGCAAAACACAAAATATTCCGTGAAGTGCGCGCACTTGCGGATGACGTGATGGACGGTTTCAAACTGACCTGCGGTGAGTGATGGAATCATCCAGCGCAGGACGGGCTCGAACACCCAGGCGGTGTGCTCCGGGGAAAACGTGTCCGTGGACATCGAGAAAATGACGCCGGCCCAGAGCACTGCGGGCCACCAGGCGCGAAGCCACGCCGATACTCGGGGCGGACGGAACCGAGACTGAATCTCAGTCAGGTGGGGTGCTGGACGCGGGTTGCGCCAGGGTTGGAATTCAGCCACGAAGAAACGTCTCCTGGTGTCTTTTTTCGCTATTCCATCCGATAGTTCGGAGCTTCCTTGGTGATAATGACGTCGTGCACGTGGCTTTCGCGCAAGCCCGCGGCGGTAATTCGAACAAAGCGGCTCTTCTCCGCGAATTCCTTCAACGTGGCCGCTCCCACGTACCCCATGCCGCTTCTTAACCCGCCGACAAGCTGATCGGTCAACCCTCCGAGCGAGCCTTTGTAAGGCACGCGGCCTTCGACCCCTTCAGGCACCGATTTACCAAGCTCCATGCCCTCCTGCGCGTAGCGGTCGGCGGAGCCGGCGTCCATCGCGCCGGTCGAGCCCATCCCGCGATACGACTTGAAGGTGCGCCCCTGGAAAAGAATGGTTTCTCCCGGCGACTCTTCCGTGCCGGCGAAAAGACTTCCGATCATGACGCAGGAAGCCCCCCCGGCGATGGCCTTCGATATGTCGCCTGAATACTTGATGCCGCCGTCCGCGATAACCGCCACACCTGTGCCCTTCGCGGCTCTCGCCGCTTCCATGATCGCGGTGAGCTGCGGCACACCCGCGCCGGTAACCACGCGCGTAGTGCAAATGGACCCCGGCCCAATGCCGACTTTCAGCCCGTCAATCCCCAGTGAAATCAATTCCTTCGCGCCTTCGAAGGTGGCTACGTTGCCCGCGACAAGCTGCATTTCCGGCAAGCGCTGTCGAATCGTCTTGATCGCATCCATCACGCGCTGCGAATGACCGTGCGCTGTATCAATCGCCAAAACGTCCACCTTGGCCTTCGACATTTCCACGGCGCGCTCCAGAAAGTCGCCTGTCGCTCCAACCGCGGCGCCCACGCGCAAGCGCCCGTGCTCGTCTTTCGCCGCGTGCGGATATTCCAGTTTCTTCTGGATATCCTTGACGGTGATGAGCCCCTTGAGGTTGAAGTCCTGATCGACCACCAGCAGCTTCTCGATGCGGTGCTTTTGCAGGATACGCTCGGCTTCTTCCAGCGTCGTACCCACCGGCACGGTCACAAGATTGTCCTTCGTCATCACCGAGCTGACCAGTTGCGAATGATTCTTTTCAAATCGCAGGTCCCGGTTTGTCAGAATTCCCGTAAGCCGGGCCCCCCGCGTCACCGGCAGCCCGGAGATCTTGTACTTGGTCATGATCTCCAGGGCTTGGCGCAGCGTGATGTCCGGAGAGATGGTGACCGGGTCGACGATCATCCCGCTTTCCGAGCGTTTTACGCGGTCCACTTCCTCTCCTTGTCGGTCAATGGGCATGTTGCGGTGCACGATCCCAATTCCGCCCTGGCGCGCGATGGCGATCGCCAGGCGCGATTCGGTCACCGTGTCCATGGCCGCGGAAGCCAGCGGAATATTCAGGGCCAGTTTCCTCGCGAAATTTGTGGTTGTATCAGCCTCGCCTGGCAGCACCGACGACCTGCCCGGCAAGAGCAGCACGTCGTCAAAGGTAAGACCCTCGGAAATCGGACCGTCGCTCATTCCCGCCTCACGTATAGAGATTGGCCGCCTTGAAATTGGCGCCAGAAAGCAGCGCAGCCCAGCGGGTGCCCGCTGGGCCGGCAAAACAATTCACCACATTGAAAAAATGCGTCACCGTCAATCTTCCATTCTAGGGGTACCGCCGATTCCGGTCAAGTTGGTGATATCAGGATTGCGATACCAGGAGGTGAAGAAGCGGGAAAAAATAATAGGGGTGTGGCCTTGTAGAAGGCCACACCCCAGTTGAGAAGCAAGATCAGAACCGGAACTCAGCTCCGAATTCCGCGCGGAATGACTTCGGAACGACGACGCCGCTCGGTGTGATGAAACCAGTATGCTGCAAGAACAGGCTGCTGTGGATGTTCCCGCTGAAGTTATTGCCGAAATTGGCGCGATTGAATAGGTCGAAGAACTGCCCGAGGAGTTGCAAATTCATTTTATCGCCAAACTTCAAGTTCTTGGCGACGCGCAAGTCCATGTTGATGAATGGATCGCCACGCAGCTTGTCAAAGCCGATGGCGTGGCAAGTGTTGGTTACGAAGAGACAATTTCGCAAGGCCGCATTGGAAAAGCCGAGCGTGCTCGTCAAATTTGAAGGATCGCTGTTGAGGACGACGATGTTGTAGTTTCCGCGCCCGCTTCCGATTCCCAGAACGTCTTGGCCCTCGATCCCATCATAGGGCCGGGCGGAGGCTGCCTGGAAAATAGGTGCAACCTGGAAGCCCCAAGGCATTTCATAGACGCTGGAGAACACGAAACGGTGGCGCTCATCAGTGGGCACCGGGCCAAAGTCCACGGGATTGAATGGATCCAAAGGATTGGACGGCCGATTGCGGAACGCCGCGGCGTTTCCTTTGTATGCCACTCCCTTGGACAGCACATAGCTGGTATTGACACTGAAATGGTGCGAGAGGCGTCGGCGGAACGAAACGTTAAGGCCGTCGTAGCGCGAGCGACCGATGGCCTGTTCGTCGTCGATCCGACCAAGTACGGGTAATCCGGCCGCTGAGAACGCCGCTGAGAGTGGGCGGGTCCCGGTCGCTACGTTAATTGGATTGATGTTGATGGTTTTCGACTCATGGATGGCGAGCTCGTGAATGTAGTCCACTTCAACGGCGCTGACTGAGTTGAGTGCCCAGGTGTAGCCGGCATTCCACTGCTCGGAGTATGGGTTGCGGTAGCTGGGGTCCATGAGCCGGCCGACGGCTCCGCCGGCCAATTGTGAGGATGGTGGGGGATTCGTGGGCATGGGATCCACACCGAATCGCCATTGGCTGAGTGGAATGTTTGTGCCAGGTACGTTGCATCCGCTGCACGGCTGACCGGGACCGTTGCCAACGATAGCGAATGTGGTATTAAAGATCGTGGCGTTGGCCTGTTGAAGCATGAAGAGCGGGATATTCTCAAAGGTCTGCCCAAAGTAGAAGCCATACCCTGCGCGGATGATGTGTTTGCCCTTGCCCGTGACGTCGTAGGCGAAGCCGACACGAGGGCTGAAGTCCTTATTGTCATCGTGCGGGAGGGAAGCCGTGTGGGGATCGCCGATGGCCTTCAACTCCTGGTAGGTGCGGCTGTTGCCTTGGTCGCCACCGCCGATCAAGTTGAAGTCCTTGTCCCACCGGAGCCCAAGGTTCAAGGCGAATTTGCGGGAGACTTTCCAATCATCCTGGAAATAGAGCCCGAACATCTTGGCACCATTCTTCAAGAAGAAATGTGGGTCGCCTGCAGTGTCCGACATCCCGCTCACGGCACCCGGAGTGGCAAAGCTCTGCGGATATTTTGTCGTATTGGTTGTGATTACGCTTGGGACATCGAAAAAGTCGATTTCGAGCGTGGGGTTGAACTCGAAGAAGCCGCCGAGCTCCGGTTCCCAGACATAATCGAAGCCGGTCTTGAAGCTGTGGCGGCCCTTGGTGATGGAAATGTCATCCTTGAACTGCCATTTCTTTTGAATAGACTGCTGCGGAACGTTTGTGTTCGTTCCAAAGGTGATGTTTCCGGGAAAGGTGAACGTCGGTACCTTCTGTTTCGAGTCGATCAAGTTGTTCCAATACTGGTAGCCGGCGGTCAAGGCGTTGACCACTCGCGGCGTCAAAACAGAGTTCAGCGTGGCATTGCTGATGATGAGATGGTTAGTGGTGAAGTTGCCCGCCGTCAAATCGTTCGAGCTGCCGGACTGGTCGTTGTCCCCAGTGTTGTTTTGCGCGCTATAGCTGACAAACAGGTTGTGCCGGTCATTAAAGTGGTGGTCGTAGCGCCCCGTATAACGCCAGTCAAAGTACGGGGTCGGAATCGTGGTGGCCGGGGCCGGAGCCATCAAGGGATTATTGGCATTCTTGACGATGGTCAGCTCGTTGAAGGCGGTTGAGGTCACAGGGATGGCGGTGTGCTCCCGTTCGCGCTCCAAGGCGTAGAAGAGAAAGTCCTTGTCGCGCCGAATCGGGCCGCCGACGTTGCCACCGAACTGCTGGCGCGAGAACTGGGGCGTGGGACTACCCGATTCCTTGGAGAGCGCATCGTTGGCATTGAGAGCTGTCTCTGTATCGTAGTAATACAACCCTCCATGCCAAGCGTTCGAGCCCGCCTTAGTGACCACGTTAACGGCGGCACCCTCGCTGCGTCCGTTGGCGGCCGAGAAGCGCTGCGTGAAGATGCTGAATTCTTGAACGGCCCCAAGCGGCAATTGCATGACGGGTCCGCCGACCGTGTTGTCCTTGTTGTCAATCCCGTTGACCGTGACGTTAACGTTGCGGCCGCTTGAGCCGTTGATGCCGAAAACTGCGATGCGCATCTTGGTGGGGTCGTAGGAGTCCACAGGCCGGGCGCCCGGAGCCAGGTACGCCAGATTACCGAAATCGCGCCCATTGAGAGGTAGGTTGTTGATGTCATTCGGTGTGATCTCGAGGCCGACTTGGGTTTTCTCCGTGTCCACGACTGGCGCCTCGGTGGTGACCTCAATGGTTTCCGAAACCTGTCCTGGCTTTAACAGGAAGTCGAGCGTTGTGGTCTGGCCGACCTGAAGTTCAGCGCGCTCTACGGTGACCGTCGCGAACCCCCCGCGGGTGATCCTGAGCGAATATGTGCCAGTCGCAAGGAGCTCGAATCGGTAAAATCCGGTGTCACTGGTCGTTAACGTTCGAGTCCATCCTTGATCTTTGTTCGTAATAGCGACCGTGGCGCCCGCAACCACTGCACCGCTCTGATCAGTTACCGTTCCCTGAAGGGTTGCACTGGCGGTTGCCTGGGCGAACGCGGTTCCGCTCCCCACACTAAGAAGTAGAGTTCCAACTAAGAATAAGTAAGCAAGTCTTCTCATTTTCTCAATTACCCCCTGATGCAGCCAAGCTGCCATCACTCTCTTATTCCTCTTCGAACTGCCAAGAGCCCATTGCCCTGTGTTTGAACCCAACTGAGGCTGAGGAATCCAGACCGACGAGAAATAATAGGCAGTATCCGAAACACGCCCCTGGAACGCTCGGAACGACTCTCTCACTGCGCCCTCAGCAAGTGCGATTGAGGATGACCCCCGAAAAAGAATCATAAATCAGACTCAATTCCCTGAAATTGAGCCCGACTTTATCACAGATCACGCAAAGGAGCCGCAATTCACTTGCCATTGATATAGAGGGCCAATGTACTGATATCAAATGACTTATCGCCCGCAGACGGCAAAGTTCATAAAAAATGTAAACACAAATATGTAGGAGCTATGGGAATTCATACGAAGGCTGACTTCGGCGGGAGACATTCTTTGGTTGAGTCGAAGGTCTTTGGCCCAATATTCTGTTTGAGCGAGGACCGTTGATGGGAACACATGATGATCGGAGGGGAAGCTTGATCTCCATAATGGTCGGCTTTCCCTTGTTTTGCATTGCGTGCGTGCAATACAGTTCTCACGTGGGAATCCACACAACACCATTTGAAGCGCATCCTTTGTTGACCAACGGTCACGCCATGACCATTGCAGCAGCGTTCGTGCCGCGGCGCTTTGACATTCCGCCTGCGGAAGCTCGCTTGTTCCAGGTCGATGCGGAATCGCACTTGCTCGGGCATTGTCACTGGCAACCGGGAAAGCGCAAGGATCTTCCCGTTCTCATCATCGTCCACGGCCTCGAGGGTTCGAGCGATTCGAATTACGTGCGCGGCATCGCAGAGAAAGCCTTTCATCGCGGCTTCCACGTCGTGCGCATGAACCAGCGCAATTGTGGAGGCACGGAAGCGCTCACGCCCACGTTATACAACTCTGGGATGAGCGCGGATTATCGCGCGGTTTTCGAAGAGCTTTCCAACGCTGGCGGATTCGAGCAGATCTTCTTCGTTGGCTACTCCATGGGTGGAAATCTCGTGACCAAGATGGCGGGCGAGTATGGCGCCGCGGTCCCGAAAGCATTGCGTGGCGTCTGCGCCGTCTGCCCCGCACTCGACCTCGCGGCTTGCGCCGACGCCCTCGAGCGCCGCGACAATTTCTTCTATCAGCGGCACTTCGTCACCGGGTTGATGTCGCGCTACGCAAGAAAACAAAAGATGTTTCCGGGGCGTTACCAGCTCAATGGCCTGGGACCGATTCGAACCGTGCGCGAATTCGATGATCTGATCACCGCGCCGCAGTTCGGCTACCGCGACGCGCAGCACTATTACGAAAATGTGGGCGCGAAACGTGTTGCGGCTCAGATTCGTGTGCCGATGCTTCTGATCGCCGCGCAGGATGATCCATTCGTGCCGTACTTTTCCTTCTTGGCTGCGAAGATCAGCGAAAACCCAGCGATTCGTTTTATTGACCCCGAGCACGGCGGCCATTGCGGCTTCATTTCGAAACACGCGGGAAGCGAGCGCTTCTGGGCCGAGCAGCGCATCGTCGAGTTCTGCGAGGGCCTCCGGCCATGAAGCGAACTCCGTCGTAGCCGTCCTCTCGGGCTTTTTTTTCTGTGTATTCCCTCTCTTTATCCGAACGGTTTTTCGAGAGAAACAGCAAATCCCGCGGTCAGAAGTTGCGCGGGGCCATCGCTGGTAATGACCATATCGTCTTCACACCGCAACCCAAACTCACCCGGAATGTAAATTCCCGGCTCATTCGAAAAGGTCATCCCGGCTTCAAGCACGGTCTTGCTTCCCCGAACCAAATAAGGATGCTCGTGCCCATCCAGCCCGATCCCGTGTCCGAGCCGGTGCGTGAAAAACTTGTAGTCGGGGCCGAAGCCCGCATCCGTGATCATCTTGCGCGCGGCGTCATCCACGGTACCCGATAACCGCCCAGCGCGTGCCGCGTCGAGCGCGGCATCCTGCGCCTTGCGCACGATTTCGAATGTCCGCGCCACTTTTTCCGGTGGCTTGCCGAAGATTCCCGTGCGTGTCACGTCCGATTGGTAACTTTCCACTGCGCAGCCGCCGTCGATCAGCACCACGTCGCCTTGTTTTAACTTTTGCGGCTTGATGCTGCCGTGCGGCAGCGCTGCCGACGCCCCCAACAAAACCAGCGCGCCGCCGTGCAAATCCATTTTCGTAAAGCCCGACTCCACCAGCTTGCCGATGTCTTCCTGCGACATGCCTTCCTTGAGTGAGGCGAACGCGGCGCGGAAAACGTCAAAGGTGGCCTCGCAAGCGAGACGCATTAGCTCTAGCTCGTGCGGCGACTTGCGCCCGCGGCACGCGATCGTCACGGGGTCGGCGGAAACGCATTCGAATCCCGGCGCCGCGGCGTGCATATGCTCGTAAAACGTGAACGCCGCCGTCTCTTCTACGCCCAGCCGGCCCGTTCGAATTCCACGGTCCAGCAAAGCGGCGGCCGCGATTTTCGTCGGGCTTTCATCTTCCTGCCAGACGCGCACTTCCGCGGGAAAGTGCAGCTTTTCGCGCAGGCGTCCTTCTTCAAACCCCGGCACGATCACAATGGGATCGCCCCCGCGCGGCAACACCAATGCCAGCAGCCGCTCGCTGATTCCCCAGCGGATTCCGGTGAAATAGTACAGGGAAGTCCCCGGTGCCACGAACAGAGCGTCGTATTTTGGTTCCAGTTCCGCCATCAATTTTTGCGCGTGTTGGAGGCGCTCGCGAAATTCCTCGGCGGTGATCGGATGGATCCGCGAGCCGAGCGGTTTGAGGGACGAGAATGCGGGAGGCATCTTTGTGGGCGCATCCTCGGGCGTGCCGCTGGCTCGGGGAGCCAGCGCCCAAGCTGAAGCGGCGGCCGTACTCTTCAAAAAACGGCGGCGCGATAATTCGAATAAAGAATCGGAAGTTGATTTTTGCATGGCGGGAAAGAGGTTTATCCGGACAAAGCGCGGCTTGTCAAGCCGCAACATGCATTCTTCGGAAAAGAAAAGGGGCAGAGGCCTCTGCCCCTGGAATTGAAAATTGGAGGATTGGTCCCGCTAGTTCATTGCGGATTCGACGGAGGCTGATCCGACGGAGGCTGCTCCGCATTCGAACGCTGCCGCGACCTTTTTCCCGGGAAATAGGTGATGTCCAACGGCTGCTGCAGCGTGAAATCGAGCCGCGTTTCCGAAGGGATCTTCACCTGTTGGCCCTTGGTCAAGACCTGTACGCCTGTTCCCGCTCCACCGCCCACCGCCGCGCCGATCGCCGCGCCTTTGCCGCCACCGGCTACTGCGCCGATGAGCGCACCTAGAGCCGCGCCGCCGCCGATGGTTTCCGCGCTGCGCTTGCCGCGGGACGCACCGGATTGCTTCACGTCACTGGAAACGACGTTGTACGTCTTGCCCTGAAAAACGATGCTCGTCAATTCCAAGCCCAGTTCGCTGCGTCCCGTGATGTGACCCGCAGAGCTGGCGCTCGCGAGCTTGACGTATGCATCCGCACCGCTGGGCACGATGACCTTGTTGTCCACCACGATTGGCGCATCCAGCGAAGCCTTGAAAACCTCTCCCGCATGATTCGTTTTCGAATCGATGTTGTCGATCGTTCGAATGGTGATAACCGTATTCGCCGGAACCGTCACAGTGACTGGTTGTGGCGGGGGTGGCGGAGCCGGTGCTGCCGCAGCGGCCTGTGCAGGCTCAGTCGCAGACGCGGCTTCGCGACTTCTCGCCGGCGATGATGCCCGCCTCGGCTTTGCCGGACGTGCAGCCGGCTCGGGCGCGGGTGTTGCCGCGGGCACCGCTAGTTCGGGCGCTGCCGCTTGCGCAGCCACCACGCTCATCTGATCGTTGACCTTGGTGACGCCCTTGGCTTCCGTCGCAATTTTGTACGCCGCCAGCCGCGCGGCATCGTCGGGCACTTGGCCTGCGAGGGTTACGACGCCGCCTTTACTCGAAACATCGACGGCAGCGTTTTTGAGCGCTGGCTCGGAAAACATTTTTGCCTTGATGTCCGTGGTGATCGCGTCATCGCTGGGCGCGCCCAGGCGCGAGCACGAGACGCTGAACGTCAGCGCCAACAGCAAAGCCAGAACACTGATTCTCTTCTTGCGCATTTCTTCCTCCGCGTTGGCAGCAAAGAGTGTCGGGAAGGCTGGGGGCAACCCGAAGTGGTGTGTCTGCCGTTTGCAGGGCAGGGCAATCCTCTTACATCCATTATGGATGCGGCAGACCCGCCAAGCGCTGCCTCTCTGGATTGTGCGGGAAGCATGCGCGGAATGCAATGCGGTGTTCCAAGAAACTTAGCGATGAATCGTTTCGCTCAAAAAAAACGGGAGGCGCTCGCAGAGCGCCTCCCGAAACTGACGACCTCGATTAAAGTTTAGAAAACGAGCTTCAATCCCAGCGTCATGGAGCGGATTCCGCCGCTAAAGAAAGCGGACGGATGCAAGAAGTTGGGATCCGTAGGCAACACGAAGCCCTGGGTAGTCGTTGCTGTCGTGACCCCCGCATTGCTGAACACATTTCCGTTGCTCAAGGCATAGTTCGCGTGGTTTAGAATGTTAAACACGTCTACCTTCGCTTGCAGGTACCTCCCCTCGGTGAAGCGGAAGTTCTTGGCCACGGACATGTTGAGGACGCCGAACCCCGGAGTTGTCAGGCTGTTGCGGCCCACATTGGTTACGACTCCTTTTCCGGCAACGACATAACGCGCCGTCGAGTCCAGAGCCAGATAACCCACCGTATTGTCCCCGGCCGGGCATGTGGCGGCGATGACAGTGGTCCCACCACCGGCAGGAGCGCAAACGCGGTTAATGCCAGATCCACTGATGGGATTTGTTCCGAACCGATTGAACATCAGCCGGTCACCGGCGGAGTCGCCATTGACGTTGATGTCCGATCCGGATTGCAACGTGACCGGTTGTCCCGTCTGCGCAAGGAAAACGGATCCGAGCTGGAATCCGTTGACCAGAGTCTTGACCAAGCGGCTTTCACTCTTGACGTTGGGAACCTGATAGGTCCACGAAAGAGCCAGTTTGTGCCGCACATCCAGGTCGGAACTGGCCCAATCATTCGAAAGCCGATTGGTATCCTGCGCGCGCCGCGGATTCAGAAGGCTGGTGAAAAATTCGTTGGTGGAGTTGTCCAACGTGTGGGAATACGTATAGTTGGCGTTGAAGCTCAGGCCCATGCGCGACCGCTGCGTGAAGCTGACCGAGCCAGCATGGTAAATGCTGCTGCCGAACGGCGGATCCGACGTCACGTTGGCCGTGAATCCGTATTGGGCGTACTGGTTGCTATTGAAGGCATCGAACGGCGCACGGGTCGGGGCTGAAGCGGTCACCGTAGCCGGTACGTCCTGGGCACGGAAGTACTCCGGGAGCGGAGTAATCCCCGCATCAAACGCGCTAATGCGGTTACGCCGGA